>Ga0247829_10000724_pt1 | contig 13567 bp, 10 predicted proteins | sample 12C_Control_Day4_FD_207765 | JGI IMG/M metagenome (GOLD analysis project Ga0247829, IMG submission 207765) | Soil microbial communities from agricultural site in Penn Yan, New York, United States - 12C_Control_Day4 | ecosystem: Environmental > Terrestrial > Soil > Agricultural land | place... | reverse complement strand
TGGCGGCGTAGAGCTTCTCGTACGCGGCGAATTCGCCCTTGTTCTGCGCGTCCACCCACGCGCGGATCATCATGCGGACGTCGCCCTCGAGCAGTGCGGGCAGGCGCGCCGCATCGGGCGGTGCCGGGGCCGCACTGCCTTGCCCGGGCGCGACCTTCGTCGCCGTCGGCGGCTGCTCGCTCGACGAGCCGCACGCCCACGTGACCGCGATCAGCGTCCACGCCACGCTCTTCGCCGTCATCCCGATCATGCCGCCGAGCGTACCTGTCATTCTTCCCCCATGACACTGGCCGTCCTCGGTCCCGGCGACGAAGCCGAGCTCGAAGAAGGCCCAGCGCTCGGGGCGCGCAGGTTTACACCGTCCCCACGGACGTCAATCAAATCCGAAGGAAAGGCGCGAGCAGGTTGGTCAAGTCGAGACCGTCCCTGTCAGGGGACGAGCAGGAGCTGATCGCCCTGGATCTCGAGCACGGCGGGGGTGCGGTGCAGCTCGCCGTCGACGTCCATCGCGGCCGGCCCACAGGCGCCGTCGTCGAGCTTGCCGCGCGCGAGGATCGCGCGCATCGCCTCGCGCGAATCGCCGGACGCCTGGGCGGCGACGGCGCGCGCGTTCGCGACGAGCAACGCGGCGTCATGGGCCTGGGCCGCGGCCGAGGTCGGCGCGCGGCCGGTGCGCTGCTGGAAGGCTGCGGCGAACTGGCCCGGAAGGTCGCCCGCGAGATCGCCGACGAACGCATCGACGATCAGCGCGCCCTGCACGGCATTGCCGCCGCGGATCGGCAGCGACGGATGATTCCAGCCCGCGCCGCCGACGAGCTGCACGACCTGCGGCATCACCCCGCCGTGCTTGCGGACGAGGCGCACGGGATCCGGGAAGTCCTCCGTGCGCAGCTCGACGCCGTAGTACGGCAGGAACGCGGCGACGATCGCGGCGCGGTCGTGGCGATCGGGGATGTAGAGCAGCGAGTACGGGATGTCGGGCGAGAACGTCTTCCAGCCCTTCGCTCCCTGCTTCGCGAGGTGCCGCGCGAGCCGTGGGTTGCGCGCGGGCACGAGGTTCAGGAACTGCTTGAGGTCGGCCTCGAGGTCGCCGCTCGTCGGATCGTAGGTGCCCTGCCCCGTCACCGCGAGCCCGCGCCGCGTGGCCTCGGCGACGAACGCCTCGGCGGCCTCTTGCCCGACGTCGTCGCGCGGCGCGAACACCGCGACCGTCGGGAAGCTCTCGGTCTGCGCGAGCGCCGCGACCGCGCGCCCTTCGTCGGCCGGCGAGTCGACGAGCCGGAACACGCCCGCCGCGGGATCCGCGCCATCGGCCGGCGCGAGCAGCGCGATCGGCAGCTGGTGCAACGCCGCCGCCCGCGCCGCTGCGAGCGCCTCACGCTGCCCGACGGGGCCGACGATCGCGATCGCCCCTTTCGCCATCGCGGCGTCGACCGCCGCGGTCGCGCCGTCGGGCTCGCCCTTCGTATCGAGGAACACCCACGTGGTACCGGCGGCGGGCGCCAGCTGGATCGCGGCGCGCAGCTCGTTGCCGATCGACGCGAACCGTCCCGACAACGGCAGCAGCACCGCGACGGTGGCGCGGTCGACGGGCGGCGCCGCGAGCTGCGCGGCCAGCGCCTGCAGCTTGGCATGCACGCTCGCCTCGTCGGCGGCGCTGCCCGCGCGCGCGATCCACCGACGCGCCTCGGCCGCATCGCCGCGATGGAACGCGAGCCGCGCTGCCCGGAGCGCGAGCGCACCGGCCGGCGCCGCATCGCCGGCGCGCTCCAGCGCGATCAGCACGCTAGCCTCGTCGAGCGCGTCGATGTTCGACACATCGATCGCCGTGCTCGTCGTGGCGTTGCCGTCACTCGCCGGGCCCGCACCACCCGCGCGCGACCTGCCGAGCGGCGCCTCGCGCTCGATCCACGTCCCGGCGGGCTGCTTCGCACCGCAGGCCGCCACGAGCGCGATCAGCGCCGCGGTCCTCATTCGTCGAGCAGCGCCCGCACGCGATCGATGAGGCCCTTGCGCACGACGAGGGGGCGGTCCTCGCCGGACGTGCGCCCGAGCTCCTCGATCAGCTCGCGCTGGCGCGCGCTCAGCTCGGTGGGCACGACGAGCTGCACCGTCACGAGGTGGTCGCCGCGCGGTGCCGTCTTGCCGGCGGCGTGCGGGATGCCGCGGCCGCGGATGCGGAACACCGCGCCGGGCTGCGTGCCCTCCGGCACCTTCATCTTCACCTCGCCGTCGAGCGTGGGCACGTCGATCACGGCGCCGAGCGCGGCCTGCGAGAACGTGAGTGACTGCTCGCTGCGCACGTCGTGCCCGTCGCGACGGAACGTGGCGTGGTCCGCGACGCGGATGTGGACGTGCAGATCGCCGGCCGCGGCGCCGCCCTTGCCCGGCTCGCCCTCGCCTTGCAGCTTCTTGACCGTGCCGTCCTTCACGCCGGGCGGAACGACGATCGTGAGCTCGCGCGCGGGCCGGCCTTCGGTGGCCGCGAGCTGGATCGTCTTGCTCACGCCGAACGCCGCCTCCTCGAACGTCACCTCGAGCGTGTAGCGCGCGTCCTTGCCCTTCTGCTTGCCCCGCCGGCGGCGGAACATGTCGTTGATGATCTCCTGCGCTGCATCGACGACCGCCGAGAACCCACCCGCGCCGTCGTCCGCATGCCCCCATCGGTCGTAGCGCTGTCGCGCGTCCTTGTCGGACAGCACCGCGTAGGCCTCGTTGATCTCGCGGAACCGCTCACCCTCGTCGGCGGCGTTGACGTCCGGGTGATAGCGACGCGCCAGCTCGCGGAACGTGCGCTTGATCTCTGTCTCGCTCGCATCGCGCGAGACGCCGAGGACGTCGTAGTAGTCGCGCTTCTTGCGAGCCATCGCTAGCCGCCTCTGCTCTCCGCCGCGGCGTAGATGGCCTCGCCGATGCGCTGTGCCGAGACCTCGAGCCGCTCGACCGCGTCTTGCACCGTTGCGAGATCGTCGCTCTCCATCGCCGCGCGACACTCCGCGAGCTCTTGCTGCAACACGGCTCGCTCTTCCTCCGGGAGCGTCGTACCGAACTCCGTCATGGCGTTCTCGGACGAGTAGAGCAGGCCCTCGCCCTTGTTGCGAGCCTCCACGAGCAGACGGCGGATCTGATCGTCCTCCTGCATCTGCGCGCCCTCGTCGATCAGTCGCTCGATGTCGTACTCCGACAGGCCGGTCGAAGGCGTCACCGTCACGCGCTGGACGCGCCCGGTGCCATGATCGCGCGCCGACACGGCGAGCACGCCGTCGGCGTCGATGTCGAACGCGACCTCGATCTTCGGCACGCCGCGCGGAGCCGGGGGGATGCCGGTGAGCTCGAAGTTCGCCAGCGACTTGTTGTCGGCCGCCATCTCGCGCTCGCCTTGCAAGACGTGCACGTTGACGAACGGCTGGTTGTCGATCGTCGTCGAGAAGACCTCCGTCGCACGCGCCGGCAGCGCCGTGTTGCGATGGATGAGCCGCGTGAACACGCCACCCGCCGTCTCCACGCCGAGCGACAGCGGTGTCACGTCGAGCAGGAGCACTTCCTGCACCTCGCCCGTGAGGACGCCACCCTGGATCGCCGCGCCGACCGCGACGACCTCGTCGGGGTTGACGCGGCGGTTGGGCTCCTTGCCGAACATCTCGGCGACCAGGCTCTGGATCCTCGGCATGCGCGTCTGCCCACCGACGAGGATCACCACGTCGATGTCGCGCGCCGTGAAGCCCGCATCGCCGAGTGCACGGTGCACCGGATCGAGCGACGCCTGTACGAGCGGCTCGACGAGCTGCTCGAGGTCCTCGCGCTGCATCATCGTCTGCAGGTGGCGCGGCCCGTCGGACGCGGCCGCGAGGAACGGCAGGTTGATCTCCGTCTGGTACGCACTCGACAGCTCGATCTTCGCGCGCTCCGCCGTCTCCTTGAGCCGCTGCAGCGCCATGCGATCTCCGCGCAGATCCATGCCGCCGTTCTGCTCGGCGAACGTCGCGAGGAGGTGCTCGACGATCGCATTGTCGAAGTCCTCGCCTCCGAGGAACGTGTCCCCCGCCGTCGAGCGGACGCGAAACACGCCACCTTCGAGCTCGAGGATCGAGATGTCGAACGTGCCGCCGCCGAGGTCGTAGACCGCCACGCGCTGCGCGCCCTCGGTCTCGAGGCCGTAGGCGAGCGCGGCGGCGGTGGGCTCGTTGACGATGCGGAGCACATTGAGCCCGCAGATGCGCCCCGCGTCCTTCGTGGCCTGGCGCTGCGCGTCGTCGAAGTACGCGGGCACGGTGACCACCGCCTCGGTGACCTCCTCGCCCAGCCAGTCCTCGGCGGTCTGCCGCATCTTCCCGAGCACGAACGCCGAGATCTCGGGCGGCGAGTAGTCGCGGCCGCGGACGCGCACCGCCGCGTCCCCGTTCTCCGCCGCGACGACCTCGTACGGGCACGTCATCACGTGGCGCTGCACCTCGGGGTCGTCGTACTTGCTCCCCATGAGGCGCTTCACGGCATAGACGGTGTTCTCCGGGTTCGACATCGCCTGGCGGCGCGCGGCCTGACCGACGAGTCGCTCTCCGGACTGCGCGAACCCGACGATCGAAGGCGTCGTGCGCGAACCTTCCGAGTTCGCGATCACGACGGGCCCATCCCCGTCCATCACCGCCACACACGAGTTGGTGGTGCCGAGGTCGATGCCGACGACGCGACTCATTCCGTCGCCGACGGCGTCGTTGCCGCCTTCGCGACGACAACGAGGGCGGGACGCAGCAGCCGGTCACCCGACCTGTAGCCGCGCTGCAGCACCTGCACGACCGTGCCCGGCGGCTTGTCGCTGTCCTGCTGCGAGATCGCTTCGTGCAGGTTCGGATCGAAGGGTTTGTCGAGCGCGTCGACCGGCGAGACGTCGAGCCGCTCGAACGCCGTCATGAACTGGCGCAACACGAGCTGTACGCCCTCGACGATCGGGCTCTTGTCCTCGGCCGCTTGCGCCGCGTGCTCGATCGCGCGCTCGAGGTTGTCGACGACGGGCAGCATCTCCTTGAGGACCTTGCCCTTCGTCTCGAACTTCGCGTCGTCGAGCTCGCGCTTCTGGCGCTTGCGTAGGTTCTCGAGATCTGCGGCCGCGCGCAGGTAGCGGTCCCAGTTCTCCTTCTTTTCCTTCTCCAGATTCGCGACCTTGGCCTCGAGGTCGTCTCCGCCGGGAGACGGCGCTTCGACCTCGACAGGGATCACGCCTGCCTCCTCCGAACTTCCTGGAGTGACCGTCGGATTCTCTGCGTCGGGCTGGCTCATGACAGGACGACCATAACCAGGAATCGCGAGGCAGACCAGGGGCCTAGCCTCTGGGCGGAGGGGATTCTCCGAGCGTCCGATCAGGTGGACTGGCCGCCGAGCTCGGCGAGCAGCTGGCCCACGGTCTCCGCAGTCACATCGACCACCGACATCACCTTGCCGTAGTTCATTCGCATCGGTCCGATCACGGCGAGCGCGCCGATCGGCGACTCCTCCGGACCGTACGAGACACCGACCACCGAGCTGCCGGCGAGCGCCGTCATCGCGGTCTCGGCGCCCAGGAACACCTGCAGCCCTTCCGCGCGCCGGGTGCGATCCAGGAGACGAACCAGGGTCTCCTTGTCCTCGAGCGTCTTGAGCAAGTCCCGCACGCGGTCCTGGGCGAGCGCGTCGTCGATCAGGTTGGCTTGCCCCGACACCACGACCTCGGCGGGGCGATCGGGCTGCGCCACGAACACCGCATGCCCGAGCCGCAGCGCCGCGGCGACCGCTTCGTCGTATCGGTTCTTGTCCTCGCCGATCTCGCGGATCACGCGATCGCGCACTTCGTCGAGCGTCATGCCCGCGAGCAGCTGGTTGAGGTAGTTGTGGATGCGCTCGAGCCGCCGGGGGTCGACGTCGTCGAGGATCAACCGGTTCTCGATGCGCCCGTCGGTGGTGACCAGCACCGCGATCAGCTTGCCGTCTCGGAGCGGGACGAACTCGATCTGGCCGAGCCGCTGCTGATCCGGATCGGGGGCGATGATCACGGCGGCGTGCTGCGTGAGGTCCGAGAGCAGCCGCGACGCGCGCTGCAGGACCTCGTCGGGCGTCGGCGCGGTCACGCGCTCGCGGATCTCTTCACGCTCGCGCGGGGACAGGCCGCGCACCTTGAGCAAGCTGTCGATGAAGAACCGGAGGCCCGACGCCGTCGGCACGCGGCCCGCCGAGGTGTGACGCTGCTCGAGCAGCCCGAGCTCCTCGAGATCGGACATCACGTTGCGCACCGTCGCGGCCGACAGCCCGAGATCGTGGCGCCGGGTGACCGTTCGCGAACCGACCGCATCGCCACCGTGCAGGTACTCGGTGACGACCGCGTGCAGGATCTTCTGCGCCCGTCGGGTTAGCTCGGAGCCGCTCATAGCTGGATCGCTCCCGCGAGCTTACAAAGAGGACCGACCGCCGTCACGCCAGCTCTGCACGACCCGTGCGGCGACGTGATCGGCCATGAGAAAGCCGCGAAGAGTCGGACAGATGCGGTCGCCACGGCGCTCGAGCAGGCCCTGCGCGACCAGCTCGTCGACGAGGCCGCCGGTGGGCGCGAGGTCCGCCGCGCGCACGCCGTCACTCGTCCGCAGTCCGAGCCAGGCGCGATCCGCCGCCAGCTCGGCGGGCGCCGACGTCACGCTCTCCGCCGGTGCGCCCGGATCGGCGAGGTAGTCGCGCGCGCGGCGCGGGTTGGTCGCGCGCACCCCGCTGCCATCCGCGCGCAACTCGAGCGACGCGGCCCCGACGCCGAGCCCGAGGAACGGCGCGCCCTGCCAGTACAGGCTGTTGTGCACGGCGCGCTGGCCGGGCCGCGCGTAGGAGCTGATCTCGTAGTGCTCGTAGCCCGCGGCGAGCAGTCGCTCGTGCGTCGCCAGATACAGCGCGGTCAGCGTGTCCTCGTCGAGCGGCACCAGCCGGCCATCCCGCACGCGCTGCCCGAACGCCGTGCGCTCCTCGATCGTGAGCTCGTAGACCGAGAGGTGATCGGCGCCGAGCGTGTCGACCGTGGACCTGCCGCCCGGCGTCCCGAGGATGAAGTCGGCCGACGTGGTGAGCCCCGCGGCGAGCGCGCGCTCGACGGCGGCGCGGCCGTCGCCGAACCGGTGGTCGCGCCCGAGCACGACGAGCTCCGCCGGCTCGAGCGATTGCACGCCGATCGAGACGCGCGTGATGCCTGCGGCGCGCCAGCCGGCGAGGTTGTCGTCGGTGACGTCCGTCGGGTTCGCTTCGATCGTGACCTCGCGCGGGGTGCGTCCGTAGTGCTCGCAGATCGCCGCGATCGCCTGCGCGAGGCAGTCGGGCCGCCACAGCGAGGGCGTACCGCCGCCGAAATAGATCGAGACCAGCTCGCCGGGAAATGCCGATGCGCGCCGCGCGAGCTCGACGAGGATCGCCTCGAGATAGACGTCGTGCGGCGGCGGCCCGACCTCGACTGCGAAGTCGCAGTACGGGCACAGCTTGCGGCACCACGGGAAGTGGAGGTAGACGCCTAAGGCCAATGACGCCAATCTACCTCGACAACGCCGCCTCGACCCGCGTGTCCGATGACGTGCTCGCGCAGATGACCGAGGTGATGCGCACCGCGTGGGGAAATCCCAGCGCCGCGCACCCGCAGGGCGCCGCCGCGCGCGCGTTCATCGAGACCGCGCGCACGCGCTTGCTCGCGGCGCTCGGGGATCCCGGTAGCCTCGGCGACCTCGTCTGGACGAGCGGCTGCACCGAGGCCGACGCGCTCGCGGTGTACGGCGCCTCGCACGCCAAGCCCGGCTCGATCGTCGTGACGTCGATCGAGCACCCCGCGATCACCGCCGCCGCCGCGCAGCTCGCCGCCGTCGGCCGCAAGGTCGTGACCGTCGCGCCTGGCCCCGACGGAGTGGTCGATCCCGACGCGATCGCCGAGGCCGCCGCCGGCGCTGCTCTCGTCGCGGTCGTCATGGTGCAGAACGAGATCGGGACCGTACAGCCGATCGCGGCGATCGCGAGCGCCGTGAAGCGCCGCGCACCGACCGCGCACGTCCACGTCGATGCGGCGCAGGCCGTCGGCAAGGTCCCGCTCGATGTCACCACGCTCGGCGCCGACTCGATCGCGATCGCCGGCCACAAGCTGCACGGGCCCAAGGGCACCGGCGCGCTGTGGCTGCGCGCGGGCGCGCTGCTCGCGCCGCTGTGGGTCGGCGGTGGCCAGCAGAAGGGGCTCCGCGGCGGCACGCAAGACGCGCCGGGCGCGGCCGCCCTCGGGCTCGCCGCCGAGCGCGCGATCTCCGCGATGCCCGCCGCGCGCACGCGCTGGCTCGAGCTCGCGGGCCGCGTGACCGCACACCTCGACGAGCGTGGCGTCGCGTTCCGCCAGCTCGTGCCCGATCAGCGGCGCGCCCCCCACATCCTGGCGCTGGGCATCGCCGGCGTGCCCGCGGAGGCGCTGCGCACGGTGCTCGCGAGCCGTGGCGTCTACATCTCGACCGGCTCGGCGTGCGCCGACGGCAAGCAGGGCAAGCCGTCCGCGATCCTCACCGCGATCGGCCTCCCGGAGGATGCGGGCATGGTGCGCCTGTCGTTCGGGCTCGACACGTCGGCCGACGAGGTCGACACCGCGGCGCGCATCCTCGCCGACGTCGTGCGCGAGCTGAAGCGCACCTGACCCCAGGGTTCGCTTCTGTTGCTCCGAGCCCGAGCCAAGCGCGCGTAGCGCGCGGAGCCCGAGCCCGAGCCCGAAAAGCGCGCACCGAGGGCGCGACCAGCGCACCGCTGGCGCAGGAATCGACGAACTTCCCTCGAGAACGACGGCTGCCGAGTCCGACACATCGCTTCTGGATCGCGTGATCGGCGTGAGGTGACCACGGAAGTTCAGGTCGGGCTCGGGCTCGGGCTCGGGCTCGGGCTCGCGTCGACACAGCCGCTTAGGGCAGATCGTCAGGTCGACGCGAAGGCGAGGGTCAGGCGGTAGGTGCCACCCGGTGAGGCGCGGAACTTCCACGCGCCGATCATCGAGATCAGACACTTTCCGAAGCTGTTGTCGCTGTGCTTGTCGAGCGTGACGCTGGTGACCCTGCCGTCGGGCGCGATGGTCAGCGTCGCGAGCACCTTCCGGACGTCGCCGATCAGGATCGCCTCGGCACCGCGCTGCGCACGCATGTAGCAGCGCTGCGTGCCCGAGCTGTTCGTGCGCGCCATCGTCTCGATCTCGTCGCTGCCGAGCCGGTCGCCGCCGACGGGGGGATCGGGATCCTTCGGCGTGACGTTGGTCTGCGGGCGCGTGCTGCCACCCGTGTTGGGCTTCTTGATCACCGGGCCGGTCTGCGCGGTGGTCTGCGAGCCAGAGCCGCTGCCCTCGGTGTCGCCGTCGAACTTGCGCAGTGGATCGTCAGGGCGCGTGGTGTCGATGTCGTTGCCACGGCCGAGCCCGCCGAGCGATCCATCGTCACCGCCGAACACGATCAACACGACCGCGATGATGCCGCCGATCACGACGGCAGCCGCGGCGCCGATCAACAGCAGCATCGCACGGCGATGCGACGATGCGACCTGGGGCGCGACCATCGAGTCCCCGGCGACCGGCGCGAGCGGCGCGTTCGGATCGTCGATGCGCGGCACGCCTGCCGTGAAGCCGCCGACGCGCGGCACCGCGGCCGTGTTGCCGAGGCGCGGCACCGCCGCCGTGTTGCCGAGGCGCGGCACCGAGCCGGTCCGGTTGAGCCCTGCCGCCATCGCCGGCTGCTCGGGCTGCGGCTTGGGGCGCGGCTTGAGATCGGCGAGGTTGACGACGCGCGACACCTCGCCGATCGCGAGATCATCGTCCTCGTCGTCATCGTCGTCGAGGTCCGACGAGGCCAGCGTGGGCGTGACCGCCGGCGACGGCGTGCCGACCGGCCGCGGCGCCGGCTGGCTCACGCCCATCGACTTCGCGAACAGGTCGTTCGCCGCGGCGGCCGGCTCGTCGAAGGACGGGCCTCCGACCGACGTCGCGGAATCGAGCGCGGAGTCGAGATCGAACGACGGTAGCTTCGCTGCGGCTCCCACGCCGGGGCCCTTGGCAGTCTTCGCCGTCGACGGTGCCGGCGCCTGCGTGCCGTTCGCGATGGGCGCGGGCATGCCGAACCCACCTGCGCTCGGCTGCGAAGCGCGCTCGAGCGACGCCATCGTCGCCGCGAACAGAGGCTTGGGCTCGGGCTCGGCGGCGCGCGGGGTGGGGGTCACGTGCACCGGCTTGGTCGCTGCGCGTGGCAGCGGCGGAGGCGTCGGGGCGGGTGCGGGCTTCTTGCGGAGCCCGCGGAAGTGGCTGACCTTGTCGACGGGCAGCCAGTCGTCGAAGCCCTCGCTCCAGCAGTGCAGCTCGGCGTCGTACGGCCTGGCGCCGACCCAGGCCTGCGCCTCGGCGAGCGTGAACGGCCCTTCCTGCGCTCCGTCGATCGAGACGTACCACTCCTGCTCGAGCGCCGGCGGCGGGGCCGCGCTCGCGGCCGAAGCGTCGCCATGCACGCCGGTCGACGCGGTCACGACCGGCACGGCCTGCGTTGTCCCACGCTTGCGCAGTCCCTGCGGATCCGACGTGTCGACGTCGCTCATTCCCTCGCGAACCGTGATGACGTTCGCGCAGTTCTTGCAGCGGATCTTGAGGATCTTGCCGCGCACGCGATCGTCGCCGATCGAGTACCGGGTCTTGCAGCGGTCGCAGAGGAACTTCACGCGCTAGGTCCCCGTGCGGGAACGCACCCGGCACGTCGAGTCATTGTGCCGAAAGACTGCTGTGGTGGCAAAGGGGTACGACAGGTCGCGGGTCACTCGGACTTGGCGTGCTTGCGCGCCACAGGGACGGACGTGATCACGACCAGATCCTTGATCGCCGAGCCACTTCGGGTGGTCAGTAAGCCCCCTACCTCGATCCCATCCTTGCGACTCGTCAGGTCCAGGTAGAGATCCACATCGCGCAGGTCGGCCCCGATCCAGCGGGCATTGGCGGCGGTCACCACGTACAGGGGCGCCGCATCGGTGGTGCGGGCGAGCCGGCCAGCTTCGAACCGGAACGTGGACAGCGCCCAGGTCCGCGTCTGCTCGCCATCGGCGCGCGTGACCACGGCCAGCTCGTCGCGCCCATCCGGCATCCTCAGCGGCGCCGCGAACACGATCGGAGCCGGCAGCTTGAACCCGATCGCGCGCTCGCCCTCCCCCATCCGCACCGAGATCTCGGACTCGAGGACCTCGACGCGCTCGCCGGTCGCGCTCATGCAGCTGCCGATCACGGTCACGCGCGCACCGGCGGGTGGCTCGGGGCGCGTGCACGTCTCTTCGCCGCCGGGCGCTGGAGGAGGCGGCGCCGGCTCCACGATCGCGATCGCGATCACGCGGTCACCGTCGAGGACGATGCGCGCGTTGCGCATCCCGCTGGGCACGACGAGCCGGGGATCGAGCGCGCGGTCGGGGTCGCGCACCGGCGGGCCGAGCGGCGCGAGGTCCTTGCGCGTCGAGCCGACGTGGATGCCCGACTCCGTGCGCGCGACGCTGGCGCCGGTGACCGCGACGAACGTGGCCGTGCCCGCGGGCTCCCCGCCGATGAGGACGGTGTCGTCCTCTTCGGTGCGGATCAGGCTGTGATGGACGACGCCGGGGATCTCGATGAGCGCGATCCGCGGGCCCGAGGCCAGCTGTGCGAGCACGTCGGAGAGCTTGTCGCCGAGGCGATACGGTCCGACGCCGTCGGCGCGGATCGCGTGCGGTGGCAGCGGCCGCACGAGCCCGGCGGGAGGCTCGATCACGCGGCGTTCGGGGCGCTGCACCTGCGGCTGCTTGTCGACATGCGGCGGCTCGCTGCGCTCGCACGCAGCGAGCGCGACGACGAGCCATGCGATGCGCGATCCGGTCACCTCGTGACGATATACGCCACGAGCGCCAGGACTGCCACGCCGAGCATCCCGACCAGGATCCACGGCAGGCGCGGCGGATTCGGCGCGACGATCACCGGCGACGGCGCCGGCACGTACGAGGGCCTCGGCAACGCAGCCACGGGAGCCGGAACCGGTGTCGGTCGGCGCGGCGGAGCGTCATCGATCGACGTGGACTCCTCGGCGACCTCGGGCCCGACGTGCGAAAGGAGATATTCACGTCCACTGACGGGAGCCATCCCCGCAGGCCGCACGGGCACCGGCGTGCGCAGCGCGCGCAGCTCGTCGAGCTCCATGCCGAGCGCAGCGGCGACGTCTGCCTCCGGCTGCTCCGTGTCCTCCCACTCGGGAGCCTGTTCGGGCCCGGGCGCGCCTTCGGGCGGCTTGAAGCCATCGAACAGCTGGCTGTCGAAGTCGAGCTCCTCGCCGTCGGCGCGCCGCGCCTCCGCCTCGCTCACGAGCTCCGGCCGCCGGGCGCCGCCAGCCGCGTGCGTGAGCATGTCGAGGTAGCGCGCGATCCGCACCGGGCCGGAGTGCAGGCGCTCGTCACGCAGGAACGTCTCGAGATCGTCGGCGAGATCGTACGCGCTCTGGTAGCGATCCGACGGATGCTTCTCGAGCGCGCGCATCACGATCGACTCGAGTGCGGGCGGGAAGTTGCGGCGCACGAACGTGGGCGGCTCGATGTCCGCGGCGACGAGGCGCGGCACGATGTCGGCGGGCGTGCCGCGGAACAACCGCTTCCCGACGGTGATCTCGTAGAGCACGATGCCGAGCGAGAAGATGTCACTACGGTGATCGACCGCCTGGTTATCGCGCGCCGCCTGCTCGGGCGACATGTACGAGAGCTTGCCCGGCAGCACCTCGGTGCGCGTGCGCTGACCGCGTGCGCGCGCGATGCCGAAGTCGATCACCTTCAGCGTGCCGTCCTGGGTGACCAGCAGGTTCGTCGGTGAGATGTCGAGGTGCACGATCTCGAGCGGCTGATCCTGGAGCACCGTACCTTCCGCGCCGCGCTTGGCGTGGAAGTAGCCCATCCCTGCCGCGGCTTGCCGGATCAGCTCGACCGCGTGCTCGAGCGGCAAGAACCGACCGTGCTGGATGCCGCGCCGGCACAGCTCGTTGAGCTCCTCGCCGACGATGTACTCCATCGCGATGTACGGGATGCCGTCGTGCTCGTCGACGTCGTAGACGTGGACGATGTTGGGGTGGTTGAGCAGCGCACCGATCCGGGCCTCGTCGAGGAACATCTCGATGATGCGCGGGTCATCGGCGAGCTCGGCGCGCAGCCGCTTGATGACGACCTCTTTCTCGAAGCCGGCCATCGCGGCCTGGCGGGCGAGATAGATCTCGGCCATGCCGCCGACGGCGAGCCGGCGCAGCAGCGTGTAGCGCCCGCCGAACGACAACGGCTCGAGATCCGCGGTCTGGTGCCTGGTCATTCGATAGGCTCGGCGGCGGGGATCGGGACGCCAGCGGCGGCGTGAGCGGCGAGCGTGCCCTCGATCGCCGCGCGGGCGACCGGGTGCTGCGGCATGGGGGCGATCGCCGGGGCGATCGCAAGCGGCGCCCCGCTCGGCGCGACCAGCGTCGACAGCACGCGGGTCATTCCGCCCGCGAGGCCATCGAGGTCGTAGCCACCCTCGAGCACGAACGCGATGCGCCCTCCC
>Ga0247829_10000723_pt1 | contig 13573 bp, 15 predicted proteins | sample 12C_Control_Day4_FD_207765 | JGI IMG/M metagenome (GOLD analysis project Ga0247829, IMG submission 207765) | Soil microbial communities from agricultural site in Penn Yan, New York, United States - 12C_Control_Day4 | ecosystem: Environmental > Terrestrial > Soil > Agricultural land | place... | reverse complement strand
GCATGCTCGGTCACGTCTTTGCGCTTAGAGCAGGATCGTTTCAGATGGAATCGCATTCGCGATCCATCTGGAGCGTGAATCCTGCTCTTCACTTCAAGTTTAGGGCGCGATTCACGGCTCACATGGAAGCGGCAGTGCTTCCATGTGAGCCGATCGCGCTCTGGCCCGCTCCGGTGCATGGCCCGCGAGGCGGTGTGGATGCGTGAAAACCTCGAAGCCGTCGGCACGGGCCACGCCAATCAGCGTAATGCCGGCCGCCTCAGCCGTCTTGAGCGCCAGCGCCGTCGGCGCCGAAACGGCAACGATGATCGGCGCTCCGGCCACCGCCGCTTTCTGCACCATCTCCACCGACACACGGCTGGTGAGCAGCAAGATGCCGTCCGCGACATCGACGTGCGCTCGCCGCAAGGCGCCGACCAGCTTGTCCAGGGCGTTGTGGCGGCCGACGTCCTCGGCCAGCGCCACGAGGCCCCTCTCCTTGGTCCAGAAGCCGGCGCCATGCACGGCCCGGGTCTGCCGATTGAGTGCCTGCGCCGGCTCCAGCGCCGCCAGGGCGGACGCGATATCCGCGGCTGAGACCGTCAGCTCCGCCGCCACGTGCGGACAGACAGGCAGCGCCGCCTCCAGGCTCTCCACCCCGCACAGGCCGCAGCCGGTGGGGCCGGCCATGCGCCGCTGCCGCTCGAACAGGTCGCGCCGGCGGTGGGCTGCGAGCCACATGCGCAGCTCGATGCCGTTCTCCTGCTCGACGACCTCGAGGCTCTCGATCTCCTGCGGCGCAGCGACAATCCCTTCAGCCAGGCTGAAGCCGAGCGCGAAGTCTTCCAGGTCCGACGGCGAGGCCATCATCACGGCGTAGGTCGTTCCGTCGTACACCAGCGCCACCGGCATCTCCTGCGGGATGCAGCGCTCGCGGTCCGCGGCCTTTCCGGCCGTGACCTTCAATGCGCGGACCTGGACGCTGGGTTGCGCCGTCATTGCGCCTATTCCGCTGCTTCCATGATGCGCCGGCTGGACTTGGAGAACGCCTCGTATTCCTCCTGATAGTGGGTCGGCCCGTTGGACGGGCTCACCTGCACCGCCGTCACCTTGTACTCGGGACAATTGGTAGCCCAGTCCGAGAACTCGGTCGTGATGACGTTGGCCTGTGTCAGCGGGTGGTGGAACGTGGTGTAGACCACGCCCGGCGCCACCCGGTCGGTGATCTGCGCCCTGAGCGCCGTCTCACCGGCGCGGCTGGCGATACGCACCCAATCCCCCTCTTTGATGCCGCGCTGCTCGGCGTCGTGCGGGTTGATCTCGAGCCGGTCCTCCTGATGCCACACGACATTGTCCGTGCGCCGCGTCTGTGCGCCGACGTTGTACTGCGACAGGATGCGGCCCGTCGTCAGCAGCAGCGGAAAGCGCGGGCCCGTACGCTCGTCGGTCGGCACGTACTCGGTCAGCATGAACTTGCCCTTGCCGCGCGCGAAGGTTGTGGCGTGCATCACCGGCGAGCCCAGCGGATTGGCTTCGTTGCACGGCCACTGCACCGAGCCCATCTCGTCCAGCTTGGCGATCTCGTCCATAATCTGGCTCGGATGCGTATAGCTCCAGTCGAGGCCGATGGCCTTGGCGATGAGCTGGGTGATCTCCCAGTCGGCGTAGCCGCCGTTGCGCGGCGTCATCACGCGCCGCACGAGCTGGATGCGCCGCTCGGCATTCGTGAACGTGCCATCCTTTTCCAGGAAGGTGGAGCCCGGCAGGAATACGTGCGCGTAGTTGGCGGTCTCGTTCAGGAACAGGTCGTGCACCACCACGCATTCCATGGCCGCAAGTCCGGCCGCGACATGCTTGGTGTCGGGATCGGACTGCAGGATATCCTCACCCTGGATGTAGATGGCCTTGAAGGAGCCGTCGACGGCGGCATCCAGCATGTTGGGAATGCGCAGGCCCGGCTCGGGATTGAGCGGCCGGCCCCACAGCGCCTCGAACATGGCGCGGGTGGCGTCATCGGAAATGTGGCGGTAGCCCGAGAGCTCGTGCGGGAACGAGCCCATGTCGCAGGCGCCCTGCACGTTGTTCTGGCCGCGCAGCGGGTTCACGCCCACGCCGGGGCGGCCGAGATTGCCGGTCGCCATGGCGAGGTTGGCGATCGCCATCACCGTGGTCGAGCCCTGGCTGTGCTCGGTGACGCCGAGGCCGTAGTAGAATGCGGCATTGCCGCCGGTGGCGTAGAGACGCGCCGCCGCCCTCAGCTCCGCCGGATCGACCCCCGTGTACTGGGCCATCGCTTCCGGTGAGTGCCTGGGCTCGGAGACGAATGCGGCCCACTCCTGGAAGTCCTGCATCTCGCAGCGCTCGCGCACGAACTTCTCGTTCACCAGCCCTTCCGTGACGATGACGTGCGCCATGGCCGTCAGCACGGCCACGTTGGTGCCGGGCGTCAGCGGCAGGTGGTGGGCGGCCTCGACATGGGGCGTGCGCACCATATCGATGCGGCGCGGATCGATGACGATCAGCTTGGCGCCCTGGCGCAGGCGCTTCTTCATGCGGCTGGCGAACACCGGGTGGCCGTCGGTCGGATTGGCGCCGATCACCACCATTACGTCGCACTGCTCGACGGAGTCGAAATCCTGCGTGCCGGCCGACGTGCCGAACGCGGTCTTGAGGCCGTAGCCAGTCGGCGAGTGGCACACCCGCGCGCAGGTGTCGACGTTGTTCACGCCGAAGCCCGCCCGGATCAGCTTCTGCACGAGGAAGGTCTCCTCGTTGGTGCAGCGCGAGGAGGTGATGCCGCCCACGGCATCGCGACCGTACTGATACTGGATGCGCTTGAACTCGCTGGCGACGCGGCCGATGGCCTCCTCCCACGTCGTCTCGCGCCAGGGATCGGTGATCTTGTCGCGCACCATCGGCTTCAGGACGCGCTCCTTGTGCGTGGCATAGCCCCACGCGAAGCGTCCTTTCACGCACGAATGCCCACGATTGGCCTTGCCGTCCTTGTAGGGCACCATCCGCACCACTTCCTCGCCGCGCATCTCGGCCTTGAACGAGCAGCCGACACCGCAGTAGGCGCAGGTCGTCACTACCGAGTGCTCGGGCTGGCCGATATCGATCAGCGCCTTCTCGCTAAGCGTAGCCGTCGGACAGGCCTGCACGCAGGCGCCGCAGGAGACGCACTCGCTGTCGAGGAAATTTTCGGACATGCCGGCCGAGACGCGGCTCTCGGAGCCGCGGCCCTCGATGGTTAGCGCGAACGTGCCCTGCACCTCCTCGCATGCGCGCACGCAGCGGCTGCAGACGATGCACTTGGACGGGTCGTAGGTGAAATACGGATTGGTCTCGTCCTTCGGCATCCAGGCGTCGTTGGCCTTGCCGTTCTGCTTGGCGAACACGTGGTTGGCGCCGTCGTAGCCATAGCGCACGTCGCGCAGTCCGACCGCGCCCGCCATGTCCTGCAGCTCACAATCGCCGTTGGCGGCGCAGGTGAGGCAATCCAGCGGATGATCGGAGATGTAGAGCTCCATCACGCCGCGGCGGATCTGCTTCAGGCGCGGCGTCTGGGTGTGCACGACGAGGCCGTTCGTCACCGGCGTGGTGCACGAGGCCGGCGTTCCGGCATGGCCCTCGACCTCCACCAGGCACATCCGGCACGAGCCGAAGGCGTTGACGCTGTCGGTGGCGCACAGCTTGGGGATCTGCGTTCCCATCTGCATGGCAGCACGCATGATCGAGGTGCCTTCCGGCACCGTCACCGTGTTGCCGTCGATCGTCAGCGTGACGGTCTTGGCCGCCCTGGAAGCGGGCGTCCCGAAATCGATCTCTTCGACGAGTGCCATGTGATCCTCACTCCGCGGCTTGCGGCATGCGGGGGGTGCGACGGAAATCTTCCGGGAAATGATTGAGCGCGCTCATGACCGGATACGGCGTGAAGCCGCCCAGCGCACACAGCGATCCGAACTTCATGGTGTTGCAGAGGTCGGTGACCAGCGAGAGGTGATCGTCAGGTCCCTCACCGGCCATGATCTTGTCGATGGTCTCGGCGCCTCGCGTGGAGCCGATGCGGCAGGGCGTGCACTTGCCGCAGCTCTCGATGGCGCAGAACTCGAAGGCGAAGCGTGCCTGTTTCGCCATATCCACGGTGTCGTCGAACACCACCACGCCGCCGTGGCCGATCAGCCCATCGCGGGCCGTGAATGCCTCGTAGTCGAATGGAGTGTCGAACAGCGCACGCGGGAAGTAGGCGCCGAGCGGCCCGCCCACCTGCACGGCCCGCACCGGCCGGCCCGTGGCCGTGCCGCCGCCGATGTCATCCACCAGTTCGCCGAGCTTCACGCCGAAGGCCGTCTCATAGAGGCCGCCATACTTGATGTTGCCGGCAAGCTGGATCGGCATTGTCCCGCGCGAGCGCCCCATGCCGTAGTCGGCATACGTTTTGGCACCCTCCGCCAGCACGAACGGCGCGGCGGCGAATGTCAGCACGTTGTTGATCACCGTCGGGCAGCCGAACAGGCCCTTGTGCGCCGGCAGCGGCGGCTTGGCACGCACGATGCCGCGGCGTCCTTCCAGGCTTTCCAGCAGCGCCGTCTCCTCGCCGCACACGTAGGCGCCAGCGCCGATCCGCACCTCCAGATCGAAGGCCCGCTTGGACGAAGCCACATCAGACCCGAGCAGACCTGCCTTGCGCGCGATGGCGATGGCCGCGTTGAAAGCCGCGATCGCATGCGGATATTCCGAGCGCACGTAGATGACACCCTTGGTGGCGCCGACCGCGAGACCCGCAATCGTCATGCCCTCGATCAGCAGGAAGGGATCGCCCTCCATCAGCATGCGATCGGCGAACGTGCCGCTGTCGCCCTCGTCTGCGTTGCACACGATATATTTCTGCTCGCCCGCCGTGTCGTGCACCGTCTTCCACTTGATGCCGGTCGGAAAGCCGGCGCCGCCGCGCCCGCGCAGACCTGATTTGGCCACCTCGTCGACGATGCCGGCGGGCGTGAGTGACAGCGCCCGCTCCAGCCCCTTGTATCCGCCATGCGCGCGATACGCCTCGAGCGACAGCGGATCGGTGACGCCGCAGCGCCCGAACATGAGCCGCGTCTGGCGTGCCAGATAGCCGATCTTGTCCACCGGTCCGAGCGCCTTGGGATGACCCTGCAAAGACCCACCGCCCTCGAGCAGGCCCGCACTCACCAAACCCGCAACATCCTCCGGCTCGACCGTCCCGAAGCCGTGGCGAACACCCGCGATCTCGACCTCGACCAGCGGCTCCAGCCACATCATGCCGCGCGAGCCCGTGCGCACGATCTCCACCACGCGCCCCGCACCAGCAGCCGCCTGCTTCAGCGCCCCCGCCACCTTGTCGGCGCCGACGGCGATGGCCGCCGCGTCCTTCGGAATGTAGATCCGCACCGTCATGCGCCAGCTCCCTTGAGCAGCGCATCCAGCTTGGGCGCCGTCAGCCGGCCCACCACCTCGCCATCCAGCATCGCCGACGGCCCAGTCGCGCACAGGCCGAGGCAGTAAATCGGCTCCAGCGTCACCCGCCCGTCGGCGCTCGTGCCGCCGCACGCCACACCGAGGCGATCCTCGGCGCGCGCCACCAGCGCTTCACCGCCCATGGCCTGACAGGCTTCGGCCCGGCAGATTTTCAGCACGTGCCTGCCCGCCGGCTTGTCGCGGAAATCATGGTAGAATGTGACGACGCCGTGCACCTCGGCGCGCGACAGGTTCAGCGCGTCGGCGAGCGTCCGTACGGCCGCCTCCGGCACGTGACCGAGCGCGGCCTGCACCTGGTGCAGGATCTCAATCAGCGCATCTGCCCTGTTGCCGTGCTCAGCCGCTATTTCGCGTGCCGTTGTATCTGCTGCCGCGGTCATTGGAACCCAAGATTCGAACCATTCCAATATAGCATCCCGCAGACTAGGCCCGATGATCCAATCGGTTGTTCTGATGGGGTCATCGAACCCGTCGATGACAGATCCTACCGGCTCGGCGCCATGGCCGGCGCTTCAACGCCCTCCGCGCACTCGAACACAGCAAGAACGAGGGGTGAAACCGGGTCGCGATCCACCGCTACCAAGCCAACGCTGTGCTCCACCACAGGGTTCACCAGCGGCACGGCACGGATGTCCGACATGGGCCCCAGGATCTCCAGGAAGTACTCGGGCACGATGCTGGCGAGCCCCATCAGGTGCACGTTCGAGCACAGGTTGATGACCGAGTTGGTCTCCAGCCGCGGTGTCGGCTTGGCATTGGCAGTCCTGAAGGCGCGGTCGATGATGCGCCGGTTCTGCATGTTGGGCGTGAGCAGGCACAGCGGTTGCTTGGCGGCCTCGGCCCAGGTCACCGTCTTCTTCTTCGCCAGCTCGTGATCAGCGCGCACGAGCAGGCAGTAGCGCTCCGTATAGATGGCGCCCGAGCGCATGCCCTCGATCGGCTCGTTGTCGAGATACGTCAAGCCGACGTCGATGGCGAAGTCCTCGAGATTGCGCAGGATTTCTACCGAGCTCTGCGACAGCACGGTCAGCTCGATACCGGGATGGCGGTCCTGGATCGCCTTGGCGATCAGCGCCGCCATCGGCAGACCCGACGGGACCACGCCAAGAGACAGACGGCCGATCAGGCTGCCCTTGGTGTTGCGCAGCTTGGCGATCTCCTGCTGCAGCGAAGACCAGTTGTCGAGGATGGCGTGCGCCCATTTCAGCACGCGCTCGCCCTCGGGCGTCAGCCCGTGGAAGCGCTGGCCGCGCTCGACGATCGGCACGCCCAGCTCCTGCTCGAGCTGCCGGATGCGTCCCGACAGCGTCGGCTGGGTCACGTTGCAGGCCTTGGCCGCCCGCGTGAAATGCTTCTCGCGGGCGAGCGCGGACAGATATTGGAACTGGCGAATGTCCATCAGGGTGCCTGGGCTGCTGCATGGGCTTGGGCCATCGAACCCCGGCCGCACGCACTCGTTTGCCCAAGGTTAGAGCGCGGCACGCGTTGGTGCCATAGCCCCTGCTACTATAACGACAACGCCGAAGCTACGCTCACTCAGTCGTCGCTCACCCGCCGGGCCAACTGCGAGGGCAGCCCGCGCAGCACCACGACCTTGGTCCCTACACCGACGCGGCGCGACAGATCGACGACGTGTCCGTTCATCATGCGAAAGCAGCCCGAGGAATTGGCCCGCCCGATGCTCTGTGCGCTGTTGGTGCCGTGAATGCGATAGAGCGAGTTGCCGAGATACATGGCCTTGGCGCCCAAGGGATTGCGCACGCCGCCGGTCATCTTCTCCGGCAGGCTCCGGTCGCGCTCGCGCATCTCCTTGGGCGGATGCCAGTCCGGCCAGTCCGCCACGCGCGAGATGCGCTCGCTGCCGGTCCAGGTGAAGCCTTCGCGGCCGACCGAGATCGGATAGCGGTAGGCTTCGACTTTGGACCGAACCAGGTACAGTTTGCGCCCCGCCGTATCGATCACGACCGTGCCAGGTGCGTACCCGCTCGGAAACGACACCGACTGCGGTGACATGGGCTGGATCGACGGACGCCCGCCGCCGTCGAGCAGTTTCGGCCCGGGGCCCCTGCGGCGCGCCTGCGGCGGATCGAACAGTCCGCCACCGGGCTGCTGCTGTGTGCTGGGCGGCTCGTAGGTCTGCCGGCGCTCGTATGAGGTCGGTTGATGCCAGGGCACCCAGCTCTGCGCCGCCGCCGGTCCGCCGATCGACAAAAATACTGCTGCTGCGAGAAGCGCCCGCCTCATCGTGCCGTCCCTCGTTGCAAGTGGCTGGCCTGCCTCCCGTATAAGAGTTAACGCAGGCAGCGCCATCTGTGCATTGACAACAAGGTTACCGCCGTTGCCGCACGAGCACATGGGCGCCTGAACCACTGCACGACCGGCTTTGGGCATGCAGGGTCCTCGGCTAACGTGCGACGCTGACGGGCGGGATCTGACAGGGGGAGTCCGATGGCAACGACAGGCGGCATAAAGCCGGCCGGCACGACTGCGACGGCAGTCGGAGTCGCTGCGGCCCGTGCGGAGCAAGGCCGGCTCGGCGAGGTGCGCATCACAGCCCATTCCAACATGCTCTATTGGTGGGTCGTGTGGGCCTACGGCTATGTGTGCGCCATGGCCACGCACATCAATCACGTCGCCGTGCCGCTCGCCGGCAAGACCATCAAGTTCTACCCCTCGGCCTGGCTCGGGCTGTCGTTCCTGCTGCTCGTCCTGTTCGTGATCGTCCTCACCAACGTGCGCGCACGCACGGCGCACACCTTCCTCATCGCCGCAACGCTGGCCCTCATCGCCATCGCCACCGATTGGGCGTACGGGCTCAACCGCCTTTTCACCTGGGTGCCCGAGCTCGTGGTGGAGATGAACCTCGCCTTCTACATGGTGTTCTCGACGGCGCTGATGGTGCTGTGGTTCATCGTCGTGTTCGGCATCGACTCCTTGACCGTGTGGCGCTTCTCCTCGGGACAGGTGATGGAGACGCATCGCCTCGGCCAGGCCGCGGCACACGTCTATGACACGCGCGGCATGCTGATGCGGCGCCTGCCCGGCGATTTCTTCCGCCACAAGATTCTCGGGCTCGGCATCGTCGGTCTCGGCACCGGCGATCTCGTGTTCCGTCCCGCCGCGCCGGGGGCCGAGCCCTTCATCCTCGAGAATGTCTGGAAGGTGAACCAGAAGCAGAAGAGCATCGAGCGCCTGATCATTTCGTCCGGCGGCACGGTTTGATCCAGCGCTCACCGCAGGAAGAAATGCCAGGTGCCGTCCGCGGCGATGCCGAGCTTGTAATACGTGTACCGCCCGCCCTTCCTCATTTCCTCGACCGCCGCTGCCGGCACGATGCCGAGCAGCTCTGCCTCCTGCGCCGGCGTGAGCTTGTCCAGCGCCAGCCCGGCGAAGTAGGGCCAGACATAGACCCGGTTGTTCTCGAGGTCCCTGCCGATTGGCAGGGTGACGTAGCCCGCATCCAGGATCTGCCCGAGCACGCTCAGGATCTCGCGCCCCTCACCGTCAGCCGAGACCTGGCGCCAGTGGGCAATCGGGTCGCCCACCGCCACATCGGCGATCACCGGCTTGATCTCATTCAGCTCCACTGCCGTGCGCAGGTCCTCGATCTGACCGGAGCGGACCGCGGTCAGGATAGCCTCGCGCATTTCCAGCACGGGCGTCGGCAGGCTCTCGGTCCCGTAGCGGATTTCCGAACCGCCCCTGGGGCTCTGCGCAGCCGCTGCGGGCGGTTTGCGCTCGGCGCGCTGCGCCCATACCTCGCCCGACCGCGCGCAAACGTGGACAAGCCCAAGCAGCGCAAGTAGGAATACCGCAGCGGGCATTGCCGCAAAGCGTGTGTCTGGCGGCATGGGAGGGTTCCGAGTTTGAGCGGGTTGCACCAGCATACGGCGCAGACGATCGCGCAAGCAAATGGGCTGCGCGATGTCGCGAGCGAAGGCAGCTCCGCGCCGGCGAGGATGCGATGGCGTTCATCCCCAACCCGCTGATCATCCCCGTCGGGCTCATCATCGGCATTCTCATCAGCACGCCGCTCGGGCCAGTCAACCTGCTGTGCCTGCAGCGCGCGGTGGAGCGCGGGTTCTGGGGCGGCTTGGCGGCGGGCCTCGGCACTCTGCTGGGCGACGGCCTCATCGCGCTGTGCGCGGCCCTCGGCGTCAATGCGATTTCCGGTGCTGTCCGCCACCACCGCTTCGCCATTCAGCTCGTGGGCGGTCTCGTGCTGGTCATATTGGGGCTGCGTCTCTTCTTCACCGCGCCGCGCCTCGTCAGCGATTCGCCTCACAAAGATGAGAATGCTTCGCTCGCTGATTTCGTCTGGGACATTCCCAAGACCTTCTTCCTCACCATCACCAATCCAGGCGCCGTTCTGGGCCTGTTCGCGATCTTCGGCGGCATCGGCTCGTACGTCGAGCTCTCGAGCTACATCGATGTCTTCACCATGGTGGCGGCCGTCATGGGCGGCGCCTTGATCTGGTGGATATCGGCGTCAAACTTCATCGGCGTCATCCGTCATCGCCTCGATCTGGTCGCGCTGCGCCTCATCAACCGCATCGCGGGCCTGTCGCTGGTTGGCTTCGGCGCATTGCTGCTGAGCGAGGTGGCGATCAAGGGCTTGCCACCGGTTTGAACCGCTGAGCGGCCACATGCAATTCGCGATCAAGGACCTCAAGGACAATCATTCGGTTCGCGCCGAGCTGCTGCGCCTGAACAACGAGAATGCCCGCGAGACATCGCTACTCACGCGCGAGCGGCTCGACGGCATGATCGCGTCGGCTCGTGTGGCGACAGCCGTCGAGCCAGGCATTGCGTTCTTGCTGGGTTTCGAACAGAGCGACAACTACGACGGCAGCCACTTCCTTTGGTTCCGCGAGCGCCTCGATAGATTTCTCTACATCGATCGCATTGTCGTCAGCCAGAGTCAGCGGCGGCTCGGCTTGGGCCGCTTGCTGTACGAGGATCTCTTCGAGCGCGCGCAGCTCCTCGGCCACACCAACATCGCCTGCGAGGTCAATGTGCGGCCGCCCAACCCGACTTCGGATGCGTTTCACGCCGCACTCGGGTTTACGGAGATCGGCACCCAACGATCGACGATGGCGCCAAGACGGTGCGGTATCTCGTGCGCCGCAAGTGAACGGCGGGAATGCGGGCCGCTCTCGATCTGTCGATCCATTGATCCGGTGGCGGATCATCTTCCGCGACAAACTGTCTTTTGTCCTGTGCAGCAGTAGCAGCAGGTGCAATGCTCCCCCCGGGATGGGACGACGTGTTTGGGGGAATCATGCCACTCGATGGATCGGAGTTTGAAGGTGGTGCCTATCGCACCCCCTGGTGCCGGGCGTGCAAGCAGCCCATCCTCAAGGACCAGCGCGCAACGCGCGTGGAGTTCCAGACGGACCCGGACGGAGCGAACGGCCTGACGGGTGAGTACCACGCAGAGTGCAGTAAGCCGTTTGCGTCGCTGGCGCGCGTCATCAATATGAATCCGTGGGCTGGGTGGTAGTAAGCCGGCGTACTGCGGTCCTCTTCGGCCGGTCATGGCGCTGAAGGCGCTCAGCGGGGAACCGCGCTGGCGCCGGCCTCGGTGGACTCACAGACATTCCTCCACCTGTTCCCCTTCTCGAAGCACCGGGCGAAATTGTACAGCACGGCGTTCAGCTCGCTGTGACGCGCGAGAAATGCGTCGAACAACTCTCGAGCGGACTGACGCTCGGCCTCCTCGAGGGCCTGCGCCGATCGCAACTTGCGCATCGCATCCGAGCGGCGCAGCGCCCGCAGAGCGTCGTCGAGAGCGGCAAAGGCAATTTGTATCGTGCCCTCGAAGTAGTCGCTCTTGGCCGCGCCGTAGTAGCGCTCCAGACCGACGATGAGAATCATCAGCTCGGCATTCCAGTCGGCCGATGCGTTGATATACGTCGACCACGCGCTGTCGATCTCTCCCAGCGGCGCTTCGTCGATAACGCGCTGAGAAAACAGCCGTGCCAGGTACAGGCGTCGCCACGCCATTCTCGTCAGGCGATCCGAGAACTCCGATTTCGCTGTGTTCTCCGCCAGTCGCAACGCTGGCGATTGTGTGAATTCCAGATAGTCGGTCACCTTCTTTACAAGCTCGGCGAGGGCCACGAACTTGACGATCGCGGTGATCAGCACCGCTCCGACCACGACGATGGCGGCGCGGCGCGCCCGCGATACCCATCTCACCAACCGCGGCTTGGCGTCCGGCGCCTGCATCCGGTTTGACCATCCCATTTCCCCGATCAGGTGCATTACGGTGTGCAAGCGTAGCTTGCAGCCGCAGAGAGGCGAAAATCCGGATCGTGCACGAAATGTGATTGTTGCGCCGGCGCGTTAGAGCGCTCCACACGGAGGCACCGCCGCTTCCATGGGAGGCGTCAATCGCACTCTGAACTTGTAAGTGTACAGCAGGATTCACGCTCCAGATGGGTCGCGCATGCGACTCCGTCTGAACTACCCTGCTCTAGTGGCGCGCACGGGAGAGAGAGAACTCTCCCGACTTGATGCGCTGACCGAGGTTGGTCGCGAGCAGCGCCACCGCGTCCTCGCCGTAGGCGCCCACCAGGTCGCTCAGCGCCGTGAACAGCGCTGCATAGGCCATCTGCTCCGGCGCCAGGCCGCTGGCCGCGCCGTCCTCCCACGCCTGCAGAATGAGATGCAGCGCACGTAGACTGTCGTCATCGCTGTCGGCCAGGCCGAATTCTTCCAGGTCCATGTTCCCCCAGTTCGTTACTGGTATTGCCCTGCGCCGCGATCCTGCCGAGCCTCCGCGCGTTGACTGGAGCGCGATCGACTCAAGAGGCGTGAATTGTCCTCCAGCTATAGGTCTGGAGTAAGGCTCACGCTCCAGATGGATCACGGACGCAATTCCATCTCGAACAATCCTGCTCTAGCACGCAGTGGATGTCGGCATGGCATCGGTCAGGGAGATAAGGTGAATCAGCAACCCTACCGCATCAGGTCAAGGCACGTTCTTGACGAGCCCGTCGGCAATCTCGCTGCCTTCAGCCAGGAACCGAGTGATGGCCGTCTGCGCCGAGGGCGTGCAACTCTGATAGGTGCGGCTGTAGCTGCGATATCCGTTGTTGAAGCTGCGCGTGAGCTTGGCCCGGCGCAAGGCCGTGGATCCCTCGCCCTCCATGATCTCGCGCATGCGATCGCGCCAAATGAGACCGTCGTTGGCGCCGCACAACTCGCGCAAGTAGTGCACGGCGCCCAGAATCTCGGACAGCCGCATCAGTCTTTCGTCGTAGGGCTTGCCGTCCTCCACAGCGTTCACCTGCGCCGGCAGGAGACCACTCAGCAGGCTGCAGACAGCCAGTGCGCGCAATGCGTTTGCAATCATCGTATCTGCCGTCCGTTTGCGGCCCAAACTGGACTCTAGATCAGCGTTCCGCAAGGGCTTCGAGCAGCTTCCACGCGCGGGCGATAATCGCTTGCGCACCCGGCGTCATAGTGAAGCTCTCCAATTGATCGAGAGGAACGAAGCGCGCATCGCGGCTCTCTTCGCCTGCAACCGGCTCGCCGCCGCGCCAGCGTCCGAAATAGACAGCAATGACATAGTGCGCCGTGAGTAGCCCGCTGTCGTTGCGGATCAGCACGTCGTGCACGTCGGCGAGGCCCAGTAGTTCAGCTTCAACGCCCGTCTCCTCCTTGACCTCGCGCAGCGCCGCCGCCATGGCGCGCTCGCCCGGCTCGATGTGACCGCCGGGCAGACTCCAGACGCCAAGCATGGCGCCCTTGCCGCGCTCCGCGATCAGCACTTGGCCATCGCGGAAGATCGCCGCGCTGGCGGCGGGACGCGGCCATCCGGGCCGGGTCAGGGCAGGCATCGTTGAGCCTCGCTAGTGTGATGATCGAGAAATTTGCCGGAACTCGCGGCATGCCTCCTGAGCGAATTTCTCGATCTGAATCACACTAGCACAATACATACTTGCTAGTGCCCTTTCGATCGCGAAGTTCGCTGAGAACTTGCGGCAGATGCTGACGAACTTCGCGATCGGGACACTAGCTTCTCGTCGGCTGCAGACTAACTCGGCTGCGCTGCGTCCGTCGATTGCCGTACACGACTGGCACC
>Ga0247829_10000721_pt1 | contig 13582 bp, 10 predicted proteins | sample 12C_Control_Day4_FD_207765 | JGI IMG/M metagenome (GOLD analysis project Ga0247829, IMG submission 207765) | Soil microbial communities from agricultural site in Penn Yan, New York, United States - 12C_Control_Day4 | ecosystem: Environmental > Terrestrial > Soil > Agricultural land | place... | reverse complement strand
CTAGCATTCGATCGTCGTGCGGCAATAGTTAGTCAGCTCGCGCACTACGGTGGTGTTGTCCACCGGCTTGCGCGCGCGGTCGAGGCCGCCGTATTCGAGCTCGAGCTTGAACGCGTATTTCTCGAAGAACGGCCCGAACTGCTCGGCGCCGACGGTTCCGATTGCCCACAGCTCGTCGCGCCCGGCATCGTATTCGAGCGCGATCGCGGCCAGCGGCTGCGGCGCCGGCCCGGCGACGACGCGCCCGCCGGCTGTCGGATCGTAGACGCTGTGATCGGCGCAGCAGTGGATGACGCGGCCGGCGGACGTCGCGGAGCGCGATTTCTGGTAGCGGATGAACGACACGTCGCGCGTCGGATAAGCGAGCTTGTGCGCGCAGATCGCCGAGAACGAGACGACATTGCGCGCGGGTCCGACCCCCGAAGGCGACGCATACGTATCGCCCCGCTCCTTGCGCAGCGACGACTCGGACGTCACCGCTTCCGGCAGGCGCAGCAGGAAGCACGGCGTCGCCGCGAACGGATACTGATAGACGTAGTTCGTCTCGGCGGCGAGCGCGCCCTGGCGAATCGGCTTGCCGTGGATGTCGACGAGCAGCGAACGGGTGTAACGGCGCACCTGCGCATCATCCGCCGCGTTGGCGCTCGCGGTCGCGGCCATGCCCGAGAGAAGTGCACACGAGCCGAGGAAATCGCGACGCTTCACGAATCTTCCTGCCTTTTCATCCGATGATGAGCTCGCGAACGTGTGCCACGACGCTGCGCCCGAGCGCCGACAGATCGTAGCCGCCTTCGAGCGACGACACGATGCGGCCGCCGGCATGCCGCCGTGCCGTGGCGAGGAGCTCGCGCGTGACCCATGCGTAGTCGTCCTCGACGAACGCGAGCCCCGCGAGCGGATCGTCGCGATGCGCGTCGAAGCCCGCCGAAATCATGATCAGCTCGGGCTCGAACTCGTCGAGCGCGGGCAACCAGCGGCTCGTCACGGCCTCGCGGAATTCGTCGCTGCCGCTGCCGGCGGCGAGCGGAACGTTCACCATGTTCGGCGCCGGATTGTCGACGCCCGAATACGGGTACAGCGGGTACTGGAACGTCGACACCATCAGCACGCGCCCGTCGTCCGAGAACATTTCCTCGGTGCCGTTGCCGTGGTGGACGTCGAAATCGACGATCGCGACGCGCTCGAGGCCGTGCGCCTCCAGCGCATGCGCAGCACCGACCGCGATGCTGTTGAAGACGCAGAAGCCCATCGCGCGCCGGCTCTCGGCGTGATGGCCGGGCGGCCGCACCGCGCAGAACGCGGTGTGATGCGCGCCGCTCACCACCAGGTCGACGGCGTGAACAACTGCGCCAGCCGCGTGCAGCGCCGCATCGACCGAGTGCGGATTGAGCGCCGTGTCGGGGTCGAGATAGCGCAGGCCCGACGCGGGCGACGCCTGCGCGATCGCGTCGACGTAAGCGGGCACGTGCACGCGGCCGAGCTGCTCGCGCGTCGCACGGGGCGCCTCGAGACGCGCGACGTGCCCGTCCAGCCCGAGGGCGATCACGTGGTCGTTGATCGACGCCAGGCGCTCCGGACACTCGGGGTGGCCGGCGCCCATTTCGTGCAGCAGGCACGACGGATGGGTGATGTACGCGGTAATGGGCACGGGATGCTCGGGTCGGGCGCGGGGCCGATGCGGCGGCGTCGGGACCTCGCGCAGGGCGGCCGAAATGACCGTCCATGTCCCCGAAGTCTAGCGCCGTCGGCCACGACTGACGAGCGCGCGGACGACAGGCTACAGTGCAGGATAATCGACCCCCCGGATTGACCACCCGTCCAAATGACCGTTCGCTCCGCGACCCAGAACGTTCCCACTGCCCACCGCCTTGCCGTGGTGCTGCAGCAGCTCGCGCAGATCGTCGTCGGCAAGGATGAGCCGCTGAAGCTCGCGCTCGCGTGCCTGCTCGCGCGCGGGCACCTCTTGATCGAGGACATTCCGGGCGTCGGCAAGTCCACGCTCGCGCAGGCCCTCGCGACTGTGCTCGGCCTCAAGTACGCGCGCATTCAGTTCACGAGCGACCTGTTGCCGGCAGACGTGCTCGGCGTATCGGTGTTCGACGAGCGCACGCAGTCGTTTCGATTCCATGCCGGACCCATCTTCCACTCGGTCGTGCTCGCCGACGAGATCAATCGAGCGCCGCCGAAGACGCAAAGCGCGCTGCTCGAGGCAATGGAGGAACGCCAGGTTTCGCTCGACGGCCAGACGCGCACGCTGCCCGAGCCGTTCTTCGTGATCGCGACGCAGAATCCGGTCGAGCAGATCGGCGCGTACCCGCTGCCCGAATCGCAGCTCGACCGCTTTCTTCTCGCAATCGAGTTGGGTTATCCGGATGCGGTGTCCGAGCGCGAGCTGCTCGCCGGGGGTGACCGTCGGGCGAGGCTCGTCGATCTCGCGCCGCAGTGCGATTCCGCGACGCTTGCCGAGTGGCAGCGCGAGGCGGCTGCCATTCACGTCGCGGCGCCGCTGCTGGATTACGTGCAATCGCTGCTCGCGGCGTCGCGCGGACACCTGCCGGGACAGACGGCAGGCGCCAGCGGCGAGGCCGGCGCGCGCCGGGGCTTGAGCCCGCGCGCGGGCCTGATGCTGCTGTCCGCCGCGCGCGCATGGGCCCTGCTCGCGGGTCGGCCAATGGTGGTTCCGGAGGACGTGCAGGCGGTGTTCCCGGCGGTCGCCGGCCATCGACTCGCCGGTGGCGCGCGGGCGGGCGCGTTGCAGGCGCAGAACCTGATCCGCGCCGTCGCGCTGCCCTGACGGCGCGCTCGCTCGAGACGGCACCGCGCTGCAAGTGACCGCCCTCGCCACCGCGCCCGCGCGCGGGCCGCAGGCGGCCCTCGCGAAGGCGTGGTCGCGCCTGCGCCAGCGCGCGTTCCGCACCGCGCCGGCCGACCGCTCGCCGGTCGTGCTGCGCCACTCGCGCATCTACATCCTGCCGACGCGCCGCGGCTATGCTGTGATCGGCACGCTGCTGACGATGCTTCTCACGTCGCTCAACTACGCGCTGTCGCTCGGGCTCGGCGTGACGTTCCTGCTCGGCGGCCTCGTCGCGGCGGCGCTGCTGCACACGTTCCGCAACCTGGCGGGCATCGCGATCAAGCCGCTCGCCGCGAGCGATGCGTTCGTCGGCGGCCATGTCGTGTTCTCGCTCGCCGTGTCGGGCGGCGCGGTGGACCGGCGGGCGATCACCGTTGGCGCGAACGACGTGGACGTGACGGCGGGCATCGCCGCGGCGGCGACGCAGACGATCACGCTCGCGGTCCCCGCGACCACGCGCGGGCGCGTTCCGCTCGGCCGCGTCACCCTTTCGTCGGCCCACCCGCTCGGCCTCTGGCGAGGCTGGGCGTACGTGCATTTTCCGTTGTCCGGCATTGCGTATCCGGCGCCCGAGGCACATCCGCCGCCGTTGCCGTCCGGCGAGCACGGCGTCGATCCGCACGCCGTCGGGCGCGGAGACGATGCCGATCTCGCGGGCCTGCGCGAATACCAGCGCGGCGACCCCCTGCAGCGCGTCGCATGGAAAGCCGTGGCCCGCGGGGCCGGCTGGTTCTCGAAGTCGTTCGAAGGCACCGGCGGTGGCGGTCCCATTGCGCTCGACTGGTCGCGGCTGCCTGCGCATCTCGACGTCGAACTGCGGCTGTCGCGCCTTTCCGCGTGGATCCTCGCGGCCGAGCGGACCACGCGTCCGTTCGGATTGTCGTTGCCGGGGACTCGTCTTCCTACCGGATCGGGACGCGAGCACCGGCGCGAAGCGCTCACGGCGCTTGCGCTGATGCCGGCGGATTCCGAATGAGCGTGCCGACCGCGCTCGGGTCGACGAGCGCGGGCGCACGCCTGCGTGCGCTCGATCTTCGCGCGCTCTTCGCGCCGCGGCGCGGCCGCGGCGCGCGCGCGGCGCGTGAGCATGCGTCGCTGCTGACGCCGGTGCAAATCACCAATCTTGGCGTGCTGCTCGTCGCGGCGCAGCTTCCGCAGGCCGTGCACCTGCCGGTCTGGGTCGCGATCTTCGGCTTCGCGCTCGTCGTGCTGCGCTTCGTGCTGCTGCGACGCGACCGCGCGCGCCCGCTCGCGACGCCGGCGCGCATTCCGTCATGGGCGCTCGTGCTGTTCGCACTGGCGATCGGGTTCGCCGTCCGCAAGACGTACGGCTATTTCGTCGGCCGCGATCCCTGCGTCGCGTTCCTGTTCGTGCTCGTCGGCATCAAGTTTCTCGAGGTGCGCACGCTGCGCGACGGCTCGCTGCTCGTCTGCCTCGCGATTTTCCTGCTGATCACGCCGTTCTTCTACAGCCAGTCGATGCTCGCTGCGGTCGCCGCGTTGCCGGCCGTGCTCGCCGTCGGGGCGGCGCTGGAATCGCTTGCCCATGATTCGGCAGCAGCGCTGCCGACGCCGTGGCGTGCGGCGTGGCGGCGCTCGGCGGCGATGATCGCGCAGGGCCTGCCGATCGCGGCCGCGCTGTTCCTGCTGTTCCCGCGGCTCGCGTCGCCGTTGTGGGGCTTGCCGGCGGATCGCATGGCCGCGACGGGTCTCTCGGATCGGATGTCTCCGGGATCGATCAGCGAGCTCGCGCTGAACGACGCCGTCGCGTTTCGCGTGGACTTCGAGGGCACGGCGCCGCCGCCGCGCGCCCGCTACTGGCGCGGCCCGGTGCTGTCGCTGTTCAACGGCCGCGAATGGCGCAGTCTCTCGCCGCGACTCGGCGGCAGGCTCGTGACCGGTGGTGCGCCCGCCATCCGCTATACGGTGACGCTCGAGCCCAACGACCACCCTTGGCTGTTCGCGCTCGACTTCCCGGCGGGGATGCCGGACATCGACGAAGAAACGGGAACGCGCGGAAACGCGGCCGGCTTCGCCGGTTATTCGCGCGAGCAGCAATTCCTGATGCGCGCGGGCGTCACGCAGCCGCTGCGCTACACCGTCGCATCGCGCCTGACCGACAGCTATCCGGTGGCCTCGCAACAGGAGGCGACCCTCAATGCGCGGCCGCCTGCGGGCAATCCGCGCACCGTCGCCTTCGCACGCTCGCTGCGCGAGGAGTATCCCGACGATCGGCATTTCATCGGCGCGGTGCTGCGCTGGTTTCGCGACGAGCAGTTCTTCTACACGCTCGCGCCGCCGCTGCTCGAGCAGGAGCCGGTCGACATGTTCCTGTTCGACACGCGGCGCGGGTTCTGCGAGCACTACGCGAGTGCCTTCGTCGTGATGCTGCGCGCGGCCGGCATCCCCGCACGCGTCGTCACCGGCTACCAGGGCGGTGAAATCAACCCGCGCGGCGGCTACATGATCGTCCGGCAGTCGGACGCGCACGCCTGGGCCGAGGCGATCGTCGATGGCGAATGGCGTCGCTTCGATCCGACGGCGGCTGTCGCGCCCTCGCGCGTCGAGCGCGGCTTGTTCAGCTCCGTGCCGGCGGGCGAGCCGGTGCCGCTGTTCGCGCGCGAGGACGGCGGCTGGCTGAAGAGCGCGCAGCTCGCGCTCGATGCGCTCAACCATCAATGGCGCCGCAACGTCGTGCAGTTCAATCGCGACCGGCAGCGCGCGCTGTTCCGCGAATGGAGGCTCGACGAGTTCGACGCCTGGCAGGTTGCCGTCGCGGCGTCGGCCGCGCTGCTCGCCTGGGCGGGTGGCGTGTTCGCATGGTTCGCGGCGCGCCGCAAGCGGCAGGAGCGTGCGCTGACGCTGTGGGCCGACGCATGCCGCCGGCTCGCGCGCGCGGGCCTGCCGCGGCATACGCACGAAGGACCGCTCGCGTTCGCCGAGCGCGCCGCGTCGCGCTGGCCGCAGTTCGCCATCGCGTTCCGCGCGATGGGCGATTCGTTCGCCGCGCTGCGCTACGGCGACGCGACGCGCGAGAGCGAGCGCATCGCGCTCATCGCCACGCTCGAGCGCGCGATCGACGTGCTGCCGGCGCCGGCGGCGCTGCGCGCGCTACAAAAGTAGGGTCAGAGACCCTGCTTTAAGCCGGAGGGAGATACTTCGCCGGGTCCATCGGCTTGCCCTGGCGGCGGATCTCGAAGTGCAGCTTCACCTGGTCGGCGTCGGTATTGCCCATCTCCGCGATCTTCTGCCCGCGCGCGACCTGCTGCCCTTCCTTCACGAGGATCTCGCGGTTGTGCGCGTACGCCGACAGGTACGTCGCGTTGTGCTTGATGATGATGAGCTTGCCGTAACCGCGCAACCCGTTGCCGGCGTAGACCACGCGCCCGGGCGCGCTCGCGTGAATCGCCTGGCCGGGGGTGCCGGCGATGTCGATGCCCTTCAGGTTCGCGGTGTCGGAAAAGCCCGCGACGATCTTGCCCTTCGTCGGCCACGCCCAGTCGAGGCGATCGGGATCGCCCGCTGTCGCGGGAGACGACGCAGCTGGGGGAGCCGACGTGGCGGGTGAGGCAGGCTCAACCTTCGCGTCGCTTCGCGGCGCGGGCTCGCTCCGCACGCCGCCGGGTTGCGCCATGGCAAGCTTCTCGGTCGGCGCCGGCACGGCGCTCGCGGCGAGCGTGAGCTCGCGCACGGCGTGGTCCGAGTAAGGCTCCTTGATCGCCTTCGGTCCCGTTTTCAACGATGCATCCGATGCACGCGCCGCGGACGACGGCGCCGGAGTCGCCGAGGTCGCGGTGCCGGATGTTCCCGCCGTCGCGCTGCCGCTCGTCCCGGCAGCAGCGGCCACACCGGGCGCGCTCGACGATGATGCGCCGGATCCGGAATCGACGATCGGCGAGGCCGCGCGAAGCGGCGTCGTGACCACGCCACCTGCGCCGGGTACCGCTGCATCCTGCGCAACGGCCGGGGCTTCGCCCGGCGCGGTCAGCCGCAGCACCTGCCCGACACGGATGACGTTGACGTTCTCGATGTTGTTCCACGCCGCGAGCTCGCGATAGTCGAGGCCCGTGTCGAGCGCGATCTGGTGCAGCGTATCGCCCCGCTTGACCGTGTACGTGGGAATCGGTGCCGGCGGGGCTGCCGCAGGCGCAACGGGCGCCCCTGCGCCCGGCACCACGACGACCGGCTCCTGCGTACTCGCCATGGTGCGATCTTCTACGGGCACCGGACGACGCGTCGCGCAGCCGGCCACCAGCACCGCAGCGCAGGCGACGGCGGCTGCGACGCGAAAACCGGGATTCGACAAGGCTGACGGCGAGAGAAGACGCATGCGATGCAAACGACTCGTCGACCCCGCGAAAAGTTCAGCCGAGGCCCGACAGGAGCGGGACGAATCTTACCGCATCGAACGTCTGCTCGCGGATGCCGGCCGCCGTCTTCTCGATGACCGTCAGGCGTTGCACGGCGCGCTCGCCTTCCTCGCTTTTCGCGAGCGGGATCACCATGCGGCCGCCGGGCTTCAGATAGCGCAACGGCGCGGCCGGCACGTGCGTCGCGCCCGCGCTCACGACGATCGCGTCGACCTCGATGGTCTCGCCGAGTTCGGCGCTGCCGTCGCCATGCGCGAGGCGCACGTTGCGGATCTTGAGCGCTTGCAGGTGCCGGCGCGCCTTGTTGACGAGCGCGCCGATGCGCTCGACCGTGTACACGGTCCTGGCGATCTGCGCGAGCACGGCCGCCTGATAGCCGCAGCCGGTGCCGATCTCCAGCACGCCATCGAGCGCGCGCCCGTTGCGGGCCAGCTCGGTCATCCGCGCGACCACCCACGGCTGCGAAATCGTCTGACCGCTTCCGATCGGCAGCGGCGAATCGTCGTACGCGCGAATCGCGAGCGCCTCGTCGACGAAGATGTGCCGCGGAATGGCATTCATCGCCGAAAGCACGACCTCGTCGCGGATGCCGTCGGCGCGAAGACGCTCGACCATGCGCGCGCGCGTGCGGTCGGACGTCATCCCGATGCCGCTCGTTGCGCCGGTGCGCACCTTCATCGCCGCCTCGTCAGGCGCCGCGCGCGCGGTCGAGCCACTGCGTCACCTCCGCCATCTGATCGCGGTTGGTCAGGTCGATCTGCAACGGCGTGACCGATACATGGGCGCTCTCCACGGCGTGGAAGTCGGTGCCTTCGCCCGCGTCAGCGGCTGCGCCCGCTGCGCCGACCCAGTACACGGTTTCGCCGCGCGGGCTCTGCATGCGGACGACGTCCTCCGCCTTGTGCCGGCGGCCCAGCCGCGTGATGCGGTAGCCGCGGATCGCGGCGCGCTCGACATCGGGAACGTTCACGTTGAGAAGCCACGCGCCGGCGGCGCGCCGGCGATGCCGTTCGAGCAATTCGAGTGCCACGGCAGCGGCCGTCTCGAAATGCGCGGCGGTTTTCGACGCCAGCGAAATGGCGACCGACGGCACGCCGAGCAAAAAGCCCTCCGTCGCGGCGGCGACCGTGCCGGAGTAGATCGTGTCGTCGCCCATGTTCGCGCCGAGATTGATGCCCGAGATCACCATGTCGGGCAGCGTATCGAGCAGGCCGGTGACCGCGAGGTGAACGCAGTCGGTGGGCGTGCCGTTGACGAACAGGAAGCCGTTCGGCGCGCGTCGCACCGACAGCGGCCGATCGAGCGTGAGCGAGTTCGACGCGCCGCTGCGGTCGCGCTCGGGCGCGACCACGGTGATTTCCGCGTGCGGCGCGAGCGCGGCCGCGAGATGCTCGAGGCCCGGCGCGAAGTAGCCGTCGTCGTTGGAGAGAAGGATGCGCATCGGCGCCGCTGTCGCTGGAGATTCGGCGTGCGCGCCCCGTGCGCGAAAGCCCGCGGATTCGGCGCGAATTATAAGCTATCCGCTGTTGCGCAATCCGGCGGCGAGGCCGTTGATCGTCAAGTGGATCGCACGCTGCGCGCGCACGCCGGTGTCCCCCGCGCGGTAGCGCCGCAGCAGCTCGACCTGCACGTGGTTCAGCGGATCGAGGTACGGAAAGCGATTGCGGATGCTCCGGGCGAGCGTCGGATTGTCCTCGAGCAGCGCGCGCTGGCCGGTGATCGCGAGATAGTGGCGAAGCGTCAGCGCGTGCTCGTCGCGGATGCGCGAGAAAATCGCATCGCGCAGCGCCTCGTCGGGCACGAGCTCGGCGTAGCGGGATGCGATCGCGAGATCGGTCTTGGCGAGCACCATGCCCATGTTCGACAGCGTCGCGCGAAAGAACGGCCAGCGCACGTTCATGTCGGACAGTAGTGCGATTCCGCCGGGGTTTTCGGCGACGTAGGCGTCCACTGCCGAGCCAAAGCCATACCAGCCCGGCAGCATCAGCCGGCACTGCCCCCAGCCGAATACCCACGGAATGGCGCGCAGGTCCTCGATGCGCGTCGAGGCGGTGCGCGACGCCGGGCGGCTGCCGATCTTGAGCTCGGCGATCTCGGCAATGGGGGTCGACGCGCGGAAGTATTCGTTGAATCCGGGCGTGTCGTAGACGAGCGCGCGATAGGCCCGCAGCGCGTGCGCCGACAGCGCATGCATCGCGGTGAAATAGCGCCCGGCGCAATCGCCGAGCTGCTCGACGTCGAGCAGGCTCGCATCGAGCGTCGCTGCGACGAGCGTCTCGAGGTTGCGCCGTCCGAGATCGGGATCCGAATACTTGCTGGCGATGATCTCGCCCTGCTCCGTCACGCGCAGTCCACCGGTGACGCTCCCCGCTGGCTGCGCGAGGATCGCGTCGTAGCTCGGACCGCCGCCGCGCCCCACGGTGCCGCCGCGCCCGTGGAAGAGCCGCAGGCGCACGCCGTGGGCCTGCGTCGCCTCGACCAGCGCGCGGCACGCGCAGTAGATCGCCCAGCTCGAGGCGACGTAGCCGCCGTCCTTGTTGCTGTCCGAGTAGCCGAGCATCACTTCCTGGCGGTCGCGCCGGCTCGCGACGAATCTCCGATAGGCCGGCAACGCGAACGCCGTGCGCATCGTTTCGCCGCAGCGCGCGAGATCGTCGATCGTCTCGAACAGCGGCACGATGTCGATGGCGACCGACTCGCCATCGGCGAGGCCGGCTTCCTGAAGCAACAGCGCGACCTCGAGCAGGTCGGACAGCGACTGGCACTTGGAGATCACGTAGTTCGCCAGCGCGTCGGCGCCGAAGCGGGCGCGGATCTCGGCCGCGGTTCGCAGCACCGCAAGCTCCGTGTCGACGCGATCGGAATAGGCGAGATGCGGGGAATGGAGCGGCCGCGGATTCGCGAGCTCGCGAACGAGCAGGGCGACGCGCGAGTCTTCGGCGAGCGCCGCGTAATCGGCGGTCACTCGAGCGCGTGCGAAAAGCTCGGTGACGACCGCTTCGTGCACGTCGCTGTTCTGGCGCAGGTCGAGCGTTGCCAGATGGAACCCGAACACGTCGGCGGCGCGGCGCAGCGGATCGAGCCGCCGTTGCGCGAGCGCTTCGGCACCATGCAGCGCGAGCGAATCGCCGATCGTGCCGAGGTCGCCGCGGAATTCGGTCACGCTCGCATACGGCGCGGCCTCGGCCTGCACGGGACGCGCGGCCGTGAGCCCGGCGAGTTCGCGCGCAGTGGCGGCGAGCCGCGCGTAGACGCCGATCAGCGCCTGCCGATAAGGCTCGTCCTGCCGATGCGGATTGCGATCGCCCGCGGCGTCCGCCAGCGCGAGCAACGCAGGCGACGGCGTCACGAGCCGCGTCGACAGAGACAGCTCCGCACCCAGCCGATGCACTTCTTCGAGGTAATGCTCGAACGCGACAGCGGCCTGCGCGCGAATCGCGTAAGCCAGCGTATCCGCTCCCACGTTCGGATTGCCGTCGCGATCGCCACCGATCCACGAGCCCATCCGCACGAACGACGGCACGCGCTCGCGCGCGAGGCCGAAGCGCGCGGCCACCTCGCGCTCGAAACCCGCATACAGCCGCGGCAACTCGGCGAGCAGCGTATAGCGGTAGTACGCGAGCCCGTTGTCGACCTCATCCTTCACTGCGAGCCCGGCAAGGCGCAGCATCGCCGTTTGCCACAGCTCGAGCACCGACGCCGACAGGCGTTCAGCGAATTCCGCGGTCTCGGCGGGCGTGAGGGGCGTCCGGTCGCGCCACGCGAGCAGGCGCGCGATCTCGCGCTCCGCGTCGAGAATGCTCTTGCGTTGAACTTCGGTCGGGTGCGCGGTCAAAACCGGGCTCACGCGCGCATCGTCGAGCCAGTGCGCGAGCGTCGCGCCATCGATGCCGGCGGCGGCGATCCGGCCGAGTGCGTGAGCGACGTCGCCGCGGCGCGGCGGCGATCCCGCCATCGCGTGCGCGCGGCGACGGCGATTGCGATGCACGTCCTCGGCGATGTTCGCAAGATGCGAGAAATAGCTGAACGCCCTCACCACCTCCAGCGTCTCGCCGATCGGCAGCGGGTTCAGCAGCGCGGCAAACGCGCTGCGCAGCTGGCCGGCCTCGGCGCCGCTCGCGCGGCGAAAGCCGATCGCCGTCTGGCGGATCGCCTCGACGCGCTCGAACCCGGCCGCGCCGATCTGCGCGCGCAGCACGTCGCCGAGCACCCGGCCAAGGAGCCGCGTGTCCTCCCGGAGCGGCAGATCCTTGTCGACGATGTCGGGAGCGTTCATCGGATGTTTTTCCCCCGCCAGGTGAGCAGGCTTGGGGCGAGGCGATGCTAGCATTGGCGGGTCGGACCGGTCGTCCGTTCCGACGGACTCTCGACGAATGAAGCCCGTTCCGACGGACTCCCGACGAATGCATACTCCGCGCCGCGCAGGCACCGAAGCGAGCGTCGCCGATCTCGCAGCCCGCGCGCGTGCGCTCCGCGCGACGACGCTGCACGAGCTGTTCGCGCGCGATCCCGCTCGTGTCGACGCGCTGACGTTCGAATGGAACGACTGGCGCATCGACGTTGCCAAGGAACGCCTCGACGCCGAGACGCTCGACGCACTCGTCGCCGCTGCGGATGCGGCGAATGTGTCGCACTGGATCGCGGCGCTGTTCGCGGGCGAGAAGATCAATTTGTCGGAGCACCGGCCGGTGCTGCACACCGCGCTGCGCGCGCCGCCGTCCGCCGCAATCTTCGTCGACGGCCTCGACGTGACGGTCGAAATGCGCGCGACGCGCCAGCGCATGTCCGAGCTGGCGCGCGGCGTGCGCGAGGCGCGGCGGAAGGGCGCCACGGGGCGGCCGTTGCGGTCGGTGATCAACATCGGCATCGGCGGCTCGGATCTCGGTCCGCGGCTCGTCTGCGATGCTCTCTCGGGTCCCGAGCACTTGCGCGGCGCGCCGGACGTCGTGTTCGTGTCGAACGTCGATCCCGAGCATCTGACGCGCGCGCTGGCCGATCGTGATCCCACGTCGACGCTGTTCATCGTCACGTCGAAGACGTTCACGACGCAGGAGACACTCGCGAACGCGCAAAGCGGGCGCGAGTGGCTCGCGCGGCATCTCGGCGTGGGCACCGACGTGGCGCCGCATTTCATCGCGGTGACGTCGAACGTCGATGCCGCCCGTGCATTCGGCGTGCGCGACGCCGACATCCTGCCTATGGCGGAGGGCGTCGGCGGCCGGTACTCGGTCTGGTCGGCCGTCGGGCTCGCGATCGCGATGCGCGCAGGCTGGCAGGCGTACGCCGACCTGCTCGACGGCGCGCAGGCGATGGACACGCACTTCCGCATGGCGCCGCTCGCGCGCAACGTGCCTGTGCTGCTCGGCCTGGTCGGCTACTGGAACGCGCGCTGGCTCGGCCATGCACAGCGCGTCGTCGTCCCGTATGCGCAGGCGCTCGCGCGGCTGCCCGCCTACCTGCAGCAGTTGCAGCTCGAAAGCAACGGCAAGAGCGTCACGCGCGACGGCGAGCCCGTCGACGGTCCCACGGCGCCCGGGCTGTGGGGAGACGTCGGCACGGACGGTCAGCACGCGTTTTTCCAGTGGTTGCACCAGGGAACGCACGAGACGCCTGTCGAATTCATCGTGCCGCTGCGCGCCCGGCATCCGCTGCGCGACCAGCAAACCCTGCTCGTCGCCAACGCGCTCGCGCAAGCGCAGGCGCTGCTCGTGGGCCGCGGCGAGCCCACGCTGCGGCCGGAGCTGGCCGCGCGGGGACTTTCGGGCGCCGACCTCGACGCCGCCATGCGCGCGCGCCGCTGTCCGGGTAACCGCGCGTCGACGACGTTGCTGCTGCCGGCGCTGGACGCACGCACGCTCGGTGCGCTTCTCGCGCTCTACGAGCACCGCACGTTCGTCGAGGGCCTGCTGTTCGGCATCAATTCGTTCGACCAATGGGGAGTCGAGCTCGGCAAGACGCTCGCGAAGCCGATCCTCGCGGCGCTCGAAGGCCGGGCGGAGCTGCCGTACGACGTCGATCCGTCGACGCGCGCACTGGTCGCCCACGCCGTGCGGTCAGCGGGGTAGCGCGTTCGTGGCCTGCGCCGCGTAGGCGCTGCGGATCGCCTCCGCGAGCGACGTCACCGCGGCCGCGTACAGGCGGCTCTTGTTGTAGCGCGTGATCACGTAGAAGTTCGGAAACGCGATCCACAGGCTGGTCGAGCTCCCGTCGCCCTCGGCGGCCTCCTCGAGCGCCAGCACGCCCACGGGCTCGGGCGACAACGGATCGGGCAGCAACGAAGCCGCGACGCCGTCCGCGTTCCACGCCGCGAGCGGGCGGCGCTCGGAGATGCCGCCGTCGCAGCGCGAGGCCACGATGG
>Ga0247829_10000716_pt1 | contig 13619 bp, 13 predicted proteins | sample 12C_Control_Day4_FD_207765 | JGI IMG/M metagenome (GOLD analysis project Ga0247829, IMG submission 207765) | Soil microbial communities from agricultural site in Penn Yan, New York, United States - 12C_Control_Day4 | ecosystem: Environmental > Terrestrial > Soil > Agricultural land | place... | reverse complement strand
ACCTGCACCTAGAGCAGAATCGCCGCGATGCAAAGGCGCGCCGCGGCCCGCCGGTGGAAATGTCCGGCCGGATCGGCTAGCATCGCTGCATTCGTGGACGGCGGCATTTGAAACAGACGGGGATGCATTCGTGAAGTACGTCATCGGCTGGAAGCGCAAGCGGCACGGCACCATGGCCGAGTACGAGGAGGGGCAGCGCAGGGCGCTGGCGCTGCTCCGGCAGTGGAAGCGCCCGGAGGCGGTGACGATCCACCAGTGGGTGGTGCGCGCCGGCGGCGACGGCGGCTACGCGGTCATCGAGACCGAGGAGCTCGCGGCGGTGCACGAGGCGACGCGGGTGTTCTCGGGCCTGAACTTCTCCATCGAGCCGGTGCTCGACATCGACGTGGCGCTCGCCGCGGCCGGGCAGGCGCTGGAGTGGCGCGACTCGGTGGTCTGACGCGGCGCGGCCGGGCTTGAAGCCCGGCCGCCGCCGGCGTATATCGACGGGCGAGAGGTTGGCGCGGGCAGGCGCCTCGCCAACCCGGTCAGGTCCGGAAGGAAGCAGCCGTAACGAGCCCCGCTTGGGTCGTTGTCCAGCCTCTCGCCGCCTCCATTCATGGCCCAAGGCCGGGGGACGCACCTTGCTCCCGGCCGGGGCGGCGCATAGGTTCCCGGGCGACCAGCCAGACGGGACGCCCTTGACCGACGCCGCCCACAGCGCCTACCGCGTGCTCGCCCGCAAGTACCGGCCTGCGACCTTCGCCGACCTGATCGGCCAGGAGGCGATGGTCCGCACGCTGCGCAACGCCTTCGAGGCCGACCGGATCGCCCACGCCTTCGTGCTGACCGGGGTGCGCGGCGTCGGCAAGACCACCACGGCGCGAATCGTCGCCAAGGGCCTGAACTGCGTCGGGCCGGATGGGCAGGGCGGCGTGACGATCGAGCCTTGCGGCGTGTGCGGACCGTGCGTGTCGATCGCCGAGGGCCGGCATGTGGATGTGCTGGAGATGGACGCGGCCACGCACACCCAGGTCGAGAAGATGCGTGACCTTCTCGCCTCGGTCCCCTACCGGCCCACCGATGTTCGGTACAAGGTCTACATCATCGACGAGGTGCACATGCTGAGCACCTCGGCGTTCAACGCGCTGCTGAAGACCCTCGAGGAGCCGCCGGCGCACGTGAAGTTCATCTTCGCCACCACCGAGATCCGCAAGGTGCCGGTGACGGTGCTGTCGCGCTGCCAGCGCTTCGAGGACGTGGCGGCGCTGGTCAGGGCGCGGCGCGACGTGAGCCTCCTGATCGAGATCGAGCAGGGGGTGCGGCTGGTGAAGTACGCGCCCGGCCGCATCGAGTTCGAGCCGGCCGATGGCGCCGCGCCCGACCTGGCGGCGCGGCTCGGCCAGCGGCTGCAGCTCTGGACCGGGGTGCGCTGGGGCGTGTCGGTGGTCGGCTCCGGCGGCGCGGCGACCATCGCCGAATTGCGCGAGGCCGAGCGGGCCGGCCTGCACGCCCGGGCCGCGGCGCACCCGATGGTGCAGGCGGTGCTCGCGGCCTTCCCGGGCGCCGAGATCCGCGAGGTGCGCACCGCCGACGGGCCCGAGGCCGGGCCCGCGGTGCTGGCGCCGGCCCCCGAGGCCGGCGAGGACGAGGACGACGAATGGGATCCGTTCGATCCCGCTTCGGAGGAGTGAACATGCTGAAGGGGTTGGGGCAGCTCGGCGACATGGCCAAGCTGATGAAGCAGGCCCAGGAGATGCAGGGCCGGATGTCGGACGTGCAGAACCGGCTCGACGCCATCGAGGTGACGGGCGAGTCGGGCGCCGGCCTCGTCCGGGTGACGGCCACGGCCAAGGGCGCGGTGACGCGGCTGTCGATCGACCCCTCGCTGTTCCGCCCGGAGGAGCGCGAGGTCGTCGAGGATCTGATCGTCGCGGCGGTCCAGGACGCGCAGGCCCGGGCGATGGTGGCGGCGCAGGCCGAGATGGCCAAGGTCACCGAGGGACTGGAGCTGCCGCCCGGGATGAAGCTGCCGTTCTGAGCATGGTCCGGGAGACGGCGGTCGAGCGCCTGATCGGCCTGATGGCGCGGCTGCCGGGCCTCGGCCCGCGGTCGGCACGGCGGGCGGTGCTGACGATGATCCGCCGGCGCGAGCTGATGCTCGAGCCGCTGGCGGCGGCGCTCGCCGAGGTGGCGGCGACGGTGCGCGAGTGCCCGCGCTGCGGCAACATCGCCACCGACGCGCTCTGCGCCATCTGCGTCGACCCGGCGCGGGGAACCGGCGAGCTCTGCGTCGTCGAGACGGTGGCCGACCTCTGGGCGCTGGAGCGCGGCGGGGCGTTCCGCGGGCGCTACCACGTGCTCGGCGGCGTCCTGTCGGCGCTCGACGCGGTCACCCCGGAGAACCTGCGCATCCCGCAGCTGGTCGCGCGCGCCGCCGAGGACGGCACCCGCGAGGTGATCCTCGCGCTCAACGCCACCATCGACGGCCAGACCACCGCCCACTACATCGCCGACGCGCTGGCGCCGCTCGGCCTGCCGGTGACCTCGCTCGCCAAGGGCGTGCCGATCGGCGGCGAGCTCGACTACCTCGACGACGGCACGATCGGCGCGGCGCTGCTCGCCCGGCGGGCGATCTGAGGCGATCCGCGGCGGGTCACGGCCGTCAACCTCGCGTCAACGAAGCTTTCCTGATGCTTGCCCGCACGGAATCGCACCGATATATCAAGGGTTTGATTTTGTATCGCATGCGATATCGCGCCTGAGGCGACGCGGGAGGCCGGCCTGCGCGGCCGGCCTCGGGAGGGCGCGGCTTACTCGGCCGCGGCGCGCATCGCCTCCGGCCGCTCCGGCTGCGACTCGATGACCGCGATCGCGGTGAGGTTCAGCAGGCCGCGCACCGTCACCGACTGCGAGGCGATGTGCGCCGGCCTGCCGGCCCCCATCAGGATCGGCCCGACCGGGATGCCGCCGCCGAGCACCTTCAGCAGGTTCAGCGCGATGTGGGCGGCGTCGGCGTCCGGCATGATCAGCAGGTTGGCGGCGCCGGTCAGCGAGGAGTGGGCATAGGCGCGCGCGCGCAGCCGCGGGTCGAGGGCGGCGTCGGCGTGCATCTCGCCGTCCACCTCGAAGTCGGGGGCGCGCGAGCGCAGGATCTCCATCGCCGCCCGCATCTTCTGCGAGCTGGCGCTGGGGCGGTCGCCGAAGTTGGCGTGGCTGACCAGCGCGGCCCGCGGGGTGACGCCCATCCGGCGCATGGTCCCGGCGGCGAGCTCGGTCAGGTCGGCGAGCTCCTCGGGCGAGGGGTCGATGTTGACGTAGGCGTCGGCGATGAAGATCGTGCCCTGCGGCAGCACCATCGCGTTGAGCGTCGACAGCGCCCGCACCCCGGGCTTGCGCCCGAGGATGCCTTCGAGCCGCTTCAGGTGGTGGCCGAAGCGGCCGCCGGAGCCGCAGATCACCGCGTCTGCCTCGCCGCGCGCCAGCATCAGGCAGGCGAGCACCGTCGGATCGGCGCGCACCCCGCGCAGCGCCTCCTTGCCGGAGATGCCCGAGCGGCCGACGCGGGCGTGCAGGTCGGCGGCGTAGCTCTCGGCGTCGATGCGGCTCGGGTCGACGACCCGCACGTCCTCGCCGGGCCGGATCGTCAGGCCGAGGCTGCGGATGCGGTCGGCGATCCGCTGGCTGTCGCCGACCAGGATCGGCTCGGCGATGCCGAGCTGCAGCGCCTGCTGGGCGCAGTGCAGCACCCGCTCGGCCTCGCCCTCGGCGTACACGACGCGGCGCGGCGCGCGCGAGGCGGCGTCGAACACCGGCTTCATCAGCAGGCCGGAGCGGAACACGAAGCGCTGCAGCCGCTCGCGGTAGGCCGCCATGTCGCCGATCGGCCGGGTGGCGACGCCGGTGTCCATCGCCGCCTGCGCGACCAGCGGCGCGATCTCGAGGATCAGCCGCGGATCGAACGGCTTCGGGATGATATAGTCGGGGCCGAACCGCAGGTTCTCGGCGCCATAGGCCGCCAGCACCACGTCCGACGCCTCGGCGCGCGCCATCCTCGCGATCGCCTCGGCGCAGGCCCGCTTCATCGGCTCGTTGATCTCGGTGGCGCCGCAGTCGAGCGCGCCGCGGAAGATGAACGGGAAGCAGAGGACGTTGTTGACCTGGTTCGGATAGTCGCTCCGGCCGGTCGCGACGATCGCGTCGTCGCGGACGGCGCGCACCAGCTCGGGACGGATCTCCGGGTCGGGGTTCGCCATGGCGAAGATGATCGGCTTCGCCGCCATCGCCTTCACCATGTCCTGCGTCACCGAATCCTTCGCCGAGAGGCCGAGGAAGATGTCGGCGTCCTGCATCGCCTCGGCCAAAGTGCGTTTGTCGGTCTTCACCGCGTAGGCGCCCTTGTACTGGTCGAGGTCGGTGCGGTCGGCGTGGATCACCCCCTTGCGGTCGCAGACCAGGATGTTGTCCTTCGAGGCGCCGAACGACACCAGCAGGTTCAGGCAGGCGATCGCCGCCGCGCCGGCGCCGTTGCAGGCGATTCGCACGGTCTCGATCTTCCGGCCGGTGACCTCGAGCGCGTTGAGGATGCCGGCGGCGGTGACGATAGCCGTGCCGTGCTGGTCGTCGTGGAACACCGGGATCTTCATCCGCGCCTTCAGCCGCTTCTCGATCTCGAAGCAGGCCGGCGCCGAGATGTCCTCGAGGTTGATGCCGCCGAAGGTCGGCTCGAGCCGGGCGATCGCCTCGACGAACTCCTCGACCTTGGTCTCGTCGACCTCGATGTCCATGACGTCGATGCCGGAGAACTTCTTGAAGAGCGCCGCCTTGCCCTCCATCACCGGCTTCGAGGCCAGCGCCCCGATGTTGCCGAGCCCGAGCACGGCGGTGCCGTTCGAGATGACGGCGACGAGGTTCGCCCGGCCGGTGTAGAGCGCGGCGGTCGAGGGATCCTCGGCGATCGCCTCGCAGGCGTAGGCGACACCCGGGCTGTAGGCGAGCGCGAGGTCGCGCTGGGTCGCCATCGGCTTCGTCGGCAGGATCTGCAGCTTGCCCGCAGGCTCGGCGGCGTGATAGGCGAGCGCGTCGCGCTTCAGGTCGTCTGACATCGGCATTTCCCCCAGGTCGCAGAGCGGTACGCCGGTCGGCCTCGGCCGCCGTCTTGCCGCGATTATTGACCGAGCTTGCCGGCGATGTCTCCCCCTGATCGCCCGAGGATGCCACGCCGGCGGCGGCGGAATCAGTTGATTTTGCGGCGACGGGTGCTCCAGTGTCGCCGAACGGCGCAATCGAGGCCGAAGGACTCGGGAGGAAGGCAGGAAATGATCTCGCGGATCGTGGCGGCGCTCGCCGGGACAGCCATGCTCAGCGTCGCGGCGGCGGCCGAGGCCAAGACGTACTACTGGATATCGCATGGCTCGCCGGCCGATCCGGTCTGGACCTATTTCCTCGCGGGCGCCGAGCAGTGGGCCGAGGACACCGGCAACACCGTCAACACGTCGTTCCACAACGGCGACGTCGCGAGCCACCAGGAGGCGGTGCGGGCGGCGATCGCCGCCGGCGCTGACGGCATCGCCACGACCAGCCCGGACCCGGGGAGCCTCGTCGAGGTGGCGACGGAAGCGAACGCCGCCGGGATCCCGATCATCAACTTCAACACGCCGGACCCGACCGCGAGCTTCGACGCCTACGTCGGCGGCGACAACGTGGTGTTCGGGCGCAACTGGGCGCAGTACCTCGTCGACAACAAGCTGGTGGAGGCGGGCGACTTCGTCTGGATGCCGGTCGAGGTCCCCGGCGCCACCTACGGCGTGCAGGAGGAGGAGGGGATCCGGTCGGTGTTCGAGCCGCTGGGGATCACTTGGGAGGTGACCGACGCCACGCTCGACCAGGCCGAGATCATCACCCGGATGTCGGACTACCTGACCGCCAACCGCGACAAGGTCGACGCGATCATCGGCCTCGGCGATCTGGTGACCGGCTCGGTCAAGCGGGTGTTCGACCAGGTCGGCGTCGCGGCCGGCGACATCCCGGTCGTCGGCTGGGGCAATTCGCTCGACACCACGCAGGAGGTGCTGGCCGGCTACGTCAACGCCGCGCAGTGGCAGGACCCGCAGGCGACCAGCTACGTCGCGCTGTCGCTGGCGGCGATGGAGGCGGGCGGCATCCCGGCCGGCTTCGACGTCATCACCGGCGCGCTCTACGAGAAGGACGGAGCGCAGCTGTACGACGACATCCTGTCCGGCAAGTGACCGGCCGCGGCCCGGGCGCCCCGCCCGGGTCGCCGACCCACATGGAAGCTCCCGCCCTGCGCCGCTTCGTGCTGATGCCCGAGTTCGGGCCGCTGGTGCTGCTGATCGTGCAGCTGGCGGTCTTCGCCGCGATCAATCCGGCCTTCCTGTCGCCGCTCAACATCGGCAACACACTGACCTTCACCGTCGAGCTCGGGCTGATCGCGCTCGCCATGACGTTGCTGATGACCTCCGGCGAGTTCGACCTGTCGGTCGGCTCGGTGTTCGGCTTCGCGCCGGTGGTGATGTGGACGCTGTTCAACACCGGGGTCATGCCGCTGCCGGCGGCTTTCCTCGTCGCCCTGATGATCGCCACCGGTATCGGATTGTTCAGCGGCCTCTTCGTGACCCGGCTGAAGATCCCGTCCTTCCTCGTCACCCTCGGGATGCTGCTCGTCGTCCGCGGCACCGCGCTCTTCATCACCGACGGCTTCCCGCAACGGACCTGGAATTCGCAGGGCCACTGGCTCGCCGAGGTCCTCGTCGGCGACTTCATGGTCGGGCCGTTCCGCATCTACGTCTCGCTGTTCTGGTTCGTCGCCGCGGCGCTGATCCTCGCCTGGGTGCTGAACCGCTCGAAGTTCGGCAACTGGATCCAGGCGTCCGGCGGCAATGCCGCCGCCGCCCGCGCCCGCGGCGTGCCGGTCGACCGGGTGAAGGTGATCCTGTTCGTGCTGACCGCGTGCATGGCGGCCTTCGCCGGCATCGTCTCGTCGATCCGCACCGCCGCCGCCAACCCGAACAGCGGCACCGGCTACGAGCTCGAGGTGATCGCCATGGTGGTGATCGGCGGCACGCTGCTGACCGGCGGCCGCGGCAGCATCCTCGGCACGGTGCTGGGGGTGCTGATCCTCAGGACCATGCGCAACGGCATCGTGCTGATCGGCGTGCCGGGGCTGGCCTACAACATCTTCATCGGCGCGATCATCCTCGGGATGATGGCGCTGCACTCATGGCTGGAGCGCCGGCACCAGGCAGGAACCTGAGCCCCGTGCCCGAGCTGATCCGCATGGAGGGCGTGACCAAGCACTACGGTGCGGTGCGGGCGCTCGACGACGTGACCTTCACCGTCGACGAGCGCGAGATCGTCGGCCTGCTCGGCGACAACGGCGCCGGCAAGTCGACGCTGATCAAGGTGCTCTCCGGGGTCGTGCCGGTGACCAGCGGCACGATCCGCATCCGCGGACGCGCGGTGCGCATCGCCTCGACCGCCGACGCCATCGCCCACAAGATCGAGACGATCTATCAGGACTCGGCGCTCGTCCCGCAGCTCTCGATCGCCCGCAACCTGTTCCTCGGGCGCGAGCCGACCGCGGGGCCGTTCGGACGGCTCGACTTCGCGCGGATGGACGCGGTCGCCGCCGACCTGCTCGGCCGGGTCGGGATCACCAAGCGCATTCCGCCGACGACGCCGGTCGGCTCGCTCTCGGGGGGCGAGCGCCAGGCGGTGGCGATCGCGCGCGCCATGTACTTCGACAGCGACCTGATCGTCCTCGACGAGCCGACCAACAACCTCGGGGTGGCGGAGACGCAGGGAGTCCTGAACTTCGTGCGCAGCGCCCGCGACGACGGCCACTCGTGCATCTTCATCGCGCACAACATCCACCACGTCTTCCAGGTGGTCGACCGCATCGTCGTGATGCGCCGAGGCCGCGTCGTCGCCGACGCGATCGACCCGCGGACGACCAGCGTCGAGGCCGTCGAGCAGGTGATCACCGGCATGACCGCCGATGGCCGGCCGGTCGCCTGAGCCGCCGGACGCTGCGATGCCTGCGGCATACGCTGAATGCCAGCTTCTTCCGCTGCTTAACGGCAATCGCGCATCCGAAGTGCGAGCCGAGGGATGGCGCGGCTCGCCCTTGCCCAGCCCCCCGAAGGCCGGTATGCGGAGATGCCTGCGCCGGATGCGCGAGGGGGGCCGATGACCGCGAACGACCCGCAGCTTCTCGTCTCGACCGACTGGCTGGCCGCGCACCTCGGCGCGCCCGATCTGCGCGTCCTCGACGCGAGCTGGTACCTGCCCGACGCCGGCCGCGACGCGCGCGCCGACTACGAGGCCGGCCACATCCCCGGCGCCCGCTTCTTCGACATCGACGAGATCTCCGACGACAGGTCGGACCTGCCGCACATGGCGCCGCCGGTCGAGAAGTTCGTCTCCCGGATGCGCGCCCTGGGCATCGGCGACGGCCACCGGGTCGTGGTCTACGACGGCGCCGGCCTGTTCTCGGCCGCCCGCGTCTGGTGGCTGTTCAGGCTGTTCGGCAAGACCGACGTCGCGGTTCTCGACGGCGGACTGCCGAAGTGGAAGGCCGAGGGCCGGCCGCTCGATGACAGCCCGCCGATCCTGCGCGACCGTCACTTCACCGCCAGCCGCGACGCGAGCCTCGTCCGCGACGTCACCCAGGTCGCGGCGAGCGTCAAGCTCGGCAACGACCAGATCGTCGACGCCCGCTCGCCGGCCCGGTTCCGCGGCGATGCTCCCGAGCCGCGCCCCGGCCTGCGCTCCGGCCATATCCCCGGCGCCCGGAACGTGCACTATGCGACACTCCTCAACCCCGACGGCACCATGAAGGACGAGGCGGGCCTCCGCGCCGTGTTCGAGGCCGCCGGCGTCGACGTGGCCAAGCCCGCCATCACCACCTGCGGCTCGGGCATCAGCGCCGCGATCCTCAGCCTCGCGCTGGAACGCCTCGGCAACCGGCGCCACGCGCTCTACGACGGCTCCTGGGCCGAGTGGGGCGCCTACCCCGACCTGAAGGTCGAGCGGGGATGAGCCGGCGGGCCGGCGAGGACGTCGAGGTCGTCGTCACCCACCTCGAGATGGTCGCGCGCCCGGCCTACCCTCGGCCGCACCTGCCGACCGGCCCCGTGGCGGCGCTGATCGCCGCCGAGCGGCCGCCGGCCTGGTACTTCCTCGGTCTCTACGACCGCGTCGGCCGCGACTACGAATGGACCGACCAGCACGGGATCGGCGCCGACTCGCTGGCCGCCTTCCTGCACGATCCGGCGGTGACGCTCTACACCTTCATGCGCGCCGGCTGGCCGCACGGGTTCTTCGTGCTCGATGCGCGCGAGCCCGACCGCTGCGACCTCGCCTACTTCGGCCTCGTCCCCGAGGCGGTCGGGCGCGGCCTCGGCACCTTCCTGCTGCAGACCGCCGTTCACATGGCCTGGGACCGGCCGGGCACCGGCACGGTCACCGTCAACACCAACAGCCTGGACCACCCGCGGGCGCTGCCGCTCTACCAGAAGGCCGGCTTCGAGCCGGTGCAGCGCGAGACGGTGACCCGCAGGCTCGTCCGCGACCGCACCGACGCCTGAAGAGGGGGCTCCCATGTTCGAGACGCTGAAGGCCACCCCGCCCGACAAGATCATCGAGCTGATGAGCCTGTTCCGGGCCGACCCGCGCACCGACAAGATCGACCTCGGGGTCGGGGTCTTCAAGGACGCCGAGGGGCGTACCCCGGTGATGCGCGCGGTCAAGGCCGCCGAGCGCCGGATGGTCGAGGAGCAGGACAGCAAGGCCTACGTCGGCCTGCTCGGCGATCCCGGCTTCGTCGATGGCATGTCGGAGCTCGCCCTGGGCCAGTCGGTCCCGGCCGAGCGGCTCGCCGGGGCGCAGACCCCGGGCGGCACCGGCGCGATCCACCAGCTCTTCGAGCTCATCCACCGGGCCAGCCCCGCAGCCAGCGTCTGGATCTCCGACCCGACCTGGCCGAACCACCCGGCGATCCTCGCGCACGTCGGCATTCCGGCGCGGACCTATCGCTACTTCGACGCCGGCAGCGGGGGCGTCGACTTCGCCGGCATGATGGGCGACCTGACCGAGCTGAAGGCCGGCGACGTCCTGCTGCTGCACGGCTGCTGCCACAATCCGACCGGCGCCAACCTGTCGTTCGACCAGTGGAAGGAGCTGACCGGCTTCGTGCTGGCGCGCGGCGCGGTGCCGATGATCGACCTCGCCTACCAGGGCTTCGGCGACGGCCTCGACGAGGACGCCGCCGGGCTGCGCCACATGGCGGCGGCGGTGTCCGAGATGATGCTCGCCGCGAGCTGCTCGAAGAACTTCGGCGTCTACCGCGACCGCGTCGGCGCCGCCTTCGTGATCTCGCCGGACAGAAAGACCGCCGATCTCGCCCGCATGAACCTCGCCTCGCTCAACCGGCTCAACTACTCGTTCCCGCCCGACCACGGCGCCAGGGCGGTGTCGCTGATCTTCGGCGATGCCGAGCTGCGCGCCGACTGGGCGGCCGAGCTCGAGGACATGCGCCAGGGAATGCTCACTCTGCGCCAGGGTCTGACCGAGGCGCTGCGCAAGGCGACGAACTCGGACCGCTTCGACTTCGTCGCCGAGCACCGCGGCATGTTCTCGCGGCTCGGCCTCGGGCCGGAGCAGGTTAAGGCGCTGCGCGACGAGTCCGGCATCTACATGATCGGCGACAGCCGCATCAACATCGCCGGCCTGCCCGCCGACAGGCTCGACCATCTCGCCCGGGCGATCGCCGCCGTCGAGGGCTGATGCCGGCGGTTCCCTGCCTGACGGCGGCGGACCTCGCCGGGCGGCTGGACTGGCTGGTGGTCGCCGAGGCGATCGCCGCCGGTCATCGTGGCCCGCCTCCCGCGGTGGGCGACCTGTTCGTGACCCGCGGCGCCGACACGCTGCAGGCGCGCGCCGCTTGGGTCGAGGGCCTCGGCGGCGCGGTGAAGAGCTTCACGGTGATGCCGGACAACCCGGCCCGGGGGCTGCCCTCGGTGCAGGGCGCGCTCGTCCTCTACGACGCCGGGACCGGCGCCGTCGAAGCGGTCATCGACTCGGCGCTCGTCACCCGCTGGAAGACCGCCGCCGACTCGCTGCTCGGTGCCCGTCTGCTCGCCCCTGGGGATGCGCGCCGGCTGCTGATCCTCGCCGCCGGGGAGGTCGCGGGCTCGCTGGTCGAGGCCTATCGCGCCGGCTTCCCCGGCATCGCCGTGACGATCTGGAGCCGCAGCCCGGCGTCCGCCGAGGCCCTCGCCGCCGCCACCGGCGCGGCGATCGCTGCGGACCTGCCCGGCGCGGTGGCCGAGGCCGACATCGTGGCGACGGCGACGACGGCGCGCGCGCCGGTGCTCCGCGGCGACTGGCTGCGGCCGGGCCAGCACCTCGACCTGATCGGCGCCCATCGCGCCGACATGCGCGAGGCCGACGACGCCGCGCTTCGCCGGTCGCGCATCTTCGTCGACAGCCGCGCCGGCGCCGGGCACATCGGCGAGATCGCCGACCCGCTCGCCCGCGGCGTGATCGGCGAGGCGGATATCCTCGGCGACCTGCACGACCTCGTCGCCGGCCGCGCCGGCCGCCGCGATGCGAGCGAGATCACCCTCTTCAAGAACGCCGGCGGCGCCCACCTCGACCTGATGGTCGGCCGGGCGATCCTCAGCGCCTGGCGGGGCTGACGTCGGACGGCCGGGCGCGGGCGAGCTGGACGGCGAGGATGCCGGCCATGATGATCGCGACGCCGAAGAGGTCGCGGGCGGTGACGCGCTCGCCGAGGATCGCCGCGGCGATGGCGACGCCGAGGAACGGGTTCAGGAAGTGGAAGGTCGCGGCGCGCGTCGCGCCGATCCGGCGCACCAGCACGAACCAGATCATCGTCGCGACCACGCCGGAAACCACCGCCGAGTAGAGGAAGGCGGCGACGAACCGGCCGTTCACCGCGACCTGCCAGGATTCGAGGAGAAGGCTCGCGGGGAACAGCGCCGCCGCGCCGACCAGCATCTGCAGGCCGACCACCATCCAGAGGCTGCCGCCGGCCGCGGCGTTGCTGAGGGTCAGGGTGGCGACGGCGAGAGCCATGACCCCGACGAGGCAGGCGGCGACACCGCCCCAGTCGAGGCCGTGGCCGAGCCGCCCGGTCATGATGACGAGCACCCCGGCGAAGCCGGCGAAGAGCCCGGCGATCGCCACCGGCGGCAGGCGCTGTCCGAGGAAGACGCGGGCGAGGCCGGCGACGCAGAGCGGCAGGGCGCTGGCGAGGATCGCCGCGAGCCCGGCCTCGACGGTCTGCATCGCATAGTGGAACAGCCCGAGGTAGAGCGCGTTCTGGCAGATCCCGAAGACCACCACCGCCCGCCACTCCGCCGGGGTGAGGCGGATCCGCTGGCCGGCGGCGTAGCCGATGCCGAGCGCCAGCAGCCCCGAGAACAGGAAGCGCACCGACAGCACGAGGAACGGCGGCCAGTACTCGACGACGATCCGCGACGAGGTGAAGGCGGAGCTCCAGATCGTCGCGAACGCCAGCCCGAGCCCGAGCGCTCGCCAGTCGAGCACAGGCACTAGCCGGCCGCGGTGTAGGCGGTCTTCACCGTGGTGTAGAACTCGGCGGCGTGGCGGCCCTGCTCGCGCGGACCGAAGCTCGAGCCCTTGGAGCCGCCGAACGGCACATGGAAGTCGACGCCGGCGGTCGGCAGGTTGACCATGACCATCCCGGCCTGGCTGTTGCGCTTGAAGTGGGTCGCGTGCTTCAGCGAGGTGGTGCAGATGCCGGCGGAGAGGCCGAACTCGGTGTCGTTGGCGATCTCCAGCGCCTCGTCGTAGTCCCCGGCGCGGATCACCGCGGCGACGGGCCCGAAGATCTCCTCGCGGCTGATCCGCATGGCGTTGGTCGCGCCGACGAACAGCGCCGGCCGCAGGAAGAAGCCCTCGGCGGCCTCCTCGACCCGCGCGCCGCCGACCAGCTCGGCGCCCTCGTCCCTGCCGATCGCGATATACCGCTCGTCCTGCGCCAGCTGGCCCTCGTCGACCACCGGCCCGATCTGCGTCGCCTTGTCGAGCGGGTCGCCGACGACCAGCGCCTGCATCCGTTCCGAGAGCCGGGCGACGAAGCGATCGTGGATGCCGTCCTGCACGATCAGCCGCGACGAGGCGGTGCAGCGCTGCCCGGTCGAGAAGAACGCCCCGTTCAGGCAGGCGTCGACCGCCACCTCGAGGTCGGCGTCGTCGAGCACCACCATCGGGTTCTTGCCGCCCATCTCGAGCTGGAACTTGCGCATGACCTTCACGCTCGCCTCGGCCACCCGCCGCCCGGTGGCGACCGAGCCGGTGAAGCTGACCGCGCGGACGTCCGGGCTGTCGAGGATCGCCTGCCCGACCACCGAGCCCTTGCCCATCACCAGGTTCAGCACGCCCTTCGGCAGCCCGGCCCGCTGCAGGATGTCGACCAGCGCCCAGGTGCAGCCCGGCACCAGGTCGGCCGGCTTGACGACCACGGTGTTGCCCCAGGCGAGCGCCGGGGCGATCTTCCAGGCCGGGATCGCCACGGGGAAGTTCCAGGGCGTGATGAGGCCGACCGGGCCGACCGCCTCGCGGGTGATTTC
>Ga0247829_10000715_pt1 | contig 13631 bp, 10 predicted proteins | sample 12C_Control_Day4_FD_207765 | JGI IMG/M metagenome (GOLD analysis project Ga0247829, IMG submission 207765) | Soil microbial communities from agricultural site in Penn Yan, New York, United States - 12C_Control_Day4 | ecosystem: Environmental > Terrestrial > Soil > Agricultural land | place... | reverse complement strand
GTGCAGGAAGGCGAGGGCGAGCGGCACGGCTGCCCCGCTGGCGAACACGACCAGGTCGCGGAGGGGATTGCGGCGCCGGCGCCAGGCGTCGGCCAGCACGAGTGCGCCGACCGCCACCAGCCCGTCCACCGCGGCCTGCTTGGTCAGGACGCCGGTGGACGCGGCGATCCCGGCCAGGAGCAGCAGGCGCTGGTCGTGGTTGACTGACCACCACGCACCGAGTGCGACGGCGGACGTCGTGGCGGCTGTCGCGAGGAGCTCGCCGTTGGCCGTGAAGCCCTCCAGGTGCGGCGCCGGCGACAGCACGGCGAACAGCGCCGCGGCCAGCACGGCGGCCCGCCGCCCCGCCAGGGCCCACGCCGCCGCGGCGACGGCCACCGTGGCGATCGACGCTGCGACCATCGCCAGCACCCTTGCCATCGGTCCCCAGCCCGACGCGGCGACGACCCGGTAGGCGAGCAGCAGTCCCTGTGGCCGCTCGATCCAGGCGTGGTCGCCGTACAGCTGGTCGCCGCGGGACCACAGCCGGGCGACCTGCGCATAGCCGGCCTCGTCGGTGACGAGAGGGACGGTCAGGAAGCGGAGGCGGACGACCAGCCCAGTGACGACGGCGAGGCCGATGCCGAGGAGCGTGGCGCGGCGGCTGATGGTGCGACGGTTCCCGGCCGCGGTCGATCCGCGTTGAGGGTCGACGCAACCCGCCGGACCGTCGGGTGGCACCGCAGCTCCTCCATGCCAGCCGGGAGCGGCAGGCACCAGTTGGGCCACTCGTCCACCGTACCGGGCAGGTTCGGGCGGGCGAGGTTGCAGACCGCGTCGTCGAGCTGGGCCAGCACCAGCCGCGTCGGCGCCGCCGAGAGCGCGGCGTATGCGGCCACGACCGTGTCGGGGACGGTGACCGCGTCAGGCGTCAGGGCCTTGAGACGGGTGAGGATGCGCGAGCCGTCGAAGCGGCGGCCCAGGCGACGCACGGCGGCCGAGTCGGAACCCGTGGCCACCCCGGCCGCTGTCGGCAGGTCGTGGGTGCTGAGCGCCGTCAACGTCTCGGGTTCGTACTCGTCCGGGCCGACATCCTCGAACCAGCCCAGCGTTGTGCCGAGGATGCCGCGCCCGCGCAGCTCGGCCCGCACCTCGGGCTCGACCGTGCCGAGGTCCTCGCCGATGACGAACGCGCCCTGGCGGCTGGCCTCGACAGCCACTATGTCGAGCATCTCGGGCGCCGGGAACCGCACGTAGGCGCCGCCATCGGGGCCGGCACCGGGCGGCAGCCAGAACTGGCGGAAGAGGCCCATCACGTGGTCGATGCGGAGGCCACCGGCGTGGACGAGCACCGCGTGCACAGCCTCTCGGAACGGCTCGAAGTCGGCCGCCCGCAGCTTCCACGGCACGTACGGCGGCAAGCCCCAGTCCTGTCCCTCGGGACCGAGCTCGTCGGGGGGCGCACCGATGCGGCAGGTCACCGCCAGCAAGTCCTGGTCGTACCAGGCGTCGAAGCCGCCGGCGTCGAAGCCGACGGCGAGATCCTGCAGGACGGCGACCGGACCTTCCGACGCGACGCGCAACTGCTCGTCCACCAACCACTGGCACCAGGCGTGGAAGCGCAGGCGGTCCTCGCCTCCGACAGCAAGGGCCCGGTCGGAGACGGCGGCGCTCGCGGGGTGCTTCAGCTCGGAGGGCCAGGTCCGCCACGACGAGCCGTGGACCTCGGCCAGTGCGCAGTACCGCGTCCAGTGCTCGAGCGCCGGGCCTTGCGCGGCGCTCCAGCGACGGAACGGCTCGCCGCCGGCGTCGGCGCCGAGCGCGCCGAAGATCCGCTCCAGCAGGGTCAGCTTGAGGGCCATCACCTGGTCCCGGTCCAGCCGTGCCGCGCCGGTCAGCGCCCTGCCGGCGGTGTCCGCCTCGGCGAGGTCCTCGGCCACGAGCGTGGCCCCGGGGACGTCGGCGAGGCGGATGTAGAGCACGTTCCGGAAGCGCCGGCTAGCGGGGTAGTACGGGCTGGGCTGCTGGGGGAGCGTCGGAAGGTTGGCGTGGAGCGGGTTGACGAGCACGGCGCCGCCTCCGAGCGACCCGGTCCACCGGACCAGCTCCTTCAGGTCGCCCAGATCGCCCGTTCCCCACGTCCAGTTGGAGTGGAGCGCGTACAGCTGGGCCGACCATCCCCAGACGCGCGGCGGGTCCGGGCAGGAGCGGGGGGCGACGACGAGCCGGGTGGCCGGGCCGCCGTCCGTGGGCAGGAGCTGGTGGTACCCGACGGGGAGGTCGGGCGGGAGCTGGACCAGGGCGGGAAGCTGCGTGCCGTCCTCGAGGAGCACCTCGCACAGGGACTGCAGATGATGGGCCTCGCCGTACCGGATCGACCAGTAGGGCACCCACGGCGGCCCGTCGCCCTCTGCCCCCATGGCGTCGAGGAGCGCCCGGCGGACGTCCTCGTCCGTGGTGTGCCAGTCGCCGGCGACGTCCCAGTAGCCGTCGGTGACTCCCCAGGCGTCCATCGGGCTCCTGTCTACACTGCGGCCGATGGCGAAGTGGCTGGTCGAGCGCCGGCTCTCGGGTGTCGGCCAGCGGCTGCGGTCCCTGCGGGAGGAGCTGGCCATCATCGACGAGCAGCTGGCGCAACTCGACGACGAGGCGGACGACGCCCGCATCCGTTCGCTGGTCTCCGAGACGCCGTTGGCCGAGCGTGAGCACCACGACGCGGAGCGGCACGCGGCGGCGATGGCGGCCCGCCGCCAGGAGGTCCTGGTGTCGATCGCCGAGCTCGAACAGCGCCAGGACGCTCTCCTGGACGAGCTGACGGCCTGACGCCAGCCGGAGGGCTCAGCTCTCGGCCGGGAAGGTCCGGCTTACGCCGCACGTCACTTTGGCTGCACAAATCGCGGCCAGGAGCCTCACGGCGGTCACACGGCGCGATTTGTGCGCGGGATGTGACCACGGGGCTGGGCTGACGACGGGTCGGCTGGTGGCGGGCGGGTCTCTCCGGCGCAGCCCCGTGCTTCAATGGTCGCCGTGGGACTGCGCGTGCTCATCGCCGAGGACGAGGCCATCATCCGGCTCGATCTGCGCGAGACGTTGGAGGAGGAGGGCTACGAGGTCGTCGCGGAGACAGGGCGGGGCGACGAGGCCATCGAGTTGGCCCGGGAGCTCCGGCCCGACCTGGCCGTGCTGGACATCGGCATGCCCGGCATGGACGGCTTGGAGGCGGCACGCCTCATGGTCGGCGAGCAGGTGTGCGGCGTGCTCATCCTCACGGCGTTCAGCCAACGTGAGCTCATCGAGCAGGCCCGCGACGCGGGGGCGTTGGCCTACCTCGTGAAGCCCTTCCAGAAGAGCGACCTGGTGCCCGCGCTCGAACTGGCGCACGCCCGCCACAGCGAGCTGCAGGCGCTCGGTGGAGAGGTGCGCACGCTCGAGGAGCGGTTGGAGGCTCGCAAGTTGATCGACCGTGCCAAGGGCCGGCTCATGGATGTCAACGGGCTGACGGAGTCCGACGCGTTCTCGTTCATCCAGAAGCGGGCGATGAACGATCGGGTCCGGATGAAGGACGTGGCCCAGCTCGTGCTCGACGGCGAGCTGCTGCCCTGACCGGCCCTCGTCCCGTGCCCAAGATCCTCCTCCTCGACGGCAACTCGCTGACCTACCGGGCGTTCTTCGCCCTGCCGACGGACATGGCGACGGCCGGCGGCCAGGTGACCAACGCCGTCTTCGGGTTCACGTCGATGCTGATCAACCTGGTCAAAGACCACCAGCCGGACTCGATCGTCGCCGCGTTCGACCGTCCGGAGAAGACCTTCCGGCACGAGGCCGTGCCCACGTACAAGGGCAACCGGGATGAGGCCCCAGACATCCTGCGCCAGCAGATGGGACTGGTGCGCGAGGTCGTCGATGCGCTGGGCGTCGTCGCCGTGGACCTGGCCGGGTTCGAGGCCGACGACATCATCGCCACGTTGGCCGAGCAGGCCAAGGCCCGCGGCGACGACGTCGTCATCGTGACGGGCGACCGCGACACCTACCAGCTCGTCGAGGACCCTCACGTGAAGGTGCTCTACAACCGGCGGGGCGTGTCGGACTACGCCTTCTACGACGAGGCCGGCATCCAGGAGCGCACCGGGGTGCCGCCGGCCCTCTATCCGCAGTACGCGGCGCTGCGCGGCGACCCCAGCGACAACCTGCCCGGCGTGCCCGGGGTAGGGGAGAAGACCGCCGCCAAGCTCATCACCAACTACGGCGGGATCGACGGCATCTACGAGAACCTCGATGCGCAGACCCCCAAGTTGCGGGCGTCGCTGGCCGAGCACGAGGAGCGGGTGCGCGAGAACGCCCGAGTCATGGTGCTCCTCCGTGATGTGCCGATCGAAGTCGATCTCGACGCCGCCGTGCTGGAGCCGAAGATGGCCGAGGTCAAGCGGCTGTTCGAGTTCCTCGAGTTCCGCTCGCTGCTCGACCGGCTGAACGAGGCGCTCGGCGCCAAGGCCGTCGGCGCCGCGAGCGCCTCGGGGCAGGTGCTCGAGGCCGAGGTTGTCCGCGTGGGTGGCGTCGCCGAGGCCGAGTCGTTGCTCGGCAAGCTCGAGCAGTTCGACGTGGCGCCGGCGTGGGCCGGCGCGGCCGGTCGCAGCGCCCTGACCGGCTTGGCCGTCGTGCTGGACAGCTCCGCAGGCGAGGTGGCGTGGCTGTCCGCGGATGTGGTCGGTGACGACTCGATCCTGGCCGCGCTGGCCGACGGCCGGCCGCTCCGGGCCCACCAGTCGAAGGCGCTTCTGCGGGCGTTGGCCGCGCTCGGTGACGACGTGCCGGCGCTGGCCATGGACACCGCCATCGCCGCCTACCTGCTCGATCCCGCAGAGACCCGTTACGGGGTCGGTGACCTGCTGGAGCGCTACACCGGCGACCGTCTGCCCGAGGACGGCGCCCCGACCGGGCAGCTCGACTTCGGTGAGGAGGCGGGAGCAGACGAGGCGCTGGTGGCCGCCCGCGAGGCGCTGGCGGTCAGCCGGCTGGCGCCGGCCCTCTCGGCCGCGCTCGAAGCGCAGGGCATGGCTGCCCTCTACTTGGAGATCGAGAACCCGCTCGTGCGGGTGCTGGCCCGCATGGAGGACGCGGGTATCGCGGTCGACCGGGACGAGCTCGAGGCCCTGAACACCCGGCTCACCGCGGAGTGCCGCCGGCTGGCCGACCGGCTGCGGGAGGTCGTCGGCCGGGACTTCAACCTCAACTCGCCCGTCCAGTTGCGTCAGATCCTGTACGAGGAGCGTGGTCTCAGCTCCACGAAGCGCACCAAGACCGGACTGTCCACCGATGCCGCGACGCTGGAGAAGCTGCGCGACGAGTGGCCCGAGTTCATCGAACCCCTGCTGCAGTACCGGGAGGTGGAGAAGCTGCGCTCCACCTACGGCGAGGGGCTCTTGGCCGAGGTGGCGGCCGACGGCCGGATCCACGCCACCTTCAACCAGACGGTCGCCCGCACGGGGCGCTTGTCGTCGGACCAGCCCAACCTCCACAACATCCCCGTCCGCTCGGACGAGGGCCGGCAGTTCCGCCGGAGTTTCATCGCCGCGCCCGGCTGCGCCCTGCTGGTGGCCGACTACAACCAGATCGAGCTGCGGTGCATCGCCCACTTGGCCGAGGATCCGGGCCTCGTCGCCGCCTTCACGGCCGGGGAGGACATCCACACCGCCACCGCGTCCCGTGTGTTCGGGGTCGAGCCGGGAGACGTCACGGTCAAGATGCGCTCGACCGCCAAGATGGTCAGCTACGGCCTCGCCTACGGCATGGAGGCGTACGGATTGGGGCAGCGGCTCAACATCCCGACCGACGAGGCGGCCGTCATCCTCAACGCCTACTTCGACGCCTTCCCCAACGTGCGCGCGTACATGGAGCGCACGGTGAAGGAGGCGCGGATGAGGGGCTACACGGAGACCCTGTTCGGCCGCCGCCGCCCCATCCCGGAGCTGTCCAACTCGAACTTCCGTATCCGCCAGGCCGGCGAACGCCAGGCCATGAACGCCGGCATCCAGGGCCTGGCCGCCGACATCTTCAAGGTAGCGCTGGTCCGCCTCGACCAGGCCCTCGAGGCCGGCGACTACCGCAGCCGGCTCGTGCTCCAGGTGCACGACGAGGTGCTGCTGGAGGTACCCGAGGACGAGCAGACGACCGTCGCCGCGCTCACCGTCGACACCATGCGCGGTGCCGCTGAGCTGCGGGTGCCGCTGGAGGTCAACGTGTCCTCCGGTCCCACCTGGGCCGACGCCAAGGGGTGAGCACGCCGGACCCGCCTGCATTGGACCCGGCGGTGCCGGCCGCCGCGGCGTCGCCCCGCCACTGGTTCGAGCCCGCCGCCGACCGCATGGGCCCGTCGTACCTCCGCTACGCGCACACGAAAGGGACGGTGCAGGAGGTCGATCACCTCGTCGAGGCGTTGGGGTTGGCAACGGGGATGCGGGTGCTCGACGTCGGCTGCGGACCCGGCCGCCACGCCCACGAGCTAGCCCGCCGGGGCATCGCCTGCCACGGGATCGACATCAGCGCCCGCTTCGTCGAGCTGGCACGGGGAGGCGCGCCGGACGCCGCCACGTTCGAGCGCGCCGACGCCCGCGCCCTCGAGTACGACGCCGGGTTCGACGCCGTCATCGCGCTGTGCCAGGGCGCGTTCGGCATGTCGCAAGATCCGGGTGACGACGAGGCCATCCTGGCCGGGATGGCCCGCGCGGTGCGGCCCGGTGGGAGGCTGGCGATGACCGCCTTCAATGCCTACTTCGCCGTCCGCTACCACACGGCGGCCTCCTTCGATGCCGGCCCGGGCGTCGCTCACGAGGTCACGGAGATCCACGACGAGCACGGCAGGCCGGCGACGATCGATCTCTGGACCGGGTGCTACACCCCGCGAGAGCTGCGCCTGCTGGCGGCGGCCGCGGGGTTGGACGTGGAGCGCATCAGCTCGGTCGAGCCCGGGGCCTACGGCGACGAGCCCGCGACCGTCGATCGGCCCGAGCTGCTGCTGGTCGCCCGCCGTCCGGCAGAAGCTCAGGCGTCCGGCGCGTAGGGGTCGCGCATGGCAGCCGCGCAGGCGCCCGGATTGGCGCGCACCCACGCGTCGACCTCACCCGCGGGCGAGCCCGTGCCGCCCCGCCGCCAGGCATCGAGGTACGGCTGCGGCCACACGACGCCTCGCCGTAGCGACCACTCCTTGCCCGGGCACGGCGGCGAGATGCCCAGGTGGACGTGGCACGCGCCGGCCCGGCCCGTGCTGCCCATGGTGCCCACCGCGGCTCCGGCACCAACCCGGTGACCTGGGGAGAGGCCGGCCGCCACGGTGTCGAGGTGGGCCAGGTAGTAGCGCACGCCGTCGGCGCCGAGGATGCTCACGTAGCGGCCGCCCCGGTGGGCGGGGTTGTCCGTCGCCGGGTCGTAGAGGTTCACCGTGCGCACCTCGAGCACCCAGCCGTCGACCGGTGACACCAACGGGGTGCCGCACCCCGGCGAGGCGAAGATGTCGGCGGCCGGGTAGTCGTGATGGCTGCCCACTCCGCCGTAGCCGACGCTCACCCCGGGCGTCACGGGGACGGTGTAGCGGTAGGGCGAGCTCCCGCTGCCCGGCGGCGCGCACGCCGATGCGGCCAGCACGATGACCGTCACCACGAGTGTGGTTCGCACGACACCTAGTTTGGACGCTGAAGGAGCGGCCGGGGCCGGTGGTAGCCTGGGCAACCTTCGTTGCGCCCTCGCGGCCGGCCGAGCGTCCATCCATCACTGACTCCTGTCCACCCGAAAGCGACCCTGTTCCTTGTCCGACATCACCTCCCCCGCCACCGAAGACGACATGCCGTTCGGCACGTTCGACGACGAGGGCAACTACGTCCCACGCCAGATCGTCGAGGACGATCTCGGTCAGAGCTTCGAGGACGCCATCGCCGGCACCCTCGTCGACGTCGAAGACGGTCAGATCGTCAACGGGACGGTGGTGAAGATCGACAAGGACGAGGTCCTGCTCGACATCGGCTACAAGTCCGAGGGCGTCATCCCTTCGCGTGAGCTGTCCATCCGCAACGACGTCAACCCGTTCGACGTGGTGAAGATGGGTGAGGAGCTCGAGGCCCTGGTCCTCACCAAGGAGGACAAGGAGGGGCGGCTGCTGCTCTCCAAGAAGCGGGCGCAGTACGAGCGGGCCTGGGGCACGATCGAGAGGATCAAGGAGTCCGAGGGCGTCGTCGAGGGCCCCGTCATCGAGGTCGTCAAGGGCGGCCTCATCATGGACATCGGCCTGCGTGGGTTCCTGCCCGCCTCGCTGGTGGAACTGCGCCGCGTGCGTGACCTGCAGCCATACGTCGGCCGGGTCCTTCAGGCCAAGATCATCGAGCTCGACAAGAACCGCAACAACGTCGTGCTGTCCCGCCGCGGCTACCTCGAAGAGACCCAGAAGGAGCAGCGCGAGGACTTCCTCGCCAACCTGAAGCCGGGCGACGTCCGCACCGGCGTGGTGTCCTCGGTCGTCTCGTTCGGTGCCTTCGTGGACCTCGGCGGCATGGACGGTCTCATCCACGTGTCCGAGCTGTCCTGGAAGCACGTGGACCATCCCGGTTCGGTGGTGTCTGTGGGCGACGAGGTCAGCGTCAAGGTGCTCGACGTCGACCACGACCGCGAGCGCATCAGCCTCTCGCTCAAGGCGACCCAGCAGGATCCGTGGCAGGAGTTCGCCGGGAGCCACCGCGTCGGCGAGCTGGTCTACGGCCGGGTCACCAAGCTGGTGCCCTTCGGCGCCTTCGTCCAAGTGGGCGACGGCATCGAGGGTCTGGTCCACATCTCGGAGATGTCGGCGCACCACGTCGAGTCGCCGGAGCAGGTCGTGACGCCCGGTGAGGAGCTGTGGGTCAAGATCATCGATCTCGACCTCGCCCGCCGCCGGATCAGCCTCTCGATCAAGCAGGCCGCCGAGGGCGGCGAGCTGGCCGAGGAGTACCGGGAGCACTTCGGCATCGACGAGCAGGGCAACTACACCGTCACCGATGACGCCGAGCGCGAAGCGGCGTGGGCCGAGTACTTCGAGGAGCTCGGTGAAGGTGGCGAGGAGATCCCGCCGGGCGATTCGCTTCCGCCCACCGAGCCGCGGGCGGCTGCGGCCGAGGCGCCGGAGGCTGCTGTCACCGAGGTCGAGGCCGAGCCAGCGGCCGACGCCGAGCCTGCGGCCGAGGACACCGCCGAGCCCGCGGCCGACGCCGCCACCGAGGACACCGCCGAGCCCGCGGCCGACGCTTCCACCGAGGACACCGCTGAACCTGCGGCCGACGCCGCCACCGACCAGGCCTGACGCCACCCCACCCACCGCGCCGGCCGTGATCCTCGTCGGGCTGACCGGCGGCATCGGGTCCGGGAAGTCCACAGTGTCTGCGCTCCTCGCGGGGCGCGGCGCTGTCATCGTCGACGCCGACGCCATCACCCGTGAGCTGCAGCGCCCGGGCCAGCCGGTGCTGGCCGCCATCGCCGAGCGCTTCGGCCCGGGCGTCCTCCTGCCGGACGGCGAGCTCGACCGTCAGGCGCTGGCGACCATCGTGTTCGGGGATCCGGATGCGCTGAAAGACCTCAACGCCATCGTGCACCCCGCCGTCGGGGCGGAGATCGCCAGGCGGATCGAGGCCGCCGCCGGGACAGACGCCGTGGTCGTGCTCGACATCCCGCTGCTTGCCGAGAACCCTCGGAAGGGGCTGGCCGCGACGATCGTGGTCGACACCCCCGTCGAGGTCGCGGTCGATCGGCTGGTGCGCCTGCGGGGGATGGACGAGGCCGACGCCCGGGCCCGCGTCGCCCGCCAGGCCACGCGCGAGGAGCGGGCGGCCGGTGCCGACCGCATCATCGACAACACCGGCGCCCTGGTCGCGCTCGAGACCCAGGTTGACCAGCTCTGGACCTGGCTCCAGACCCTCCCGCACGTCGAGCGGTAGCCGGGGGGCACCGCCGCCACGTTTCAGGCAGGCGTGCCAGGATGCGGGGCCGGCGGGCTGCCGATGGGGGCGGCCCCGAGTGAGGAGCACGCAGCACATGCACGAGGTCCGGGGAGTGGTGGCCAAGGCCAAGGGCGAGCCCGTCAGCATCGAGACGGTGCTCGTGCCCGATCCTGGCCCGGGGGAAGCGCTCGTCGCCATCAAGGCCTGTGGGGTCTGCCACACCGATCTGCACTACCGGGAGGGCGGCATCAACGACGACTTCCCGTTCCTGCTCGGCCACGAGGCGGCCGGCATCGTTGAGGCGGTGGGACCGGACGTCACGGACGTGTCGCCCGGTGACTACGTGATCCTCAACTGGCGGGCCGTGTGCGGGCAGTGCCGGAGCTGCCGCAAGGGCAAGCCGTGGTACTGCTTCTCCACCTTCAACGCCACGCAGAAGATGACGCTGGCCGATGGCACCGTCCTCAGCCCCGCCCTCGGCATCGGCGCGTTCGCCGACAAGACGCTGGTGGCCGCCGGGCAGTGCACCAAGGTCGACCCCAGCGCGCCGGCCACGGCCGCCGGCCTGCTCGGATGTGGAGTGATGGCCGGGCTCGGTGCCGCCATCAACACCGGCGGCGTCGGGCGTGGTGACTCGGTGGCGGTGTTCGGGTGCGGCGGGGTCGGCAACGCGGCCATCGCCGGCGCCCGCCTGGCCGGTGCTTCCACGATCGTCGCCGTCGACATCGACGACCAGAAGCTGGCCTGGGCCAAGGACTTCGGTGCCACCCACACCGTCAACTCCACGAAGGAGGACGCCGTTGCAGCCGTCAAGGCCGCCACCGGCGGCAACGGCGCCGATGTCTGCATCGAGGCCATCGGCCTTCCCCAGACCTACCGGCAGGCCTTCGACGCCCGCGACCTCGCCGGCACCGTCGTGCTGGTCGGCGTGCCCCGCCCGGACATGACGATCGAGCTGCCGTTCATCGAGGTCTTCGGGCGCGGCGGCGCCCTCAAGTCGAGTTGGTACGGCGACTGCCTGCCCAGCCGCGACTTTCCGATGCTCATCGACCTCTACCTGCAGGGCCGGCTCAACCTGGACGGCTTCGTGTCGGAGACCATCGCTCTCGATCAGGTCGAGGAGGCCTTCCACAAGATGGAGCAGGGTGAGGTCCTCCGCTCCGTCGTGGTCATGTAGCGCCTGGATCGAGCACCCAGGATGTAGCGCGGCCCGAACACAGGTTCGGCCTGTAACACCCCACCGGTAGCATCGAACACGATGTCCGCCCCGCTCAAGGTCCACTCCGACTTCGCCCCCGCCGGGGACCAGCCGGCGGCCATCGCCAAGCTGGCGGAGGGGGTCCAGCGGGGGGACCGCTTCCAGACGCTGCTCGGCATCACCGGCTCGGGCAAGAGCGCCACCATCGCCTGGACGATCGAGGCGGTCCAGCGGCCCACGCTCATCCTCGCCCCCAACAAGAGCCTGGCCGCACAGCTCGCCACGGAGATGAAGGAGTTCTTCTCGGAGAACCGTGTCGAGTACTTCGTCAGCTACTACGACTACTACCAGCCCGAGGCCTACATCGCCTCGAGCGACACGTACATCGAGAAGGACTCGTCCATCAACGACGAGATCGACCGCTTGCGCCATTCGGCGACGGCCGCGCTGCTCACCCGGCGGGACACCATCGTGGTCGCCTCGGTGTCGTGCATCTACGGCATGGGCGACCCCGCCGAGTATCGGGGCCAGCTGCTGGAGCTGCACACCGGCGTCGACTACGACCAGCGGTCGATCCTGCGCCGCCTGGTCGACCTCCAGTACGACCGCAACGACATGACCCTCGGGAGGGGCAAGTTCCGCGTGCGGGGCGACACCATCGAGGTACACCCGGCGTACGACGAGACCGTGCTGCGCGTCGAGATGTTCGGCGACACGGTGGAGCGGCTGACCATCGTCGACCCGCTCACCGGCGAGCAGCTCAACGAGCTGACCGAGGTCATCGTGTTCCCCGCCACGCACTACGTCGCCGGCGACGAGCGCATGCGAAAGGCCATCGTGGGCATCGAGGCCGAGCTCCAGGATCGGCTGGCCTACTTCGAGCGCGAGGGCAAGCTCCTGGAGGCGCAGCGCCTGCGGATGCGCACCCAGTACGACCTGGAGATGATCCAGGAGGTCGGGTACTGCAATGGCATCGAGAACTACTCGATGCACATCGACGGCCGCACCTTCGGCGAGCCTCCGTTCACGCTGCTCGACTACTTCCCGGACGACTGGCTGCTCGTCATCGACGAGAGCCATGTGGCCGTGCCCCAGCTCCACGGGCAGTACGAGGGGGACCGCAGCCGCAAGGACCAGCTCGTCGAGCACGGCTTCCGACTTCCCAGCGCCCGCGACAACCGGCCCCTGCGGTTCGAGGAGGTCATGGAGCGGCTCAACCAGGTGGTCTTCCTCTCAGCTACGCCCAGCGCGTACGAGCTGCGGGTGAGCGACCAGGTGGTCGAGCAGATCGTGCGGCCGACAGGCCTCGTCGACCCCGAGGTCATCGTCAAGCCGACCAAGGGCCAGATCGACGATCTGATCGAGCAGGTCAACGACCGTGTGCTCAAGGGCCACCGCGTGCTCGTCACGACGCTCACCAAGAAGATGGCCGAGGACCTGACCGAATACCTGCTGGAGCAGGGGCTGAGGGTCCGCTACCTGCACTCCAACATCGACACGATCCAGCGCATCGAGATCCTGCGGGCGCTCCGGTTGGGCGAGTTCGACGTGCTCGTCGGTATCAACCTGCTGCGGGAGGGACTCGACCTGCCCGAGGTGTCCCTGGTCGCCATCCTGGACGCCGACAAGGAGGGCTTCCTCCGCTCGCAGACGAGCCTTATCCAGACGATGGGGCGGGCGGCGCGCAACGTCGACGGACAGGTCGTGATGTACGCGGACAAGGTGACGGACTCGATGCAACACGCCATCGACGAGACCAACCGCCGGCGGGCGCGGCAGGTCGCCTACAACACCGAGCACGGCATCGATCCCCAGACCATCCGCAAGGCTGTCACGGACATCCTGAGTCTGCTGCGACCGGACGACACTGCTCCGGTCCCCGGCCGGGACCGTCGCCGTCAGCGGGAGCGGGACAAGGTCCGTCGGGATCTGGCCGACATGCCGCAGACGGAGCTGGTGCGGCTCATCCAGACCCTCGAGGACGAGATGCACGACGCCGCGGCCGAGCTGCGCTTCGAGTACGCGGCGCGCTTGCGCGATGAGGTCAACGAGTTGCGGCGGGAGTTGCGCGAGGCCGGCTGAATCTCTCCGTGACGGCCCGCCTGAACGGGCGTACCATCCGTGGGACAAGCGGGAGGGGGCGCAATGCGGGTCGGGCGGAGGCTGTCCGCGGTCCTGCTCGTCGCGGGATCCGTGCTGGTGGCCGCCGGAGTGGCCGGCGCATCAACCGATCCCGAGGTCGAACGGGAAGCTCAGGACTCGACGTCGACGACCACGACGTTGGTGCCGACCACGTTCGTGCCGACGACGACCGCTGGCGACACGGCGCCCGCTGGCGACACCACGACGACGAGCATCGCGGCATCCACGACCACCTCGACCGCCACGACGCCCTCGACCACCTCCACGGTGCCGGCGACTGGGGACGCCGACCAGCTCCCGACGTTCTATCTGCGGGGCCTATGCGCTACTCCGACGGCGTTCGTGTTCGCCATGTCCAA
>Ga0247829_10000713_pt1 | contig 13638 bp, 10 predicted proteins | sample 12C_Control_Day4_FD_207765 | JGI IMG/M metagenome (GOLD analysis project Ga0247829, IMG submission 207765) | Soil microbial communities from agricultural site in Penn Yan, New York, United States - 12C_Control_Day4 | ecosystem: Environmental > Terrestrial > Soil > Agricultural land | place... | reverse complement strand
GGTCTGCGGTGTGTTGCCGTCGCGAACGTTCGCGATATCGCGCAGGAGCACGAGCCGGCCATCGACGACCTCGATCGGGACCTCGGCGAGCTCTTCGATCGTGGATGCGGAGGCGTTCACGAGCACCGGCAGCTCGTGGACACCGAGCTTCGCCGTGCCGGACGGCAGCACCGCGTTTTGTTCCAGAAGTGCAGCCTGGACCTGGCGCGCGGACAAGCCGAACGCGTGCAGGCGGCGCGGATCGATGTCCACCATGACCTGGCGCACCTTGCCGCCGAGCGGCTGCGGGACGCGCGCGCCGGCGACCTTGACGAGCTCTGCACGAATCGACTTGGTGGCGAGATCGTAGAGCGCTTGCTCGGAGAGCGAGTCACTCGTCAAGGCCAGGTGCATGACGGGCAAGCTCGTCGCGCTGTAGCGCATGATCACCGGCGGTGGCGTCCCCGCCGGCATCGAGCGCGCCGCGGTCTGCGCGACCGTCGCGGTCTCGACGAGCGCTTGCTCGATGCGCGCATCGGGCCGCAGATAGATCCTGATGATCGAAGTCCCGGTGAGTGTGAGGCTCTCGGTGTGGTCGGTGCGAGCGACAAACGCCGTGACGAGCGCCTCGAACGGATTCACGATCCTGCGCTCCATCTCGGAGGCCGGCAGCCCGTTGTACGTCCAGATCACCGCGACGACCGGGACATCGAACGTTGGAAAGACGTCCGTCGTCATCCGCCGATACGACAGCATCCCGCCGAGCGCGACCGCGATCGCCATCACGCCCACGGCGTGTGGCCACCGCAGCGCCGCCCTCACCAGCCACATCGAGGGCTCAGGTCTTATCGAACGGCCACGGCGGTACGAGCGGATCACGCTTGAACCACTTGTCTTGCGCGGCGCGCGTCTGCGGCATGGTCATGTCGTACAAGTCGTCCCCCTCCGTCATCACCTCGATCAGCGTCGGGCGGGTCTCGGCGAGCGCCCACTCGATCGCGGAGGCCAGCTCCGCCCGTTCGTCGACACGTCGTGCTCCGCACCCCATCGCCGCCGCGAGCTGGACGAAGTCGATGTGCGGCATCGTGCATCCGTTGCGCGTGCCGAAGTAGTTCGCGAGTCGGTCCCCTACTTGGAGATAGCCGCGGTTGTTCATCACGACCGTGATCGTGTTGAGCCCGAGCTCTGCAGCCACGGCGAGCTCGCCCGGATACACCATCATCCCGCCGTCGCCGATGATCGCGACGACCGGCGTCGTCGGTCGGGCGAGCTTGACGCCGATCGACAGGGGAACCGCGGCCCCCATCGCAGCGAGCCCGTAGAGATTGAAGAATCCGTCGGGCGCGACGATCGGAAAGTGACGCTTCAGGTATTGCAGGTTGAGGCCGCAATCGCCCGCGATCAGCGTCTCGCGCGGCAGGCGCTCGCGCAGGACACGCAGCGCGCTGGGAGTGTTCAGCTCGGCGCGCCGCGAGATGTCTTCGTCGTAGACCGCGTGCTTCGCCCTGAGCGCGGCGACGCGCTCTCGTGCTCCACGATCGATGCCACCGTCGCCGAGCTGAATCCGTAGCGCGCGCACGAACCCTCGCAGGTCACTCACCGCGCCCAGCTCGATGGAGTAGTGGCGCGCGATCTCGGAGGCTTGTTCCTCGATCTGAACCAAGCGCTTGAACAAGCCTGGCTCGAAGCTGATCGTCGTCTGGAGCGACATCCGGGTGCCCAACGCGATGACGAGGTCGGACTCTCGGACGAGCTCCGCTGCCGATTCGTGACCGGACTGACCGAGGACACCTGCGAACAGCGCATGGTTTTCGGGCAGGACTCCCTTGGCGAAGTCCGCACAGACCACCGCGACGTCTTGCTCCTCGCAGATGTTCGCGATGTCCGCGGTTGCACCCCGGTGCGCGATCTTGTCTCCGAGGAGCAGCACGGGACGGCGTGCTGCCCGCATCATGCGCGTGACCTGCTGGACCGCATCGTGATCGACCGGGTGCGAGCGCACGACGAACTGATGTGGCTCGAGGTCCTCGAAGTCGATCCTCGAGCTGCTCAGGTCGACGGCGAGATCGATGACGGTGGGCGCGCGCTCCGTGAGCGCGACCGAGACCGCCTGACGGATGCTGCGCATCGCCGTGACTGCGGTCGGTGGCCGATAGAGCTGGTGCGCCATCGTGCGAAACAGCTCGAGCTGGTCGATGGAGCGCCCGATGCCGCGACACTCCTGATGGCCATCCCGTCCGTAGTCTCCGAGTGAGGCCTGGCTGGCCACGACGAGCATCGGGACGCTGTCCATGAACGCGGCTGCGACCCCGGTGGCGAGGTTGGTGACGCCGGGCCCCGACTGCGCGAACGTCACGCCGAGCTCGCCGGAGGCTTGCGCATAGCCGGCCGCCGCGAACGCAGCGCTGCCTTCGTGCATGCAGCGAATCGTCCGCATGCCCGACCGTTCGAGCGCGTCGAGGATGTTGCTCGTATAACCGCCCGGGACGCCGAACGCGCAGCGCACTCCAGCGACGGAGATCGTCCGGACCAGCGCTTCCGCAACCGTGAGGCTGAGGGTCTGCGGACTCGGCGCGCGTGGGGCCTGGTACTCGAGCTCGCGAAGGATCGAGAGGCTCTCGCGGACGAGGATGGCGCGCTGGAGCGGGGAGACCTTGTACTGCGCGTCGCTGCGATTCTGGTCGACGGTCATCGCTCGCTTCTTGCATTCGAAGCTGCCCGCCGCGAGCGTCGCGAGAATCGGAGGTCCGAGTCGACGCGAGTCGCGCTTCGCCCCGTACTCCGGGTTCTGACTGCGAAGGGTGGTCTCGACCGTTGCGAGGAACGCATGCAGCGTCTCCTCGTCTTCGTGTCCTCCGGGCTCGAGCGTCACGACGTAGCGCGGGGGCGCGTTGTCGCGCCACTCGGGGACGAGCTGTGCACCGCGCGGGGGCGTGCGCAGGATCGAAGTGGCGGCGACGAGCGCGCTCGACGCATGCGGCTCGGTCAGTTTTTCACCGCTGAGCGAGCTCGTGAGACCGTGACGATGCTGGAACTCGAGCACTGGAACCTTGCCTTCCCACTCCTCGACCCGGAACACGTCCTCCGTGAGCGCGCGATAGAGGCCACGGTGGTTGGAGATCACGATCCGGTAGTCGCGACCGATCTCGAGCTCGGACATCAGACGGACGTTGTGTTCGGAGGCATCTTCATCCGCGGGGACGAACTCGTAGAACGCAGTCAGCAAGCTCGGGATCGAGACATCGCGCCCACTGAGGGGCGTCGTCATTCCGTGGCCTTCACTCGCGCCGAGCGGCAGCCTTCGCAGCTCGACGCCTGGGAGCTGGGCCGCGAGCTTGGGGAGGTGGAGCTTCATGCTGCCTTCGGACCACGTGGTGACGCGGCGTAGCTCCGGGAACAGCACGGAGACCGGCGCGTCCTTCGTCGCGAGCCACGCCTCGAGCGCCTCGGCGGAGCTCGGCGCCGGATGGAGGCGCTCGGTTTGCAGCGCTTCTCGCGCGAGCGCAGGGCCGCGACGGACATCGCCCGCGCGTAGGTCTTCGGCGAGGTCTGCCCCACACCGCCGGAGCTGATCGAACAGCGCGATGAGGGACGCGGGATTCAAGCTCGCGAGGTGAAGCAGTGGCTTTTCGAGGAGGAGACGCAGAATCCCGTAGTTTCGGGACTCTGTATCAGTGATCTCGGCGAGCGCATCGGGGAACCGACCGAAACACGGAATGTCGGACGCCGACCGGCGGACGAACCCCGACGCGCCGCCCACGGGGACGCCTCCAGGCGACGTCGCTTCGTGATACTTGCCGAGCATCCAGAATCCCGAGTGCACGAGCTCCTCGGGACTGCTCGCGAGCATCGACAGCACGAATGCACGCGCGGTGGTGCGGACCTGCTCGGAGAATGCGACCAACTTGGGACGACCCGTCGTGCCGCTGGTGCGCGCGAAGAAGACGGGACGACCTGGGAACAGGACGTCCGCTTCGCCCTCGTAGGCGCGATAGACGTAGCTCTGCAACTCGTCGACCGTGCGGACCGGAACGCGTGCGCGGTACTCCTCGATCGACAACCCCGGCGTGAGGTGATGGTCCTGTGCGAACGACGACGTCCCCGCGAAGGTCAGCAGCTCGCCGAGGAATGCAGTCTGTTGTGCAGTCGGATTCTCACAGGCGCTCTTCAAAGCGCTCTGGATTCGAGTCAGTTCGTCCTGCCATGACTCCCTCACATGGCGTCAAATACCATGCGGGGCATCGCGCAAGGTCACTGTCGTAATAGAGCGTTGTGAAATGTCTCAGGTTTTTTGGCGAATGCGCCAATATTGGCGCATCCGGCGAGTTCGACGGCAGATCGCCGAAGACGTACAGTCTCGCAATGCGCGTCAGCGCTTCTCTGTTCAGAGTCCAGGTGCCAATGGCCACACCGTTCGGTCACGCTCGCGCGACCAGAACGGAGTGCGACAACCTCGTGCTGATCGTCGAGGTCGACGGCGTGAGCGGGGTGGGCGAGTGCGTGCCGCGCGACTACGTCACGGGTGAGACGGTGGACGCGGCGTTCGATGCGATCTGCGATATGGATCTCGCGATCGCTGTCGATCACGTTGTTCACGGAAACCTTCGTGAAGGTGTCGCGACGCTCGAAGCGTTCGAGCTTCCTCGCCGGCTAAGCCACGGGCCGCGGCCGGGGCTCGCCGCGGCGTGCGCTGTCGAGCTCGCGTTGCTCGACGTGCTCGGGAAGCGTACGTCCACCTCGCTGCGCGAGACAGTGAACGCGATGGACGGTTCCACATTCGTGCGCGACGTGGGCGCGGTGCCGCGAAGGTCGCGGGCACTCGACACGCTCGGGCGGGCTGACGACCTGATGAAAGGGCCGTACCCACCCGATCACGTGAAGCTCAAGGGCACGAAGGACGCGGCGCTCGACGTCGCTCGCGCGAGGGCCGTGCGCGACACCTTCGGCGACAGCGTCACGCTCTCGGTCGACGCGAACATGGCCTGGTCGCTCGCAGATGCGATCTCTCGCGTCGACCTGCTGCGCCCCTTCGACGTCGCCTGGTACGAGGAGCCGCTGCGGCAGTACGCGTGGGACGACTACCGGCATCTGCGCGAGCAGACCGCGGCGAACGTCATGCTCGACGAGTCGCTGTGTTCGATGGACGACGGTCGTCGCGCGGTGGAGGCCGGCGCATGCGATCTGTTCAACGTCCGGATCTCCAAGCATGGCGGTCTCGTCGGCGCGCTGCGCCTCGCCGCGTACGCGCAGGCACATGGCCTCGGTGTGCACCTCGGCGTGCATCCGGGACAAAGCGGCGTGCTCGGCGCGGCGGGGGCGCACTTCCTCCGCAGCGTCGAGTCCATCGTGGCCTTTGAAGGGGGCGGGACGTGGATCGGCACGGGCGGTCTTCCGGTCCGACTCATCGCAGAGGAGCTGCAGCTCGACCACGTGACACGCAGGTGTCATGGGTTGCTCCCGACGGGGCTCGGGGTCACCCCGCAGCGGGATGCCATCGAGCACCACGCGACAAGGCGCGCATCCTTTCGCGACGGCGCGTGGTCGAGCGGATGAGTCAGCTCGGCGGGACGTGGAGGCGCTCGGGCGCGAGCACGAACGAAGCCAACACTTCGAGGTATGCGATCCGCGCCGCCGAGAACTCGAGGTAATGGTCCTCGGTGGGCAGCTCGACGATCAGGCCCCCGGGGGCGAGAAAGGTGAAGGACTCGCGGGCGAGCGGCAGCGAGATGATCGAATCGGCGCGCGGCAGAAACAATGCAGAGGGCGTGCGCGCGAACGCCGCAGGGACGGCCATGTACGCCGCGGCGAGGCCGAGCAGCGTCCGGCGGTGGCGACTCGAGATCGTACGCAACATGCGGTGATCGTCGCGCATGAACGCGAGGTAGCGCGGATCGCGTGTGTACTGCGTATCGTCGAGGGGAATCGGCATCAGCGTGTCATCGTCGATCACCGGCAGCGCTGGCGGCGCGCACCCTGGCTCCACGATGCGAGCGCCGCGGACCTGGTTCAACGCGGGCGCGACCAAGGCGAGCGCGTCGTATGCACGGGGAGACCGGAGCGCGACCGCGGCGGCGACGGTCGCGCCGAAGCTCTGGCCGAGCACGGTCAGCGGCACGCCGGCGTGCGCGCTGCGCGCTCGGTCGAGTGCGTGCGCGTAGTCATCGATCCACGCCCCGTAATCGGCGCCGCCGGGCACGCCCTCGCTCGCGCCGGAGCCTCGACGATCGAGCACGTACACCGCGATTCCTCGGTTCGCCAGGTAGGGCCCGGTCTCGAACAGCCATCCTCCGTGGCTCTGGATGCCGTGCACGTAGAACACGACCGCCGAGACGTTGGCAGGGATCCAAGCGTGGAGTGCGAGCCGCAAGTCATCGCGCTCGAGATGCTCGAGGTGATAGGCCATTCGCGTCAGCCTTCCACCGCGTGCTTCGCGCGGAGCTCCTCGAGCGCGAGCAGCTGGGGCCCCGTCGGTTCGACGAACTCGACGGCGCATGTCAGCCCTTCCTGGCGCACGACACGACATGCGAGCCCGAGCTCGGGGATGGAGGCGAGCGTGAGCGCGAAGGCCTCCTCGCTGGCGGATGCGGGTGCGGTGTGCTCGAAGTTGATGCTCGCGCCCGAGATGCTGAGGTTGACGAGCGTTCCCCAGAACGCGATGCCGTTCGCCTCGAGACGGCAGGGCAGAGAGATCCGCACGCGGCCGTGGCGTCGCCGGATGTCGGTCAGCCGCTTGGTGGTCGAGACATCGGGCGTGCGAGTCAGATAGACCACCTCACAGAAGCTGGAAAGAGCATCGAAGTGTCCGCTCCAGTCGTCCCCGATGGTGAAGATCGAGATCGCATCCTCGCGGATGTACGCGGGCTTGTCCCAGTGCTCCTCCGGACGCACGAAGTCGACGCAGCGAAGGGCTGCGATGATCGCGGCTCGCTCGCCGTAGGACTGCACCGGTTCCTTGCCCTTGAGCGCCGAGAACTCGTCGGTCGAGACCCTGACGACCAGGCCGTCACCGAGCGCACGTGCGCGTTCGAGCAACCGCAGGTGGCCGATGTGGAACAGATCGAATGTACCGCACGTCATCACACGCTTCATCGCACGCGCCCTTCACCTGCTGCGCCACGGGAGCAAGCGCAGCCAGCGCTCGCGGGTATGCAGATCGAGATGGACGAGCTGCCGTTGCTTCTCGGCTTGCAGCTCCGCCGGGACCTCGAAGCTGTCGTCGTCTCGCTCGGATGCGACGGCGGCCTCGATGCCTGCGGCCAGCTCCGGGCCGGGGACGATCGGCTCGAAGCACGTCTTCCACATCTCCGACTGGGCCGGGAGGAACCGCTCGGCGTGGACGCCCATGGCGCGGTCGATCACGTCGTAAAGCTCTCCAAACTGGGACTCATGGATCGCCGTCCCGCAGGCATCGAGTCGACTGACCCCGACGTGGCGCTGGTCCTCCGTCTTCAGGAAGAACATCGGCCGACGGAACGCGAGGTAGTCATAGCCGACCGACGAGCGATCTCCGATGTAGATCGCCGCGCATGACAGCAGCGGGAACACGAGCGGGAACTCCTTCAGGCACACGACGCGGTGACGATTGCTGCAGCTCGCGATCAGCTGGTCGACGCGCGCCTGTGCCTGGTAGTCCATCAGCGGGTGGATCTTGATGATCAGCTGATAGTGCTTGGGGAGCTGTTCGATCATCGGCGCGCACGCGGCGAAGAAGGACGACGACGAGTCGATGTCGTTCCACGTCGGCGTATAGAGAATCGTCGCGCGGTGAGGATCCAGTCGCGCGTAGACGCGCTCCGCGACGAGGCGGTCGAGCCGCTTCCGCTGCTCGAGGTAGTAGCGGTACCGGTAGTTGCCGGCTCGCACGTAGGACTTCAAGTACGGCGCCGTCCCGTACTCCTCGAACAAGCGCAGCTGTGCGTCGCCGTAGATCAACGTGACGTCCTCCAGCGCCATCCACTTGTTCCACCAGACCTTGTCCGACCAGCCGTGCGGGCAATGCACGAACCGCATGTGTCGAGGGAAGCCGACCTCGCGCGGGACGGAGCGCGGGACGCGGGTCGCGTGGAACACGACCTCGTAGTCGATCAGCGCATCGCTCTTCGGATCGTGCTCGAGCCGGACGCGGAGGCCGGGATAGAACTGCGCGGCGATCTCGGCGAGCTCGGGGGTGTCGACGATCACCGGGATGTCGAGGAGCTCGCAGATCGGCGCGAGATGATCGAGGTGATTGCTCCACTGCGTAAACGCGATGCCCTGCTTCTTCACGTGCCCTCCAGTCCTGCGTCGTTCAGTGCGGCGCGGATGTCCGCGTGCGCAGCGTCGTCCAGCCGTTGCATGGGGCGGCGGCATGCTCCTCCCACGAACCCGAGCATCCCGAGTGCCGCCTTGACCCCGGCGGTGGACCAGCGCATCGCGATGCGTTGCTCGAGGCGCGCGAGCCGGTACGCGACCGGGCGCGCGGCGTCGTACTGACCCGCCCGCGCGAGGTGCACGAGCTCGGTGCACAGCGCCGGCGCGAGGAGCGCGATCGCGAGGATGCCTCCGCTCATGCCCATCACCATGCCGGGCAACAAGCACGAGGCGAGGCCGGTCATCATCGAGAACCCGCCGGGCGACTGCGCGAGCAGCATCGACGCCCGCGCGAGGTTCGGGGAGGTGTCTTTGATGCCGACGATGCGCTCGTGCTCGGCGATCCGGAGGAGCGCATCGACGCCGAGCTGAATCCCGGTGTTCGCCGGGAAGTCGTAGATCATCACGGGGAGCGGCGAGTGCTCGGCGAGCTCGCGGAAGAACCGCACCTGCGCGGCTTCGTGAGCGAAGGCGGCCTTGTGATAGTGCGGCGTCAGGACGACCGCGCCGTCGGCCCCGAGCGACGCCATGACCTCGAGCTTGCGTAGGGCGTTGCGCGTCGACTCCTCGGCGATCCCGGCGAGCAGAGCGCGCTCGCGAGGTGCGAGCTCGCGGGCCACGCGCATCACCGTTGCTTGTTCATCGTCGTCGAGCTGCGTGAGCTCTCCCGACGTTCCGAGCACGAGATAGCCCGAGGTGTCCGTCGCGTTCCAGCGTGCGAGGTTGCGCTGGAGCGCGTCGAGATCGAGCTCGTCGTCGCGAAAGGGTGTCGTCGCGGGCAGGATGATGCCGTTCCAGGTCATGTGCTCCTCATGTGCTGCGAGATCATCAAGCCACCGGCGGCGGTCACCGCGGCGCTGACGAGGAACACTGCTTCGTAACCGAGTGCGTCCACGCCGAGGCCGCCCGCAAGCCCGACGAGCGCGCCGTTCACCTGCAGCACGATCAACATCGCGGCGGACATCGCGGCTCGCTGCCGAGGTGCCACCGCCACCATGTAGAAGTGGTTCTGGATCGGGCTGCGAATCGCGCCCGCCACGCTGAGCACGAGGAAGCCCGCGGCCGCGACCGTCCAATCGCGCCCGAGGCCGATCATCGCGAGGCCGACGGCCATCGCGAGCGCGACGAGCGTGTAGGGAAGCGAGCGCCCCCAGCGACGCGTGAACGCGGGCGCGAGCAACGCGGCAGGCGCGGCGAGCAGCGACGCGAGCGCCGAGATCTCGCCGTTACGCGCAGGCGAGACGTGCAGCCCGTGGTCCAGGTATGCGTTGAAGAAGCCGAGGCTGATGTTGTGCCCGGTCATGACGAGGCCGTACGCGATCGCCATCGTGACCATCACCCCGATGGGCGTCGCGGAGCCTGGCTCGGGAGGCTCGCGGCTCGCCGTGGTCGTGGACGCCGCGGGTGCGGCCTCGAGGCTCGGCAACATCGCTGCGCCGAGGATCGAGATCAAGCCGCCGATCACGATGGGATAGCGGTACGGCGCGGGGGTCGCGAGGCTGTCGTCCAATAGCAGCGCGAATGCGACGGGGAGATAGCCTGCGGCGAGGCTCCCGAGGAACGTGCTGGCATACACGTACGCCTGCTCGAGACTGAAGAACCGGCGCTGCGATTCCAGGCTGCCAATACCCATCATGTATGGCGCCTTGTTCGTGTAGTAGATCGCGAGTCCCGCGTTCGCGAACGCGGAGGTCAACATGACGAAGCTCGCGCGGCCGCTCTCGGGCACGAGCTCGCAGACGACGAACATGCAGCGAAACACACCGACGATCACGAGCCCGAGTCGCATCGCCTGACGTGGAGTCAACGCCCGACCGAGACGAGGCGCCCACAGACACGCGATGCCGAAGGCGATCTTGCCGACCGCAAACTGGAGCCCGATGAACTCGAGCCCGAACCCGAGGCGAAGGAGGTAGATGCTGCCGGCGACCGTGATCAGTCCGAGGTTCGCGAACGCGCTAGGACTCCAAAGCCAGAAGCCGAGGCGCCACTCGTGCCCATGTTGGTAATCTATGGAGTCGGGACGGGGCGACAAAGGAGCTGGCCGACATCATATGCATGATTGCGAAACTGCGAGATCGCGAGAGGCGCCATGGGATGGCGCGCCCGGAGATGTCTAGTCGTTTGCGAGGGTCGCGAGGCGTTCGACGATCGGGCTGTCGATCCGCGCGAGCTCGTCGACGATCGTCAGGTGGTTGGCGCCGGGGATGACTCGATATGTCGAGCCGATGCCTTGCTCCGCCCATGCGCGCTGGAGTGCGCGACTCTGCTCGTGAAACGACGCGCTCTCGCAGGCGCCGACGAACGCGTCGAGCGTGCAGCCGTGGATTGGGCGCTCGTGGAGTGGCGACCAGCGGCGCGCCTCGGCTGCATCGAGACCGAGCTTGTCGTTGATCGTCGTCGCGACCAGCGGTGCGAGATCGAACACGCCCGACAGCGTGACGCCGGCCTCCACGAGTCCCGGCTCGCTCCACGCCGTCGCGAGCATGCACGCGGTGAGGTGTCCGCCGGCCGAATGCCCGACCCCGACGAGGCGCCGGCGTCGCGATGCCCTCAGCGCCAGGTACGCTTCGCGGAGCTGCGCCACGATCGTCGCGAGGCGCACGCTCGGGCAGAGGTCGTAGCCGACGAGCGCGACGGCCACGTCGCGCTCATTGAGCGCGCGGGCGACGTGGCTGAACATGCCCGGCTCCCACTGCTGCCAATACCCGCCGTGCGCGAACACGACGATCCGCGGCGCGCAGTGCGCCGGCTCGAAGAGCTCGATGACCTGACGGGGCGAGCCTCCATACGAGATCGACGTGAACGGCCAGCGCTCGCGATACGCGCTCGCCTCGCGAGCCCAGCGCGCGAGGATCGCCTCCCGCTCTGGGATGTGCGGCCGGTACTCGCTGTCGAGGCCTTGGTCGACCGTCATCGATAGACGAACACGGCGTCGTCGAGATCGATCGCCGGGAATGACTTCTGGTCCGCTGCGTAGTCCTGGGTGTGCTGCCACTCGGGCGTGTCGCCACTCTTGGGCCACAGGTGTACGGCGCGCTGCAGGTAGCCTGGATTGAAGTTACCGGCGTCCACCCACGGCCCGAGGCTCATGCCCGCCTCCGTCGGTCGCAGCGCAACCTCCACCTTGTGCGCGCCGCGTCGTTGCATGTGGCGGAGCAGCCGGCAGACGAAGTCGGCGACCAGATCCGCGCGCAACGTCCAGGCCTGGCGGAAGTAGCCATAGATCCACACGAGGTTGGGGACGCCGGTGAACATCATCCCCCGGTACGTGACGGTGTCGTTGAACCGTAGCGGCTGTCCGTCGATCGAGAACTCGATGTCGCCGAGGACGTTGAGCTGAAATCCGGTCGCGGTGACGATGATGTCCGCATCGAGCTTGGCGCCGGACGTCAGGTCGAGGCCGGTCGTCGTGAAGCGCTCGATCTGATCGGTGACCACGGAGACCTTGCCGGCGCGAATGCCCGCGAACAGATCGCCGTCCGGCACGAAGCAGACACGTTGCTGCCACGGCCGGTACGTGGGCGTGAAGTGCGGCTCCATCTCGACATCGGGGAGGTGGTTGCGAACGTTCGCGAGGAGCTCGGTCCGGACCGCCTCGGGTTCGGTGAACGTCCGGGCGAGAAAGACGGATTGATCGAGCAGGATCTTTCGGCGCACGATCTCGTGAATCCACGACTCGTCGATCTCGAGCTGGCGGAGCGTGACCGCGAGCTCCTGGACGTTGCGGCCGGGGACGTAATAGCTCGCCGAGCGCTGGAGCATCGTGACGTGCGCGGCCGCGTCCGCGATCGCCGGCACAAGCGTCGTCGCCGTCGAGCCCGAACCGATGACGACGACGCGCTTTCCCGTGTAGTCCAGTCCTTCGGGCCAGCGCTGCGGGTGGACGATCGTGCCCTGGAACTCGGCCATCCCTCGCCATGGCGGAGTGTAGCCCTCGCTGTGGCGATAGTAGCCCTGACACATCCACAAGAAGCTCGTCGAGAGCTGGCGTTGTTCGCCGGTGTCGGTGCGCCGCACGTCGAGTGTCCACCGGTTCGTCGCACTCGACCACTGCGCCGACACGATCTGATGCCGGTAGCGAAAGTGACTCGCGAGGCCGTTCTCGTCGATCACCTCGCCCATGTACTTGAGGATCTCGGCGGCAGTCGCGATCGGCGCACCCCGCCACGGCTTGAACCGGTAGCCGTAGGTGTGCAGGTCGCTGTCGGAGCGAATTCCAGGGTAGCGATGCGTGCGCCAGGTGCCACCGAAGCTGTCTTGCGAGTCGAGCACCACGAACCGCAGCCCGGGAAGCTGCGTGCGGAGGTGATACGCGCCGCCGACACCACAGATGCCCGCGCCGACAATGATGACGTCAAAATGTTCTGGATTCGGTGCGTGCATGTCGGGCTCCTCTGAAGTTCATAAGCGAAATGTGAGATGATGATTCGTATGACGCGTACTTCAGATCTTGCGGGTCGAGTGGCACTCATCACGGGCGGCGGGCGAGGGATCGGTCGAGCCACCGCACTCGCCTTCGCCGAGGCGGGGGCATCCGTGGTCGTGTCCGCGCGGACTCGCCAGGAGGTCGAAGCTGTCGCGGCCGAGATCCGCGCGCTCGGCGGTCGGGCGCACGCCGTCACCGCCGACGTCATCGACGACCAGCAGGTGCGCGATACGATCGCCTCCGCGGTCGCCGAGCTCGGTGCGATCGATATCCTCGTCAACAACGCAGGCGGTAACGCGCTCGGTCGCCTCGAGGAGATGCCGCCAGAGCTGTGGTGGAAGCAGATCGAAGTCAACATCCGCGGCACGTACAACTATTGTCGCGCCGTGTTGCCGAAGATGGTGCAGCGCAAATGGGGGCGTATCGTCAATGTCTCGTCGATCAATGGAAAACAAGGAGCGCTGTTCTGTAGTGCTTACTGCACGGCGAAGCACGGCATCATCGGGCTGACCCGCGCGCTCGCGCTGGATGTCGCGAAGTCCGGTGTCACCGTCAACGCGGTGTGCCCGGGGTACGTGAAGACCAAGCTCACCGAGGACACGTTTGCCCAGCGCGAGCTGTTGTTCGGCATGGCGGCCGAGGAGCTCGAAAAGCTGGCGCTGCGCCAGACGCCGCAAGGCGTGACCATCGAGCCCGAGCAGGTCGCCGAGGCGATCGTCTTCCTCGCCTCGGACCGCGCGACGCGAATGACGGGACAAGCACTCAATGTCGATGGCGGCCGCTCCTTCTATTGAGTTGACTACTTGAGGATCCGTGGCGCAGCCAGCGCGCGGCGAATGCATGCGGTGCGATCGGTATCCTCGCTGCGCGCGCGTGCAGCG
>Ga0247829_10000710_pt1 | contig 13658 bp, 8 predicted proteins | sample 12C_Control_Day4_FD_207765 | JGI IMG/M metagenome (GOLD analysis project Ga0247829, IMG submission 207765) | Soil microbial communities from agricultural site in Penn Yan, New York, United States - 12C_Control_Day4 | ecosystem: Environmental > Terrestrial > Soil > Agricultural land | place: USA... | reverse complement strand
GTTCACGATCGCACCCCGCGTCGCCTTCAGGGCGGGAATGGCACGGGCGCAGATGAAGAAGGCGCCCTTCAGATTGACGTCGACGCAGCGGTCCCAATCCTCCTCGGTCACGAGGGCGCTCTCGCCTTCGGTCCAGACGCCCGCGCAGTTGACCAGCGCGTCCAGTCGGCCGTGCCGGGCCAGCACTTCATCGACGGCGCGCTGGCAGTCCGCCACCTTCGACACATCGGCCAGGATCGCTTGCGAGCGAAGTTCCTCGGCGACCGCGTGGAGCCGCCCCGGATGGGTGGACGTGAGTGCGAGAACCGCGCCGCTGCGGCGCAGCAGGCGTGCTGCCGCGGAACCCACGCCACCCCCTGCACCGCTGATCAGGACGACCTTGCCTTCGAAGAGGCGCGGATCGAACATGCTCAGGCCGCGGCGACGACCTGCGGAACCCAGGCGTCGGATTTCACACCGGGCGATGGCCGGACGGACTTGTCTTCCTGCAGGCAATTGCCGCCGTCGACCACGAAGGCCTGTCCGGTGACATAGCTGGCGCACGGCGACGCGAGAAACTCGATCATCGCGGCCACTTCGTCGGGGCTTCCGGCACGGCGCAGCGGCGTGTTCTCGGAGGCCTCGCGTTCATGCGGCGTCTGCGACCCCGTGGCGATCCAACCCGGCAGCACGTTGTTGACGGTGACGTTGTGCTCCGCGACTTCGAGCGCGATGGCACGGCTCATGCCGATCATGGCCGACTTGGCCGCCCCATATGCGGCTTCGCCCGGCACGCCGACCAGCGGCCCGGTCACTGAGGACACGTTCACGACGCGACCGTACCGGCGGTGAACCATGTGCGGCAACACCCGACGGCTGACGTTGAAGCAGGTCGTCAGGTTGCGCTCGATCGTCATGTCCCAGTGGCGGTCGCTGCAATGATCGAAGCGCTCGTACTCCTCGGTCTGCCCGCCGAGCGTCATGCCGGCGTTGTTCACGAGGATCGACACGGTTGCGAAGTCTTCGATGACACGTGCGACGAAGGCGTCGACCTGCGACCGCGACGTGAGGTCGCAGACGTAGCCGCGGGCCGTGAATCCACGTGCTCGCAACTCCAGTGCACGCGCTTCAGCGCGGGCATCGATGTCAGTCACGGCGACGCGAGCACCCCTCTGCGCCAGGCGCAGAGCGGTCGCATGGCCGATGCCTGTCGGGCTTCCGGCTCCGGTGATGAGCGCGACCTGATCGGCGAGTGGGTGCATGGCGATACTGCGGTGAGTCCGCCCCATGATCCACACGTTCGCCATCGCCTTGGCGTCGCGCAAGCGAAGTCAGGCCGGCAACGGCGAAGGTGCCGCTCGCGGCGGCAGCCTACTTCTTCCCCTTGTCTTCCTGCACCGCGCGACGCACGGCTTCCAGATCGTCGTCGGCCGCCGCGGGCTCCGAGGCGGGCGGCGCGTCGGGAGTCGCCTCGCGCCGCACGCCCATCTGCTGGAGCATCTCGGCCGCCTTGTCGACGTCGACCTTCTCTTCCTTGTCGAGCCAGTAGGTCACCGAGCCCGGCCAGGCGATGACCACCGCCACGAGCGTGAGCTGCATCAGCACCCACGGGAAGGCGCCGATGTAGATGTCCTTCGAGAGGATCGGCCGCTCGATGGCCTTGCTCTTGTAGACCTGGTCCGAGATGCTGCGCAGGTAGAACAGCGCAAAGCCGAACGGCGGGTGCATGAACGACGTCTGCATGTTCACGCACAGGAGCACGCCGAACCAGACCAGGTCGATGCCCATCTTCTCGGCCACCGGCGCCAGCAGCGGAACGATGATGAAGGCGATCTCGAAGAAGTCGAGGAAGAACGCGAGGAAGAACACGAAGATGTTCACCGCGATCAGGAAGCCCACGACCCCGCCGGGCAGCTTCGCCAGCATGTGCTCGACCCACCGGTTGCCGTCCACGCCCTGGAACACGAGCGAGAACACCGTGGAGCCGAGCAGGATGAAGATCACCATCGCCGAGATGCGCATGGTGGCGTCCATGCCCTGCCACAGCAGCTTCGCGCTGAGCCGGCGGTGCATCGCCGCGAGCACCACGGCCCCGAGCGAGCCGAGCGCTCCGGCTTCCGTGGGCGTCGCGATGCCCATGAAGATGGTGCCGAGCACGAGGAAGATCAGCACGATCGACGGGACCATGCCCCACAGCACCTTGCGCCACAGCGGCCAGCCGCGCGTGAGCCGCGCCTCGAGCGGCAGCGGCGGCACGAGCTTCGGCATGAAGAACGCCAGCGCCGCGGTGTACAGCGCGAAGATGCCGACCTGCAGCACCGACGGCCCGATCGCGCCCTTGTACATGTCGCCCACCGAGCGGCCGAGCTGGTCGGCCAGCACCACGAGCACGAGCGACGGCGGGATGACCTGGGTGATGGTGCCGGACGCCGCGATGACGCCCGTGGCGTAGCGCATGTCGTAGCCGTAGCGCATCATGATCGGCAGCGAGATCACACCCATCGCGATCACGCTGGCCGCCACCGTGCCGGTGATGGCGCCCAGGATGGCGCCGACGATGATCACCGCGAAGCCGAGCCCGCCCGGCACGCCGCCGAAGAGCTGGCCGGTGCCCTCCAGGAGATCTTCCGCGAGCCCGCAACGCTCGAGGATGGCGCCCATGAACGTGAAGAACGGGATCGCCAGCAGCAGCTCGTTCGACATGATGCCGAACACGCGCAACGGCAGGTTGGCCATGAACGTCTCGGGAAAGAAGCCGAGCAGCACGGACAGGTAGCCGAACCCGAGCCCGATGGCCGCGAGCGAGAACGCGACCGGAAAGCCGATCAGCATCACCACCACGAGCGCCGCGAACATGACGGGAGCCATGCTCTCCATCTCGATCATTGGAGCGGTCTCTCGTAATGGGTGTCCATGTTGTAGACGCCAGCCAGGTAGCCGATGCGCTTCAGGATTTCCACCACGCCCTGCAGCGCCAGCAAGCCGAAGCCGAGCGGGATGAGCGCCTTCACCGGCCACCGGATGAGGCCGCTGGCGCTCGTGGACATCTCCTGCTGCACCCACGAGTCGTGCACGAAGTTCAGCGACAGCAGCACCATGGCCACGCACACGGGCATGAAGAACACGATGAACCCGAACAGGTCGATCCAGGCCTTGGTGCGCCCGCTCCGGCCCCCATAGATCACGTCGACGCGCACGTGCTCGTTCAGCCGCAGGATGGCCGGTGCGCCGAAGAACACCGTGACGGCGAAGAGATACCACTGCAGCTCGAGCCACGCGTTCGACCCGATGCTGAAGCTGTAGCGGACCATGGCGTTGACGGCGCTGACGGCGCACGCGAGCACCACGGCCCAGCTGGCGATGTGGCCCAGCCGGATGGACAACCGGTCGACGAGGTCGATGAAGACGGTGAGCGAGCGCATCATGGCTTGCGCTCGATCCTGCCATATCCCAGCCCGCGCACCTTCACCACCTCGAACGGCTGCCCGGCGAGCTTGTGCCGCAGCCGCTCGAGGCAGCGCTCGGCCGCCTTCGCATCCATCGGACTGCCGGCGCTGCGCAGGCGGCGGGCAATGTCCGCCGGCTCGAACCAGCCGCTCGGATCCGCCTGCAGCAGCCGCAGCACGCTCTGCTCGTCTTGCGCAAGGTCCGTCGGCACGGCGTCGCCGGGGATGGCGATCGCCAGCAGGGCGCCGATGCGCGTCTCGAACTCCGCCAGGCTGAACGGCTTGGACAGCACCGCGTCGACTCGCAGGCCCTCGCGCGCGAGCCGGCTCTGCGCATCGTCCAGCGCGCTGAAGAGCAGCACGGGCAGGTGCTGCGGGCGCTCGCGCGCCTTGCGCAGCACCTCGGCACCGTTCGCCTTCGGCAGGCTGTAGTCGAGGATCAGCAGGTCGGCGCGGCCTTCGCCCAGGCGCTCGATGGCGGCTTCGCCGTCGAAGGCGACGTCGACGCTGTGGCCGGCCTGGCGCAGGCAGTAGGCCACGGCCTCCGCGATCGGCACCGAGTCTTCGGCCAGGAGCACGTGCATCGACGGCTTCGGGTTCTTCACCGCAGCATCGTAATCGGGAAGCCGGGCGGCCACCCTCCGCCCGGGCCAGGCATTTCTCGAGTTCAGTCCTGGTGGATGTCGCGGTCCTTCGTCTCGCGCAGGAAGATGGTGCCGATCACGAGCGTCATCACCGCGACGACGATCGGATACCAGAGGCCGTAATAGATGTCGCCCGACGCCGCCACCATGGCCGTGAACAGCAGCGGCAGCATGCCGCCGAACCAGCCGTTGCCGATGTGGTAAGGCAAGGACATCGACGTGTAGCGGATCCTCGTGGGGAACAGCTCCACCAGGAACGCGGCGATCGGCCCGTACACCATCGTGACGTAGATCAGCATGATGAACAGCACGAGCAGCGTCATCGGGTAGTTCACCTGGTTCTTGTCGGCCGCACCGGGATAGCCGGTCGTCTTCAGCGCCACCTGCGCGGCCTTCTCGTCCCACGCGCCGCGGATCTCCTGGTCGCCGATCTTCACCAGCAGCGGCTGCCCCGGGGCCGCGGCGTTCGACTTGAACGACAGGCCCTGCTTGGTCAGGAAGTCCTTCGCCTTGTCGCAGTCGGTGAACTTGCTCCAGGGCCCGACGAACATGTGGAAGTTGCACTGGGCCGGATTGGACGTGACGCTGATAGGCGTCTTGGCGGAATACGCTTCGAGCGCCGGATTCACGTAGTGCGTGAGCAACCCGAAGAGCGGGAAGTAAGTAAGCGCCGCGATGAGGCACCCGGCCAGGATGATCTTCAGCCGCCCGATCTTGTCCGACAGCCAGCCGAAGAAGATGAAGAACGGCGTGCCGAGCAGCAGCGCGGCGCCGATCAGGATGTACGCCGTAAGGAAGTCGAGCTTCAGCGTGATGGTGAGGAAGAACAGCGCTATGAACTGGCCCGTGTACCACACCACGCCCTGGCCGGCGGTGGCGCCGAGCAGCGCCAGCAGCACGTACTTGTTGTTCGGATACCGCAGGAAGCTGTCGGTCAGAGGCGCCTTCGATCCCTTGCCTTCCGACTTCATCCGCTGGAACACCGGCGACTCCTGCAGCTTCAGCCGGATGTAGATCGAGAACACCAGCAGGATCAGGGACACGAGGAACGGCAGCCGCCAGCCCCATTCGGAGAAGGCCTTCGCGTCCATCGTCACGCGCGCGAAGCCGATCACGAGCAGCGCCAGGAAGAAGCCCAGGGTGGCGGTGGTCTGGATCCACGCCGTGTCGTAGCCGCGGCGGTTGTTCGGCGCGTGCTCGGCGACGTAGGTCGCGGCCCCGCCGTACTCGCCGCCGAGCGCCAGGCCCTGCAGCAGGCGCAGCAGCACGAGCAACACGGGGGCGGCCCAGCCGATGGCTTCGAACGTGGGCAGCAGGCCGACCGCGAACGTGGCGGTGCCCATCACGACGATGGTCACGAGGAAGGTGTATTTGCGACCGACGAGGTCGCCGATGCGGCCGAAGACGAGCGCTCCGAACGGCCGCACGAGAAAGCCCGCCGCGTAGGTGGCGAAGGCCGACAGCAGCGCCGCGGTCTCGTTGCCCTTCGGGAAGAACAGCGCGGCGAAGAACGGGGCCAGCGTGGCGTAGAGGTAGAAGTCGTACCACTCGAACACCGTGCCGAGCGACGAGGCGAAGATGACCCGCTTTTCTTCCGGCTTGAAGTCTGCGTGGTCCGGGGCCAGGGAGCGGGGTGGTTGGTCGATGCGAGCCGACATGGATCCTCCTGTGCGTTGAGGCGCGCCTGCGAACGTATCAACGCGCCCGTAAATGCCCCGTAAAGATCGGGGAATCTGCGGGAAGACCACTAGGGCCTAGTCCACGAAGAGCCGGTACCCCACGCCCGTGTCGGTGATCAGGTAGGCGGGCCGCGCAGGCTGCGCCTCGAGCTTCTGGCGAAGCTGGCGAATGTAGATGCGCAGGTAGTGGCCCTGCTCCGCGTGGCCGGGGCCCCACACATCGCGCAGCAGCTGCTGCGACGTGACGACGCGTCCGGCATGGCGGGCCAGCACTTCGAGCAGCCGCCATTGCGTGGCGGTGAGGTGCACCGGCTCCTCGCCGCGGCGCACCGTGCGCGCCGCGAGGTCGATCTTCACGTCGCCGAGCTGCAGCGTCGTGCCGCCGCTGGCCGACCGCAGCGCGTGGCGCAGCGCGGCGCGCATGCGCGCGTGCAGTTCGGCGACGCCGAAGGGCTTGGTCAGGTAGTCGTCCGCCCCCGCATCGAGGGCCTGCACCTTCTGCTCCTCCTGCGATCGTGCCGACAGCACGATGATCGGGCGCTGGGTCCAGCGGCGCAGGCTGCGGATGAGATCGCAGCCGTCGCGATCCGGCAGGCCGAGGTCGATGAGGAACAGGTCGATGCGGCGATTGCCGGCCAGCGTCTCGCCGTCGCGCGCGTTGGCCGCCTCGAACACCTCGTAGCGCTCGGCCTGCAGGGTGGTGGCGAGCAGCCGCCGGATCGGCTCCTCGTCCTCGACCACCAGCACCTGGAGGACGCCTTCGCGCTGCGGCGTCACGGGAGGGCCTCCTGGGGCGCCGCGCCGGCCGCCGGTTGCGGCAGCGTGAGCGTGAACCGCGCGCCGCCGTCGTTTCTCACGTCGATGGTGCCGCCATGCAGGCGCGCCACCGCGGCGCAGATGGCCAGGCCGAGCCCGGTGCCGCCCGTGGACGGCTCGCCGCGCGCGCGGACGAACTTCTTGAAGGCGTCGCGTCCGAGGCCGCCGGGCAGCCCCGGGCCGTCGTCCGACACGACCAGCCGCCACGCGCCGCGCGCCAGCTCGACGCGGATGTCGATGCTGCACTCGGGCGGCGTGTGCTGCACCGCGTTGTCCACGAGGTTGACGAGCGCCTGCTGCAAGAGGCGGGGGTCGCACCACACGATGGCATCGGCCGGCACGTCCACCCGCAAGGCGCGGCCCATGAGGCGGGCGCCACAGACGGCGCGCGCCTCCTCCACCAGGTCGTCGGCCGGGCACCACTCGTTGCGCACCTGCATGGCGCCCTCCTCCATGCGCGTGAGGTCGAGCAGGTCGCTCATGGCCGCGTGCATCCGGCGCGCCTCGTCGAGGATGTCGTGCAGCAGCGCCGTGCGCTCCTGCGCGGCGAGCGCCTCGTGCTGTTCGAGCAGCGTGGCGGCCGAGCCGACGATGGTGGTGAGCGGCGTGCGGAAGTCGTGCGAGATGCCGGACAGCACCGTGTTGCGCAGGCGCTCGGCCTCCGCATCCACCGCCGCGGTGGCACTGCGATGCTCGAACAGCGAGCGCTGCAGCGCGAGCGCCGCCTGGTCCGCGAACGCCTGCAGGAGCCCGCGGTCCTCGGCGGTACCGGCGCGGCCGTGGGGCAGCCGCACGACCAGCACGCCCACCGAACCCTCCAGGCCGTGCAGGGGCGCCAGCAGCACGCCCGGACCGGCCTCGAGCAGCCGCCCTTCGGCCATCGCCTGCCGGGCCAGCGCCAGCTCGTCCGCAGTGCAGAAGCCGTCGGGGTCGACGAGCGCGCGTTGGGCGTCCGGCAGGAGCAGCGCGGACGCGGCGCCGAAGGTCGCGCGCGCGGCGGCCGACAGCGCCTGCCCGATCTCGACTTCGGCAAGCGCCGAGACGAGCCGGCTGGCCAGCTCGTTCATGGCCTGGGCGCGCGCCGCGCGCCGCTGGGCGACCAGGGACTGCTGCCGCGCCCGGTCGGCCAGGCCGCTCACCAGCCAGCCGACGATCGCCATGACGACGAAGGTGAAGTAGTACTGCGGGTCGGTCGGCTTGAACGACCAGCGCGGCAGGACGACGAGCAGGTCGAACACCAGGATGCTCAGGACCACCGCCACCATGGCGGCCGACTTGCCTTGCCGCAAGGCCACGTACACCACGCCGGCCAGGTAGATCACGGCCACGCTGGCCAGCTCGAGGTACTCCAGCAGCGTCTCGGAGATCGCCGTGCACAGCGCGACCACCGCGGCGGCGAAGAGCCAGTCGCTGCGCAGCAGAGCCGGCGTCGGCGCCGCACTGGGGGGCACACGTTCACGCCGCGGCGCCTCGGCGCCCGGAAAGTAGACGACATCCACCGTGACGTCCGGCAGCCGTGTGCTGAGGGCTTCCGCAAGGTGGCCGAGCCAGGGCCGCGGCAGGCCCTCGAGCCAGCCTTCCGGCGCGTGGCCGCCGATGAGCAGCATCGACGCCCTTTCGCTGCGCGCCTTCTCGGCGATCGCGCTCACCGGATCGCCCGCCATGATGGTCGCCGTCGCGGCGCCCAGCGCCTCCGCCAGCTTCATCGCGGCGGCGCTGCGGGGCTCGACATCCGGCAGCCCCGAGCCCACGCAGACGACCGTCCAGGGCAGCCCCTCGGCGTCCGCGAGGCGCGCCGCATGCCGCACCAGCAGCTCGGCCTGGGCATTGTTTCCCACCCACACCAGCAAGCGTCCGCCACGCACGGGCAGCAAGGGGGGGTCAAGCGATGTGGCTGATCGCACCACCGGATTAGAGCGGCTCGGCCGTAAAAACGGCGTATCGGTTGCACCAGCCGCCGCGGCATCGTTTCGTTTCACTTGCGCCGGTCGACCCCCAAGTTTCCAGATTGATGTGGCTGCGCGCCGCGCCTACCGTTCGGCATTCCATGCGGTCGGGGACACGAGATGGCCAAACGCGCAAGCCCTGCTTCGACGTCCACGACCAGGAAAGTGCCGCGCAAGTCCGTCGGGCGTGAGACGGGCCGCCCGTTCGAGGAGGTTCGCGAGCGCATCGGCATCGATCTGCCGGACATCTTGCGTCGCCCCGATCACGTCGAGAACCTGTTCGAGTCGTCGCGTGCCGGCACGCCGGTCGTGAGGCCCGACGACCTGCTCGCCTTGCGCATCCAGCTCGTCAACCTTGTGGTCGCGCCCGGCAGCCCTCCGCGGCTGCGCGCGCACGGCAACGGCAAGGCGATGCTGGTGCTGCACTACCCGCCTCAATCCATCGCGGAGGAGGTCTTCTTCGAGACCCCGCCAGTCGGCGTCAGCGAGGCCGCGGCCGACCGGCCCCCCAGCCCGCGCGTGGATGCGAGTCTGCCGGCGATGGCAGATCGGAACGTCGAGCCGCCGCCCGTGCGCGCTCGCGCCGCGGGCGAGTCGCGGGTGATCTTCGAGTGGCCCGACGGATTCGAGTGCGACTACACCCTGGCCGGCGTGCTCGAAGCGGTTCAGTCCATGGCGATGAGCGTGCCGCCCGGCGCGCTGCCGCGGCAGACGCGCTCGCACGTCCTGCCCTGGCCCGAGGTGATCGTCATCGAGCCCGTCGTCCCGGTCGGGCGCCGCGCACGCCGGCCGTCACGCAGCGGGGCCGTGGTGAGCGAGGCCGGCGTGGTCCGCGCGCGGGATGGCACGACGGCCACGACGCTGGCGTCGTTCTCGCTTCGGCAGACGACGATCGCGCTGCGCGGAGGTCCGGCGGCCGAGGCGACGCTGGCGCGACGCCTCAGCGACATCGCGGGCGGACTGGTGCTGGATCCGAGCCTCGACGTGGAACTGATCCGGCCGCGCGGCGGCCCACGCCCCGCCATGCCGCGCGACACCGAGACCGCGCTGGAGCTGCCGTGGCGCCTCATCGTGTCGCCGCATGCGGCCGAGCGTTGGCGCCACGCCCCCCAGGCGGTGACGTCTGCGGCCACGCAGCGCACGGAGCTGTGGCACAGCCGGCTGGTGGGTGCCGCCACCCTGCGGGCCGTCTGGGCCACCACGAACGTCTGGGGCAAGCCCATGCAGGGCGCCTACCCCACCATCACCGACCTGCCGCTGCCGGGCCGCGGGGATCCGTTCCTGCCCACGCTGAACGACTACGACCGCTACCAGATCAGCCACCTGTCAGCCAACTTCTCGCAGTCGAACTACGCGCCGCAGCCCGTCGAGACGAACCTCGTCATGCTGAGCTCGCTGGGTGCCTGGCTCGACGCGCGCGGCGACTGGGATCCGCCCGGCCTCGACGTCGAATCCTGGGTGCATCGCGCGACGATGGGGCGCGACCACTACGTGCGCGTCGTGTACCGCGGCGTGCTGTTTCCGTTCGGCCACCGGGCCGTGCTCATCAAGGTGAGCGAGCGCAAGTTCCATCGCAGCCTGCCCGGCAACCCGGCCTACCTGCGCCAGCGCATGTTCATGGTCGTGCGCGAGCGCGAGCGTCGCTACGACGACGCGGCCGGCCTGCAGCCGTACGGCGCGGGCAGCCATCGCGTGCAGAACGAGTTTCCGTTCACGCACGTGCGGATGCTCACCACCGTCACGCCGGACCTGGATCAGCCCGACGCCACGGATGTCGGCAGCATGAAGCAGCTGCTGTTCTGGCCGGCCGTCGGCGGCGCTCCGTTCCGGTTCCGCATGTCGGCCACGGACCTCGACGGGCGCAACGTCGAGTTCGAGCTGCCGGCCATCTTCATGTCCAACTCGCTGGCGAGCCCTCGCCGGTCGTCCGGGGGCCGGCTGGTCCCGCTGTACACCGGCAGCAACGCCGGTCTCACGGGCGCGGCGGAGTGGGCCACGCTGGCGCTGGAGGGCTGGAACGAGCGGCAGACGCCCGACGCGGAGCCCGAGCCGCGAGCGACCGACTGGACCTTCGCGGCGATGCGCCACCAGCGCGTGGCGCTGGCGCCCAGCGCCACGCCGGGCGACACGGCGATCGAGGCGGTGACCATGACCTTCGGCGCCCATGTGCCCCAGGTCGGAACCGCGGCCTCGGTCAACGCGTTCAAGACCTACAGCAACGGGCTGACGCGACCGATGTTCTTTCCGCGCGTGGTGCGCGCCCAGGCCCGGATCGCGGCGCTGGCGCAGCTGTCCGGCAGCGACAAGCTGAACCTCGTGCGCTGGAACCCCACGTTCGCCGAGAAGGGCTTCGACGGGAGTCTCAACAAGGGCGAGGTGTTCGTCGACGTCGTCGAGACATCCGACATGGCGAAGCTGGACTTCTCGCGCCAGGGCGACCGCAGCGGCGGCTTCGTGATGCCCAACATGCAGCCGAGCGCCTTGTCGCGCGCCCTGGGGCCGGCGGCCGGCAACGTGGCCGACCTGCTGGCCGGAACGGTCAAGCCGGAGCAGTTCTTCCCGCCGACCGCCATGGGCGCCCTGCCGCTGCCGCTGCTGTTCGGGTGCATTCCGCTGAGCGCGGTGATCCGCGAAGTGGGCGACCTGCTCGGCAACCTCGACAAGGTGCCCAAGTTCGTCTCCGAGGCGTCGACGAAGGTCGAGTCCTTCTTCGGCGACATCATGCGGCTGTACCAGCTCGTCACCGCGCTGGCGCAGCAGCCGGCGTCGCTGGCCGATGCGGCCGTCGCCGTCGCGAAGGAGCGCCTGGCGGATCTCGCGCAGCAGTCGGTGGCCTTCGGCGCGACGCAGGCCAGCGCCGTGTCCGCGCTGGTCACTGCCGTGCAGGCGGAGCTGGAGACCTTGCATGCCCAGATGGCCGCGCTGTACGCCAGCAGCTTCGTCAGCACCGATCCCCTGGCCGGCATCGATCTGTCGAACGCACTCGATGCGCCCCAGGGCAATGGCCGCTTGCGCGCGGCGCTCGTCGCGCTGAGAGACGGCGTGGCCGCCGCGCCGGGGGTGCAAGCGGGCTTTCGGCAGCAGGTCAACGCGGCGGTCGATTCCTCGCTCACGCTCCTCGGCAGCATTGCTGCGTTCGCGGGCCTCTACGCGCCGGGCAAGGCGCTGTTCGACGCGCTGAAGGACCTGGTCGACAACCCGGCGCCCGGCCAGTCCATCGGCGAGCTCATGACGCAACCGGCGGCGCTCGCGCCGAAGATCCAGGCGGTCGCTGATCGCCTTGGCGGGTTGCGCACCGGCGTCGCGTCGGTGCCGCTGCTGGACGGGCCGCCGCGCAAGTCGCTGCTCGACATCCTGGACACGGTGAAGAACGCGTTCGACGCCGTGCCGGACCTGCTGACGATGCTGGAGAACCTGCTCGGCGAGGAACTCGTGATCCGCTTCGACTGGAAGCCCGAGATCAAGAGCTGGGGCTTCGACCCGGCGGCACCGCTGTTCGTGGTGCACGATCCGCACGCCTTCATCGTGACGGTGGAGGCGCGGGTGAAGAAGAGCGGCGGGCCGCCCAAGATCCGCGTGCTGTGCGGGCTGCACCACTTCGACCTGGTGTTGATCGCGCCGGCCAGCTTCATCGAGCTGAACTTCGAGAAGATCGAGTTCAGCGTCGACTCCGCGGCGAAGACCAACGTCGACGTGCTGCTCACGGACATCAAGTTCGTCGGGCCGCTGTCGTTCGTCGAGACATTGCGCGACCTGATCCCGCTGGATGGCTTCTCGGATCCGCCGCACCTGGACATCACGCCGCAAGGCATCGATGCGGGCTTCTCGGTGTCGCTGCCGTCGCTCGCGATCGGCCTCTTCAACCTGAGCAACCTGTCGCTCGGCGCCGGCTTCACGGTGCCCTTCATCGGGCAGCCGCTGTCGGTGCGCTTCAACTTCTGCACGCGCGAGCAGCCGTTCCTGCTCACGGTGTCGATGTTCGGCGGCGGCGGCTTCTTCGGCGTCACGCTGGACCCGCGCGGCGTGCAGATCCTGGAGGCCGCGTTCGAGTTCGGCGCGGCGATATCGATCGACTTCGGCGTCGCCTCCGGCGGCGTGTCGGTGATGGCCGGCATCTACTTCCGGATGGAGAGCAACGCCGCGTCGCTGGCGGGGTACTTCCGGCTCGCCGGGCACGTCGACGTGCTGGGGCTCATCACGGCATCGCTGGAGCTGTACCTGGAGCTGCGCTACGAGTTCGAGACCGGCAAGGCCGCGGGACGCGCCTCGCTGACGATCGAGATCAGCGTCTTCGTGTTCTCCGGCAGCGTGACGATCTCCTGCGAGCGCAAGTTCGCCGGCTCCAACGGCGACCCGACGTTCCGGCAGCTGATGGGCCTGTCCGCCGACCCGGCGCTCGCGCTCGCCGACGAGCTCGCGGCGATCGCCGACGACACCGCCTACGCCTGGCGCGACTACTGCGAAGCATTCGCCTGAGCTCGAGCGAGACCCCACCCAGAGGCTCACCCCATGGCCAGACAGCAGATCCTGTGGACCGTCATGCCGTACGGTCACGAACACCGCGCGGGGCCGCTCCAGGGACGCCGCCGCGTCTCCATCGTCGTGTCTCCCCGATTGACCCCCGAAGCGGCCGACGAGCAGGTGCTGGGCGCGTTCGCCGAGTGGCTCGACTGGCCGCAGACGCTGCAGCAGCTGGAGTTCAGGCTGGAGATCGGCGGCGACGCGGTGCGCCTGGAGCGCATCGAAGACCCGGCGCTCGCGCCGGACAGCGCGCTGTGGCAGCGGCTCTTTCCGGCGACCCTGGGTGTCGCGGGGTTCCAGTTCAAGGACATGAGCCAGGTGAACCTGCGCTCGTTTCCCGTGCGCCACGTGCTCGGGTTCGTGCGGCGGCACTACACGGCGCTGTCGCTGCAGGCCGGCAGCGGCGAGCATCCGACGCTGCTGCCCTGGCAAGCCGCCGATCCCGCGCTGAAGGGCATGCTCGGCGAGCTGGGCACCCGCACGCAACGGATCAACTTCGGCCGCCGCAGCATCGAGGTGCTGCTGCCGGGGTTCGAGCGGTTCCACGACGCGTCCGAGGGGGACGAGCAGACGAGTCGCCTCGACCGGCTCGTGGACGGCAGCGTGTTCGGCAGGGACAGCTGCATC
>Ga0247829_10000707_pt1 | contig 13672 bp, 13 predicted proteins | sample 12C_Control_Day4_FD_207765 | JGI IMG/M metagenome (GOLD analysis project Ga0247829, IMG submission 207765) | Soil microbial communities from agricultural site in Penn Yan, New York, United States - 12C_Control_Day4 | ecosystem: Environmental > Terrestrial > Soil > Agricultural land | place... | reverse complement strand
GCCAGCCGGCGAGCGCACGCGCGGCACCGCACAACTCGTGGCAGGCAAGGTCGACGTGCATTGGCACGACGGCCGACGCGAATCGGTAGGCGAAGAAGCGACGCTCGGTGGCGGCGCCGATCCGATGGCATTCGCCAACGACGCGCACCGCGCAGTGCTCGCCGAATTCCTCGATGCAATCGAGCAGGACCGGCCACCGCGGAACGACGGCCGCTCGGCCCTCCTCGTGCACGACCTGATCGACGCCGTGCTCGCATCGTCGCGCACGCACGCACGGGTAACCGTACGCCAGCGAACGTTATGAAAATCACCGCCGCCCGCGTCATCGTCACCTGCCCCGGCCGCAATTTCGTCACGCTGAAGATCGAGACCGACGAAGGCGTCAACGGCATCGGCGATGCGACGCTCAACGGCCGCGAGCTCGCGGTCGCGGCCTACCTGACCGAGCACGTCGCGCCGGTGCTGATCGGCCGCGACCCGGCGCGCATCGAGGACACGTGGCAATACCTCTACCGCGGCGCGTACTGGCGGCGCGGCCCGGTGACGATGAGCGCGATCGCGGCGGTCGACACGGCGCTGTGGGACATCAAGGCCAAGGTCGCCGGGCTGCCGATCTACGAGCTTCTGGGCGGTGCAAGCCGGGACGGCGTGATGGTGTACGGCCACGCGAACGGCGAGGACATCGCGCAAACCGTCGACGAGGTCGCCCGCTACGCCGACCTGGGCTACAAGGCGATCCGCGCGCAGTGCGGGATTCCCGGCCTGCCGTCGACGTACGGCGTCGCGAAAGACAGGCTGTTCTACGAGCCCGCCGACGCCGTGATCCCCACCGAGAACGTGTGGTCGACCGAAAAGTACCTCGATCACGTGCCGAAGCTGTTCGAGGCGCTGCGCGCCCGCTTCGGATTCACGCATCATCTGCTGCACGACGTTCATCACCGGCTGACGCCGATCGAAGCCGGGCGCCTCGGCAGGACGCTCGAACCGTATCGGCTGTTCTGGATGGAAGACCCGACGCCGGCGGAAAACCAGCAGGCGTTCCGGCTGATCCGGCAACACACGGTGACGCCGATCGCCGTCGGTGAAATCTTCAACACGATCTACGATTGCCAGGCGCTGATCGCCGAGCAGTTGATCGACTACATCCGCACCACGGTCGTGCACGCCGGCGGCATCACGCACTTGCGGCGCATTGCGCATCTCGCGGAGCTTCATCAGGTGCGGACCGGCTCACACGGCGCGACCGATCTGTCGCCGGTGTGCATGGGCGCGGCGCTGCATTTCGATACGTGGGTGCCAAACTTCGGCGTGCAGGAATACATGCGGCATACGCCGGAGACCGACGCCGTGTTTCCGCACGCCTATTGGTACGCCGACGGCTACCTGCATCCCGGAACCGCGCCGGGACACGGCGTCACCATCGACGAAGCGCTCGCGGCGCGCTATCCGTACAAGCCGAGCGCGCTGCCGGTCAACCGCCTCGAGGACGGCACGCTCTGGAACTGGTGAAAATTCGTGGCCGAAGCGGCCTGCCGATTCTCGATCGTCGACCCTGCCCCTCGTCCTCCGCCCGGGTCTTAGTGCGTCTCATCCATCCGCAACAGCAGACAAAAGCATCCCGCCACCATCGCCGCCGTTCCACCAAGGAATAGCGTGCCCACCTCGAAGCCCACGAGCGTGTAGGCGCCACCGACTCGCACGAACAGCGCGAGCGCGCACGTGACGACGCCGATCACGCCCGCCAGCCGGCCTGCCCACAACAGGATGTCGTTCATGTGTGCCCTCCCCGTTGATGGGCGTCGTCCGCGCGGTAGTGACCCGAGCGCCCGCCCTGCTTTTCGATCAGATGGACGTCGCCGATGCGCATCCCGCGGTCGACGGCCTTGCACATGTCGTAGATCGTGAGAAGCCCCGCGGCAACCGCGGTGAGCGCCTCCATCTCCACGCCGGTGCGATCGCGCGTCTCGACGGTGACTTCGATCGCGACGGCGGCGTCCTCGCACGCAAACTCGACATGCACGCGCGTCAGCATCAGCGGGTGCGCGAGCGGTATCAGGTCCGAGGTGCGTTTCGCAGCCTGAATGGCCGCGATGCGGGCCACACCCAGCACGTCCCCTTTCGCGGCGGACCCTTGCCGGATCATTGCGGTAGTGGCCGCGGTCATGACGATCCGGCCGCCGGCGCGCGCGACGCGCCGGGTGACGTCCTTGTCGCCGACATCCACCATGTGCGCCTGCCCGGCAGCGTCGAAGTGGGTAAAATGCCCACCGGATTCGCGATCGCCGCCGCGCGTCGCAGGCGCTTCGGCCGAAGGATCGCAGGCAGCGGATCGGTCGCGTGAACGCGGCATTCGTGGATGTCGGCGTTGCGGTGAACTTGCGCCGTGAGCGCGGCATCTTAGCACCATCGCATCGGCACCTCGCTCGCCTTGCACCGCATCGCGCCTTCACCTCCACGCCGCAGCCGCACGGCCGCTGTCGTCCTCGCCGTTGCGCTGGCACTGCCCCCGGTTCCCGCGCCGCGCGGTGGCGCCGCCGCGCAGTCGCTGCCGGACCTCGGCGACGTGTCGCAAGCCAGCTTTTCGCCGGTCCAGGAGCGCAAGCTCGGCGAAACGATCATCCGCCAGCTGCGGGCAAGCGGCGGCTACATCAACGACCCCGAGGTCAACGATTACCTGCAAACGCTCGGGCACCGGATCGTGGCCGCATCGCCCGACATCAAGCAGGATTTCGAGTTCTTCGGCGTGCCCGATCCGCAGGTCAACGCCTTCGCGCTGCCCGGCGGCTACGTCGGCGTGCACACGGGGCTCATCCTGCTCACGCAGACGGAATCCGAGCTCGCGGCCGTGCTCGCACACGAAATCACGCACGTCACGCAGCACCACATCGCCCGCTCGCTCAATGCGCGAAAGGACTCGATGCTGATGTCGCTCGCCGGGCTTGCGCTGGCGATCCTCGCCGCGCGCGGCAGCGGCGCGTCGAGCGGCGAAGCGGCGTCGGCGGCCATGGCCGCGACCCAGGCGCTGTCGCTCCAGAGCCAGATCAACTTCACGCGCGAGAACGAGCAGGAAGCCGACCGCATCGGTTTCCAGCGGCTCGACGCGGCCGGCTTCGACGTCACGGCGATGGCAACGTTCATGGAGCGGATGCAGCGCGCGTTCCGGTTCGTCGAAGGCACGGCGCCCACTTATCTGCGCACACACCCGATCACGTATGAGCGCATCGCCGAGGCACAGGGACGCGCGCAGGGCCATCCTTATCGCCAGGTGGCGTCGTCCCTCGACTTCCATCTCGTGCGCGCGCTGCTGAAAAGCTACGAGGGCGAGCCGCGCCAGGCGGTCGCGGTCTTCGACGAAGCGCTCGCCGAGCGCAAGTACAACAACGAGATCGCCGTGCACTACGGCCTCGTCGCGTCGCTATTGCGTCAGCGGGATTTCGCGCGCGCGAAAAAGGAGCTGGCGACGCTCGAAAAAATGGCGCCGCCGCACCCGATGATCGACGCGATCGCCGGTCACGTGCTGCTCGATTCCGGCGACGTCGACGGCGCGATCCGGCGCTTCGAGGCCGGCGTCAACAAGTACCCGGGCAAGAAGCAGCTCGTCTACGACTATCCCGAGGCGCTGCTGCAGGCGGGGCGCAATGCCGATGCCGCGCAGTTCGTCGAGCGGCAGCTCGCGCGCTATCCCGGCGACGGCCCGCTGCAACTGCTCGCCGCGCGCGCGTATGCCGCGCAGAACAGGCAGATGCTCTCCCATCTGCACCAGGGCGAGTATTACGCGTGGCAGGGCAATCTCAAAGGCGCGATCGACCAGTTCGAGATCGCATCGAAGGCGAAGGACGGCGACTTCTACCAGGCGTCGGTCGTCGACACGCGCCTGCGCGCGCTGAAGCGCGAGTTCGCCGAGCAGGACAAACAGGCATCGTCGTTCGGCGGTTAGCAGTCTGCCAGTTTTGACAGCTGGCGCGGGCGCTCCCCACCCGATAGCTTCAGCGAACGTTGCGCAGCCCTCGCGCGCGACCTTCGGGGAGAGGCCGCCATGAAGATCCTGGTCGTCGACGACCATCCGCTGATCCAGCAGGCGCTCGCGCAATCGCTGCCGCATCTGCACGGCATGCTCGAAGTCATCGCGGCCGTCGATCGCGAGGAGACGCTGACCGCGCTCGCGCGCCATCCGGACTGTGCGCTCGTGCTGCTCGACCTGACGCTGCCCGGCGCCCACGGCCTCGACCTGCTCGTGCAACTGCGCCGCGATTTTCCGGCGCTGCCCGTCGTCGTGTTGTCGGCGACGCACGATCGCGCGACCGTCGGCTCGGCGATGGCCGCGGGTGCGCGCGGGTACATCGCCAAGACGTCGACGCCGATCGAGCTGCTCGACGCCGTGCGCACGGTCCTCGCCGGAGGGCGCAGCGTCACGACCGACATCGCACCCGCGATGGCGAGTCTGGGCGGTGCGGCCGGTACGTCACTAGGCCTCACGCATCGCCAGGCCGACGTGCTGCGGCTCCTGATCCAGGGCAAGCCCAACAAGCTGATCTGTCGCGACCTGCGCCTCTCGGAAGGCACGGTCAAGGTGCACGTCAGCGCAATCCTCAAGGCGTTGAACGTGCGCTCTCGTGCGCAGGCGATCGCCGAGCTCTCGCGCCGCGGCGTGATCATCGACGGCCCGACGATCAACGACCCGCACTAGCTTGCTATCCGGGAGCCACGATGGCCACGCAAGCGATCGCGCCGCCGCTCGTCGCGCGTGCGCGCGCGGATCAGGTCGCCCAGCTCTATGCGCACGGCCATCTGACGACGGTGTCGATGGCGCTCGGCGCGCTGATCCTGTGCGCCGCGATGTGGACGCAGGTGCCGCCGGCGTGGATGGCTACGTGGGGCGCGCTGATCGCGCTGAACCAGGCATGGCGCACGGCGCTGATGCGCGCCTTCGCACGCATCCGGCCGGGCGCCGCAGCCGCCACGCGCTGGGGCGGCTACTGGGCGATCGGCTCGACGATCGCGGGCACGCTATGGGGCGCCGCGGCGGTCGCGATGTTTCCGGAAGCGCCCGCATATCAGGCGCTGCTGATCGTGTGCCTGTTCGGTGCGGTGCTCGGCGGACTCAATCTCACGGCGGTGTTCAAGCCGTCGTTCTACGGCTTCGTGCTACCCGCGCTCGTCCCGCTGATCGTGCGCGTGGCGCTCGTCGGCGACCCGGTGCACGTCTTCATCGCCGGCGTGATGAGCGTCGTGCTGGCATTCGTCGTCGGCTTCGGCCATCGGCTGAACGACGTGCTGACGCGATCGCTCGCGATGCGCTACGAGAACGTCGACCTGATCGACGAGCTGAAGGCGCGCACCCGGGTTGCGCTCGACGCGCGGGCCGCGGCCGAGACCGCCAATCGCGCCAAGAGCCAACTCCTCGCCGCGGCGAGCCACGACCTGCGGCAGCCGCTGCACGCGCTCGGCCTCTACGTCGCCGCACTGTCAGCGCGCGCGTGCGACGCCGAGTTGCGTCCACTGGTCGCGCATGTCGAGAGCGCGGCCAACGCGCTCGAGCTGCAGTTCGGCCAGCTGATCGACCTGTCGCGGCTCGACGCAGGCGCGCTCGTGCCCGAGCGTACGTCGGTGCCGCTCGCGCCGCTCTTCGCCCGCCTGCACGAAGAGTTCGCGGCGCAGGCGGCAGCGCGCGGCTTGTCGCTGCGCATCGTGCCGACACGCCTCGCGGTCGACAGCGATCCGTCGCTCCTTGCGCGCATCGTCGGCAATCTCGTGTCGAACGCGATCCGCTACACGCGCACGGGCGGCGTTCTCGTCGGGGCGCGGCGCTGCGGCGGCCGCGTGACCATCGACGTCGTCGACACCGGCATCGGCATCGCGCCCACCGAGCGGCAGCGCGTATTCGAGGAGTTCTATCAGGTGCAGGCCGTCGGGGCCTCGTCCCGCGTGTCGCGCGGCATGGGACTCGGTCTCGCGATCGTCCGCCGCTTCGCCGGCCTGCTGGGACACGACATCGAGCTTAGTTCGGACGAAGGCGTCGGCTCGCGGTTCCGCGTGCTGGCGCCGCGCGCGGAAATCGGTGCGCCGGCGCGGCATGCGCGAACGCGCGCTCTCGCCGCGCAACGGGCGATCCGCATGCGCAACGAGCGTCCGATCGGAACAGACTTCGCGGGGCGGCTCGTCGCCGTCGTCGACGACGACGCCACAACGGTGGATGCGATGCGCACGCTGTTCGAGACGTGGGGCGCGGACGTCGCCGGCGGCGACACGTGCGGCGCGCTGATCGAGAATCTCGGCACTTTCGCGCGCTACCCGGACTTGATCGTCGCGGACCTGCGACTCGCGGAGAACCATTCGGGCATCGACGCCGTCCGCAGGCTGCGCGACGAGCTAGGCTATGCAATACCGGCGATCATCGTTTCCGGCGACACCGGCACGCGCGCGGATCGCGAAGCGCGCGCGGCCGGTTTGACGCTTTTGCCCAAGCCGGTGGTCGGCACGGCGCTGCACGCGGCAGCGATCGCGTCGATGCGCGCCGCAGCCGGCCAGGCAGCCTGATTGCAGGCTGCCGGGCCAACGAGCGAGGCGCAAAGGTGAAGCCCGTGCTTAACCGCCGTGGCGCTCACGCATCTTTTGCTGGAACGCGTCCATGCGCGCGAGCTTGTCCTTGAGCGCATTCTTCACCACCGTCTTCTGATCCGGCGTGAACGTGCCGTAGAGCGCGAGCCACGCGTCGCGCACCTGCCGGTGCACCGTCGCGCCTGCATTGCGCGCGCCGTCCGCAGCCGCCGCAACGGCCGCGAGATCGGGCTCGGCCTTCGCGAGCTCGCCATCGAGCGTCGCGCGGATCTTCTGCCGCTCCGCTCGCGTGTTGTCGCGAGCCGTCTTGCCCGCGGCGACGGCACTGTCCCACATCGCCTGCTGCGACGTGTTGAGGTTGAGCTCGGACTTGAGCCCGGCGATGGCGGAGATGAAGTCGCCCCCGCCGTGGTGGCCGTGCGGGCCGTGATGGCGCGGCTGTGGTTGCGCGGCCGCGATGCCGCTGATGCCGATGAGCGCAGCCGCTGCGATGGCGGCAACGCGCGAACCCGGTCGATGCTTCATGATTCTAGGTCCTCGTCGATGAAAAGGTCGGCCCACGCCGCGCCCGAAGGGAGTTTCGGATGCGCGGGACTCGATGGCTTGGGCCCGATTGTCGTTCGTGCGTTCGACGGCGACGCGCAGGCAATTGCAACCGGTCGTTGCGCGCGCCGCACGGGCGATACAATTGGTTACAGAACGCGGCCGACGTTTGCGGTGAACGCCGCTCTAATCGTCCGCTATGGCCAAAACCCCTTCACCCAAGATCCTCGTCGTCGACGACGACGTGCGCCTGCGCGATCTGCTGTCGCGCTACCTGTCCGAGCAGGGCTTCCAGGTCACGGCGCTGCCCGATTCGTCGCAGCTCGACCGCCGACTGCAACGCGACCCGCCGCATCTGCTCGTGCTCGACCTGATGCTGCCCGGCGAGGACGGACTCGCTGTCTGCCGACGGCTCCGCGGCGCTGGCGAAACGGTACCGATCATCATGCTGACGGCCAAGGGCGAGGACGTCGATCGGATCGTCGGCCTCGAAATGGGCGCCGACGACTATCTGCCTAAGCCCTTCAACCCACGCGAGCTGGTCGCCCGCATCCATGCCGTTCTGCGCCGCCACGCCGAGCGGCCGACGCCGGGCGCGCCGACCACCGAAGGCCGCGTGCCGTTCGGCGGGCACACGCTCGATCTCGCGGCTCGCACGCTCGAGCGCGACGGCGAAGTGCAGACACTGACCACCGGCGAGTTCTCGCTCATCAAGGTATTCGCGGCGCATCCGCGGCAACCACTCGCGCGCGAAAAGCTGATGCTGCTCGCGCGCGGCCGCGACCATGAGGTTTTCGACCGCGCCATCGACGTCCAGGTCTCGCGCCTGCGCAAGCTTGTCGAGCCCGATCCCGCGTCGCCGCGATACATCCAGACCGTCTGGGGATTCGGCTACGTCTATGTCCCCGAAGGCTCGGCGAACGAGCCCGGTGCGCCAGCCGGCGAGCAGGCGAACGGCGGCGAGCAAGCGAGCGGCGGCGAATGACGCTGTGGCCGCGCTCGCTGTTCGGGCGCCTGATCCTTCTGCTCGTGGCCGTCGTCGGCCTCGTCGCACTCACGACGTTCCTGCTTTTCAACCGCGACCGTGCGGCGCTGCTCGCGAGCCAGTTCAACGACACCAAGCTCGTGCAGATGAAGGCGCTGCGCGCGGCGCTCGAGACCGCGGACGAACGGCGCGAGACGTTCACGCGCCTCGAACGCGAGTACGGCGTGCGCATCGTGCCGGAAAGCGAGCGGCCGACGATCGGCGTCGCGCCGATGGGTCCCACGATGCAGGGCTTGCAGGAGCGCCTGCGCGAAGGCCTTGGCGAAGGCACCGAGGTCCGGATCGCGCCTCGCTCACGGCAGCTTTACGTGCACATGCAGGCGGGGAGCGATGGCTACTGGGTGGGCTTCCCGCTGCCGCCGCGCCAGCACGAGGACATTCCGACCCGCATCATCGTGCTCGCCGCGGCGATCATCGGCCTGATCCTGCTCGCGGCATTCGCATTCGCGCGCTACCTCGCTCGTCCGCTGCAGCAGCTGCGGGTCGCGGTCGACCGTGTGAGCCGCGGCGAAACACCGGGGCCGCTTCCCGAATCGGGTACGTCGGAGATCGCCGCCGTCAATCGCGGCTTCAACGCGATGATCGCGAACCTGCGGCAGGTCGAGCGCGACCGCGCGATTCTCCTGGCCGGCGTATCGCACGACCTGCGGACGCCGCTTGCGCGCCTGCGCATCGGCATCGAGCTGTCGGCCGCCGATGCAGTCACGCGCGAAGGCATGGTCGGCGACATCGAGGAGATGGACCGCATCATCGACCAGTTCCTCGACTTCGCGCGTGACGACGCCGCGACGGCAACCGACCCGATCGACATCAATCGCGAGCTCGCCGCGTGCGTCGAACGCTACGCGCGCGCAGGCCGCGACGTACGGCTCGAATCCGGGCCGCCGGCGCTCGTGCGCATCAAGCCTGCCGCACTGTCGCGGGTGGCGAACAACCTGATCGACAACGGCCTCGCATACGGCCGGCCGCCACTCGAGATTTCGACGCACGTGCGCGACCGGGACATCGTCGTCGACGTCGCCGACCGCGGCAGCGGCATCGCGCGCGAGGATGTCGACCGGCTGAAGCAGCCATTCACGCGTGCCGGCGAGGCGCGCACGCGCGACGACGGCGCGGCCGGCGCGGGACTCGGCCTTGCGATCGTCGATCGCATCGCGCGGCTGCACGGCGGGCGGTTCGACCTGTTGCCGCGCGCCGGCGGCGGCACGATCGCGCGGGTGATCCTGCCGGCAGCGGCACAGCCGGCGTAAAAAGGATCGCCCGGCAGCCGCGGGCCGCTTTGGACAAAGGCGGCGCAAGCGGTCGATAATCCCCGGAAACAGGCGCATGCTTGGCGCCTTCGAATGGCATGGCCATGCGCCGCTTCGAGCGCCGCCATGCGGGGGAGGAGAAAATCGTGCGTCGACGTACCGTTGTGACGCTGATGCTTGCCGCGCTCGCAGCACCGCGCGCGCTGCACGCACAGCCCCAGCGCGTCCATCGCATCGGCTTTCTCGGCAACTCGACCGCCGCACTGGAAGAAAACCTGGTCGGCCCGTTTCGCGACGGCTTGCGCGCGCTCGGCTACGTCGAAGGCCGCAATCTCGCGATCGAGTACCGGTGGGCGGAGGGCGACTACAAGCGCTTTCCGGCGCTCGTCGCGGAGCTCGCGCGCGCCCGCGTCGAGATCATCGTCACGGCCGGCACACCCGCGTCGCTCGCCGTGCAGCGCGGCGCGCCGTCGATTCCGCTCGTGATGGTGGCGGTGGGCGATCCCGTCGGAACCGGGCTCGTGAAGAGTCTCGCCGCCCCCGGCGGCAACAGCACCGGGCTTACGTCGATCGCGCCCGATCTCGAAGGCAAGCGCCTGCAGCTGCTCGCCGAGATCGTGCCGAAGCTCGCGCATGTCGCGCTGCTCATGAATCCGGCCAATCCGTTCCACGTGACGGCGGAACGCCAGGCGCGCGAGGCCGCGAAGGCGCTCGGCGTTACGCTCGACGTCGTTGGCGTCCGCGAGACGGCTGAGCTCGGACGCGCGTTCGACACGATCGCACGCAACCGTCCCGATGCGTTCATCATGCTGGCGGACCGCGTGTTCCTGCACGATCGCAGGCAGATCGCCGATTTCGCTGCGCAGAACCGGCTACCCGCCGTCTACGCGTACCGCGAGCTGGTGGAAGCGGGCGCACTGATGGCGTTCGGTCCCAACTATGCAGAGATGCACCGCCGGGCCGCGGCATACGTCGACCGAATTCTGCGCGGCGCGAAGCCCGGCGAGTTGCCGATCGAGCTGCCGACCAAGTTCGAGCTGATCGTCAACATGAAAGCCGCGAAGGCCCTCGACCTGACGATCCCGCAGTCGGTGCTCGTGCGTGCGGACGTGATCATCCGCTAGTGTCGTTGGCCATCGGCAGTTCCCAAACGGTAACAGGCCGCGAAGGTTGCTATTAAATGGCTATCGACGCGTGTTTCGCAGCACGGTCAAGTCAGTCATCGTGGCAAGGCTGCCGTTTCGTCGACGTCCACTTAAGCAGACGTTGCGGCACGGTGCTCGGCGACGCGTTCGCGCACGAAGTTTTCAAGCGTCGTCGTGCCGACCTCGTAGTCGCTCGAGCAAGCCCGGGTGACGAACGCCTCGTCGAACGCATCATCGGGCAGGCTTGCAAGCCGCATAACGCGCGCGATTCCAGGGTGGAAGGGGCGTGCTGCGAACGCAATCGCGGCAAGAGCCGGGCGCGGAACATGAACGATGCGCGGCGCCACGCCCGCGATGCGCGCGTAGAGCTGTGCGACCCCGTCGTTCGTGAAGTTGCCCGGCCCGGCGACCGCCACCGTCCGCGTCGCGGCATCGCCGCGCGCCAGCATCCGAGCCGCGATTGCGGCAACATCGCGCGCCGCGACGAAATTCCGCAACTTCGTTCCCGTACCCAGGATGACGGTCCGGCCGCGCTCGAGTATTTGCTTCCCGTTGAACGCATGGGCGTGCCATTCCATCAGCGCCGAAGGCCTCAGCACAGCGAACGTAATGCCGCTCGACGCCAGGTATTGTTCGATTGCCCACTTCGTCCGGAAGAAGTCGACCGGATGGCCAGGCGCTGCGCCAAGCGCTGACGTGTAGACGAAGCGGGCAACACGAGCGTCACGAGCGACCTCGATGAGCGATCGGTGGCCCGCGTCATCGACCGCTTCCGAACGGTTCGCGCCGCGTCCCAGCGCGCCATGAGCCGCCGCGAATACGCAATCGACTCCCGCGCAGGCTCGTACAAGCGACGCGCGATCGGTCAGATCTCCACGGATTGGCTCCGCGCCGAGCGACTGGAGATCGCTCATTCGCTGCACGTCGCGCGTCATGCCCCGCACGCGATGACCCGCCGCGCAAAGGTGGCGTACCGTTTCGCGACCGAGCACTCCTGTTGCACCCACCACGAGTACAAGCATGACCGGCCCCCTTTGCTCCGGTGTCGGCGCACTGGATTGTGCGGCAACCGTCCCGAATGCCAACGCGACAGGTGACGACTTCAGAAAGTCTCAGGATTCGCCCAAGGACGCGTTCAGCTTGAATCTGCGGTGCATTCGCGTTACGCCTGCCTATTTCCACCGTGAGGCGTTGGGCACACGCAAACGCGCCACCCAAGGCGCATACGCTGCGCAACCGGATAATGTTATGGCCCTTTCTGCGCGCGAGCGCCGCTCGAAATCGGTCGACATGTCGCGTTACAACAGCAGCGCGATCCGCTCCTCGTCGAGAGGCCGGTAGCCGAGCTGCGCATAGAACCGCCACGCGCCGGCGTTGCCGCGATGACATGCGGTGTCGATGCGGTCGACGCCGGTGTCGCGCAAATGCTGCGCGAGCGCCTCGAGCATCGCGGTGCCGATCCCCTGCCCCTGGTACCGGCCATCGATCGTCACGTCGTCGAGCTTGGCCACGATCCCGCCGCGCGACGTCGAGATCGCGTAACAGACGACGCACGCACCGGCGACTTCTCCGTGCACGTCCGCGACCCACACGAAGCCGAGTTCCGGCCGTGCGAGAAAGAGATCGAGCGCGCGCTCGAGTGCGTGCGGGCCGCCGTCGCCGTAGGCGCTCGCCGACGCGCGGTAGTGTTTGTCCGCGCCGAGGAATTCAGCGAGCAACCGCGCAGCACCCGGCCGCGAAGCGGCTGTCATCGCGGCGCACACGATGCGATGCGCCTGCATTAGGTCGATTCTGGATTCGCTGTGCGCAGCGAAGCAAGCGCGGCGCGGATCGGCGGTGGGACCTCGACCGGTCGCCGTGTCGCCCGGTCGACCCAGACATGCACGAAGCGGCCTGTCGCAGCGGCCGTCGCTGGGCCGCGACGGAACAGCGCGATCTCGTAGGCGACCGACGAACGGCCAAGATGCGCCACGCGAAGACCGGCGTCGATGACTTCGGGAAACGACAGCGGCGAATGGAAGCGACACGCGGTCTCGACGACGATGCCGATCGCGGCGCCTTCGCGAATGTCGAGTCCGCCGGCGCGGATCAGATGCTCGTTTACGACGGTGTCGAAGTACGAGTAATACGTGACGTTGTTGACGTGACCGTACGTGTCGTTGTCCATCCAGCGCGTCGGAATCGCGAGGAACCATGGATACGTGTCGCGCGACGCCGGAGCGAGCTGCGCCGTCATCGGGTGCCGGTCGCCGGCGGCCCTGCCAGCGCGAGGTCGACGAGCTCGATCCAGTGCCGGATCGGCGTGTCGGTACCCGATTGCAGATGCGTCATGCAGCCGATGTTCGCCGTCGCGATCAGGTCGGGCCGATGCGCGGTCAACGCGCGCAGCTTGTTCGCCTTGAGCTCACCGGCCAGCGCGGGTTGCAGGATCGAATACGTCCCCGCGGACCCGCAGCAGAGATGCGCGTCGGTCACGGGCACGAGCGTGTACCCCAACTCCCCGAGCAGCCGCTCGACTTCGCCGCGAATCGCAAATCCATGCTGCAGCGTGCACGGTGGGTGGAAGGCCAGCGGCGGGCGCGCGGGACGATTCGCGAGCTGCGGCGCAAGCGTGCCCCACTCTGCAGCGACGATCTCCACCGGATCCTTCACGAGCGCCGCGATCTTCGCGGCCTTCGCCGCGTAGGCCGCGTCCTGTGCGAGGACGTGGCCGTAGTCGCGCAGCATGACACCGCAACCGCTCGCCGTCATGACGATTGCCTCGGCACCATTTTTGACGTGCGGCCACCACGCGTCGATGTTGCGCCGCGCGAGCGCCCGCGCTTCGTCATGCTCGGACAGGTGATACGAAAGCGCGCCACAGCAGCCACCGCCGTCGACGGCGATTGCGGAAATGCCGGCGCGGTCGAGCACGCGCGCCGCGGCGGCGTCGATGTTCGGCGCCAGCGACGGCTGGACGCATCCTCGCGCGACGACCACTTTGCGCGAATGCCTCGGCGTGGGCCACGCGCCTGCTTCGCGCGCCTGCGGAATCGACGACGCGAGCCCGCGCGGCAGGAACGGCCGGGCGAGCCGCCCGAGCCCGAGCGCAGCGCCGAACAACGATTTCGAGAGCAGTCCCCTGCGCAGGC
>Ga0247829_10000704_pt1 | contig 13688 bp, 32 predicted proteins | sample 12C_Control_Day4_FD_207765 | JGI IMG/M metagenome (GOLD analysis project Ga0247829, IMG submission 207765) | Soil microbial communities from agricultural site in Penn Yan, New York, United States - 12C_Control_Day4 | ecosystem: Environmental > Terrestrial > Soil > Agricultural land | place... | reverse complement strand
CATTCGAACCATCCCGCAATTGTCGCCTGCAGGTAGCCGCGCTCGTGTTCGAGGCCGCGCCAGTAGTTGCGTTCTCGCTGGATGCTGAGCTTCTGGTGCAGCGCCATTGAGCGGTAGCCGGCGAGGTCTGGGTCCAGCGTAACTACTGCCTGCCGACGAGCATGATAAGCGTGCTGCTCAGCCGTCCTCATCCCGATCTTGGCGAGTTGCGTGGCGGCCCATTCCAAATGGCCCGAGGTGCTGGCAAAGCCGCCTATTGGCTGAGATAGGCCCTGGTCCAACACACCCCCCGACAGCGCTGCAACGCTCATGTCGGAAAGTGTCGCGGCTACGGCCTGTTTCGCCATCGACGGACCCGCTACGGCAGCACCACCAAGAAACCCGAGAAAGCCCCTGCGCCTCATGCTGCTATCCTGTCTTCGATGGGGACGCACTGGACACCCCAGTTGGTGCTGATAAACTCTGCTACCTCGTCGTCGTGCAGGTACTGCCAGCGCTTCGAAACCTGCCGCCAGACGAACTTTCGAGCGCCACACGGATCGCCATGATCGAAGAACCAGCGTCCGCCCATGTGGATCTTGCGCCAAAGGTCTTGAGGCAAATCGTCTAGGCGGTAGACCCAGATAGCCCGGTGCGCCCAACAGCGGATTTGCTGGTCAAGCGAGCGAATTACAACCTTCTCGCTCACTTCCCATCTCCTTCGAAGTTCGTGACCAGTCCAATGATATTCAGGGCCCCGAATAAAAGAATGCCGACCGCCATTACGGACACGCCTAGCTTCACCGGGATGCCAACCGTCCAGCTCTCCCAAATCCAAGCCACCGCTGCCCCGCCGCCGCCAATCACCGCCGTGATAAATGCTGCCGTGATCAGCGCGTTGAAAGCTGCCTTGCTCACTTCCCCTCTCCTTCGTCATTGGGTTGAGATAGGGCGGTACGCTCGAGATTTGCCGAGTGCGAATAGATGGCCGGCTCCGGGTCTCCAAAACCGCCGATGGGAGGCGCAAACTTAAGCGGAACAGGCCGTAGCTGTGCTTTGCCCATATGCGCGTGGTGCCTATCCACCTTGTTCTCCCCCTTACTCATGGGGAAACCGGATTGCTTGGGCGATGAAGTCAGCGAGGGTCTGGCCTTCGCCGATCCTCAGCGACCACGCATTAATGTTGTCTGCTGCGATCTTTGCCGCGCGCTCACGCTCTGCGAGGATTGCCGCCTCGACGTGGCGCAGAAAGTAGAACGCTTGATCGGAGGCCACCGGGTAAGCCAAAGCCCGAAGATTTGCTTGCCAGCCTTCAAGCGCTTCCTGTGCTTGTCTCTTCACGTCCTCCGGTATCGTCACGTCGCTCATGATGCCTCCGGGCGGTTCAACAGGATCGTGTAGAGGCGTAGCTTGGTCATCGGCACGCCGCGCCAGTATCCGGTTTCGAATGCAGCCAACCTAGCGTTCTCAAATGTGCCGCTGGCAACCCGGGCTGCGATGTCCTTGCGCCGCTTCTCTCGTTTCCGGCTTCTGCCGCTCATGATGCTCTCTCGCTTTGATTGGGAGGGTTAGGCCCTACAATTCACGTTGCCGACGTTCGGCCATAGCTCACCCTTTTCTGCCTTCACGGTATGGCCAGCGCACTGGTTCCGCGAAGTCCCTGGCTATGGGAACAGCCTTGCAGCTGCGCATACTCAGACCTTTTCCGGCGCATCGCCGCCAAGTTGGTTCCCAACTCGTTCCTTTGGCTCCATTTCTTACGGCTGGAACCACTTCGGGCCTTTTTCCGAGGGGCCAACCCCGGCTGGACGGCATTCGAAGTCGCGGACCGCTCCGGGGGTTGCCCGGCTTGTGAAGGCCCAGAGCGCTATGGGTCACGCGCATCTGGTGTTTTTGTTTCCGGTTCGCTTCTTGTGGCCCGGCACACGGATTGACGTTCATTCGCTTGCGCTCCACGAGGCGTTACAGTATAACGTTCGTGCGTCGGGTGATCATCAAACAGACCGACGTATTTGAGGGCTTCGCGCCGTGGTGGGCGCGGGCCCTTATTCTTTGACGGCTTCCTCTGCTCTCGCCTTCGCATCCGCGAGGCTGGTGAAGAGTTCAGACGGTTCACGCCGATCTCGAGGGAAGTGCAGCAGGAAGTGTTCGCCGGTCTCAAAGACCTCGAATTGCGCGTCGTTCACGTCCTCGACCGTTGCGCTCTCGTAGCGGCGCTGCATGTCTTCAAGGTCGCCGCCAAACTCGGCGTGAGCAGCCAGCACCGCCGGATCGATATGTGCGAGCGCTCTCATGCTGCCTTCATCCACTTCAGGTGGTTGCGCCCGTAGACAACCCAGAGCGCCAGGTTCATCGGCAGCAGGCCCCAGTTCGCCGTCACGACGATCCAGACCAGCCACAGCGCTTGGTTGCCGAGGCCGATAGCCCAAGCCCAGCGCGCCTTGTTGCCGGCGAGCAGCGTCATGTAGATCGTCACCCCGGACATCAGCCACGGCAGGTAGATGCGAACAACTTCCGTCACCATCGGCCTCCAATCATGACCACGTTTGAATTTATAACGTGGTCATGATAAAAGCAATAGCGTGACCACGATTGGAGAAGCCAATTGACAGCCGCGATGGAATTGCCGACGAAACGGCGCATGGGCCGGAGGAAAGAGTTTGACGAGTCTCTGCGCGTGCCGCTCGCTGCTGGCACGACGGCGCGTATGGATGCGGTGCTGGAACCCGACGAGCCCAGACTGACCCTCATCCGCGACGCCATCGAGCGCGAAATCAAGCGGCGCGAGCGCATCACTCGAAATCCTGCCAGCCAGCCCGACCGAGCCAAGTAGCCATATGCGGCACGTACTTGCCGTCGTCCTTGAACCGGAACGTCCGCTTATCGATTTGGCTATCCACATAGGCTTTGACGCCTGCCAGGATCTGCTCAGCCGTCGCGCTCAGCTCCAGTTCGATGAACTGCCCCGACGACTTGTCGAGAGTGCGCGTGCGGTATCCACCCTTGATGATGGCGTCGTACTTGCTCCGAGCGATGGCCTTTCCGTCCTTGCGGGGCCAAGCTTTCCAGACCGTCTCAAAGTCACCCTTGGGGGCTGCGACTGGCGCGGTTTCAGGAAACAGGCGAGCGACATTGTTCATGCTGCAATCCTCTGAAGTCCCTCGGAAACCCGGATTTCATCCACAAACGCCACCAGATCCTTGTAGGTCAGCAGGCGGGGCCGGCCGCGCCCTATCAGGTAGAGCTTGCCCTGCCTGTAGGTTGTCTCGTAGCCTCGCGCGTGCAGGAAGCTGCGCATCGCCATTTCGTCCCCGCTGGCGCCTCTCTCGAACCGCCGAGGACCATTCATCGCCAGCCAGCCCTGCACTAGCTCGGCATCACTGGCGCCAGTGTCTGGCTGATAGACGACACGGCGGGGAACGATCACCTTCTTGGCGCGCCTTGGCAGCGCTGGCTTGCGAACCTTTGGCTGCTTGGGGGCATTGGCGCGGCGCTGGCGCTGTAGCTCATTCCGGCGGGCTCGCGCTTCGCCAGGCTCAAGCCGGGGCAGTATAGGGCTCCTACGGTGATCAAGGCCAAGACGGCTCGCCTTCCCAATAATGGAATTGCGTGTCAGCCCGCCGCCCATCATTGCGGCGATCTTGGAAGCTGGCGCTCCACTAGCCCAATGCACACGTAGTTCGTCCTCAAGTTCGGGTGTCCAGTTCGATGCCCCTGCGGTTCTCATGCCGCCTCCTTTCTCTGCTGGCGCTTCGCCTTCGCCGCGGCAGCTCCCATGGCGCCAGTGATGCGAGCGACCTCGTAAGATGGGTCCTCAGCCCACACGTCCGCCATTGTCCGCGTCGTATTACAGGGCAGCGTGAAATCAGCCGGGACACCTGTCCCCTCGGCTACCGCGCTCCCTATGTCTTTAGGGGGGATCATGCTGCCTCACCTCCAAACAGTGGGGTGCCTTCGGCGCCCTGCAGGTTGTTCTTGGACTTCGCCACAGCGGCGCGCTTGGTCGGGTTCTCGGCAAGCTCCATGCGGCGCGCGATATCGGCCTGGTACTCGGGCTCGCGCTCGATCAGGACGGCGCGCATGCCCTCGCGGAAAGCGGCCTCACCCGTGGTGCCGGTGCCGGCGAACGGGTCGAGCACAAGCCCGCCCGGCGGCGTCACCAACCGCACCAGGTACTGCATCAGGTCGAGAGGTTTGACGGTGGGGTGCTTGCTGCCGAGGCGATCATCCGCATCTGCCTTGGCGGTGTAGAAGAACCGCGCTGCACTGCCGGAGTCGCCGTGGTGCAGTGTGGCTGTGCGCTCACGAGCGCCATAGACGTTCGTTACGGCGTTACTCGGCTCGGTGCCGCGTACTGCGGCGAAGGCCCCGGCCTCGGATGGGAAGGCGTCTATAACCTCGACGCTGCCGTCGTGGATGATGTTGGCAGGCCAGCGGCCGGCTCCCATTTCACCGGTCCGGTTGCTGCCGTTAAGGCCGTCGCCAAGCACATTGGAGCGGCTTTCACCGCGCGAGGAAAAGATCGGCACGCCCTCGGCGGCCTCGACCCGACACCCGTCGATGTTCAACGCGCCGGTGCCATGCTCGAGCACGTTTGCAGCGACCGTGCCGCAGAGCGGCTTGCGGGCCATGACGATCGGCTCCCAAGCCGGTTTGAGGGCGGTGCCCCAGCCTTCCCAAGCAGCAGATGCAGCAGATGTGATGTCCCGCTCGAAAGCCGGCCGGTCAACGCCATGCGCCACGTCAAGCAGCGCGCCGCCGCGAATGTCGTTCGAAAGGGTCTCACGACCGACGACCGGCAGCTGGTCGCCGTTGTGGCGATCAATGCCCTTGCTCACATCGTGCGACTTCGGGAAGCCCGAGCCATAGGCCCAGCCGATCTGGTCGCGGATCTCAAAGCCCGCGTCCTCGATGGCAATGGCTAGCCGGTGATAGGTGCGGGTGCCACTGAAGGCGAGCACGTGCCCGCCGGGCTTCAGGACGCGCAGCACTTCGGCCCAGAACTCGGCAGCGAAAGCGGCCTCGCCGGTGTCCCATTGCTTGCCCATGAAGCCGGCGCCGGCCCGGGCGTAGACATCGCCCTTCGCTGCGACCGAGCCCGGTTTGCCGAAACGCTTCACGATCGACACCAGAGCATACGGCGGGTCGCACACCACGCTGTCGATCGATGCGTCGGCAAGCGAGTGGATCACATCGCGGCAATCGCCGGCATGCAGAACAACGCGGCCGCCGAGAAAGTCGGTCACGATGCTTTCCCCTGCATCGCCCTGGCCTTCGCCGCTTCACGCTGTTCTGGTGTAAGCTTCGAACACGCATCGGCCATCTGCTTGCGCCGGATTTCGTACTTGCTGACGAAGCGGCCTGCGGCGTCGCGGGGCTGGGGAGACAGCCGATCGGCCTCGAGGAAACGGACGGCCGAGTTAAGCTCGATGATCTGGTCTCGCAGCTCGGCCACTACCTCACGGTCAACCGGTCGAAAGCCGATCAGCGATAGGAATTGCTGGTGAAACGTCATCTGTGCCCCCTACTCGCCGTCGTGTTCGATGGTTTGCTTGGTCGGGTCGTCGGCGGGGCCGGACAGGTACATCCAGCGGTGCGCCTCGACGGCCTCGCGGACTTGATTGTCATCAAGGTTGAAGGCGTCACCGGCCTCGCGAACCGTCACAGCGGACCGGTTCTGGAACACCGACCAGACCTGTATCGCCCTGGCGACGTTGTTCAGCGTGGGGATGCCGTTGTCGGGGTCCCAGTCGTCGTAGATCGTGTCGTCAGCGAACTTCAGTCCACGCGGGTAGGTTGAGGTCATCTGTCTCTTCCCTAATGGTGGGAGGGATGGGGTTAGGTGCGGTTCAGCGCTTTTTTCGCTGCGATCTTCGCCGCCAGAGCCGCCGCAGCAGCTTCCAAATCTCTAAGATCATCATCGTCGTGAGTGGCCTTCTCGATAGCGATTTGGTGCTGGAGCTTGGCGACCTGTCGCTCACATAGAGCCAGGTACGCACCCTTGAGCTTGGCGAACACGCTTACGTCGCAGGTCTTTGCCTTGCGCTTGCGAAGGTGCTCGACGGTCCACCGGCCTACGCCAAACTGGCGCTCGAAAGCGTCGTAGGCGGCGTCGAGGTCGTCGTCACTGCGCGATCCGGCTTCAAGAAAGCCGTGGACGCCACGCGCATAATTGGCGGCTGCTTCAACAGTCATCGGGGGTACCAAATGCTCAGGTTTAGGGGACGGCATGTTCGGGCTCCTGCTCTACGGTTGTGGCCATAGAGACGGGAGTTCAGGACATGACTTGGAAGACGCTGCGAGACGCACTCGAAATGGCCGCAGCGTGTGGTTTTGATGTTGATGGCGAGGGCTCGGTTGCCGCCGAGCCTCGTCGCCCCAAAAGAGCCGCCAGCACGAAGCCGGCGGCCAAGTCTTTCAGGGAGGATACCCCGCCCGCGAAAGAGGTTCACACGGACAGGTGCATGACGATCGCAAACCCCAACGAGTTGCCCCGCTCGGCGGTCGTCATACATCTGGTCGTGATAGAAGGTGGTCGGACGACCCAGGGGAGGAGGCTGGATCGTCCGACCTATCGCGACGGCTCGTGGAGGGAGCGAGCGCGCGAAACTGGAATTCGATTGGTTCATTCCGCGGCCTCACGTACATGCGTATGCGAGGCTGCGTCGTAAGCGGTGAGGTAGAGGTCGAAGAGCGCTTCGGCTTCCTGCAGGTCAGCAGCGCCGGTCGCGCGTTTCTCGATGTAGCTCACGAGCTTGCCGAGAACGGTCTTGTCGAACCCGTTGCCCTTGGCCTCGGCATACACTTCGCGGATATCGCCTTTGATGGCGGCAGCTTCCTCGCGAAGACGCATGATGCGCTCAACGAAAGCCTTGATCTGGTCTTGGGCGACGGACTCGCTCATGACAACACCGTCAGGCACGCGAGAAAGAACGCGACAGCAGCCATACCGGTGAGGAAGAGGGTTGTGCTCATGCTGCTTCCTCGAGCAGTTCCTTGACCTTGCGCTCCAGCGCTTCGAGGGTAAGCTTGTTCTTGGGCAGCGCTTCGTCGCGCTCCCATCCCCACACAGTGCTCTGGTCGACGCCGATCTTGCGGGCGAATGCAGCCTGGGAAAGCCCTAGCTGTTCACGTGCTGCCTTGAGGTCTATGATGGTGATCATTTCGGCACTATGGATTTCCCATAGGATAATGTCAATGGGTTTTCCGTAGGCCCCTATGGCATTGTGCCGCCGCAATGACCGATATTAACGAACGCCTAATTATTGCTCGCGAAAGGGCTGGTTACCAAACCGCCGCTGACGCTGCACGGGCGCTCGGCGTCAAAGAGCCGACTTACTATTCTCACGAAAATGGCACCAGCGGCATCCGAACGCCTGTGGCGGAAAAATACGCTAGGAAATTCAAGGTGTCTCTTATCTGGCTGCTCACCGGCCAGGGAGAGATTTCCCCAAACGGCGTCGAACCCTACGAAATAGATGTTGCGGGCCTGCCCCTTCTCGGTACTATCCAAGCCGGGCATTGGTTGGAGACGACTGACGCTATTGAAGGGGCAAATAACGAGATGGTGCCGGTCGTTAGGGACCCGCGCTTTCCACATGCAAAACAATATACGCTGCGGGTCGTTGGCGACTCGATGGATCTGGATTACCCAGACGGCAGCACGGTTACATGCGTCGACTTTGCGGACAGTGGACTGGCGTTGGTAGAGGGGATGCTCCTCCACGTTGAGCGGCAACGAGCCGGGGGGCAGTTAGTCGAGATCACGCTCAAGGCGGCCGAGCGCCGAAAGGGTGGTTGGTACCTTGTGCCGCACAGCTCGAACCCGAAGCACCAGGCATTCCCCCTGAACGGCTCGGACGGCGAAACCGAGGTCATCGCCCGGGGCGTTGTTGTCGGCGGTTATAGCCCGCGCGCCCTGCCAAACTCCAAGTACTGATTCTTTAGCGGTGTTCCATCCGTGGATCATTACTGCTCACGGCCTATGGATTTTCCATAATACCGCTTGACGGCGCTCTATGGATTTTCCATAATGATCCCCAGACAACACGAGCCATGGGGCTTGTGGAAGGGGAGATGGAAATGGGACAGCGCGGGTTTTCGGCCATCGGGCTTGTGAGACCAAAGCACGTCGACAACGTCGGGCACATCATGCGTGCTGCGTATGTCTACGATGTCGCGATGGTGGCCATTCAGGGCGACCGCACGCCCGTCACCAGCTACATCGACACACCCAAGGCTTACCGCCATTTGCCGGTAGTCCGTGGCGACGACCTCCGGTCGATGATCCCGTATGACGCAGTGCCGGTGGCCGTCGATTTGGTCGAGGGCGCTGTGGAGCTTCCGGCGTACCAGCACCCAGTTCGTGCATTCTACGTCTTTGGCCCCGAAGACGGAACCCTTGGCGGCGATGTTCTCAACTGGTGTCGGGACCGAGTGCTAGTCCCCACTCGGGGCTGCATGAACCTCGCGGCCACTGTCAACGTCGTCCTCTACGACCGGATGGCCAAGGCACACCGCATGGCGCGCGGCATCCGCAATCGTACGGTGGAGGCCGCCTGATGTCCTCCACCCTCACCGAGCGCAACCCGTCTGAACGTCCGGTCACGAAGCCTGTCGAGGAAGTGACTGAACTCCGGGCTGCTGATTGCAAGACGCCCGAGCAGTGGGCCCGTTGGGCTCGTGAGCGCCGGGAATACGACGACCCCTACGGATACGACCGGGGGCGTTTCTGATGTCCCCCTCCATCGCCCAGCGGTTGCTTGACGTGCAGTCCCGCCTTCGTCGGCTGGACGCAGTGCTTGAAGCCCTCGCCGCCGCACCCATCCCCGATATCCAGATCAAAGGAGCTGCGTAGAAGATGAGCGCGAAGACAAACGGCGGGCCTGCGTTTCCGGCTCAGCCAATTTACCAGCACCCGCACGGCGCTACGAGCATGTCGTCTCAGGAAGGCATGACCCTTCGCGACTGGTTCGCTGGGCAGGCCGCCGCAACCATCCTCGGCGGGATCACTGCGTCCGGCGCGTCGACAGACGCTTCTGCCGCGATCGATATAGCGAAAGCGTCATACATCCTTGCCGACACCATGCTTGCGGAGCGATCGAAATGAGCCCGTCGCCCCTCCCCTCTCCCCTCCCCATAAAGCCAGCACCGACCGCGCGAGAGCCTGAGCTGGTGAGCAAGTGGACCATCGTCAACGACGAGTGGGTGTCCGTCTATCGCCAGATTGTCCGGACTAGCTCCGGCCTTCGTGAAATCCCTCTTGCCAGGAGCGAGAAATGAGCCGCGCCCTTCGCTTGGCTGTGCCGGACGCTGTTGCCGAGCCCGTCGCCAGCTTCGATTACCGCAACCTCACCGACCTGCATTTCGCGCTGAGATCGGCTGACGAGGCTGTCCAGATGGCCCGCGCTACGCCGCGCCGCGCTGAACTGTCCGAGCTGGTCAGCCTGCGTGATGCGGCTGTGGTCGAAGCGCTGGAAAATCTCCGCAAGGTGCTGTCATGAACGACTATCTCGCAGTCGATGTATCCTACACGAGTTCGGCCATCGACGCCATGCTCAAGGCCCATCCTGAGCTAATGGACGACGAGGAACTGCGCTCCGATATGCTCGAAGCCGAGACCTCGCTGCCGGCCGTCGCATCGAAGATCGTCCGGGCCCGCCAGGAGCGGCTGGCGATGGCCGAAGGGCTGAACCTCTACATCAAGGATTTGACCGAGCGCCGGGACCGGCTGGCTCGTGGCGCAGACGGGCTCAAGGGCCTGCTGCTAAAGCTGATGTCTACGGCGAAACTGCCTACCCTGCCACTGCCCGAGGCGACCGTTAGCGTGCGCGCTGGCTCAACGTCAGTGTCGATCACCGACATAGACGAGCTGCCTCAAGGCTACTTCGAGATCGAGACCCGGCGAGTGCCAGACAAGGCCGCGCTGAAGGCCTCGCTTGAGGCTGGCCAGAAGATCCCCGGAGCGGCGCTCGTGACCGGCGAAAACATTCTTACCATCCGCACAAAGTAAGGAAAATCGAGATGGACCTTCCAATCCCAACAGAGGGCGGAGACTTCGCCCCGCCGCCAGCCGGCGCCTTCCCTGCCATCTGCTACCGCTTCATCGACCTCGGCACGCAGACCACCAACTTCAGCGGCGAAACCAAGCATCAGCGCAAGATAATGCTGAGCTGGGAGATTGCCGACGATCAGGAGCGCATGGAAGACGGCCGCCCGTGGACGATCTCGCAGCGCTACACGTGGTCGATGCACGAGAAGTCGACGCTCCGTAAGACGCTGGAAAGCTGGCGTGGCATGGCGTTCGAGGACAAGGACTTCGGTCCGGGCGGCTTCAACACTACCAAACTGCTTGCGGCGCCATGCATGTTGTCTTTGGTCCACGCTGAGAAAGGCGACAAGACCTACACCAACATCAGTGCGGTTACGAAGATGCCGCGCGGCATGCAGGTCGCTCCGCTTGTCAACGAGCCAGTCTACTTCACGTTGGACCGCTACGACTCCGCTGTATTCGGCAAGCTCAGCGAGGGGCTGCAGAACATCATCCGCAACAGCCCCGAGTACCAGGCGCTCAGCAAGCCAAAGAGCAACGGCGGCTACCACGCGCCCGATGGCGGCAGCGATCCGGGCTGGCAACCGGACGACGACCCGATCCCGTTCTGACCCTTTCCCCAAATCCCACAAGGGCGGGGAGCTACCTAATAAGGGCTCCCCGATACTTCGGTGACCGACGTACTCAAGGCCACATACGCAGACCTCAAGACGGTCAAGACGCGCTCGACGTGCCAGCTCATACTCGAGCTGCCGATCGAGGCGCTGACCGATGTGGTCGCGCTGCTCGGCGCTCCTGTCCCCGGCAACGAGGTGTGGGTGGCTGTCGCCCGGTTGCGCCCGGAAGCGGTGCAGCAGGAGCCGGGGCAACTCGAACCGCCGCGCCAGCTAAAGTCACTGGCGCAGATCGCCGGCATCATCTGCAATGAGCCCGCCTTCTGGAAATACATCCACGTCGCCAATGCTGACGAGGCAGCGAAGTACGTCCGCGGCCATTGCGGAGTCACCAGCAGGGCGGCGCTTGACAGCAACGAGGACGCTGCGCAGGCCTTCCGTACCCTCAAGGCAGACTACATCATCTGGCGGGATGGGCTGGCAGCATGAGCGCGGTCCGCTCCAGCAAGTACCTCGCCGGCTCTCGTGGCGCGACATGCAAACTGCAGATCCCAGGCGTTTGCACTGGCGACACTGAAACCACTGTGCCGGGAGGTCGATGATGGCACGTCCGGTAGCGACTGAAGCCGTAGTGCAGGAAAGGCTCCTATCTCTGTGCATCCCCGAGCCGATGAGCGGATGCTGGCTTTGGTTCGGCCCATGCCGGGATAACGGCTACGGCTATATGTGGAACGGGTCTCGCAAGGAGAGTTCCCACCGCATTTCTTACCGGTTGTTCCGCGGCGAACTCGCCTCTGGGAGCAACGTGCTCCATCGCTGCGACAACCCGGCGTGCATCAACCCTGATCACCTGTTCGCCGGCTCGCAACGTCAAAATCTCATCGACTGCGTGAACAAGGGACGGCATCGCCCTTATGCGGCCAAGGGGGGGCAGAACCCAAAGGCCAAGCTCACTGACGAGCAAATACTAGAAATCCGCGCCATCCCCCGCACGATGGGTGCTCTTGCAAAGGCCGCGCCGCGGTATGGCGTAACGCGAGCAACGCTGTGCGCCATCCGCAACGGTCGGTTTTGGAAGCACCTGCCATGAGCGTCATCAGATCACGCAAATATCTGGACGGATCACGAGGGGCCGAATGCAAGCTCCGAATACCAGGGGTTTGTACGGGCGACCGCGAAACGGTTGTCGCTAGTCATATCCGTGACCGGCATACCGGGCGCAGCCAGAAGGCCAGCGACCTGTCGGTGGCCGATGCATGCTTCGCCTGCCACGAGGTGTTCGACCTCCGCGCGAAGCTGCCGAACGGCACATTCCTGACCGGCGAGGATTGGTTGTTTTTTGCCCTACGCGGGCTTCAGGACACGCTGGAAAGCCGCGTTGATGCTGGTCTGCTGTTCGTCAGCCAGGACCCGGTCAAGAGCTTCCACGAGCGCAAGGTGCCGCCTCGCAAGCAGCCGGCCGACCGCGTGAAGATCGTCAGCAACCCCGAGATCAAAAGCCGCGGCTTCGACAAGACGCGCTCCCGCAAGTTCAACGGCACCGTCGTAGAGCGCAGCCAATGACCTCTCCCCATTCTCTCCCGCAACCTTCGCAGGACACAGTGATGAACGACAAGAGGACGACACATAACGGGCCGTGGCGCGAAAAGGGCGAGGATGGCAAATACCTGTCCGATGACAGCCCGTGGTCGGCGGACTTTGATGGCCGACCGGCTGGCGGGACCACGTCATACGTCCCCATTCTAGACGCTGGCGGAACAACGGTTGCCCTAGTCGTCGCCGAAGGTTGGGACGACGGCGGCATGATGGAAAACGCCCGTCTGATCGCAGCCGCGCCAGATCTTCTGGCAGCCGCCAAAACGGTCCTCGATGGGCTCCACCGCCGTATCGATGCCGCTCGCGACGAGACGCCAGTATTTGATGGCATCGCCGCACTGCACGACGCCATTGCTTCTGCGGAGTCCTCCTCATGACCGTAGCAGGACAGACAGACGCACTGACCGCGCTTGAGCGCCTTCGGCTGCACGTCCACGACCACGAGACCTTTCCTTTCTCTCCCGAGGATGCGGAGGAAATCCTTGAGGAGTACGAAGTCGCCCTCACCGAACTCCAGCACCGCAGAGCGGGGACGCCAGATGGCTGGAAGCTGATCCCGCGTCGGCCAACCGAGGACATGATGCAGGCCGGCAACTACCAGTCCAGCCACGACAGCACATCCGCTGATGTCTACTCGGCTTGGGTGGACATGTGGGACGCAGCGCCCAGCCCCGACGAGTACGAGAACCCCAGCAAGCTCGAACGCAAGCTCGCCGCCTCTCCATCCTCTCCAGCATCCGGGGTGCGAGTGAAGACTGGCATCTACGTTGCGAGCAAGGTGAAGCACGCCGAGATGTGGCGCGATCTGCGCTCATTTGAGAAAATGCCGATCATCTCGACGTGGATCGATGAGCTGTACCCAGATGACATGGATGGGCTCTGGCAGCGCTGCATCAGCGAGGCCTCTAATGCTCAGGCGTTCTTGATCCTCCGCCGCCCCGATGAGGTCCTGAAGGGAGCATGGATCGAACTCGGTGCGGCGCTTGCGAGCGGCGTTCCTGTCTACGCGGTCGGCATCGAGGAATACACAGTCGCAAAGGATAAGCGCATCCGGCATTTCCCGAACCTTGTTGAGGCTCGCGCGGCTATTCGTTCCGCCATCGGGGAGCATCCCTGATGGGACTATACGTTGAAGTCATGTGCGATGAGCGCAAGGAATGGCCGCCGGGCGGTGCCAAAGGCACGCTGCTGCATCGTTGCCATTCCCACAACAATGATAACCCGCAAGGGCCGTCCGTAGCGTCGGCTCGCGAGGCCGCCAAGCTGGCCGGCTGGCTCATAAAGGGGCGACGCTCGGTCTGTCCCGGCTGCCGTCAAATTCTTCCTGGGGAGCATCCCTGATGAACAAGGAACAGGAACTGCGCCTGCATGGACCATTCAAAACCGACGACTTCGCGAGCTACATCTACGGCTCAAACGACAAGATCGGCGTGCGGCCAGTTAACATC
>Ga0247829_10000702_pt1 | contig 13699 bp, 15 predicted proteins | sample 12C_Control_Day4_FD_207765 | JGI IMG/M metagenome (GOLD analysis project Ga0247829, IMG submission 207765) | Soil microbial communities from agricultural site in Penn Yan, New York, United States - 12C_Control_Day4 | ecosystem: Environmental > Terrestrial > Soil > Agricultural land | place... | reverse complement strand
CGTGGGCGCGCTGCTCGAGGAGCTCGTACACGGTCTTGAACAGCAGCGGGTTGAGCTCGAACAGCCGGTCGGCGATCACCGCCAGCGCGTCGTCGTCGGTCTTGGTCGCCGCCGCCGCCTTGACGAATGCCGACGGCGTGACCGTCGCGCCGCCCATGCCGAGCACGCGTAGCGCCACCGCCGGCCGGTCGCGGTCCCACAGCTTGGCCGCGCGCAGCCGGCTGCGCAGCTCGCGGAACGACTGCCCACTCTCGGGGGTCTCGCGACACACCCGGACCAGCGCGAGCAGCGCGGCGCGCGGTTCGGGCGCCAGCGACGGGAACTCGATCACTTGCGGCATCGGCCGCGATTCTAGCGTAGGGCGCGCACGCTAGCGCGCGGCGAGGACGACGTGATGGAGGTCGGCGACGTGGATCCAGTCGCCGCCCCACTCCCAGCCCAGCTCGTCGAGGATCAGGGTGACCGGGCCGGGCCGGACGATCATCCCCGGGCGCAGGTGGCGGCGATCGACGTGGGCGGCGGCCTCGGCCGGCACGAAGCGGCCGTCGGGCCAGACCATCGGGTTCTCGACCGGGTTGAGGTCGATGGCCACGCCGCGGGCGTGCTGCGACAGCACGTCGGTGCCGGCGACCACCCGGAAGTTGAACGCCGACGAGTTGTCGGCGGCCATCGACGCGTCGTCGTCGGCGCCGTGGTCGTCGACCAGGCGCATGCGGGCGATCGGGAACCCGATCGCGTACAGGCGGGCGAACAGCGTCACCACCCGCGGCGCGATCGCGCGGGCGACCACCAGCTCGCCGGTGGCCAGCCCGCCGGTCAGGGTCTGGTGGCGCACGGTGACGTAGGCGAGCGCGTCGCGGCCCGGGCAGCGCGGATCGTCCTTCCACGACCGGCCGCGCATGCGCGCGAACACCGCGTCATCGATCGGCGCGATCGCGGCCTCGTACGGCGCGGTGGGAGGATCGAGGAGCGCGCCCACGGCTCCGCCAGTATCGCACGCCGGTCACGGCGCGTCGGCGCAGCAGCGGAACCCGGTCGAATAGTCGTGGTGACCCGTATCATGCGCCGTCGTCCGGTAGGTGCAGCCGTCGCCGTTGATGCGGGTGTCGACGTAGAAGCCGCCGCGGAAGGTGCCGGCGGGATCGGCGGTCCACTCGTGGAGGTTGCCCATCAGGTCGAACACGCCGTCGGCGGTGACGCAGCCGGGGTGGGCGCCGGTGCGGGCCAGGCCGTCGGGGAGCTGGTTGAGGCAGGCGTGGTCGATCATCGAGAACACCGAGCCGTCGCTCGACTCGAAGTACTGCACCGCCGGGTGGCAGGCGCGGGCGTCGTTGCAGCGGCCGGGCTCGCGGGTCGTGCCGTACGGGTAGGTCTGGCCGGCCTCTCCTTGGCAGGCGCGCAGCCACTCGGCGTCGGTGCACAGGCGCTTGCCGGCCTCGGCGCACGCGGCCGCCGCCTGGATGCCGTTGATGTGGCCCTGCGGGACCAGGCCGGGCGCGCTCACCGCCCGCACCCGGCGGGTGCCCGGGCCGAGGTACGGCGACCAGCCGACCGGCGCGGCGCCGTCGACCGCGACCAGCGCGGCCTCCCAGCGATCGATGCAGAAGTCGGCGACCCGGGTCATGCCGGCCGGACAGCCGCCGACGCCGGCCGGCTCGACCGGCACGCCGTTGACGTCGGGGGCGTCGCCGGCGGCGCAGGCCGGGATCGGGTTGACCAGGCAGGCCTCGCTGTGCGGCTCGTCGATCGTCAGCGTGAACGGGCCGGGCCGGGCCGCGCCGCCGCCGTCCACCCAGGTGTCGACCGCGATCCACCACGAGCCGGCGGCGAGATCGATCACCAGCGCGCGATCGTCGCGGGCGGCGCACCCGGTCGCGTCGGCGCCGGCGGCCGGGCCGCGCACGACGTGGACGTCGACGTCGGTGCCGGGATCGGCGGCGGTGGCGGCGATCGTCACCAGCGTCGGCGCGGCCAGGTCGAGGCGGTACACCACCTCGGCGCCGCCCTCGTCGGTCGCCGGGGCGCAGTCGTAGCGCCGCGCGCGCGTCTCGGTGCTGGCCGCCGTGTCGCCGTCGGCGCGGAACGGCAGCGCGGTGATCGGGTACGGATCGTCCCAGGTGCCCGCGGCGCCGGCCGGGGCGTCGACCGCGTCGACCGGGTCGCCGGCGTCGGGGCCGTCGCCCTGCCCGCCTCCGCCGCCGCACGCGACCAGCGCCAGCGCCGCCGCGCCTGCCCACCGCATCAGTTGGTCACGGTGGCGCGCCGGGCCAGCAGCATGGCCTTGCGACGGGCTGCGACCGACAACGGGTGCGCGGGCTGGGCCGACGCGAACTTCTCGTACTCGGTGCGCGCGGCGGCGATCTCGTTCTGCGCCTCGAGCGCGGCCGCCAGCCAGAACCGGGCGTCGACCGCCCCGCTCTGCTCGACGCGGCCGGCCAGGGCCAGCTCGAGCTCGCGACGCCCCTTCTCGGCGTCCTTGCTCTTCACCAGCGCGACGCCGAGGTAGTAGCGCATCTGGGCGGCCCGCGGCCCCTCCTCCTCGTAAGCCAGGGCCCGGCGCAGCTCGGCGATCGCCTTGGCGTGATCGCCGACCCGGGCGGCGTCGAGCCCGGCCAGGTAGCCGGCGTCGACCAGCTCCTCGCGGGCCTTCTTGTAGCCGCGGGCGAACACCTCGCGCTCGGTCGGGGTGAGCTGGGCCGGATCGAGATCGGGGTACTTGGTCACCGCCTCGGCCCGCTTGCCGCTCTCGAGGAGCTGGTAGAAGCCGTACGCGGCCTGGACCGCCTGCTGACGCCCGGTCAGCTCGTCCTCGAGCGCCTTGACCCGGGACCGGGCCAGGTCGCGCTCGCCGACCGCGCTGTCGCGCCCGCGCACCAGCTCCTGGGCGCGCGACCGGTACAGGGTGAGGAAGGCGCCGCCGAGCACCAGCGTGAACAGGATGTAGGCGACGAACGAGTTGACGTTGATCCACCGATCGCGCTTGCGATTGGACAGGACCAGGCGGCCGACCGACTCGGCCAGCTCGCTCATCGCCTGGCCGTTCTTGCGCAGGATCGCCGCCTGGTCATCGAGGCGGCGGCGGAGCGCATCGAGCTCGCCGCGGAGCTCGCCGGGGTCGGTCGGAACGGTACCGGGCATCGAGGCCGTTCATCATGGGCGGCCGGCCGGGGGGGATCAAGCGCCCGGGCGGTCGCGACGAAACTGCGCCAGGCCGGGTCTTGAGGACTGATGTCCCCGCTGCTACAGTGCCGCGCGGCGCGTTCCGTGCCCCGCAGTCGATGACCCTCCTCTATCAATGGCTCCAGCGAGCCGCCAAGGTCCAGGGCAACAACAAGGCCCTGGTCTACCGCGACAACTATCTGTCGTGGCGCGGCCTGCTTCACCGCGTCGACCGGCGAGCGCAGGAGTTCAAGGCCATGGGGATCAAGGACGGCGCGTGGGTCGGGCTGATGCTCGGCAACGTGCCCGACTTCGTCATCCTCGCCCTGGCCTTGTCGAAGCTCGACGCCGCGGTCGTCCCGATCGACCCGACCACCGGCGCCCGCGAGCTCGAGCTGATGTTGACCGCCGCCCCGTTGCGGGCCCTGGTCACCCGGCCGCGCGGATCGGAAGGGTCGATCACCGCCAGCGGGCAGACCGCGCCGCCCCCGACCCAGCCGGCGACCCGGCCGCGGGCCAGCCGCACCACCGTGCCGCCCGGGACCGCGGCCACGCTGGCGGCACCGCCCGGCGCGGCCGCCAGCACCGGCATCCCCGGCGTGCCCGGCGATGCCGCCGAGGTGCGCCGCCGCCTGCAGGGCACCCTGTTGACCTGCAGCGTGTTCAAGCGGACCACGCCCGACGTCGACGTCGACCCGGTCGCGATCCTGTTCACCGCCGACTCGCTGGGCGACCCCAAGGCGGTTCTGCGCAGCGAGAAGAACACCACCGCCGCGGTCGAGCACGCCGCGTCGGCGCTCGACCTGACCGCCGAGAGCAAGATCCTGGTCGCGGTGCCGCTGTTCCACGCCTACGGCTGGGATCTCGGCCTGCTGCCGACGCTCAAGCTCGGCGCGACCATGTTCCTCGAGGAGGAGCTGTCGGCCCGCCGGGTCGGCAAGCTGATCCGCGAGCACAACGTCGACGTCCTGCCCGGCACGCCGCAGATGTACGCCGAGCTGTCGCGGCTGCCGACCGCCAAGAAGCTCGACGTCGAGCCGACCCGCTACCTCGCCGCCGGCTCGCGGCTCGACGAGGTCGTCGCCAACGACTTCTACGACAAGTACGGCGTGCGGCTGATGTCCTGCTACCACTCGACCGAGGCCGCGACGGTCGCGATCGATCTCACCGGCAAGAACCCGACCTCGGTCGGCAAGGTCCTCGACAGCGTCGAGGTCCGCGTCACCGGCACGGACGGCAAGCCGACCACCGGCAAGGAAGGCCTGCTGTGGGTCCGCTCGAAGGCGCTGTCGCCGGTGTCGCTCGGGCCCTACGATCCCGACCACGGTCACAAGAACGGCGCCGGGTCCAAGAAGGACGCCAAGGCCAAGGCCGCCCTGCCCGCCATCGGCGCGGTCGACAAGCAGGGCTGGTTCCGCACCGGCGACCTCGGCAAGCTCGACAAGAACGGCCGCCTGTTCCTGACCGGCCGCGAGGACGACGTGGTCAAGGTCGAAGGCAAGCGGGTCGCGCTCGGCGAGGTCGAGGGCTGCCTGGAGTCGTTCCCCAAGATCAAGCAGGCGCAGGCGATGGTCGTCACCGATCCGCTCGCCGGCGCGATGGTGATCGCGCGCGTCGTCGCCAAGACCCAGTGCGGCGCCGAGGAGATCATCGATCACTGCGCGCGCAACCTGGCGCCGTACAAGGTCCCGCGGCGGATCGAGTTCTGCGAGTCGATCTGACCGCCGGTCCTCGGGCTTGAATCGTTGACGTTGACGTTGACGTTGACGGCAACGAACAAAGGCGCCGCGGACGTCCGCGCGCGGTCCCTTCACTCGTCCACGTCAACGACTACGTCAACGTCGACGATTCAGTGCCAGCGTTCGAGGCAGGCCTCGAGCGCCTCGACGATCTGCCGGGCCTCGGCCTCCTGCGCGGGGGTCGGCGCGGTGCGGGACAGGAGCTCCTGGTGCTCGAAGCCCCACTGGACCTGCGCGGCCTCGACGTCCTCGCCGCAGGCGGCGGCGGTGCAGGCGCAGCCGCGCTGGTGGAAGTCGCGGAGGGCGTCGAGCACCTCGGCCATCGCCGGGTCGCCGGGCGGCGCATCGGGCGCGGCCGCGGCGTCGGGGCCGGCGTCGACGATGATCGGCTCGGGCGCCGCCGGCGCCGGCCGACCGCCGCAGCCCAGCGCGAGCGCGAGGCTCGCCGCCCACGCCGCCGCGCGCATGATCACCGGCTGCCGGGTGCGGCGCCGCCGTCGGTGACCTTGCGCACGCACTTCTCGGTCTCGCCGCCGATCGCGTTGGCGGCCTCCTCCTGCGCCTTGGTCGACTTGACCGGGGCGAACCGCGCCTGGTTGTCCTGCAGCCACTTGCCCTGATCGAGCTGGACCTGCTCGCCGCAGGCGGCGTCGGTGCACGCGCACGCCCGGTCGCGGAACTCGGTCAGCTTGGCCAGGATCTCGCGCGCGAGCGGATCGCCGACGGCGCCGTCGCGGCACAGGGCGATGCCGGCGAGCAGCGCCTTGGCGTCGTCGCGCGCGCCGGCGCCCTTCTCGTGGTGGGTGGTCCAGGCGGTCACCGCCGGGTCGACCTTCTCGGCGCACGCGGCGTCGGTGCACGCGCACATCTTGTCCTTCAAGCCCTTCAGCTCGCCGACCGGGTCGGTGGCCTTGCCGGAGCATGCGGCCGCGGGTGCGAGGAGGACGGTCAGGGCGACGACGACGAACGAGCGCATGGGCCGCACATTGTAGCGCCTCCGCGTCAACGCGGCGGGACCTGGCAGGCCGCCAGCTCGGCGAGGAGCGCGCGGGTGTCGTCCCCGCCCTTCACCTTGGTCATCTCGTGGGCGTGCTGCAGGGTCCAGTCGGCCAGCGCGGCGTCGACGCGCTCGGCGCAGCCGCGATCCTTGCACGCGCACCGCTGGTCCTTGAGGCGGCGCAGCTCGCCGACCAGCTCGGCGCGATCGGGGCTGCACCCGGCGGCGGCGCCCAGCGCGACCAGCACGCTCAGCGCGGCGCCGGCGCGGCGCCGATGCGGGCCAGGCACGCCTGCATCGCGCGGGCGAGCTGCGCGGCGGCCTGCTCCTGCGCCTTCGTCGGGTGGGTCCCGGTCGTCCGGGCCGCGCTGCTCAACTCCTGGAGGACCTGATCGGTGCACGTCGAATCCTTGCAGGCGCACATCCTGTCCTTGAGCCGGCCCAGCCGCGCCAGCTCGTCACCGGCGCGGTCGCCGCAGCCGGCGGCGGCGAGACCGACGACCAGGGCGAGGACGTGACGGCGCCGGGTCGGCAGCATGGAACGCGCGGCCATCGTAGCGCACGCAGGCCCCGAAAAGCGAAAGCGGGGCGCGTGGCCCCGCTGGTCGTCTCAGGTGTGTCGGAGTCGAATCACGGAGCCGCGGGGGCCGCGGCCTCCTCGATCTTCTTCTTGCAGGCGTCCATCTCGTCGTCGAGCTTGTCCGCCGCCTCGTCCTGCGCCTTGGACGGCTTGACGTTCTTGAACTTGTCGGCGTTCTTCATCATCCACTCCATCGCGTCCTTCTCCACCTTCTCCAGACACGCCTTGTCCTTGCACGCGCAGGTCTTGTCCTTGAACTCCTTCATCTTCCCGAGGAGCTCATCGGCGGCGTTACCGCCACAGGCGCCGGCCAGACCGAGCATCGCGACCGCAATCAGGATCTTCTTCATGACAAACCTTTCCGTCGGCTTGTACGGCCTGGGGGCCCCCGACGGGGACGTTCATAACACAACCGGCGCACGGGTTGGGCCACGCGCAAGCGCGAACCGCCATGCGCCGGCAAGCGCCACGAACTGCCGGTTCCCCCTTGAAGTCAGGGCGCGTTTTCCCCGCTCTCGCCGTCGCCGCGCGGGCGGGTCCCGGCGACGCGCTCGTCGGGCATGACCACCGCCATCGCCGGGCTGACCGGCACCAGCGCGTCGTCCTCGCGGCCGAAGAAGGCGCTGCGCTCGTAGTAGCGGACGGTGTGGCGGAGCAGGACGGCGACGGTCGCGGCGATCGGCACCGCCAGCAGGATGCCGACGAAGCCGAGCAGCTTGCCGCCGGCGACCACCGCGAACAGCGCGGCCGACTCCGACAGGCCGACCTTGTGGCCGACGATCTTGGGGGTCAGCACCGCGGCCTCGAGCAGGTGGAGGACGACGAAGGTGCCGGCGGTCAGGCCGGCGACCTCGGTGCCCGGCCAGTCGAGGGCGATGACCACGCCGGTGATGGTGGCGCCGACGATGGTGCCGACGAACGGGATGATGGTGAGCGCGCCGACCAGCAGGCCGAGCGGGATCGCGAGCGGGACGCCGATCAGCCAGAACGCGACCGCGTAGAAGATCGCGAGCAAGGTGGTGACGATGGCCTGGCCGCGGACCCAGCCCGACACCACGCCGTCGATCTCGCCGAGGATGTCGAGCACGCGGGCGCGGTTGCGCGGCGGGATGATCTTGCGGACCCGGCCCTGGATGCCCTTCCAGTCGAGCAGGAAGTAATAGGCAAACACCGGCACCAGCAGCATCTCGGCCAGGAAGCCGAGCACGGCGAACACGCCGCCGACCGCGACCTGGGCGACGTGCTCGAGCGGGCCGGCCACCTTCTCGGCCATCAGCTGCAGCTCGTCGGCGTTGAGGTGGGCCTTGAGATCGAAGCCGGTGCGCTCGAGGAGCCACACCGACGCGCGCTCGAACATCGCCGGCACGCCGTCGATGAACGCGGCGACCTGGGTGATCGCCTCGGGGATGAGGACGACCAGGACGCCGATCACGCCGCCGAGGAAGCCGAACAGCAACACGGTGGCCGCCAGCGCGCGCGACAGCCCGCGCGCGACCATGCGCTCGAGCACGGGATCGAGCAGATAGGCGATGCCGAACGCGGCGAGGATCGGCGCGAGGATGCCGGCCAGGGTCGACAGCACGAACCAGCCGATCACCACGAACACCAGGATCAGCAGCCAGCGGACCATCGCGAAGATCAGCGGATCGTCGACGAGGCTGCGGCGCGGCGGCGGCGGAGACGATGCAGGATCGGCCACGCGCGGATAGTACAACGGCACCCGCGGTGGTGCCGGCGGTGGCGCTACGGCAGGACCGGCGCCAGCTCGACGTCGAGGGTCACCCGCTGGCGCGGCGCCAGCTCGAGCTCCTGGTAGTGGCTGTGGTACTCGTCGTGGCGCAGCTCGAGGCGGTGCTTGCCGGGCTCGACCGCGATGCCGCCGCGCAGGCCGCCGACCGGGCCGATGAAGCGGCCGTCGAACCAGAGCGCGGCCTCGGGGACGTCGGTGCGGATGCGGATCACCGCGTCGTCGGCGTCGGCGCCGGTCGTGCGCGACGTCGCGCTCGAGGCGCACGCGGCCAGGCCGAGCGCCGCCGCCAGCGCCGCCGCCCTCATCGCGCGCCTCCGAGCAGCACCTCGACCGCGCCGCCGTCGACGGCGACGCGGGCGTCGACGCCGGGGACGGTGCGCACCACGCCGGCGATCCGGCTGGCGGTCGAGCCGATCACCGCCAGCGCGACCTGCTCGGCGCCGACCCCGGCGTAGAGGACGCGCTCGACGCCGGGCGCCCCGGCGAGCTGGGCCTTGAGCGCGGCGGCGGCCGGCCATGCCCGCGCGCCGCGGATGCGCACGGTCACGCCCTGGCGCGCGGTGACCGCCGGTCCCTCGACGGTCGGCGTGCGCGCCGGCGGCGCGCCGGCCTCGGGCCAGGCGGCGGCGCTGATCGCGGCGGCCGCGGCGTCGACGGCGGCGAGCGGCACCCGCTCGCCCCTGCCCCACGCGCCGGCGCCGATGGTCGCCTGGGCCAGCACCGCGCCGGTGGCGACGTCGATCACCCGCAGGTGGGCCTCGGACGGCGCGGCGGCGATCGGCACGCCGCGCACCGGGCCGAGCGCGCCGACCCGGATGCCGACGACGACCGCGACCTGCGCCTTGACGCTACCGGCCAGCGCGCGCGCGCCGTCGTCGTCGACCGGTAGCGCGCCGCCGTCGCCGGGGGCCGGGCCGGCGCCGGGCGGCGGCACCACCGCGAACCCGGCGCGATCGAGCGCGGCGGCGACCACGTGCAGGCCAGGGGTGTCGAGCGACGCCGCGGCGCCGAAGGTGGCGTAGGTCGGCCCGGCGCCGACCACGCGCAGCAGCAGCGCCGCCTTGGCCTTGCCGGCCGCGACCGGCGGCGCCGGCGGTGGCGTCGCGCGGGTGGCCACGCCGAGCTCGGTCAGGCGGGCGCGCAGCTTGTCGCGATCGACGCGGACCGCGACCTCGAGCTCGAGGCGACCGCCGACCGACGTCTGGCCCTTGACCTGGAACGACGCGACGAAGCGGCGGGCGCGGCGCAGGATCTCGCGCTCGATGTCGGCCTGGCGGGCGCGCGCCGCGGCGCCGGCCAGCTCGGCGACCGCCTCGGTCACGGCGCTGGCGAACGCGGCGTCGAGCGCGCGGGTGCGGGCGTCGCCGCCGGCCTCGTCGGCGCCGCCGCGGGCATCGTAGGTGGCCACGTCCTCGGCGGCGGCCGGCGCGGCACCGGCGACCAGCGCGCCCGCCGCCACCAACCCGAGGAGAGCGCTCGCGCGCAGGCGCGTCATGGCTTCTCCGGTAGCAGAACCACGACCAGGGCGCCAGCGGACGGGGCGCTCCCGTCGATCGTGAGCGAGCCTCCCCGCGCCGCCTTGGCCTTGGCGGTGGTGCGCGCGCCCGGCCCGCGGGGCACGTCGGCGGCGGAGCGGGCGAACACGATCGGGCCGCGCCAGGTCTGCCCACCGGCGGTCACGTCGACGCCGATCGCCGGCGCCAGCTTGGTCGCGCGGGCGTCGACGACCACGGTGGCCGGCTCGGGCTCGACGGCGCCGGTGACCGCGCGCGGGCCGTCGAGAGCCTGGCGCACCGCCTCGAGGCCGAGCGCGAGCTCGACCCGGGCCGAGCCGTCGGTGCCGAGCTCGACCGCGACCACCGGGGCCAGCGCCAGCTCGCGCTCGAGCCGGGCCGCGGCCTCGCCGGTCGCCTTGCTGCCGACCGTGCCGCCGCCAGCCACCGGCAGCGCCTTGACCGCGTCGGCCAGCCGGGCGCGGGCCTGGTCCTCGGCAGCGCGGCGGGCGCCGACCCGGGCCACCGCCGGCGACGGCGCGTGGCGATCGGCGGGGCCGACGCCGCGGGCGACCACCGCGCCGCGGGTCCAGTCGACGGTGACGCCGTCGATCTTGCTGGCCGTGGTGACCGGCGCGGCGGCGGCGACCGGCGCGCGCGCCACCAGCGCGGCGGCGGCCGAGGCCAGGGCGATGCGGAGCACGGTGTGGAACGTCGGGGTCGAGGGGATCATTCCCACTCGATGGTACCCGGCGGCTTGCTCGTGATGTCGTAGACCACGCGGTTGACGCCGCGGACCTCGTTGATGATGCGGGTCGAGATGCGGCCGAGCAGATCGTAGGGCAGCTGCACCCAGTCGGCGGTCATGCCGTCGATCGAGTGGACCGCGCGCACCGCCAGCGCCTCCTCGTAGGTGCGGTTGTCGCCCATGACGCCGACCGAGCGCACCGGCAGGAGCACCGCGAACGCCTGCCAGATCGACTCGTAGAGGCCGGCGGCGCGGATCTCCTCCTCGACGATGGCGTCGGCGGCGCGCAGGGTGTCGAGGCGCGGCCGGGTCAGGTCGCCCAGGCAGCGCACGGCCAGGCCCGGACCGGGGAACGGCTGGCGGGTCAACATGTGGCGCGGCAGGCCGAGCTCGGCGCCGAGCTGGCGGACCTCGTCCTTGAACAGCTCGCGCAGCGGCTCGACCAGCGCGAGGTTCATGCGCTCGGGCAGGCCGCCGACGTTGTGGTGGCTCTTGATCACCGCGGCCGGGCCGCGCACCGACACCGACTCGATCACGTCGGGGTACAGCGTGCCCTGGGCGAGGAACCGCGCGCCGGCGATGCGCCGGGCCTCCTCCTCGAACACGGCGATGAACTCGTAGCCGATGATCTTGCGCTTCTTCTCGGGATCGGTGACCCCCGCCAGCGCGCCGAGGAAGCGATCGACCGCGTCGATCACCCGCAGGTCGACGTGGAAGTGGTCGCGGAACACGGTGGCGACGTTGTCGCGCTCGCCCAGGCGCAGGAGGCCGTTGTCGACGAAGATGCAGGTCAGGCGGTCGCCGATCGCCTTGTGGATCAGCGCGGCCGCGACCGACGAGTCGACGCCGCCCGACAGCCCGCACACCACCCGGCCCTCGGGGCCGACCTGGGCGCGGATGCGGGCGACCGCCTCGTCGACGAACGAGGCCATCGACCAGTCGCCGGCCAGACCGCACACGCCGAACAGGAAGGCGCCGAGGATCTCGGCGCCGCGCGGGGTGTGGACGACCTCGGGGTGGAACTGGACGCAGTGGATCTTGCGGGCGTGGTCGGCGAAGCCGGCCATCGGGCAGTTGGCGCTCTCGGCGGTGTGGACGAAGCCCGGCGGCGCCGCCTCGACGTGATCGCCGTGCGACATCCACACGGTCAGCTCCTCGCCGGCCTTCATGCCGCGGAACACCCCGGCGCCGCCCTCCTTGACCCGCACCACGGCCCGCCCGTACTCGCGCTTGTCCGCCGGCCGGACGTCACCGCCGAGCAGGTGGGCGACCAGCTGGGCGCCGTAGCAGATGCCGAGGACCGGCACGCCGACGTCGAACAGCTCGGGCGAGATGGTCGGCGCGCCGTCGTCGTAGACCGACGACGGGCCGCCCGACAGCACGATCGCCGCCGGCTTCATCGCCCGGATCTTGTCGAGCGCGAGCGTGTACGGGTGGACCTCGCAGTAGACCGCCTGCTCGCGCACGCGCCGCGCGATCAGCTGGGTGTACTGGGAGCCGAAGTCGAGGATGAGGACGAGCTGATGGGCCATAAGGGGGGTGCTGCTCTCCGCCGGCCCCGGCGCGGCGCGCCGGCGCCGCGCTGCTCTGTCGTTACTCGAGCCGATAGTTGGGGGCTTCCTTGGTGATGATCACGTCGTGGACGTGGCTCTCGCGGAGGCCCTGGCTGGTGATCTTCACGAACTGGGCGTCGGTCCGCATCGCCTCGATCGAGGCGCAGCCGACGTAGCCCATGGCCGAGCGCAGGCCGCCGACCAGCTGGTAGATCGACTCGCGCAGCGGGCCCTTGTACGGGACCCGGCCCTCGATGCCCTCGGGCACCAGCTTCTGCGGCGCGGTCGCCTCGACGTCGTCCTGGAAGTAGCGGTCGCGCGAGCCCTCGCGCATGGCGCCGATCGAGCCCATGCCGCGGTACGACTTGTAGCTGCGGCCCTGGTACAGGATGATCTCGCCGGGCGCCTCGTCGGTGCCGGCGAACAGGCTGCCGATCATCACCGTCGACGCGCCGGCGGCGATCGCCTTGGCGACGTCGCCCGAGTACTTGATGCCGCCGTCGGCGATGATCGGCACCCCGCCGGCGGCCTTGGCCGCGGCGACCGCGTCGGCGATCGCGGTGAGCTGGGGCACGCCGACGCCGGCGACGATGCGGGTGGTGCAGATCGAGCCGGGGCCGACGCCGACCTTGACCGCGTCGACGCCGGCCTCGATCAGCGCCATCGTCGCGGCGCCGGTCGCGACGTTGCCGGCGACCAGCTGGATCTTGGGGAAGTTCTTGCGGACCGAGCGGACCGCCTCGATCACGCCGGCCGAGTGGCCGTGGGCGGTGTCGACGCAGATCAGATCGACGCCGGCGTTGATCAGCGCCTCGATGCGCGCCTCGCGGTCTTGGCCGACGCCGAGCGCGGCGCCGACCCGCAGGCGGCCGAGGTCGTCCTTGGCGGCGAACGGGTGGGCCTCGGCCTGCTCGATGTCCTTGATCGTGATCAGGCCCTTGAGCCGGCCCTGCTCGTCGACGACCAGCAGCTTCTCGATGCGGTTCTTGTGGAGGAGCTCCTTGGCCGCCTCGAGCCCGACCCCGTCGCGCACGGTGATGAGCTTCTTGGTCATCACGTCGCGGACCTGCTGGGTCAGGTTGCGCTCGAACCGCACGTCGCGGTTGGTGAGGATGCCGACCGGCCGCTTCTCGCCGTCGACGACCGGCAGGCCCGAGATGCGGTGGTAGCGCATCAGCGCCAGCGCGTCCTCGAGGCGACGCTCGGGCTGGACCGTCACCGGATCGACGACGATGCCCGACTCGGCCTTCTTGACCCGCGTGACCTCGCGGGCCTGGTCCTCGATGGACATGTTCTTGTGGAGGAAGCCGATGCCGCCCTCGCGCGCCATGCGGATGGCGGTGGCCGACTCGGTCACGGTGTCCATCGCCGAGCTCACCAGCGGGATGCGCAGGCGGATGGCGGCGGTGAGCTGGGTCGAGACATCGACGTCGCGTGGCAGCACCTCGCTCCGCGCCGGGACGAGGAGCACGTCATCGAAGGTCAGGGCCTCGCGAAGCTGGTCCGGTAGCATCGGGTCTCCTGCGGCCGGGCCGCGTAGGCCGCGGAACATACGGCCCGCCTCTGATCGCGGCAAGGTCCGAACGAGGCTCGTCCGCTGCGGCTTGCGTCCCCAGCGAGGGCGCCCGACGGGTTGCCTGACGTCGAGGGGGGCGGGGCAACCTCAGGGGGGGTGGAGAC
>Ga0247829_10000701_pt1 | contig 13711 bp, 10 predicted proteins | sample 12C_Control_Day4_FD_207765 | JGI IMG/M metagenome (GOLD analysis project Ga0247829, IMG submission 207765) | Soil microbial communities from agricultural site in Penn Yan, New York, United States - 12C_Control_Day4 | ecosystem: Environmental > Terrestrial > Soil > Agricultural land | place... | reverse complement strand
CGACTATCCCCTCGACGAGGACGCGGCGACGCTCTGGTACCACGACCACACGCTCGGCATGACGCGGGTCAACGTGTACGCGGGCCTCGCCGGGATGTGGATCATCCGCGACGGCACCGACGACACCTTGAACCTCCCCGGGCCCGCGCCGCGGCTCGGAGATCCAGAGGGCACGCGCTACTACGAGGTCCCGCTCGTCATCCAAGACAAGACGTTCACCGAGGAAGGCGAGCTGTTCTATCCGAGCTCGCGCACCGACTTCGACGGCTACACCGGCCCGTTCATCCCCGAGTCCGACGTGCCTCCGATCTGGGGCCCCGAGTTCATCGGCAACGCGATCGTGGTCAACGGCCGCACGTGGCCGTTCCTCGAGGTCGAGCCGCGGCTGTATCGCTTCCGCCTCCTCAATGCGTCCGACGCCCGGACCCTCATCATGGCGTTCGATCGGGCGGGGCTCGACTTCGTGCAGATCGGCGGCGATGGTGGGCGCATGTTCGGCGCGCCGGCGCGCCACACCCAGCTCACGGTCGGCCCGGCGGAGCGCTACGACGTGCTGGTCGACTTCTCGAGCCTCGCAGTCGGTGACGTCGTCACGCTGCTCAACCTCGGCCCCGACGAGCCCTGGGGCGGCCCGAGCCCGGTCGACGGACCGCAGGAGCCGGCGGACCCGAACACCACGGGCCTGATCATGCAGTTCCGCGTGGTGCCGCTCACCGCCGACGGGCGACCCGGCGCGCTCCCCACCGCGTTCGCACCGGCGCCGGTGCTGACGCCGACCGCGCCGCCGCGCGATCTGCTGCTACGCGAGCTCTCGGTGCCCGGCGACTTCCCGTCCCACGTGCTGCTCGGCACCGTGGCGATGGGGCCGCTGCTGTGGACCGATCCGACGACCGAGATCATCCGCGAAGGCGACACCGAGGTGTGGCGCGTGGCGAACACGACGCCCGACGCGCACCCGATCCACATCCACCTCGTCGACTTCCAGGTGCTCGATCGCATCCCGTTCGACGACGAAGGACTCGTCGCCGCCGAGGCGGCCTTCCTCGCCGGCACCGGACCGGCCCCCGTGCTGGACGACTTCCTCACCGGGCCGCCGGTCTCGATCTCCAGTAACGAGGCCAGCGCGAAGGACACGGTGATGATGCTCCCCGGCACGGTCACGCGCCTCGTCGCACGGTTCGATCGCACGGGCTCGTACGTGTGGCACTGCCACATCATCGAGCACGAAGACAACGAGATGATGCGCCCCCTCGAGATCGTTCCGCGATGAGCGGCGTGCGATCGGCGACGCGCTACGTGGCCTGGCTAGGACCGCGGGCGCGCCAGCTGATCGTCGCGCACGTGGCGCTGGTGCTCGCTGCCCTGTACCTCGCGGCGTTCCATCTTCCGCTGCGCGCGGACTTCTCGAACCTTCTCCCGCAGGACGCGCCGGCGGTGCGCGATCTGCGCCGCCTCGAGGCACGCGTGAAGGCGTCGGACACAGTGCTCGTCCTCGTCAAGGCGCCCACGTCCGACGAGCGCGCCGCCACGGCCGACGTGGTGGCCGCCTCGATCCGCGAGCTGCCGGCGTCACTCGTCGAGCTCGTGATCACCAACCACGACGACCTCCGGCGGTATCTCGAGACCAACGGCTATCTACTCGCGTCGCTCGAGCAATTGCAGCGCGCACGCGACGCACTGGCGGCGCGGATGGACGAAGCGAAGCTCGAGGCGAACCCGCTGTTCATTCGTCTCGACGATGAGGAGCCGCATGCGCGCACGAGCGACCACGGCTCTCTCGACGAGCTCGTGGCACAGCAGCGCGATGCGCGCGCGAAGCTCGCGCGGTTGTCCAACGTCAGCGCCGACGGGACGATCGGCCTCGTCGAGGTCCGCACCGCGTTTCGCTCGACGGACGCGGGGAGCGGCGCCGCGCTCCTCGGCCACCTCGCGGCGATCCGTGCCGGCGTCCACGCCGCACATTCCGGCGTCGAGATCGGGTTCACGGGCAGCGTGGTCACCGCGGTGGCCGAGCACCGCGCCATCGCCGGCGGGGTGCTGCATTCGTGCCTGCTCACCGGGGTCCTCGTCATCCTGGTGCTCGCGTTCTACTTCCGCAGCGCGGTGCTGCTGACGCTCGTGCTCGCGACGCTCGTCGGCGCGACGGTGATGGCGTTCGGCCTCGCGGCGTTGACCGTCGGGCACCTCAACGCCGCGACCGCGTTCCTCGGCGCGATCATCGCGGGGAACGGCATCAACTTCGGCATCCTGCTCGTCGCGCGCTACGTCGAGGAGCGCCGCGCGCACTCCGTCGAGGATGCGCTCGCGCACGCCATCTCCGCCACCCTGCGTCCCACGGCGATCGCCGCGCTCGGTGCCGCGATCGCGTACGGCTCGCTCGCGGCCACCAGCTTCAAAGGGTTCGCCGACTTCGCGGTGATCGGCTCGGCGGGCATGGTGCTCGTGTGGATGGTGACGTACGCGTTGTTGCCCCCGCTGCTCCTTCGCTTCGGTCGTGGCGCGCTGCCGCGCGGAAACGATCCATGGGTCGGGCGCGCCCTCGCCCGCTGCCTCGGTCCCCGGCGGCCGCGCGTCGTGGGTGCCGTCATGGCGGTGGCCAGCGTCGCGGCCGCGATCGTCGTCGCGCGCTACGTGGCCGACGATCCGTTCGAGTACAACCTCAAGCGCCTGCGCTCCGAAGGTGCCGATGCGCTCGAGGCGCGGCGCTGGATGGCGCTGTCGAATCGCACGTTCGGCAGCGGGGTCGCCGGGCGCACGGTGATCGCCGCGGATCGGCCCGATCAGGTCCCGATGATCGTCGACGCGCTGCGTAGCCTCGACGCCAAGCTGCCTCCGGATCGGCGAAGGATCGGCGACGTGTGGTCGCTGTCGGCGTTCCTGCCCGCCGATCAGCCGCGCAAGCTCGCGTACCTCGGCGAGCTGCGCGCGCTCGTCGACCAGGTGGTCGACGAGGTGCCCGACGACGAGCGATCGAAGCTCCGCGAGCTGCGCCCGCCCGACGGCCTGCAGCCGATCACGATGGCGACGCTCCCCGCGAGCCTGCGGGACAGGTTCACCGAGCGCGACGGGCGCGTGGGCAACCTCATCGAGATCCGCCCCGCGCCCGGCCTCGACGAGTGGAACGGCCGAAGTCTGATCAACTTCGCGCGCGCGGTGCGCGAGGTGCGCCTGCGCGATGGCGAACGGGTCACCACGTCCGGTACGAGCGTGATCTTCGCGGACATCGTGTCGTCGATCGAGCGCGACGGACCGGTCGTCACGCTGATCGCCGCCGCCAGCCTCGTAGTGATGGTGCTCGGACTCGCGGGTGGTCGGCGGCGCGCGCTCGCGGTGCTCGCGAGCACCGGCGCCGGCGCGCTGTTCATGGTCGCCGGCTGCGCGCTGCTCGAGCTGCGGGTGAACTTCCTCGACTTCATCGCGCTGCCGATCACGCTCGGCATCGGCGTCGACTACGCGATCAACATCGCGCATCGCTTCGGGACGCCCGACGCCGACACCCGCCACATCCTCGAGACCAGCGGTGGCGCGGTGCTCGTGTGCTCGCTGACGACGATCATCGGCTACGGCTCGCTGCTCGTCAGCGACAACCTCGCGATCCGCGGCTTCGGCACGGCCTCGCTCGTCGGCGAGGTCGCGTGCGTGGTCACCGCTCTCGTGCTCGTACCGGCGATGTTGCGAGATCCTCGCAGTCGATTTCGCGTGCGCGCCGACGCTGCGTGATGACAGATTGATCCGACTTTGGTCCGAGGGTGGATTTGCACGGCGGCCGTGCTCGTCGCGGCGTCGGTCGCGTCAGCGCGCGCTGACTCCAAGGCACTGTCGCGCGTCGCCGATCAGCTGTCCCTGCGATGGGCGCCGGTCTATGTCCAGCACGTCGCCGATGACGATCGAGGGCAGGATCGACCGACGCGCATCGACTTCGACGGCAACTGGGACGCGACCGACAACTGGGATCACCAGGCGCTGTTCGGGACCGCGCTACCGCCAGCCGGCTACGGCGCGGCGATCCTGACCGCGACGCGCGCGTACCTGACCTACACGCTGTTCTATCCGCGCGACTGGTCGGACTGGTGCGTCTCGCTCATCTGCCACGACAACGACCTCGAGAGCATCCAGCTCATCGTCGAGCGCGACGGCGGAGATGGCCGGCTCGTCGAAGTTCGCACCAAGGCGCACCACAGCATGTCCAGCGTGCCGGCCTCGCAGGTCGCGCGCAGCGAGGACGGCCGGCCCGTGCTGCGCGTCGAAGCGCAGGGTCACGGCATCTCGGTGTGCCGGCCCGGCGATCCGCAGTGCGCCCCACAGCGCGGCCGCATCATCTACACACCGGGATTGTTCCCCTCGTTGCCGCCGGTCGCCGCGGAGGGCCAGCGCGTGACCTACGAGCTGCTGTCGCTGCGCGACACGCTGTGGTCGCGCCGCAGCGCCCGCGACACCAGGCTATGGATGGACGGCGAGACCGGCCCGCTGTCATACGTCGGCGCGCGGCACGGCAGGCTCGGCGACGTCATGGGGGCCGCGATGGCCTCGAACCGCTTCCTCGGCGGCGTGCGTCCACCGTGGGCGCTCGCCGGGGCGGACGGCAAGCGCGGCGACTGGTTCCTCGATCCCGAGGGCGCCGATCCGCGGCTGCCGTCGCCGTACGTCTATCACCCCTTCCTCGACGACCTCGCGGGCGAGTGCCGCGGCGCGCGATGCAAGCCCGCCCCTCGCGAGCGCTCGCGCGTCGGCTACTACTTCAAGCTTGGAGCACCATATGTGGCGCTGGCGCTTGGCTCGATCGTGGTCGGCGGGACGCTGCGACGTCATGTAAGAGGGCTGCCGTTCTGACCGCGCACTCGCGTGCGGTGAGGGCGGCGACGCGGCGATACGCACGCGCGACGATGAGCTCGCGCTGCTCGGGATAGACGAGCAACTCGGCGATCGCCGACTGGAGCGCCTCGCGATCGCCGACCGGATACAGCATGCCGTCCGCGCCGTGGGTCACGATCTCGCGTGTCGCCGGCGTGTCCGCGGCGATCACCGTCGTCCCCATCGCCATCGCCTCGAGCACGACGTTGGGGCAGCCTTCGGCGCGCGACGGCAACACCAGGACGTCACACGCGGCGTAGAAGTCGCGCATGTCGTGCACGTAGCCGATGACGGACAGCGTGTGCGCACCGGCGGCCCGCGCGTACTCCGCGTAGTACGCACGGCGGCTGCCGTCGCCCGCGAGCAGGAACGCGACGTCGCTGACCGGCGCCAGACGCGCCGCCACCTCGATGAAGTCCTCGGGACGCTTCTGCGGGACCATGCGGCCCGCGAACCCGATCACGACGCGTGCTCCCGGCACTCGCAGCTTCGCGCGATCGCCGAGCCCCGGCCGGAATTGGCGGGCGTCGATCCCGTTGCGGATCACCGTCGCGGGGGCGCGCACCATCGGCGCGTACATGCTGCGTACCGCCTCTCCATTACAGACGAGATGATCCGGGCGATAGAACCGCGTGAAGATCGAGAGCCAGCGCCGCTCGGCCGGTGAGCACTCGGTGCCTCCCGCTCGCCAGACGATCGGGATCCCGAGCCGGCGCGCGACCGGCGTGGCGGCGATCCACGCGATCGCCATCGCCGCGTAGATGACGTCGATCTTCCGCGCTACGACGACCTCCTCGATCTCCCTCATCAGCTCGGTCATGCAGCGCACGTAACGCCAGGGGAGCACAGCGCGCCTGGGCCCCGCGAGCTTGGGCCACCCTCCCGGGAAGTTGCGACTGAACACGGCGTCGCCGACGCCGCGCTCGGCGAGCCACGCGAGGATCTCGTCGCCCGGGCCCACCATCGGCGTCGTCTCGACGCCGAGATCACGCAGCACGGGCACGATCGTCGCGGCCTGGCGCTCGGCGCCACCGAAGTGGGCAGCAGGTTGCAGATAGAGCACTCGGAGCGGCGACATGAAGCCTTGGCGCCTCGTCAAGATCGTTGCACTCCTCGGAGGACTGCTCCTCACGGCGGCGCTTGTTGCACGACTCGGACCTCACACGATCTCGGCGGAGCTCGCGGACGCGGGACCGCGATCACTATGGCTGTTGGCCGCCTACGCCGCCGGCACCACGCTCGGTGCGCTGCCGTGGCACGTGCTCCTGCCGGACGCCGTGCGTCCCTCGGTGACCGCGTCGATCCTGAGCCGGTTCGCCGCGTCTGCCGCGAACTCGGTCCTTCCGTTCGCGGTGACCGGAGAGCCGGTTCGCCTGTTGTGGCTGCGCCCCGAGGCGCGCGCGATCGGCTTCGCCGCGATCATCGTGGATCGTCTCGCCTATGCGGTGGCGAGTGCGCTGTTCCTGTTCGCGGGAGCGATCGCGGCGGTGCGCCTCGCGGTGCTCCCGGCGGACTATGCGATCGCGGCGGCGGCCGTAGGGGTGGCGCTGTTCGCCGGGGCCGGCCTCGTGATCTGGTTCGCGGTGCGCCACCGGATCAGCGTACGCATCGAACGGTTGCTCGGTCGCCTGCGCAAGCGCGCCGTGCCCGAGGCCGGCTTCGGTGACGCGATCGATCGCGCGCTCGCCGACCTGGTGCGCCATCGCCGTCGCCTCGTGATCGCGGTCGGGATCAGCCTGCTCGCGCGCATCGTGCTCGGGCTCGAGGTCTACGCCGGGTTCCGTGTCGTGGGGGTCACGCTCTCGGTCGACGAAGCGCTCGCGTTCGCCGCGGTCCCGGTGTTCCTCTCGGTCGCCGGTGCGGTCGTGCCGAACCAGCTCGGGATCCAGGAGGGCTCGCAGGCCGTGATCGCGTCCGCGCTCGGCATCCCGGCGGCGTCGGCGGTCGCGGTCGTGCTGCTGCAGCGCATCCGCCAGGTCGTGACCGCGCTGTTCGCCCTCGTCGTGGTCGCGACCGTGCGGCGCGGCCAGCGCCCCATCGAAATCGCGTCTCGATGACCCCTCCCGCGCCGCGCCCGTATATCATCCGAGCATGGCGGAGACTCCCGGCGGGCCCACACCCCGAACCGAGCGCCTGCTCGCGATCATCGAGCTCCAGAACGCGATCGCCGCGGCCGGCATGAACAGCGACGAGGTCATGCGCTTCGTCGCCGAGCGCGCCGCGCCGCTGACCGACTCGACGGCCGCCACCGTCGAGCTCGTCGAGGGCGACGACATGGTCGGCCGTGCCGCCACCAACAAGCACCAGCTCGGGCTGCGGCTGTCACAGAAGGCGAGCCTGTCGGGGCGCTGCGTCGAGGCGCGCAGGCCGCTGCGCTCCGAGGATGGCTCCGCGATCGCGGTCCCGCTGCTGCACGGCGAGTACGCGGTCGGCGCGCTGGGCGTCTCCGGAGGCGCCTCGACCGACGAGGATATCGAGACGCTGCGCCTGCTCGCGCCGATCATCTCGATCGCGCTGCACCGCACGCGCAGCTATCCGCGTCCGCCGAAGGACAACACCCACGATGCGCTGACCGGGCTGCTCAATCGCCGCGCCTTCGAGGAGCGCCTCGAGATCGAGCTCGCGCGCCGCACGCGCTACGGTCAGACGTTCTCGCTCGCGCTGCTCGATCTCGATGGCTTCAACACCGCGAACGATCGCTTCGGTGAGGCCGCGGGTGACGAGCTGCTCCGCAACATCGCCACCATCCTCAACACGCACACACGTGTGATGGATGCCGCGTTCCGGCTCGGTGGCGACGAGTTCGCGATCCTGATGCCCGGCACCGCGCTCGAGGGTGCCAAGACGTTCACCGAGCGGTGTCGGCAATACATCGGCGATGCAAAGCTGTGTGACGGCACCGTCACCGCGAGCTTCGGCGTGGTCGAAGCCGAGCCGCAGGAGACGACCGCGGCGCTGAGCGAGCGCGCCGATGCGGCGCTGCGCGACGACAAGCGTACCCGCCGCACGTCGTAGTCCCGACAGCTGTCGGATCACCTGGCAGCACGGCGCGGTTAACTCTGCGGCTCGCGGCTGCACAACGGGGCACGGGCATTGCTAACCTGCGCGTCCGCATGCAGCAGTTGCGACGTATCGCGCTGGCTTCGCTGTTCGTTGCCTCGCCTGCCCTCGCGCAGCCCGAGCCTTCGCCCGAGCAGCCCGCCCCGGAGCAGCCCGCGCCGATCGATCCGAGCGTGCCGACCATCCTGGTCAGCGGTCGCGTCATCAACGCGCTCGGCCGTCCGGTGCGGAACGCCGTCATCACGGTGGAGGGCTCCACCGATGAGGTGAAGTCCGATCGCGAGGGGCGGTTCAAGATCCGCGCGCCGATCGGCGCCACCCTCGTCGTCTCGCAGAAGGCCTACGGAGTCGGGCTCGCGACGGTCACCGGCGAGGTGATCGACGACGTCGTGCTGCTCACCGAGGATCAGCTCGCCGAGACGATCGAGATCCAGAGTGAAGCTCCCGCGGTCGCCCCGGGCGCCGCGCAGCTCGATCGGCAGGAGCTGCAGCGCGTGCCGGGCACCGGCGGCGACGTGGTGCGCGCGTTGACCGTGATGCCCGGCGTCGTGAACCTCCAGATCCCGCTCGGCTACTCCGGCGTCGTGATCCGCGGCTCGTCGCCGCAGGACTCGAAGGTCATGATCGACAACTTCGAGGTCCCGGTGCTGTTCCACAACATCGGGTTCCGCGCGATCACGCCGGCCGAGACGATCGCGACGCTCGACTTCGTCCCCGGCGGCTTCGACGTGGCGTACGGCCGGGCGTCGTCGGGCGTCGTGCTGCTGACCACGCGTCCCGGCGACGCCAAGCGCACGACGCAGGCCGAGATCTCGGTGATCGACGGTGGCCTGCTCGCCCAGGGTCCGGCCGGCAAGAAGACGACGTACATGGCGGCGCTCCGCCGCTCGACGATCGACTTCGTGCTGCCGTCGGTGATCCCGGACTCCGTGGACCTGTCGCTGACGACGGTGCCGCGCTACTGGGACGGTCAGCTCCGCGTCGATCACGAGCTGTCCGAGCGCTGGAAGCTCACGGTCTCGAGCCTCGGCACCGACGACATCTTCGAGCTCGTCGGCACCAAGAACGAGGACGAGATGAGCAAGCGGTTCTTCAACCGCACGCGCTTTGTCCGCCTCACCACCGCGCTTCGCTACAAGGAAGGGCCGTGGACCGCGAACCTCGCGCTGTCGGGGATGTGGCAGCAGTTCGTGTTCGAGATCGGGCTGTACCAGTTCATCCGCTCGAACGTGCCGTCGGTGACGCCGCGGTTCGAGGTCGTGCGCAACGAGCCCGAGGCGATCGGCCTCAAGGACGTCGAGTGGCGCGTCGGCGGCGAGGTCCAGGTCGGACGCGGCGACATCGAGATCGCGATCCCCGTCGAGCAGCGCGAGGGCGAGGGCAACCCGGTGTTCGATCCGATGGACACGTCGACCCGCTTCGACGGTGCGATCTGGGTGCCCGACTTCGCCGCGTGGACGGCGACCAGCGCGACGTTCCATCCGCGCGTGCGCGTCAGCGCCGGCATCCGCGCCGACATCTACGGCCGCCCCGGTGAGGTGCTGCTGCAGCCGCGCGGCGAGGCGCAGTTCAAGCTCGCGAAGCACTGGAAGCTGCGGTTCTCGGCCGGTGCGTTCTCGCGCCCGCCCGAGTACCAGACCGAGTTCTTGTCGGAGACGGCGAAGGCCGAGCGCAGCAAGCAGACGATCCTCGGCCTCCAGTACGAGCCGCGCGACGGCGTGCGCGTGCAGGCCTCGGGCTACTACACCGACCGCTCGCACCTGCTCACCCACGAGCAGGTTCCCGATCCGGGCATGACTCGGACCGTCGACGAGCTGCGCAACAACGGCCGCGGCAAGACGTACGGCGGCGAGCTGCTCGCGACGTACCGCGGCGGCCCGTGGTTCGGCTGGCTCAGCTACTCGTACTCGCACTCGACGCGTGTCGATCGCCCCGGCGCCGACGAGCGCTTGTTCGACTTCGATCAGCCGCACAGCCTCAATGCGGCGGCGAGCTGGAAGCGCGGACGCTGGCAGATCGGCGGGCGCTTCCAGCTGTACTCGGGGCTGCCGTACACACCCGTCCTCGGCTCGGTGTTCGACAGCGATCGCAACCTCTACATCCCGATCAACGCGCCCGTGAACTCCGAGCGCGCGCCGATGCACCACCAGCTCGATCTTCGCGTCGACTACAGCTGGAAGTGGGGACCGGTCGCCATCACGGCGTTCCTCGATCTCCAGAACGCGTACCTCAACGAGAGCGTCGTGACCTACTTCTATAACTATGACTTCTCGCAGCGGTCGGCGTTCAAGTCGCTGCCGTTGATCCCGTCGATCGGGCTCAAGGGGATCCTGTGATGCGTGTTCTCCTCCTCGCCGTGTTGCTCGCCGGCTGCGTCGACGATGTCGATCAAGAGTGGGAGCTCGATCACGATCGCATCGTGGCGGTGCGTTCCACGCCGCCTCGCATCGTCCCGGGCGAGCGCGCGATCCTCGACGTGTTGATCGCGCGCAAGGGCGACTCCCCGACGGTGGTCGCGCCGGCGGCCGCGCAGATCGTCAGCCCCGAGAGCCTCGCGAGCTACGTGACGCTCGACGGTGAAGGCTGGGGGGTGATCGCACCGACCGAGGCGACGCTCGAGGCGACGCGCGCCGAGCTCGGCCTGGAGGCGGGTGCGCCGGTGCCGCTCGTCGTCGGCGTCGGGCTCACGGAGGCCTCGTTCCCGGCGGGCGGTGGACCGTTCGCGGCGACTAAGACCGTGTGGCTCGGGGACTCCGCGCAGAACCCGGTGCTCGACGTCGCGTCCGTCGACGGGACGACGCCCGGCGACGACAGCGAGCTCGTCGTCGGCAAGGAGGTCGATGTGCGGCTGTCGGTGCCGTTCGCGCCGCCGGACAAGGTGCGATGGCTCACGTCGTGCGGCACGATGCACGACTTCGATCTGCCGGAGGCGTACCTGCGCGTCGAGCCCGAGGACTCGACCGAGGGCGACCTCGCCGTCGTCGTGCGGACCGCGAACGGCGGGGTCGCGTGGCGTATATGGTCGATCCGCGCCGAGTAGCTCGACGAAAACTTGCCGCGGCTGTCCGCGCGGCGGACACTGCGCGGGTGATGCGACGCATCGCTCGAGGGCTACTGATCGCTGGGCTGTTCGCGGCCGGGTGTGACGTGCCGCAGGAGGCCAGCGACCAGGCGACGTGCACGACGCTCTGCCAGTGCCTCGTGTCGCTGCCCAGCGCGCGCGCGGAGTGCGAGGCCGGCTGCCTGGCCAACCTGGCGCCGGTGCCGGAGGTCTGCGAGCTGTGCGTCCTCGACCACGCCGATCGATGCGAATCCATGATCACCGACTGCAGCGCCGCCTGCCAGTCGACGACGCCCACGCCGTGACGAGGAGGTTCCGATGAAGATGACCCGCACGTTGATCCCGTTCCTGCTCGCCGCCTCGTCGGCCACCGCGCTCGCGCAGCCGGGGACCATGCCCACGGACGATCCGTCGCTGACGACCCCGACGCCCGAGGAGCCGGTCCAGCCGCCGCCGCCGATGCCGCCGCAGCCACCGCAGCCGCCGCCGCCGCCGATGGCCACCCAGACGATCGAACCCGTGGCCGCGGGGCGACCGGTCGGCACCTCGCTCGGCCTCGGCATCGGTTACGCGTTCGGCGCCGGAACCAACCTCCAGACGCCCAACATCGCGAGCGCGCGCGTGCGCCTCGCGTCGGGCCTGACGTTCGAGCCCGAGGTCGTGATCGGGACGCAGCGCGTGACACAGGATAGCGGCACCACCGAGAGCACCGACTCGGCGGTCGAGCTGACGTTCGGCACCGCCCTGCGTTACCCGATGTTCCGCAAGGGCAAGTTCGATCTAGAGCTGCTCGGCGGCGTGCGGTTCGGCATCGACAAGACCAACCCCGACGGCGACGACAACGGCAGCACCACGACGCGCGCGAGCCTCGGCTGGGGCCTCGCCGTGAACTACTGGCTCACCGAGCACTGGGACCTCTCGGTCGGTGCGAGCAACCCGCTGCTCGCCTTCCAGAAGACGACCAACGAGAACCCGCCGCCGCTCGACGACAGCTCGACGACCTCGTTCTCCGTGCTCGCCGCCTGGGACCCCGTCATCACCGTGATGATGCACTTGTTCTACTGATCCGCGGTTGCTACCAACGGCGGGTGCAGCCCGCGCAGGCGATCGCGACCGCCGTCGTCGAGCATTACGAGCGCGTGAAGCGCGATCTCCCGTGGCGGCGTACGCGTGATCCCTACGCGATCTGGGTCAGCGAGATCATGCTGCAACAGACGCGCGTCGCGACCGTGATCCCGTACTGGGAGCGGTGGATGACGAGGTTTCCGACGGTGAGCGCGCTCGCCGCGGCGCCGCTCGACGACGTCCTCGCCGCATGGGCGGGGCTCGGCTATTACTCGCGCGCGCGCAACCTGTGGTCGGGCGCGAAGGAGGTCGGCGAGAGGTGGGGCGGCGCCCTGCCGCGCAGCGCCGCGGAGCTCCGCGCGGTGCCGGGCATCGGCCCGTACACCGCGGGCGCGATCGCATCGATCGCGTACGGCGAGCGCGCGCCGCTGGTCGATGGCAACGTCGCGCGCGTGCTCGCACGCGTGTTCGCGATCGAGCTCGACATCAAGTCGACGGCCGGCACCAAGGCGCTGTGGGCCGAGGCGGGTGCGATGATGACGGCGCTGCCGGCCGCGAGCTCACCAGGTGCGCTCAACCAGGGGCTCATGGAGCTCGGCGCGACGGTGTGCACGCCGACCGATCCGCGCTGTCTCGTGTGCCCGATCGCGGGCCCCTGCGCGGCCCACCGGCTGGGGAAGCAGGACTCGCTGCCGGTGACCGCGCCACGCAAGAAGGAGCGCGACCTGCCGCTGCTGGAGCGCACACTGGTGTGGATCGCCGAGGGTGACGAGCTGGTCCTGGTGCGGCGCACGCCGGAGGGCTTGTTCGGCGGCTTGTGGGAGCTGCCGCCGCGCGAGCTGGCCGACCAGCTAGGTGTAACGATCGACGCTCGCCCGGTGTCTCATCATCATCAGACCTTGTCGCACCGTCGGTTGCGCGTCACCGTGGTGCGCGGGGCGATGCCGGGGCGGCTTGTCCGGCCCGCGGATCCGAGTTACGACGCGATCGCGCGTGTCCGCATCACGGACGCGGGACAGCTCGGGGTCGCCGCCGCGACGACCGCGATCCTCACGAAGTATCAGGACACACCATGGACCTCGACACCAAGGCCCTCGCACTCTTCAAAGAGGGCTACGACAAGATCATCGAAGGCATCCGCGAGCTCGGCTACGACACGAAAGACGAGAACTTCGCCGACACGGCGGCGCGCGCGGCCAAGGGCCTCCACCAGCTGATCCACGATCAGAAGCACGTCCGCACCGAGGTCGAGGAGCTGCTCGCGAAGACGTTCCCCGCCAAGTACACGGAGATGGTCATCTCGAAGCACAACACGTGCTTCGGCGTTTGCCCGCACCACCTGTTGCCGGTCGTCTACCGGATCTCGATGGCGTACATCCCGACGCAGAAGGTGCTCGGGCTATCGAAGCTGTCGCGCCTCGCACGCCTCATCGCGCGCGGGCCGCGCCTGCAAGAGGACCTCACCCACGAGCTCGCCGACCTCCTGCACCTCAACCTCGCCAGCCAGGGCTCGGCCGTCTACATCGAGGGCCTGCACATGTGCATGGCCGCGCGTGGCGTCGGTGCGCACGAGGCGCGCCTCGTGACGAGCGGTGTCCGCGGCGTGTTCCTCGAGCTCGCCACCCGCGAGGAGTTCATCAAGCTCGTCGTCGCGCCGCAGACCACCGTGCTGTA
>Ga0247829_10000700_pt1 | contig 13712 bp, 11 predicted proteins | sample 12C_Control_Day4_FD_207765 | JGI IMG/M metagenome (GOLD analysis project Ga0247829, IMG submission 207765) | Soil microbial communities from agricultural site in Penn Yan, New York, United States - 12C_Control_Day4 | ecosystem: Environmental > Terrestrial > Soil > Agricultural land | place... | reverse complement strand
CTCGGGTTGTAGCGGTGATGGGGCGGGAGATGTGACGGGTCAACACGGCGAGCGGGGGGCGTAAGCCCCCCGAGGATTTCCGCAGTCGAGCGCCTGCCAAGGCACTCGGGGGACTAACGTCCCCCGCTCGCCTCGTTGCAATGGGGCTTCCGTGCCCGCTTGATCGACTACTCCTTGCGATCCTTCTTCCGCTTCTCCAACTCCGTCCGCAGCCACTGGATCTCGTCCCACAGCAGCCGCTCGCGGCGCTCCAGCCGTTTCTCCAGTTCCTTCCAGTCCTCGACGCTGGCTTCCGGCCCGAGTTCGGCCGGCTCCGGGACGCCGCCCGTCTTCTTCAACTCGTCCAGCAGCTTCAGCCGCTCCGACTCGTTCTGGTGGATGTACTCCGCCCGCTTCGTCACCCACTTCCGGGACTGCTCGATCAGCTTCCGGTCCTCGTCGGTCTCCGGCGGTCGTGGCGGGAAGTCGAAAGGCTCTCTGGTGACGACGGTCGCGTCCGCCCGTTCGATCAGCAGCCGGTACAGCCTCTCCTCCAGGTTCCACCGGAGGTCGTGCGGGCTGCCGTCCCAGAACACGGTGATGATCCGGTCGGTATACGGCCCGTCCATCGCCGGCAGCGGCTTCTTCGGGTCGTAGGGCCGGTCGGCCGGCCTGGTCCACGGGACCGGCGGCCCAGCCTCGGCGAGCATGACCGTGTTCGACGTGCCGTCGTGGAAATCCATGTAACCCAGTTTCTTACCCGCCTCGAACCCGGCGCCCGGGCCGACGAACCCCTGGAAGTACGTCTCAGACGCCGGGCCGTCGCCCTGCGCTGAGCTGCGGAACACCTTCGGCATGTGCGCCAGGAGTTTCTTGTTGTGCTCGCTGTCCCACGGTTCGTCGAGCTTGAACTGTGAGTACAGGAACTCGTTGTCCAGTTGCGGCAGGATGGCGACGCGCCAGCTCAGCAGCGGCTTGCCGTCCTTGCCAAGGATGTCAGTCGGCAGGTGGCCGTGGACGTCCACGTAATCGTGGACGGCGAACGCGACCCGCTGAAGGCTCTTGCGGCTACGCTCGCGCTGGGTGTATGTCGAGGGGGTGGCCGCCTTCTTCGCCAGCGCAACGGCCGGCTTCGCAGGCGGGGCGGGCTGGTCGGCAGGCGCCGACGGGCCGACGGCCCACGCCGTACCCAGGCCGACCGCGGCGACCAGCGCGGCGGCGGGCAGCTTCCATCTCACGGGGTTCATGGCGGCCAGCGCTCCTTGCGCGAGTCGGGTGATGTGGGCGGGGGCAGCCGACGCCGCGACGCGGACCGCAGTCTCGGTCAGGGCCGGCGGGGCGGCCGATGCCTCGACCGCGAACAGGCCCGCGGCCGGCACCACCACCCCGTGGCGCGTGAGCTGGTCGCGGAGTCGGTCCAGTCCGCGGCGGACCCGCGTGGCGACGGTGCCGAGCGGCAGCCCGAGTTGCGCGGCGGCTTCCTGTTGGGTGAACCCGTGCAGGTGACAAAGCACCACCGGCAGTCGGTACTTTTCCGGCAGCCGGTTCAGTTCGGCGTGCAGCAGCGGGCCGACCTCCGCCCGACCGGCCTGGTCGGCGGGGTCGGCGGCGTGGGAGACGGGATCCGCGGACAGCGGGGCGTCGCTGGGCTGGCGGCGGGCCCTCAGCGCGGCGTGGTACGCCACCCGGCTCAGCCACCCAGCGGCGGACGGGTCACGGACCGCCCCCGGCCGACGCGCCAGCGCCAGAAATACGGCCTGGAAGGCGTCCTCCGCCGCGTGGTGGTCCCGAGCGACCGACCGGCACACCCGCCACACCAGCCCCGCGTGCCGGCGGACAAGTAGCTCGAACGCCGCGTCGTCCGCTCCGTCGGCGCAGCGGCGTAACAGTTCCGCGTCCGACACCCCGTCGGCCGGGGCGGCGTACAGTGATCGCAGGAACCGGACCAGGTGTTCGGGCATCGGCCCCCCCGCGCGGGTCGTCTGCCCTGATGATGCGGGAAACCGGCCGACACTTTCAACGATTTGCTGTACGAACGGAGAACCGGTCAGCCGCCCGGGGGCTGGGTCTTGAGCTTCTCGACGATCTCGGACCACTCCGTGGCCCGCTGGCGGTCCATCGTGTCGAGCTGCTGGCTCACCCAGGACTGGAGCCTCGTCCGGTCCGATAATGGCTCGACCGCCGATCCGTTGGCGTGCTCCGGCAGCGCGGGCGGCGGAGGTGTCTCGCCCGCCTTCGCGGCCGCCGCCCGCTCCACCCGCTCCAGTTCCTCGCGCAGGAACCGGCGGTGCTCGCTCAGCACCCCGCCGACCATCTGCACCATCGCCCCGAGCAACTCGCGGAACTGCTCGAACGACTGCTGCTGGAACCGGGCGATCTGGTCGAACGTCGCGTCACTGGTCCCCGCAGCCCCGGGGACGGCCAGCGGGCGCGGCGGCTCCCGCCTGTCCAGGCACACCCGCACCCCGACCGACCCGAACACCACCTGGTCGCCGTTCTGTAGCGGTGCGACCGCCGGCCGCCCGCCGTTGACCACCGTCCCGGTCCGCGACAGCAGGTCCACCACCCACAGCCCCGACGGGGTGTGAACGACCGCGGCATGACAGCGAGAGACGTCCGGGTGGCGGACCAGGAACCGACACGGGGCCTCGCGGCCGACCAGCAACAGATCCTGCCGGTGGGAGAACCGCCGCGGCGGGTTGGACTTGCCGTGCAACGGCTCGAACGCGTACTCGTGCGGGCCGTCATGCCGCGGGGCCAGCGGGTCGTCCGCGGCCGCGGGAGTCGTCAGCGTCCTCTGGTCGGGGTTGAGGACCCGGACCTTGACCCACCCGACCTCGAACTCGTCGGTCGGCTGCACCCACCCGGCCTTCCACGACCGGCCGTCTGTCGTCTTCACCGGGTTGTCCGCGACGCACACGGCGAACACCCGGCCGCTGATCATCTGGAAGTACAGCGACCGCGGGGCGACCCCGGGGTTCACCAGCGACAGGTCGGCCCGGCTGTCGCGGCCGACCAGGACGTACGGCTTTGCGAACTCCATCTCGGAACTCGCACCGCTGGACCGGCGGACCTCCAGCCGGATCGGCTCGGTCCCGTAGCACGCTTGCAGGAAGGGGTCTGGGGTGCTCGACATCGGTGGGCTCAACATACGTACGATCGGCGGCGCTCCGCGCCGGCTCCGGGGAACGCTCCATTCTAGCTGCGCGGGGTCAGTTCCGGGCAAGTTTCGCGTCTGGCAGAAAGGGCTCACGCCAGCCGCAGGGACTTGCACGCTGCGGCGTAGGTGGGTTCCAGCTCCAGCGGGACGGCCAGGTCGGCGGCCAGCCACAGCGGCACGGTCAGCAACTCGGCCCCGACCGCCAGCGCGTGCGGCCACACGTCGAGCCGGACCTGTCCGTTGCCGATTGCCAGCCCCGGCTTCGTAGTGCCCTGAACGGTTCGATAACAGACGACCGAGAGTCCAGTCGGGCTGTCCCACTCGAACGTGACCGGCAGGTGCAGCAGATCAACCAACTCGGCGTGCAGGTTGGCCGTGCGGCTCGTCACCACGTCGATCACCACCACGGACACGCCCGTCTGCAGGTAGGACGCGCACTTCGTGGCGAACGTCCGGCGGTGGGAAGGTCGGTCCTTGTTCGCCTCGCTGACCAGTTCGATCGCGGCGACCAGCTTCATCCCCCCCTCGTCCTTGTAGACCCGGACCTCGAACAGGTCCGGCTCCGCGAACGAAACCACTCCGGTGATCGGCGGGGCGGGGGGGGCGTAGGTCTGCAGGGCGACGGCGACCCCGCCGTCGGTCCCGTTCGGGCTGAACAGCGTCGGCTGCGCGTCCGCGTCGAACGTCCCGACGTCGATCTCGACCTGCGTCCCGGCGTGGACCTCCGGCTCGGACTCGAACCCCCTCGGCAGGACCACCTCGTTCAGCCGCTGAACGATGGCGCCCGCCCACTGCGAGTGAACCCCCTTCCAGCCCTTGCGTGTGGAGACGGGCGGGTGGAAGTGATCGAGCAGCATCATCACAGGCCCCCGGTCGGTTCCCCACATCGTACCACGTCGCCTGTCAAAAGCCGAACCCCGCGGCACCGCCGCGGGGTTCGGTGAAGGATCGGGCAAACGGCTTACACCGCTGCCAGTTCCCGGGTCAACTTCTTACGCCGCGGCCGGGCGGTCGGGAGCCCGTCGCCGCCCCCGACCCCGACGGCGTCCGGGGCGGCCAGCACATCCTTGAGCCGCTGCCGCGCGACGAACAGCCGCCGCTTGATCGTCCCGACCGGGGCCTCGAACTCCCGGGCCATCTGCTTGAGGCTCCGGCCGCGCAGGTAGAACGCCTCCAGCGCCGCCCGGTCGTCGGCCTTCAGCCGGGCCAGGCCGGCGTACAGTCCCGCCTTGGCCTCGCTCAGCTCCAGTTCGTCGGCCGGGCTGCGGACGACGCCCTCGACCGCGTCGAGGACTTCCGGCGCGGCGCCGAACAGCGGCCCCTTCCGGGTCAGCCGGTTGATCGCCATCCGCGCGGTGATCCGCCGCAGCCAGCCGGCGAAGCACCGGGCGTCCCGCAACTGCGGCAGCTTCCGCATCGCGTGGACGAAGACCTCCTGGGCCAGTTCCTGCGCCTCCAGAGGGTTCCGGACCCGGCTCAGCGCCATCGCGTAGACGCTGCTCTGGAACCGGGTGACCAGCTCGCCGTACGCCTCCCGGTCGCCAGTCTTCGCCTTGTCAACCAGGATCGTGATCTCGGTCCAGCTCATATCGGTGTCCTGTCCCGATCCTTCCCGTGGTTCGGCTGCCGGGCCGCATCGCCGGTCGGGACGGCGCACCCACCCCGGATCAGTGCTAGGGGGGTGGCGCCGCGTCCCGGGCCGGGCGGGGCGCTCGCACGGGTCGCCGACATGCACCACGCGGCGGCCGACTGGGTCGGCCCGGTGCGAAGTCGTCGGCGGACCACGCGCGGCGGTCTCCCGCGGCGGGGTCGGCAGGTGTTGGCCGGATCGACGGGTCGCGGGACAGGTGTCCGACCGCGGAGGACGACTGGGTACGAACGCGCACCCGTCTGTCCCGGTCGCGGGGGGGAATGTAGTCCGCTCGCTCCGCGAGCGGAATTCCGCTCGCGGAGCGAGCGGACTACATTGAGCCCCTCGGACGCCTGTTCCGGCGGGGTCGCCGCCGTCAGGCACAGTGGTCAGGGTTCAGTCCTGGCGGATGACAGTTTCGGCTTCGCGCAACGCTTCGGTCGGACATCTGGGCCGGGGCTAACCCCGGTCGTGGAGGCAGACTCTCAGGTCGTCGTCGCGTATGCCGGCTGTCACCTCACTTCTTGGTTGCCGCGGTTCGGGCTACCGTCTGCCGCACCGTTACTGGTATGGCTTTGAGGTCTTTCCGGTCGTCGAGCCGGTCGGGCGATTGGCAGTCGCCTCCGACCGAATTCGCATGACCGTGGGACCACGGACGGTTGGCCCGGCCCGAATTGGCCCTGTTCGCACGCCACGCGGCGGCTAACGGACCACGACAAGCCGAACTGCCAGGGACTCTCCCGGCCGGACCGCTCGGGTCGCCGGCCGGGGGCATCGACATCGCATCGAAGACCTCCTGCCGGGACCGGGGTTCCGGTTCCGGGAGTCGGGGCATGGGAAACTGCCCCTGGGACAGGACGGTCGTCGGGTGATAGTCGATGCTCACGACGAACCCCGCACCGATGCGATCGGCCGGGGTCGGCAGCGTCACGTTGCCGGCCGACACGGTCTTCAGCACTCGGGTGTTCAGGGTCGTGGTACGCATCGAACTACCTCCAACGACACACATGATGCGGGGGTTGTTGAGGCCACCCGCGGGTAACGGAACTACGTGGACATCTCGACCGGGTAAGAGGGTTGCGGGTTACACAGGGGGTAAACGCAAGACCGGGGTCGGATGTTGGTCCGATCCCCGCCCAACCATCTTATATCCGGGATTCGCCCGCCGCGAGGCCGACATTTCTCCGGATTCTTCCCCGAAATTCGGACGAACCGACGCGGGGGCGTATCCATCAGACACCGGCCGCTGGGTAAGGTTCGCGCGGTTCCGATTTTTTTTCCCGGCTCGCCGGATTCCGGCGCAAGTCCCGCCACGTTCTCGCGTTCGTCTATTTGGGGCGATCCGCTGCGTGTTATCCTGAACACAGCACGCCCCCACACCTCGAGCCGCACCCGGGAGCCGCTGCCATGGCCCGCGCCCTCCGTCTCGAACAATTAGAGTACCGCGACGTTCCGGCGTTCCTGACCGACGCCCAGCTCGTCGTTGGTGCCGACGCCCTGTCCCCGCCGCTGGTCCGGCTCATCGACCCGGCCACTCAGGCCGTCGATAGCCAGTTCCTCGCCTTCGACTCAAACTTCTTCGGCGGCGTGCGGGTCGCGGTCGGGGACGTGACCGGCGACGGCCACCGCGACCTGGTCGCGGCCGCGGGGCCGAGCGGCGGGCCGGTGGTCAAGGTGTTCGATGGGAAGACCGGGGCGGTATTGAGTACCTTCTTCGCCTACGCCCCGTCGTTCACCGGCGGGGTGAACGTGGCGGTCGCGGACGTGGACGGCGATGGCCGGGACGAGGTCATCACCGGGGCCGGCGGCGGAGGCGGGCCGCAGGTCAACGTCTTCGACGGGACCACCGGCGCCGAGAAGGGCGCGTTCTTCGCCTATGACCCGTCGGTCCGCGGCGGGGTGCGGGTGGCGGGCGGCGACCTGACCGGCGACGGGAAGGCCGAGATCGTGGTCGGCCCCGGGTTCGGCGGCGGGCCGGACGTTCGCGCCTTCCAGCTCCACGGCCCGAACGACGCCCGGGCCGTGACCGGGTTCTTCGCGCTGGACCCGTCGTTCACCGGCGGGCTGTATGTCGCGGCCGGCGACCTGACCGGCGACGGCAAGGCCGAGATCGTGGTCGGTGCCGGGTCCGGCGGCGGACCGCAGGTCGGCGTCTTCGCCGCGGACGGCAGCCGGCTCTCGACGTACTTCGCCTACGCGGCCGACTTCCAGGGCGGCGTGCGAGTCGGGGTGGCCGAGTTGACCGGCGACGCGGTGGGCGAGGTGATTACGTCCCCCGGCCCGACCGGGGCGGCGCAGGTCAACGTCTACGAGGGCACCTCCGCGACCGCGACGACGGCCCTGTTCGGGTTCCCGACCGACCAGGTGATGGGCGCCTTCGTGACCGGCTCGCCGCAGCAGCTGGCGATCCCGTCCACCCCACAGCAGACGATCGACGCCTCGTACACGGCGCTGGAGGCGTTCAAGCAGACGGTGCAGCCGCCGCCGGCCCCGCAGCCGACGCCGCCGGGCGTGGTGGTCGTGCCGGTGCCGGTCTACGACTATTACCCGTGGTGGGCGTTCCCGGGGTTCGGCCTGGGCCTGGGCTACGGGTTCGGGATGGGGTTCTACGACGCCCCGGGGTTGTACGCCCCGTACGGCATCCCGTACGCGGTCGATGTGCCGGTCGCGGCGGACTACTACTACGACCCGTTCGGGTTCGATTACTACGAGCCGATGTATGCGGACCCGGGGTATTACGACCCGGGCTACATTGATCCGGGTTATTACGACCCGGGGTACTATGACCCGTATGGGTACTCGGCGGACTACGGCTACTCCGACTACGGCTACTCCGACTACGGCGGCTACTATGATCCGGGGTTCTACTACAGCGACTTCTGACCCGTAGGGTGGGTCGAGTCTTCGAGGCCCACCGTCTGGTGCTCAGGTGGTCACGGTGGGCCTCGAAGACTCGACCCACCCTACAGAAGCTCAGTCCCGTAGCGGCCGGGCGGGCACGGCGGCGGGGCCGCCGATCAGCGCGCCTGGCAACTCCAGCGGCGGCCGTCGAACCATGACACCGGCCCGGATTCGGGCGTGGTCGCCAAAGAGGGCCACCACCCCGGCGTCCGCCCTCATCGTGTCGAGCACCGGCCTCGGGAACACCCCGAGCAGCACGCACAGGGCCGCCGGCAATCCGAACGCGAACGCCTCCCGGCCGGTCAGCCCCGGTACCGGGCCGGCCGCCGTCGGCGGCTCCGCCAGCGGGCCGAAGAACACTCGCCGCAGCATGGTCAGGACGTACCACGCCGACAGCAGAATGCCGACCGCGGCGCACCCGGCCAGGGTGTACCCCAGGCTGTTGGTCAGGGACGGGTCGAACAGGCCGGCCAGCATCAGCATCTCGCTGACAAAGTTATTCAGGCCCGGCAGCCCGATGCTCGCCAGGCAGATCACGAAGGCCAGGAAGGTGTACCCCGGGAACTTCGCCCAGAGCCCGCCGTACTGGTTCATGTCCAGCGTGCGGTAACGGTCGAAGAGGAACCCGAGCAGGGCGAACATGGCCCCGGTCGCCAGGCCGTGGTTGAGCATGTGCAGGGTGGCGCCGGTGGCCCCCTCCGCGTTGAACGCGAACACCGCGACCACCACGAATCCGAGGTGCGAGACGCTGCTGTAGGCGGTCAGGAGCTTCATGTCGCGCTGCGCGTAGGCGCAAAAGGCAGCGTACAGGATGCCGGCGGCGCCCAGTCCGCCGATCACCGGCAGGCCGTACTCCAGGGCAGCGTCCGGGGCGAGCGGCAGTACCAGCCGCAACATGCCGAACGTGCCGAGCTTGGCCAGCAATGCCGACAGGAGCATCGTCACCCCCATCGGCGCCTCGGCGTAGGCGGCCGGCAGCCAGGTGTGGAACGGGACGACCGGCACCTTGACCATGAACCCGGCGACCAGCGCCACGAACAGCCACGCCTGCACGACGCGGTAGCCGTCCTTGTTGGCCAGCAACTCGCTTCGCCGCTCCCCGACTGCGGCGAGTTCGGCCTCGGCCCGCCGGACGGCCGGGTCGTCGGGGCCGGTAGCCGCGACGCGGGCCTGGTCGAGCCGGCTGGCGGCCTGCTCGGCCCGGCGGCCGGCTTCGCCGACCATGAACCAGTGGGTCAAGGACCATGCCTCGACGTTCTGCATCAGCCGGGGGATGGAGAAGGTGATCGGCCCGGGGTTCGGGGCGATCACACCGGTGTCCGTCACGACCGGGCCGTAGTGCGGCTTGGCCTTGCGCGCGTCGCCTTCCTTGGGGGTCGGGTGCAGCGGGGTCGGGTTGGTCAGGACGATGCCGACCAGCCCGGTCAGCGTCAGCAGGCTGCCGAACAGAGTGTACAGGAAGAACTTCCTCGCGGCGTCGCGCCGGCCGCCGCCGACGCCCCAGTGGCCGATCAGGAAGAAGGTCGGGATCAGGGTCAGCTCGAAGAAGACGTAGAAGACCAGCACGTCGAAGGCGCAGAACGCCCCAAGGACGCCGGTCTGGAGGACGAACAGCCAGGCGTAGTAGGCCCCGGCGCGGTCGGTGACCGACTCCCAGGAGACGAGCACGGCGATCAGCGTCATGAGACTGGTCAGGCCGACCAGCCAGACGTTCAGGCCGTCCAGGCCGACGAAGAACTGCACCTCCGGCGGGGGCACGTCGGGGCCGGGTCGCGGTCCGAGCGGCAGGAGGCCCCAGGTGGTCTCGTGAATCTGCGATCCGAGGTCGCCCTCGTGTCCGGGGTCGCCGGGCACGGCGATGGGCGTGAACCCCGGGTCCGCGTGGTACGGGGAGTATCCGATGCCCAGCGGGTCGCCGCGGTCGGTCAGCATGACCGCGGTGAGCGCAACGACCGCGCCGGTCAGCAGCAGGTGGAGGATCGCCAGCCACAGGGCGAGCCAGCGGGCCCGCCCACTGGAGCCGCCGCCCAGCCAGCAGACCAGCGCCGCACCAAGCGGGGTAAACAGCACCGCCAGGAAGGCGATGCGGAGCAGCGGGATCGGGTGGAGGAGGGAGTCCATAGGGGCCTGGGTCAGCGGACCGACCGGAACACGATCACGGTCAGGAACACGGCCAGCCCGAGCACCATGCCCAGGGCGTAGAACTGGACCAGCCCGTTCTGCAGGGGCCGCAACAGCGCCCCGAGGAACCGCGGCAGGAAGCTGACCAGCCGGGCCAGCGAGTCCAGGAAGTAGTCGAACTGCCGTCCGGCGGTGGCGAGCGTCTCGGCCGGCTTGACGACGGTCGCGTCGTAGACCTCGTCCACGTAGAGCTTCTCCCGCGACAGCCGGTAGACGCCGGCGAGCGTCGCGGGCACCGTCTCCTTGCCGTCGCGGTAGGCCCACCATGCCAGACCCAGCCCGGCGAGCGCCGCCAGCGTGCCGAGGGCGGCGATCATCAGGTTGAAGTGCGGGACCTCGACCGCGTGTTCGGTGAGCCGGTTCGCCAGTTGCACGGTCGGCGACCTGGAAAGGAACCCGCTGAAGGCGTGGTTGAACGGCTCGACCGCGATGCCGGCGAACACCGCGCCGACGGCCAGCACGACCAGCGGCCCGAGCATGATCCAGGGCGACTCGTGGGCATGGTGGCCGGCCTCCGGCGGGGTGCGCTCTTCGCCCCAGAAGGTCAGGAAGTATGCGCGGAAGGTGTAGAACGCGGTCAGCAGTGCAGTGAGGAGCGCTACCACCAACACGAACCAGTACAGTCCGGCGTTCGGCCGTCCCGCCTCCGCGGCCATGTACAGGCTGTCGAGGATCGCGTCCTTGCTCCAGAAGCCTGAGAGCAGCGGCAGGCCGGCCAGGGCCGCGGCGCCGCACAGGAACGTCAGGTGCGTCACCGGCATCAGCTTCCGCAGGCCGCCGAAGCGGCGCATGTCGATGACGTTGCCCATCGCGTGCATCACCGACCCGGACCCGAGGAACAGCAGCGCCTTGAAGAAGGCGTGCGTGAACAGGTGGAAGATCGCGGCCGCTACGGCGACGTTCGGGGCGACCGGGCCGCCGCAGCCCAGCGCCATAAACATGAACCCGAGTTGGCTGACGGTCGAATACGCCAGCACCCGCTTGAGGTCAGTTTGCGCGATGGCGATGAACGCGGCGAGCAGCGCCGTCAGCCCGCCGACGAGGGTCACGACCAATTGCGCCGTCGGGGACAGCACGAACAGCGGGGCGCAGCGGGCGAGCAGGTACACGCCGGCCGTCACCATCGTGGCGGCGTGGATGAGTGCGGAGACCGGCGTTGGGCCTTCCATCGCGTCCGGTAGCCAGACGTACAGTGGCAACTGCGCCGACTTGCCGACCGCGCCACAGAAGAGCAGTAGGCACGCCGCGGTCATGTGCGGGTGCGTCTCCGGGCGTGCGGCGATGTGCTCGAACAGGCTGGTGAGGTTCGTGTGGTAGCCGCCGACCTGCCACAGGTAGAAGACGCCAAGGATCATCCCCACGTCGCCCAGCCGCGTCACGAGGAACGCCTTGCGGGCGGCTGCCGCGGCGGAGGGCTTGGCGTAGTAGTACCCGACCAGCAGGTAACTGCAGACGCCGACACCCTCCCAGCCGGCGATCAGCAGCATGAAGTTGTTCGCCAGCACCAACAGCGACATCGAGAAGACGAACAGGCTCATCAGCCCGAAGTACCGGGCGTAGCCGGGGTCGGGGTGGCCGTGTTCGTCGCGCATGTATCCAGCGGAGAAGACCGCGATCCAGGTGGCGACGAACGTCACGGTGGCGAGCATCACCGCCGAGAGCGGATCGACGTGGATCACGAACCGCGCGGCGAAGTTGCCGGCGCTGAACCACGTTACCGGGATGCTGCGGAAGGACGGCTCGCCCTCGGTGCCGGCGACCTGCACCAACGCGATGATCGCCAACACCGCCGCGGAGGCGAAGGAGACGATCGCCGGCAGGTGCGCGAACCGCCAGAGCGGCGTGGCGCTCAGGAGTGCCATCAGGACCGCGGCCGCCAGCGGCAGGGCCAGCGCGATCAGGGCAAATTCGACCGGCCCCAGGCTAGACACGGGCGGGCTCCTCCTCGGCGGGCTTGGCTCCGGCCGGCGGCAGCGTCGGGTAATCCGGCTCCGGCTCCGCGGGCGGCAGCGGCTCCACGTCCACGGCCGGCGGCAGTCCGGCCTCGCGGACCGCTTGCCAGTCCTCCGAGTCCAGCGACCGGTTGCGGCGGTACACGGTCAGGAACAGCGCCAGCGCCAGCCCGGCCTCACACGCCGCCACGGTGATGATGAACAGGGCGAACACCTGCCCGCCCATGTTGCCGTGATACCGGCTGAACGCGACCAGGTTCAGCACCACCCCCTGCATCATCATCTCGGCGCAAAGGAACACGGTGATCAGGTTGCGGCGGGTCAGGAACCCGACCAGCCCGATGCCGAACAGGATCGCCCCGACCGCCAGGAAGTGCCACACCGGAATCACGCCACGCCCTCCCGCCGCCTGTGGGCGATGGCCACCGCCCCGATGGTCGCGACCAGGAGCAGCGTCCCGGCCATCTCCACCGCCAGCAGGTGCTCGGAGTACAGGGCGAACCCAACCGCGGAGACGTTCCGGGCCGGCAGTTCGCCGCGGCCGTACAGCAGCACCGTGTCCTCCCGCAGCGAGTTCAAGTCCTGCCTGACCGCGTCCAGGTTCGGATTCGCCCCGAGCAGGTTGTTGTCGAGCCGGTCGGAGACATCCTTGGCCCGGTCGCGGAGCTTGTCGGCCTGGTCGATCACCGTCCAGGTGCGGGCGTCGGTCCGGGCCGGCTGTAGCCGCTCCTGCACGGTCGGCCGCGGCGGCCCGTCGCCACCGGGCGGCGGCGTCTCGCCGGGGGCGTAGCCGACCGGCCTAGATCCTTCGCGTCGCTGGCCTGCGCGGCCTTCTCCAGTGCGTCGGCCGCGGCGGCGAGGTCGGCGCGATCCGCATCGGTCACGGGCGGGGCCGGCAGCGGCCTCGGGGCGCCGTCGGACGCCGACGCCGGCGAGCTCAGATACAGGGCGAACAGCACCAGCCCGGCGAACGCGAACCCGGCCAGGCTGCCCAGCAGCGGCTCGCGGGTGCGGTCGTTCTCGTCGGACGGCCCCTCGGTGCGCGACAGCATCAACACGAACAGGAACGTCACGATGATCGCGCCGGCGTAGATGATCAGCGTCGCGGCCATCAGGAACGGTGCAGCCAGGAGCAGGAACAGCCCACACGTCGAGAGGATCACGAACGCGAACGCGATCGCCCCGCGGGCCGGGTTACGCTGCGCCACCAGCACCACCCCGAACCCGACCGCCCCGGCCGCGAACAGCCAGAACAACACCTGACCGACGACGTCCGCGGACGGCCGGCCGAACGTGCTCAGGACGAACAGCCCGGCCGCGACCGCCGCGGCCAGGCACAGGAACAGCCCCGCCGCGACCGACCGCCCGCGCGGCTTCGGCAGCAGGACGAACAGCCCGGCCGTCCCAAGCAGGGCAGCCGCGGCGATCTGCCCGACGGGGTTCAAGTCTGTGACGGCAAAAGAGGTCATTCGGGGCTCGTGAAAACGTTCACAAGGTCAGCGGCTGTCTTACAACCGAGGGCGAAGCGCGTCAGCCCTTCCGGGCGAACGGCCGGCGTAAGCCGGCTGGTGTTGCAGGCTCTACCAGCCGGCTTACGCCGGCCGTTCGCCCGAAGGCGGCGCCTCGGACGCCGGCCCGAGCCGTCCGGCCTGCGTGCGGACCGGGTCCGTTCCCCGCCGCACCGTCTCGTCGAAAACGCTCAACAACTTTTCCTTGTCGAACATCATCTGCTCGCGGCTCAGGCCGGTCAGGTCGTAGAGGGTCGTCAACTCGATGGCGTCCACCGGGCACGCCTCCTCGCACATGCCGCAGTAGATGCACCGCAGTTCGTCGATGACGAACGTCTCCGGGTACTTCTCGCGGTCTTTCCAGTCGGTCGGGGCCGGGTCAAGTGCGTCGCCTGCTACAT
>Ga0247829_10000697_pt1 | contig 13727 bp, 15 predicted proteins | sample 12C_Control_Day4_FD_207765 | JGI IMG/M metagenome (GOLD analysis project Ga0247829, IMG submission 207765) | Soil microbial communities from agricultural site in Penn Yan, New York, United States - 12C_Control_Day4 | ecosystem: Environmental > Terrestrial > Soil > Agricultural land | place... | reverse complement strand
ATTCAAGGTCGGGAAGTACGACATCCGCGCGCAGCCCGCCGCGGGCTCGGCGCACATGCTGCGCTACACCGTGATGCTCGACGGCAAGCGCCTCGGCGCGCTGCTCAGCATGCCGACCGAATCCGATTGCCGGTTCCTCGAGTCCCCGCCCAAGGTGCCGCCGCTCAAGATCTTCCAGGTCACCTTCCGGCCGGGCCGGCCGAAGAAGGGCACGCGCCGGCCGGATGAAAACGGCGAGGACGGCCCGCGCATTCCCTGGACGATCAAGAACCAGCGCTACTAGCAGTTCTATACTGGGGAGATGAAATCCTCCCCGGTGGATCCTGAAGGCAAGCGCCTTCCCATCAAGCTGGACCCTACGTCGAACGGCGAGTACCAGCCGGTACCGCTTGCGCCCGCGAACATCGCGGCGAACCGGCTGGCGCATGAGATGGCGTCGACCAACGCGCAAAAGCTTGGCATCTCGCGCCGAAGCTTCCTGGTTTCGTCCTGCGGCGCGGCGAGCACCCTGCTCGCCTTCAACCATGCCCACGGAACCGCGGGCGGCTTCTACGACCTTCATCCCGAAGCCGCGCTCGACGAGCAGCTCGCGCGCGTGCAGACCGGACCGGCGAAGAACGAGCTGATCTTCGACGTGCAGGGACACTTCGTCGACACGCCGAAGGGAAACGCGAAGGGCCCGGAGGTCTTCATCAAGGACGTGTTCATGGACAGCGACACCGATCTCATGGTGCTGTCCTTCGTACCTTCTACGCGCGAAGCCGAGCCGGTGACGATCCAGGCCGCCGACGCGGTGCGGCGCATCGTCGACAAGCTGGAAGGCACGCACCGCCTGTTGCTGCACGGCCGGGTAAATCCCAACCAGGCCGGCGACCTCGAGGGCATGGACGAGCTGGCGCAGAAGTGGGGCGTGAGCGCGTGGAAGACGTATACCCAGTACGGGCCCGGCGGCAAAGGCTACTTCCTGTCCGACGACGTCGGCGTGCGCTTCATCGAGAAAGCGCGCGCGCTCGGCGTGAAGGTGATCTGCGTGCACAAGGGGCTGCCGTTCGGCCGCCAGTCGTACGAGCACAGCCAGTGCAGCGACATCGGCGTGGTGGCGAAGCGCTTCCCGGACGTGAAGTTCCTCGTCTACCACTCGGGCTACGTCACCAGCGTGAAAGAGGGCCCTTACGGGAAGGACGACGGCATCGATACGCTGATTTCGTCATTGCGAAAAAACCAGGTGCCGCCGAACAGCAACGTGTACGCGGAGCTCGGCTCGACCTGGCGCCACCTGATGCGCGATCCCGAGCAGGCGGCGCATGCGCTGGGCAAGCTGCTGGTGCACGTCGGCGAGGACAACGTGCTCTGGGGCACCGATTCGATCTGGTACGGCTCGCCGCAGGACCAGATCGTCGCGTTCCGCGCCTTCCAGATCGCGCCCGCGTTGCGCGAGCGCTTCGGCTACCCGGAAATCACCCCGCCATTGCGCGCCAAGGTGCTCGGCATGAACGCGACCAGGGTCTACGGCATCAGCGCGGCGGAGATCAAGAAGGTGCTGGCGAAGGACACCATCGCCCGGGAGCGAGTGGCTTACGCGGAAAACCCCGAGCCGCACTTCCTCACCTACGGTCCGAAGACGCGGCGCGAGTTCCTCAGGCTGCCGCAGGGCTAGGCGTCGCGCCCGCCCCAGGGCACGATGAAGCCGCTGTAGACCGCGACCGGCAGGTAGAAGATCGCCCACCAGAGCGCGAGCCCGGCCACCGGATGAAAGGCGCCGCCGAAGCTCGCGAACGACGCGAGCGATACGCCGGCGAGCAAGCCCAGCGCGGCGAGCAGGCCCGCGACGGGCACGTACAGCATGGTGGTCACGATGGCAGCCATCCCCAGGACTTCCAGGAGATAGGCGCGCAGGGCATTGCGGATAGCCGATGCTACCGCAGTTCGACCTAGCTCGCCGGCTGCATTTTCTTCGCCGCGCGCTTCTTGAGCTCGGCCATCGACAGATCCTCGGTATGCGTGGCGAGGTGCCAGACGTGACCGAACGGATCCTCAACGGTGCCGAGCCGGTCACCATAGAACTGGTCTTCCACCTTGCGCAGCAGCTTGGCGCCCGCCTTCACCGCGCGCGCGGTGAGCGCATCGCTATCCTTTACGTAGAGATGGAGATGCACCGTAGTGCCGCCACGCGAGGCGGGGCTGAGGAAATCCATCGCCGCGTACTCGCTGGTGAGCATGATGCGCGAGTCGCCGATCGCGATCTCGGCGTGGCCGACCTTGCCGTCGGGCCCGGGCATGCGCATCTTCTCCTGCGCGCCGAACGCCTTCCGGTAGAACTCGATCGCCGCCGCGCCGTCGCCGCACGCGAGGTACGGCGTGACGGTGTGGTATCCGGCCGGGATCGGCTTGACGGCCTTTTTCCTGCTCCTGGCTTTCTTCATGCGAGCTCCTTTCGTCGCGCTATGCTAGCCCCATGCCCGTGACAACACGTCGCGCCCTCGCCTGCGTGCTGCTCGCGCTCCTGTCGAGCTGCACGTTATATTGGGATCCGGAGCAGGCGGAAGCGAACATCGTCTCCGCAGGCAATTTCAAGGCCGGCTCCGGCGAGATTTACCAGGTGGGCGTGCTGCCCCAAAAGGGTTGCCGTCTCTACCTGCGCATGGATGTAACCGGCACCCAGTCCGTCGACATCGACAAGTGCAACTTCATGCAGGGCGAGTTCGTCGACCTGACCAACGACGGCCGCGTGGTGCGCCTGAGCGGGACCAGCCTGAACGAGGCGATGACCCGGGGACGGTAATTGCGCTCCCCGGTTTACTGTTTCATGCACACCGCTTCGATGTTGTTGCCGTCCGCGTCGAGCAGGAACGCGGCGTAGTAGGTCGGCGCGTAGTCGGTACGCACGCCCGGCCGGCCGTTGTCGCGCGCGCCCGCCTTCAGACCCTCGGCGTAGAAGCGCTCGACCGCTTCGCGGCTGTCGGCGCGCAGCGCGACGTGGCAACCGCCGCCTTTCGCATCCTTGTGCAGCCATAGCGCGGGCTTGCCCTTCGGCCCGAAGCCCGCGTAGCCCGCATCCGCCGAGCCCGGCACGTGGCCGAGCGGCGCGAGCATCGCCTTGTAGAGACGCACCGCGCCTTCCAGATCCTTCACCCGCACTCCGACGTGATCGAACATGGTTGCCTCCGTTGAGAGGCCTCCAAGGTAGGCGGTTACTGCAGAACGTTCTTGGAAAATCTTGCGGGCGGCACGCCCGCAGCACGCTTGAAGGTGCGCACGAAGTTCGACAGGTCGGCGAAGCCCACCTCGAGCGCCACCTCGGTGACGGGAAGCTCGCCCTCCGCCAGCAGCCGCGCCGCGCGCCGCAGGCGCGTGCGCACGAGGTACTGGTGCGGAGTCACGCCGAGCACGCGGCCGAAGGTACGCAGGAAATGGAAGGGCGACAGGCCCGCCTGCCGCGCAGTGCTCTCCAGGTCGAGCGGCTCGGCGGCGTTGGCTTCGATCCACCGCGCCGCCTCCACCGCGATGCGGCGCTGCCTGGCGCTCACCGGCGAAGCGTCGGCTTGCGTCGAGACGATGCCGGCGGCCCTGGCGGCGAACAGCATCGCGGCCTCGTCCACGCCGACGTCGCTGCGTCCTTCCGCCGCGGCACAGGCGAGCTCGGCCAGCACCATGAGCTCCGACATCGGCGGCAGGCTGGCGACGTTGCCAAAAAATTTCCGTGATGCGCACGCTTCAGCCAGTGCCGGTGACAGCTTCACCGAAAGGCACTCATCCCCGCAGCCGTGGTGCTCGTGCGTCGCCGTGTACTCCTGGCCCGGGCTGCCGACGAGCACCGCGCCCGCGACCAGCTCGTGCAGGCGACCGAGCGTGTGATAGCCGAAGCTGCCGTGGCGCACGTAGGAGATCGAGTGGCGGGCGTGGGCCTCGGCGAACGGACGCTCGTGCGGCCCGGCGCTGCAACGGTAGTAGTACACCGAGAGCGAGTCGCCCTCGAAGAGCGTGGTGGCGTGCATCCGCCACCAAATTTACGCCGCTTTTTCCTATGCCGCGGCGGAATGCCCGTCGAGCGTTTTCCGCATGGCAGCGACGCCCTGCTCCATCATCGCCCCGATCGGCTGCGCCATCGCGTCGGGCAGCAGGTCGGCGACCCACACTACGCGCGAGCCATTGCCGTGCGCGCTCACCGTGAACGACGCGTTGTGGTGCTGCAGGCGCTCGCTGCGCGCCGAGTACACGAGGCGCCGCGCGCGATCGTCGAGCTCCACGATCACCTCGCGCGCCACCAGGCCGTTGACGAAGGTGACGACGCGATCCTTCCCGTCCATGCGGCAGTCGGTAACGAAGCCGCGTGCAAGCCGCGTATGCACCGCGCCCACATCCTTGAACGCCGCCCATACGGTGTCGGGGGCGGCGGCCAGATCGAACTCTTTGCGGATGGAAGCCATGACCCGAGCGTAGCGCGGCCCGGGCCCCGGCACTTGGAGGATCTTGCGGCGGCCCAGGACAAGGGCGCGCACGGGGAGTTTGCTGCGCGTGAAGCGTCGTGCGCCCCTTGGCCCGGAGCCTGCAAGTTAGCCGGCGACCATGGCGGCCGCAGGGCGCAGTTCTGACTTTGTGGTGACGGCGCTATCCTTGCCGCCATGACCATCAAGCTGAACCACACCATCGTCCACTCGAAGGATCCGCGCGCCGCGGCCGAGTGGTTCGCCGCCGTGTTCGGGCTGCCGCAGCCGAAGCCGTTCGGTCCGTTTCTCGACGTCGAGGTGGGCAACGAGGTGACGCTCGCCTTCCTGAGCGCCGGCGACATGGAGATCCAGATCCAGCACTACGCGTTCCTGGTGAGCGAGCAGGAGTTCGACCAGATCTTCGGTCGGGTAAAGGCGCGCAGGGCGAAGTACTGGGCCGATCCGATGATGAGCCAGGAAGGCAGGATCAACCACCACTTCGGCGGCCGCGGCGTCTACTTCCAGGACCCGAGTGGCCACCTCCTGGAGATCATCACCAAGCCTTACGGCAACTGGCCCGGCTAGGCGGCGGCAAGCTCCGGGTCGCGCGCGGCGAGGTACTCCTCGTAGCCGCCGCGATAGTCGGTGAAATGCGCGGCTCCGGTCCCGTCTCGCCTGAGCTCGATCACGCGCGTGGCGAGCGAGGACACGAACTCGCGGTCGTGCGAGACGAAGATCAGCGTGCCGCTGTACTTGTCGAGCGCGGTGTTGAGCGACTCGATCGATTCCATGTCGAGGTGGTTGGTCGGCTCGTCGAGCAGCATGGCGTTCGGCATGCCGAGCACCAGGCGCCCGATCATCATGCGCTGTCCCTCGCCGCCCGAGATGACCTTGAGCGATTTCTTCTGGTCGTCGCCCGAGAACAGGAGCTGCCCCAGCGTGGCGCGCACGATCTGGTCGTCCTGCTTCAGCTCCGGGCGGCGCCAGCGCCCCAGCCACTCCGCCAGCGTTTCGTCGAAACCGAGCTCGCTCGAAGCATCCTGCGGCCAGTAACCGACGTTGGCTTTCTCGGCCCACTTGGCCTTGCGCAGGTTCTGCAGCAGCGTGGTCTTGCCCACGCCGTTCGGCCCGATGATCGCGACCTTCTCGCCCGCCTCGATGGTGAGGTCGAGCTTGCCGTAGAACAGGCCCTTCGCCTCCACCGCGAGGCGGTGCAGCTTCTCCTTCGCGTCGACCTGGAACCGGATGAACGGGTACTGCCGGCTGGAGGGCTTCACGTCCTCCACCTTGAGCTTCTCGATCTGCTTCATGCGCGAAGTCGCCTGGCGCGCCTTGGCCTTGTGCGCGCGGAAGCGGCGCACGAACTCCTCGAGATCCGCGATGCGGTCCTTCGCCTTCGCGTTGTCCTTCTGCAGCTGCTGCTTGGCGAGCGTGGACGCTTCCATGTAGTCGTCGTAGTTGCCGGCGTAGACGCGGATCTCGCCGTAGTCCACGTCCGCCATGTGCGTGCACACGCTGCTCAGGAAATGCCGGTCGTGGGAGATGATCACCATGGTGCTCGTGCGGCGGTTGAGCACGTCCTCGAGCCAGCGGATGCTGTTGATGTCGAGGTTGTTGGTCGGCTCGTCCAGCAGCAGGATGTCCGGATCGCCGAACAGCGCTTGCGCCAGCAGCACGCGCAGCTTCCAGCCCGGCGCCACCGCGCTCATCGGGCCGCCATGTTGTTCGATGGGAACGCCGAGGCCGAGCAGCAGCTCGCCCGCGCGCGCCTCCGACGTGTAGCCGCCGTATTCGGCGTACTTCGCCTCGAGCTCCGCGGCGCGCAGGAAGTCGTCCTCGCCCGCCTCGGGATTGGCGTAGATCGCGTCGCGCTCGCGCATCGCCGCCCACATCTCGGCGTGGCCCATCAGCACCACGTCGAGCACGCGCTCGTTCTCGTACGCGAACTGGTCCTGGCGGAGGCGCCCGACGCGCTCGTGCGCGTCGATCGCCACCGACCCGGCGCTCGGCTCGAGCTCGCCGGCGAGGATCTTCATGAAGGTCGACTTGCCGCAGCCGTTGGCGCCGATCAAGCCGTAGCGGTTGCCGCCGCCGAACTTGACGGAGACGTTCTGAAACAGGGGCTTGGCCCCGAACTGCATGGCGATGCCGGAGGCGACGATCAAGACAGGCTTTCCAGAAAAAGAAAAAGCCGGCCGAAGCCGGCTTTAACGTCGCGCCCGCGTTTCCGCGGGCGCTTCGTGGCTCTTCAGAGCGGCTTGATGTTCGCCGCGGCCGGACCCTTCTGGCCCTGCGTCACGTCGAAGGAGACCTTCTGGCCGTCCTTCAGCGACTTGAAGCCGGTGCCCTGGATCGAGCTGTGATGGGCGAACAGATCCTTGCCGCCGTCATCCGGCGTGATGAATCCGAAGCCCTTGGAGTCGTTGAACCACTTCACGGTACCTGTAGCCATTTTCAATTCACTCTTAAAAAATTTACTGCTTGCGCGCGGCTGACCGAGCTGCGCTGCGGGCACGATGGTCAAGAAGGAATTGACTGCCACTAGGAGCCGCTTGTGGCGGCGTAGGAGGTAGATCACTCACTGTGCTTGAATCCTGCGGGCCGCACTGTACCACGAATCCCCTGGGGCGTAGGGTTTTCCCTCACGCGCGCGAAAGCACCATTCCGGGGCGCGCCCCGGTGGGCCTGCCGTCGCGCCACACCACCTCGCCGTTCACCACCACGGTCTCGATGCCCTTCGCCGGCTGGATCGGCTTGGCGAAGGTAGCGGCTTCGTCCACCCCGTCGGCATCGAAGATCGCGATGTCGGCGGCAAAACCTTCCTTCAGCACGCCACGGCCGGCCAGGCCAAAGGTCCTGGCGGTGAGGCCGGTCATCTTGTGCACCGCGGTTTCCAGCGGGAACAGGTTGAGGCCGCGCGAGTAGTGGCCCAGCACCCTCGGGAAGCTGCCCCAGAGTCGCGGGTGCGGCGCGGCGTCGTGCGGCAGGCCGTCGGAGCCGATCATGGTGCTGGCGAAGGACAGGATGCGCTGCACGTCCTTTTCGTCCATCGAGAAGTAGATGGCACCGGCGGGCAGCAGGTCGTCCACGGTCAGGTTGTGCTTCTTCCGGATCTCCTCGAGGTCCATGCCGGCCACCTCGGGATGCGGCTTCGACCAGGTCACCAGCACCTTGCTCGCGTTCGCCACCCGGCTCGCCGACAGGATGGTCGACGACGCGTGGTACGGATAGCAGTCGAGGCCGATCTTCTGCGAGCGCATCGCCTTCTCGATGAACGGCAGCGTCTCGGCCGAGCGGCCGTGGTTCGCCTTGCCCGCCACTTTGTGATGCGAGATCACCACCGGGATGTCGAGCTCGCGCCCGACGCGGAAGCTCTCCTCGAGCGAATCGAGGATGTGCTCGCCCTCGTCGCGCATGTGGGTGCAGTAGATGCCGTTGTGCTTCGACAGCGGCCGGCAGATGTCGATCACTTCCTCGCACGGCGCGGCGTGCGCCGGCTCGTAATACAGGCCGGTCGACACCCCGATCGCGCCTGCGGCCATCGCTTCGTCCACCATGTCCTGCATCTTTGCGATTTCGGATTTGGTGGCGGGTCGCTCGACGTCGTCCATGGTCTGAACGCGCAGCATGGAATGGCCGACGAGCAGCGCGCAGTTGGTGGCCGCGGGCTTTGCCTTCAGCTCGGCTACGTACGCCTTGAAAGTCTTGAAGCGAAACCAGCCGCCCGCGTCGTCGAGCAGGTCGAGCGGCACCGCGACCGGCGCCTTCATGCCGTTCGGCGCCGGCGCGAGCGAGATGCCGCAGTTTCCCGCCACCACCGTGGTCACGCCCTGGCTCACCTTCGGCGCCATGTCGGGCGACGACAGCATCAGCCGGTCGTCGTGCGTATGCGCGTCGATGAACCCGGGCGCGGCGATCCTGCCTTTCGCGTCTATTTCTCTTTTCGCTTTTCCGGAGATGGCGCCCACCTGGACGATGCGACCGCCCTCGATGGCAATGTCGGCTTCAAAACGAGGCGCGCGCGTACCGTCGATGACGGTGGCATTGCGGATGACGAGATCGAACCTAGTCAAACGATGCTCCAGGGAAAAATAGGGACTGTCCCCATTTTTCCTAGTCGACCTTCGCTCCCGATTTCTTCACCACGTCGGCCCATTTCGGCGTTTCCTTGCGCACCAGCGCGAGGAACGCCTCCGGGCCGGCGCCGTCGGGCTCGGTGTCGAGCTGGCGGTAGCGCTCCATCACCGCCGGCGAGGCGAGCGCTTTGCGAATCTCATCGGTCAGCCTGGACACAATCTCCTTCGGCAGCTTCGCCGGCCCGATGATGCCGCCCCACGAATTGGTCTCGTAACCCGGCACCGCTTCGGCGATCGTCGGCAGGTCGGGGAACTGCGCGGCGCGCTTCGGCGCCGACACGCCCAGCCCGCGCACGCGTCCCGCTTTCACGTGCGGCCCGATCGAGGGCACGTTGTCGAACATCACCTGGATGTTGCCCGCCATCAGGTCGTTGATCGCCTGCGGGCTGCCCTTGTAGGGCACGTGCACGATGTCGGTGCCGGTCATGGACTTGAACAGCTCGCCGCCCAGGTGCCCGGTGGTGCCGTTGCCCGAGGAGCCGTTGGAGAGCTTGCCGGGATGCTTCTTCGCGTAGGCCACGAGCTCCTGCACCGAGCGCACCGGCAGGTCGTTGCTCACCGCGAGCATGTTGAACACCTGCACGCAGTTCGACACCAGCGTCAGGTCCTTCTCCACGTCGTAGGGCAGCTTGGGCAGCAGCGCGCGGTTGATCGCGAGCGACACGATGTTGCCGTAGCCGAGCGTGTAGCCGTCGGGCGCGGCCTTCACCACGTCCATCGTCGCCGGCACGAATGACGCGCCGGGCTTGTTCTCGATCACGAACGGCGTGTTCATTTGCGTGGAGAGCTGCTGCGCAAGCACGCGCATCAGCACGTCGACCGAGCCGCCGGCAGCCGAGCCGAGGATCAGGCGGATCGGCTTCTCGGGATAGGCAGCCAGCACCGGAAGCGCGGCGGTCAGAAGCAATACAGAAACGAAAAGCCGGATGCGCATGGCTACCTCACCGAGAACGGCGATTGATAGGGCCGGCCGAAAGGCACGCCGCCGAGCACCGCCGTCACCGGCTTGAGGTACGCCTTGCCCGAGCGCTTGTTGTTGCGCGTATCGACGAACTCGACCGGCCCCTGAACCAGCTCGACGATGCTCGCATCGCCTGGGGCGCCGACCTGCAGCGAGCCCAGCATCGGCATGCGGTTGATGATGCGCGCCGGCGTCGCGGTCGCCATCTGCACCACCTGCTCGAGCGTGAAGCCGAGCGCCATGAACTTGCTCATCACCCAGGTGAGGTAGGGCATGCCGGGGGAGTTGCCGGAGAACACGTGGATGTCGGACGAAATGGTGTCGGGTCCGGCGCCCTGCTGGATCGCGGGCTCGGCGACGGTGAAGTCGAAGCTGCCGCCGCCGTGGCCGATGTCGAAGATCACGCCGCGCTTCTTCGCCGCCAGCGCCGCCGGCAGCAGCTTGCCGTCCTGCACGATGTTGGTGAAGGCGCCCTTGAGGTTGGGCGCGCCCGAGTAGCAGTGCGTGAGAATGTCGCCGGGGCGCAGCAGGTCGAGGGTCTCGGACATGACTTGCGGCGTTGCCACGCCGCCGATGTGGCACATCACCTTCGCGCCGCCGCCGGCGATCTCGCAGGCGCGGATCGCGCGCTTGAGCGGCTCGACGCCGGCCTGCGCCACCACATTCTCGGAGGTGCGCACCTTCACGCCGAGCGCGATGTCGGCGTTCTCGCCCACCGCGCGTGCCGCGGCCTCGGCCTGCGCGAAGCCGAGGTGGTAGAGCTCGGGCTCGGGAAAGCCGGAGAGGCCGATATTGGCGATGTTGACGAACGCGTACAGGCGGCTGCGCGTCGCGGCCATCACGTAGCGGCGGAAGGCGGCGAAGTTGTTCGCGCCGGCGTCGCCCGCCGACACCAGCGTGGTCGTGCCCTGGAACGGGATCAGCTCGTCGGCCGGGATGCCGATCGCCGAGCCGTACGGGTACACGTGCGAGTGGAGATCGATCAGCCCCGGCAGCACCAGCTTGCCGGAGGCATCGAGCGCGCGGTTGGCGCGCGCCGCCGGGATGTCGGCCTCGATCGCCGCGATCTTGCCGAAGCGCATGCCGATGTCGCGTTTCCCCCGCAGCTTGAGCGCCGGGTCGAGCAGCTCGCCGCCCTTGATCACCAGGTCGAACTTGTCATCCGGCTTCATCTGCGCGCGCAGCGCGCCGCTGATCGGACCCAACGCGAATGCGGCGCCCATTCCGGCGACGAAGCGCCGGCGATCGTGCAAGCTCATGACAACCTCCCTGGTTTCAAACCTTGACGCCCTCGTCCGCCACCACGCGCTGCACCGCCGGGCGCTTGAGCATGCGGTCTTTCATCGCGGTGTAGCTCTTGAGCTCCGCCACCGGCTGCCCGCGCTTCGCGGCCCAGGTGTAGAACACGAAGGCGTAGGGATCGAGCACCGAGTACTTGTCGGAAAGCCATTCGCGCTTCGCGTACATGGCGTCGATCTGCTTCAGGTACTCGAAGAAGCTTTTCTTGCCCATCTCCTGGATGCCGGGAAAGGCCGACTTGTCCTCGGTGTAGCGCTCGGGGCGGCCGACGTGCGCGTTCGCCGGGTGCACGGTGGCGGCGAAGAAGCCGATGAGCGAAAGCGCCTGCGCCTCCTTCACCGGGTCGCTCGGCCACAGGCCGAAGCGCTTGCCGAGGAACGGCAGGATCGCGGTGTTCTCGGTGAGCGGCGTGCCGTCGTCGAGCTTGAGCGCCGGCACGCGCCCGAGCGGGTGGATCTTCATGTACTCGGGCGTCTTCTGCTCGCCCTTCGAAAGATCCATGCGCTTGGCGTCGTACTTCTCGCCGCTCTCCTCCATCACGATGTGCGGCGCCATCGAGCAGGCGCCGGGGGCATAGAACAGTGTGAGCATGGCGGCCTCAGTTCGCGGCGAAGCAGTAGAACAGGCCGGCGCCGCCGGAGGACTTGAGCTGGTCCTGGCTGCAGCCGCGCGAGCCGTGCGAGGAGTTCCACGACTTCATGTGGCGCGTGTCCTTCAGCCCCTGCAGGTCGTGGTGGCCGACGATCGCCGAGCCTTCGCCGCTCTTCGTCCAGTTGCCGCAGGTGGTGTCCCCGCCCGCTGTCGAGTACAGGCCGGCCGGGTCCGAGCCGGTGAGGATGTCGTGCTCGTTCGGCGTGTCGCCGCGGCCCTTGACCATCTCGCCCTTCTCGTTCAGCGCGGTCTCTTTCTTGAAGTTGCTCTTGCCCGAATGCAGGTCCGCCACGTTCTTGGCGATCACGGTCCCCTTGGCATTGCGCCACGGGCCCTTGCCGATGCGATCGCGCGCGTTGACGCCGGCGTCGCCGCCCGGCGCAGTCGTGCTGAGGTAGGCCTTCCAGTTCGTGTTCTTCGAGCCCGCGGCCTTGGCGAGCGCATTGCAGTGCGCATCCGCGCCCTCGAGCCCGCCGAGGTCGGCGCCGTTGCCCTTGCCGACGCTGGTCACGAAGAACGTCATCTCGCCGCCGCCGCCCTTCTTCGCCGCTTTCGCCTTGTCCTTGTCCTGCGCGTGCGCGGGCGACGTCAAGCCCGCCGAGACCAGAAACGCTGCCGCCACGACCGTGGAAACCTTCATGAAACCTCCTCAGGGATGGGATGGAACCGGGGATGCTGCTCCCCGGCCAACATGCGCATGCCGAACCCTATTCCGCTCCAGGGCCTGGCATCAAGCAGATTTTCGCCGCCGCAGCACCGGCGCGATCATCGCGGCGAGGACCAGCGCCGTTCCCAGCATGAACGCCAGGCTGATCGGCCGCGTGAAGAACGGCGACGGATCGCCGCGCGCGAGCAGCATGGCGCGGCGCAGGTGCTCCTCGAACAGCGGGCCGAGCACGTAGCCGAGGAGCAGCGGCGCCGGCTCGCATTCGAGCTTGGCGAGCAGGTAGCCGAGCGCGCCGAGCCCCGCGCACAGGTACACGTCCACCGGGTTGTTGCTCACGCTGTAGTTGCCGATGCAGCAGAACATCACGATCGAGGGGAACAGCCACCGGTACGGCACGCGCAGCAGCCGCACCCAGAGCCCGACCAGCGGCAGGTTGAGCACCACCAGCATCAGGTTGCCGATCCACATGCTGACCACCACGCCCCAGAACAGCTGCGGCTTCTCGACGATCACCTGCGGCCCGGGCGCGAGCCCGTGCATCATCATCGCGCCCACCATCAGCGCCATCACCGCGCTGCCCGGGATGCCGAGCGTGAGCGTCGGGATGAAGCCGGTCTGCGCCGCGGCGTTGTTCGCCGCCTCCGGCGCCGCCACGCCCTCGATCGCGCCGCGGCCGAAGCGCTCCGGATCGCGCGCGAGCTTCTTCTCGAGCATGTAGGCGGCGAACGACGACAGCGCCGGCCCGGTGCCCGGCAGCACGCCGAACACCGCGCCCACGGCGGTGCCGCGCGCCGCGGGCCAGGCGGCGTCGCCCAGGTCGTAGCGGCTCGGCATGAGCTGCGGGATGCGGCTCGTGAGCACCTCGCGCGGCTCGCGCGACTCGAGGTTGACGGCGATCTCCGCCACCGCGAACAGGCCGACCGCGATCACCGTGAAGCCGATGCCGTCGGCGAGCTCGGGCAGGTCGAACGTATAGCGCTGCCATCCCGAGTTGACGTCGGTGCCGACCATGCCGAAGAGCAGGCCGAGCGCCACCATCGCGAGGCCCTTCACCGCGTCGCCGTGCGCGAGCACCGCCGAGGCGACCAGGCCCATCAGCATCAGCGCGCAGTACTCCCAGGGGCCGAACTTGAGCGCCCATTCGCCGAGCGGCGGCCCGACGAACGCGATCAGCAGCGTGCCGACGCAGCCGGCGAAGAACGACGAGAGCGCCGCGACCGCGAGCGCCGGCCCGGCGCGCCCCTGGCGCGCCATCTGGTAGCCGTCGATGCAGGTCACCGCCGAAGCGGTCTCGCCCGGCAGGTTGACGAGGATCGCGGTAGTCGAGCCGCCGTACTGCGCGCCATAGTAGATCCCCGCCAGCATGATGAGCGAGGCGATCGGCGGCAGCGTGAAGGTGAGCGGAAACAGCATGCCGATCGCGACCACCGGCGTGATCCCGGGCAGCACGCCGATCAGCGTGCCGAGCATCACGCCGGCGAAGCAGTAGGCGAGGTTCTCGAGCGAGAACGCGACCGCGAACCCCAGCGCGAGGTTTTCTACCAAACGAAATACCGGCCGGGAAAAACGTGGAACGGCAGCTTGAG
>Ga0247829_10000695_pt1 | contig 13735 bp, 6 predicted proteins | sample 12C_Control_Day4_FD_207765 | JGI IMG/M metagenome (GOLD analysis project Ga0247829, IMG submission 207765) | Soil microbial communities from agricultural site in Penn Yan, New York, United States - 12C_Control_Day4 | ecosystem: Environmental > Terrestrial > Soil > Agricultural land | place: USA... | reverse complement strand
GTCAGCACCTGCTCGACGCCTTTCTGCACCGCCGGGATCAGCGTGTTCGGAATCGCGCCGCCCTTCACCTGGTCGACGAACTCGAAGCCCGTGCCGCGCGGCAGCGGCTCGATGCGCAAATAGACCTCGCCGAACTGCCCGGCGCCGCCGGTCTGCTTCTTGTGCCGGTGATGGCCTTCGGCCTTCGCCGTGACGGTCTCGCGATACGGCACGCGCGGCGGCCGCGTCTCGACCTCGAGCTTGAACTGGCTCGCCATGCGCTCGAACACCGAGCGCAGGTGCAGCTCGCCCAGTCCCCGCAGCACCGTCTCGTTGACGCTCGGATCGTGCGCGACGACAAGCGTCGGATCCTCGGCGATCATCTTGTGCAGCACGTCGGAAATCCGCTGCTCGTCGCCGCGGCGCTTCGGCGTGATCGCGAAGCCGTGCATCGGCACCGGGAACTCGAGCGGCCGCATGTGGATCTGGTCCTCGTCGTGCGAGTCGTGCAGCACGCAATCGAAGACGATGTCGTCGACCTTGGCGACCGCCGCGAGATCGCCGGGAACCGCGCGATCGACCTCGACGTACTTTCCGCCCTGCAGCATGAACAGGTGGCCGACCTTGAACGGTTTGCGGCCGTCGCCGACGAAGAGTTGCGTGTCCCGCGTTACCGTGCCCTGATGGACGCGGAACACGCCGAGCTTGCCGACGAACGGGTCCATCACGACCTTGAACACGTGCGCGAGCACGTGCTTCTGCGGATCGGGCTGCGACCGGAACTCCACCGCGGCGTCGCCCTCGCCCTTGATGAAGAGCGGCGGGTTGCCTTCTGCGGGATTGGGCGCGAGCTTCACCAGCACGTCGAGCAATTCGCCAACGCCCGCACCGGTGCGCGCGGACACGAAGCACACGGGCACCAGATGACCCTCGCGCAGCGCCTTCTCGAATGGCGCGTGCAGCGCCGACGGCTCGACCTCGCCCTGCTCGAGATAGAGCGACATCAATTCCTCGTCGACTTCGACGACCTGGTCGACGAGCGCGCCATGCGCCTCCTCGACCGACGAGAAATCGGCGTCGCCGGACGGATTGAAGAAGCAGTCGACGACCCGCTTGCCGCCGTCGGCGGGCAGGTTGATCGGCAGACATTCCCTGCCGAAAGCGCTGCGCACGGCGGCGAGGATCGCCGGCAGGTCCACGTTCTCCACGTCGATCCGATTGATGACGACGAGCCGGCACAGCTTGCGATCGGCCGCCCACTCCATCATGCGTGCGGCGATCATCTGCGGCCCCGCCGATGCGCTGATCACCACGGCGGCCGTCTCGACCGCATCGAGCGCGCCGATCGACTGGCCGATGAAGTCGGGGAATCCGGGCGTGTCGATCAGGTGGATGCGCGTGTCCGCGGTTTCGAGATGCAGGAGCGAGGCGCGCAGTGAATGCTGGTATTGCTTTTCCAGCGGATCGAAATCGCTGGCGGTGGTCCCGCGCTCCACGCTGCCGGCCGCCTGGATGGCGCCGGCCTTGGCGAGCAGCGCCTCGGCGAGCGTCGTCTTGCCCGCCGCGCCGTCACCTACCAGCGCTACAGTACGAATGTGCTCCGTCGTGAATGGCTCCATCGCTTATCCTCCGTCCGATGGGGCGAATGTACCGCCGAAGCGGGGCGCTGTCAGCCTGGTCGAGGAACGAGGATTGAGGATCGAGGATCGGCGAGGGACCGGGCAACGCGATGGAGACCAGTCACGCGGTTGAGCGTTTGTCCTACCGCGCCCCGCGGCGCGCGCCCGACAGCGGCGGCGCGCGCGGCGTGCGAGCATGTCCGACGTGCTCGTGCCCCTATCCCTGACACCGCCGCTGTCGCGAAGCGCGCGGAAGATCGCGCACGATCCGCTCGGCTTCGCCGCGCAGACGCTGCGCGCGTTCCGCGCGAACCAGGGACTGCTGCTCGCCGGCGGCGTCGCCTACTACACGCTGCTGTCGATCGTGCCGCTGATGATCCTGCTCGTGATCATCCTGTCGCACGTCATCGAGACCGATCGCCTGCTCGCGACGCTCGCGCGCTATCTCGAGCTCGTCGTTCCCGGCCAGTCGGCACCGCTGCTCGACGAGCTGCGCGGGTTCATCTCGCATCGCGAAGTGATCGGGTGGACGCTCGCCGTCACGCTGCTCTTCTTCAGCTCGCTCGCGTTCTCCGTGCTGGAGAACGCGATGTCGGTGATCTTCTATCACCGCGTGCTGGCGACGCACCGGCGGTTCATCGTCTCGGTGCTGCTGCCGTACTTCTACATCCTGCTGCTGGGCATCGGGTTGCTGATCGTCACGATCGTGGCCGGCGCGCTGCAGGCGCTCGGACTCACGACGCTCGACCTGCTCGGTCACGACCTGTCGCTGTCCGGAGTGTCGCGCGCGCTGCTCTACCTGATCGGCGTCGGCGGCGAGATCCTGGTGCTCGCGTCGATCTACTTCGTGATGCCCGTCGGGCGCCTGTCGTGGCGGCATGCGCTGATCGGCGGCGTCAGCGCAGCGGTGCTGTGGGAGATCTCGCGCCACGTGCTGGTGTGGTACCTGGCGACGCTCTCGCAGGTGCGCACCGTCTACGGCTCGCTTACGACGGTGATCGTCGTGCTGCTGACGCTCGAGCTCGCGGCGATCGTGCTGCTGCTCGGCGCGCAGGTGATCGCGGAATACGAGCGGATCGAATGGGAGCCCGTGGCGAAGAAGCCGTCGTCGCTGCACACGGGCAGCGTCTAGAAAAAAGCGTTACTGCCGCACATCTCCCAGCAAGGACTTCAGCGCTCCGAGCAGCTCGTCTTCCTGATACGGCTTGCCGAGGAAGCGGTCGACGCCGAGCTCTGCCGCGCGGTTGCGATGCTTGTCGGCGGTGCGAGACGAGATCATGATGATCGGAATATGCGCGCTTTGCGCGTCGTTGCGGATCGACTTCGCGAACTCGAAGCCGTCCATCCGCGGCATCTCGATGTCGAGCAGGATGGCGTCGGGCGTGTGGTCGCCGAGCACCTTCAGCGCGTCGACGCCGTCGCGCGCAGTCGTCACCGAAAAACCCTCGCGCGTGAGCAGGCGGGTCGTGAACTTGCGCACCGTAAGCGAATCGTCGACGACCAGCACGCGCCTGCGCGCCGTGGCCGACTCCGATGCGCGACGTGCCTGCGCGATCCGCTCGTCGTCCGCCGGATCGTAGCGGACGATGCCGGGCCGCTGCGCGAGCTGCACCGGATTGACGATCAGCACGATCTCGCCGGTGCCGAGCACCGTGGCGCCGGAGATCCCCGCCACGCGCGCGAGCTGCGGCCCGATGTTCTTGACGACCACTTCCTGGTTGCCGACCATTTCGTCGACGTGGACGGCGACCGTGCCCTGGCCGCTGCGCACCAGCAGCACAGCGTTGTAACGCGCGGTGTCGGGAAGCGATGCCGCGTCGCCGAGCAACCGCGGCAGGTAGTGGAAAGGCCACGCGCGGCCGTGCCAATGCACCTGGCGATCCGCGTACAGCGTGCGCAGCGCATCGGGCTTGACCTGCTGCACCTGCTCCACCATCGGCGCAGGAATCGCCCACATCCGGCTTCCCGCGCGCACGAGCACCGCCTGCGCCACCGCAAGCGTCAGCGGCAGGAACAGGTTGAAGCGCGTCCCCTTGCCGGGCTGCGTATGAACGTCGACGCGGCCGCCGAGTGCGACGATCTCGCTGCGCACGACGTCCATGCCGATGCCGCGGCCGGAGATCTGCGTCAGCGCGGTCGCCGTCGAGAAGCCCGGCTGGAACAGGCATTCGACGAGCTGGTGGATCGTCGGCTCCGCATCGGCCTCCATGAGGCCGAGCGCCACCGCACGTTCGCGCACGCGCTCGAAATCGATGCCCCCGCCGTCGTCCGCAATCTCGATCGCGATTTCATTGCCGACCTGGCGCACGGTCAGCGCGACCTCGCCGATCTCCGACTTCCCCACGGCGACGCGCGCGGCACGCGACTCGACACCGTGATCGAGCGCGTTGCGCAGCAGGTGCTCGAGCGGGCCGACGAGCTTCTCGAGGACCGAGCGGTCGAGCTCGGTCTGCCCGCCGTTGATTTCCAGGTTGGCGCGCTTGTCGAGCTCGCGCGCGGTCTTGCGCAGGATCCGGTACAGCCGCTCGGACAGGCTGCCGAACGGAACGGTGCGGATTGCGAACAGCCGCTGCTGCACGTCGCGCGACAGCCGCGCCTGCGCGATCAGCGCCGCATCGGCGTCGTCGAGGTTCTTGAGCAGCGCCTGCTGCACCGTCGACACGTCGTTGATGCCTTCGGCGAACGAGCGCGTCAGCTCCTGGAAGCGCGTGTAGCGGTCGAGCTCCAGCGGGTCGAACTCCTCGTTCGAGGTACTGGCGAGCGACATCCGCGACTGGATCTGCGTTTCGGCCGCGAGCTCGATCTCGCGCACCTGGCCGCGCAGGCGGATCACGCTGTTCGTGAGCTCGAGCAGGTTCGCCTTCAGCGCGCGCAATTCGCCTTCGACGCGCGCGCGGGCGATGGCCACTTCCCCGGCTTCGTTCACGAGCTGGTCGACGATGTCGGCGCGCACTCGAAGCAGCCCGCGCGCCGAATCGGGCTCGGGACGGTCGGCGCCGCGCGACGGTGCCATCGCGCGTGTCGCCGCCTCCGCGCCTGCGCCGGCGCTTGTCGAAACGGCGCGTTCCGGCGCGAGCGCTTCCGGGACGGGCGCTGCGGCCGGCGCCGTCGCTTCCGGCACGGCAAGCCACGGCAGCGCGACGTTGGACTTGCCTTCGCGCAGCGCATCGAGCACGAAGCCGATGCGATCGAGATCGGTGTCGAGCGCCTCGAACAGCTCGCCGCTCGGCGCGACGGGCGCGTCGCCCAGCGTCAGGCGCGACTCCATCCGGTGCGCGAGCTCGCCGAGCTTCATCGCGCCCGCCATGCGCGCGCTGCCCTTCAGCGTGTGCAGCGTGCGCCGCAGCTGCGCGCCGCACGCAGCGTCGTCGGGCGTGCGCCTCCATGCGCGCAAACCTTCGCCGGCCTGCGGGAAGAGCTCGCCGGCTTCCTCGAGAAAGATCGGAAGAATCGTCTCGTCGACATCGTCGGCGACGTCAAGCAATGATTCGTCGGGAACCGCCGGGCGCACCGGCTGTGCAAGCGACGGTATGAAGGCCGCCGCGATGACGGCCGCTGCGTCGGTGATCGACGGTGCGGCTTCGACCGCGTGATCCGAAGCTGCCGCGTCGTCCAGATGGCCCGCGAGCGGCACGAAATCGACAGGCGGTACGGCTTGCGCTTCGGCCACGGTCCTGCCGGCATCCGGCGTCGCCTCGAGCGCCGCTTCCGCCACGACCTCCGGCGCATCGGCTTGCGGCGCTTCGCCGCCTTCAGATTCGGGCGGCAGCAGCGGCCCGCCGGCGGGGACGTCGGCCAGCGCTTCCTTGCGCATCTCGTCCAGCTCGGTCGCGATGTCCAGCGCTTCGCGCTCGTCGCTCGGCGTGAAGCCTTCGCGGCTCTTCACGCGGCTCACGAAATGCGCGAGGCCCGCGGTCGCCCGCGCGAGCACCGGTTGCGCCGTGCTCGGGAACGGCACGCCGCGCTCCTCGAGCGCGAGCAGCGCCTGCTCGAGCGCGCGCGCCGCCGTCGCGATCAACGTGATGCCGCCGGTGCGGTGGATGCCGCACAGCGTGTGGCTCGCGCGCACCATCGCTTCGACGGGCATGTGATCGGGATCGAACTGCAGCACCGATACTTCATGCTGCAGCACGGCGACATTCTGGTCGGCCTCGTCGCAGAGGATCCGCCAGAGCGCGGCGGACAGCGTCACGGATCCGACGGTGACATCCTCCAGCTCCGTCCCCGGCGCGGGTTCCGTTTCACGCGCGCCGTCGGTCAGCAGCGTGAGCCCCGGCGAATGCGGATGCGCGTGCGTGCGCGCGCGTGCGTCGCTCGCGCCCGCGTGCGCGGCGGAGTTGTCCGCGACGACGCGCAGCACCGGCTTCACCGGGTCGCCGCGATCGGCAGGTACGCCGACGTCGATCGTCTCGCCGAGCGACTGCTCGATCACCGTGACGCTGGGTTGATCGCCATCGTCAGGCGCGCTCCCGAGCTCCGGAAAGTCGACGAGCTCCAGGTCGGGTGCGCCCGGCACGACCGCATCGTGATCCGCACCCGGCGTGCCCAGCAGCGCGGACGCCGCGGCCGGATATTCGATCGGCGCGTGATCGGGCGCTGCAAAAGGCGTGAACGTTTCGCCCGCGCCCATGTGCGTCGTCGGTGCGGCCGGCGCCTTCGCAATCGGGCCGATCGGCGCGTCGGTGGCCACAGGCACCGGCTTGACCGGCGCGGGGGGCGGCACCGGCGGCAGCGGCATCGTTCCGGGCAGCTCGGCCTCGACGGCGCGCAGCGCCGCGGCGAGAGGCGCGGGATCCGTCGCAAAGCGTCCTGTTTGCCGCAATTCCCTGACCCAATGCCGGAAGCTTTCCTGCGCGATGCCGATCAGCGCGATCACGGCGGGCGTCACGCGCCGATCTTCCTCGAGCAGGCGGTTGTGCACGCGCTCGACGTTCCATGCGAGCTCGCCGAGCTCGGTCAAACCGACCATGCGGCCGCTGCCTTTCAGCGTATGGAACTGGCGGCGCGTCGTGACGAGCGCATCGCGGTCGCCGAGGTTGTGCTCGAGCGCGCGTTTCTGTTCGGCAACGGTTTCGAGCACCTCGTCGGCTTCGGCGAGATAGATATCGAGCAGCTCCGCGTCGAGGCCGCTCGCGTCGGTGTCGAGCAGACGCTGCGTCTCCTCGGAAATCGCCGGCGCGGGCGCCGTGCCCGACTCGACGATCAGGTCCACGCTCGCGGCGAGCGCGGTGCTCTCGCCCTCGTCGATCTGCCGCAGCGCCGCGTTCGCTTGCGCGACGAGGTCGGCGTCGCCGATCAGGTCAGCGTCGTCGCGCAGGCTCGCGAGCTTGCCGCGCAGCTCGGCGCGCGCGTCGGCATCCGCCGGCGCGTGGCGGACGTCGGCCATGAGCCGCGGCAGCGCTGCGCGCAGCTCGGCGACCGAATCCTCGACCGATTGCGGCTCCGCGACCGCGGCCTGCGGCGTCTCGCCGAGGCGCTTCGCGATCAGCGGGGCGATGATCCGGTCGCGCTCGGGTCGCTGGTGCAGCACGGCGTCGATGTAGAAGCCGAGCCCCGAAAGCGACTCGGCCAAAAGCTCGAGCCCTTCCTCGTCGACGCCGGTGCCGGGATCGGCATACGTCTCGATCTGCGCCTGGCATAGCGCGAGCAGGCGATCGGCGTCGTCGAGCTCGAGCATCTTGAGCGCACCGCGGATCTGCTGGCTGTCCTTCGCGAGTGCCGCGAGCTCGGTGCGCCGCGTGTGGTCGCGGAAGAACGCGTCCAGCACCTGTTCCATGTGGCGCAGGTTCGCGCGCACTTCGCGCATCACCTGCGCGAGCAGCGCGCGCTCCTGCGCGCGGCGCGACATCTCGTCGAGCGCGGGCGCCGCGTCCGTCGCCGTGCGGCCGGCACGCGCGGCGTCGAGACGCGCGATCATCGCGTCGACCTGCGTCGCGAACTCCGGCGACAGGTTGTTGAAATTCTCGAACGCGCTCTCCGCGAGCAGCAGCGCGGTCGCGAATTCCATCGCAAGCGGCTCGGCCGCGCCTTCCGGCGGCATGGCGGCCAGGCGCTCGGTGAGCGTCGTCATCAGCCGCGAGAGCGCCGGGTGCTTGAGCTCCGCGGCCTTGGCGTTCGCGGAGCCGACGAGCTGCGCGAGCTTCGGCAGCGTGTCGGTGCGTCCCGATGCCGCCTTGAGCCAGGCGTCCTTCGCGTGCGCGAGCTGCTCACGCGCCTCGCGCAGCAGCGGCTGCAGCCGCACGACGTCGCTGTCGAGCGCCTCGGGCGTCGGCATCAGCGCCGCGAGATGATAGGTGCGCTGCACGAGCTCGATCTGCGGCGTCGCGGGCTTCGCGGTGGCGACGTGGTACAGCACCTCGCGGCGCAACCGGTCGGCGACCTTTGCGCTGCCCTCGGTGACGCGGCGGATCTGCATGTCGATCCGTGCGACGAGCTGCTTCGCGCCGAAGCTGCGCGGCAGCGCCCCGTGTGCGAGGGCCTCGAGCAACGCCACCGCCGTCCACCAGAACGCGCGCAGCGCCGGCTGCGGTGTGACTTCCTCGATCGCCGCAATGGCGTCGCGCATCGCCGCCGCACCGCCGTCGGCGCCGCGCAGCCATTCGAGCAGGCCGCGCTGATATTGCCGCCGCTCCTTCAGCAGATGTGATGCGAGACGCGCGGCGGGCATGATCTCCGACGGCGTCGAGCGCGGTGCGCGAACGTTGAGATCAGGATAGAACAGGTCGGTCGCCGCGGCCGTTTCCACGCCGCGCGCCTTCTGCATCGCCTCGTATTCGGGGAACAGCGCAAGCGGTACCGGCGGCGCGCCGCCGGCGACGTCGGCGAGGAACACGCGGAGCCGCGCGATCGCATGATCGACGCGGGCCACGGCGGGCGGCACATCCGCAGCCGGCAGCTCCTCGAGCCGCGTGAGCTGGCGCTCGATCTCGTCGGAGAACGCCGCCACGGCGTCGAGCCCCACCATCTGGATCGCGCCCGCCGCCTGATGCACGTGCGCGCGCGCGTGCCCGAGCGCGGCGCTGTCGCCCGGCTCGCGCCGGAACGAGGCGAGCGCCTCGAGCCCGCGCGCGAGCGCCTCGTCGATCTCGCCCTGGACCCACGACAGGGGACCGAGGTCGAATTCCGCAGCGGTTTCGGTTTGCACGGCCTGCATCGTCGGCGCTTCCGTCAAGTGGCGGTCGTCACACCTTGAAGCCGGCGACCGAGCTGCGGAGCTCGGCGGCGAGCTTCGTCAGCTGGCCGATCGACACGTTCGTCTGCTTCGTGCCCTCGGTCGTTTCTTCCGAGATGCGCAGGATGCCCTGCATGCCGCGCGTCACGTCCGTCACAGACGCCGATTGCCGCTGCGTCTGCGCGGAGATGCCGCCGATCAGGTCGGCGAGCTCGCGCGACACGCGCTGGATTTCCGCGAGCGCCTGGCCGGCGGCGTCGGACAGCTTCGCGCCTTCAACCACGCCGACGGTCGATTTCTCCATCGCCGCCACCGCGTCCTGCGTGTCGGCCTGAATCGTCTTCACGATCGCGTCGATCTGCTTCGTCGCCTCGCCCGAGCGCTCGGCGAGCCGCTGCACTTCCTCGGCGACGACGGTGAACCCGCGTCCCGCCTCGCCGGCGGACGCCGCCTGGATCGCGGCGTTCAGCGCGAGGACGTTAGTCTGCTCGGTGATGTCGGAAATGAGCTCGACGATCTCGCCGATCTCGAGCGACGATTCGCCGAGGCGCTTGATCCGCTTCGACGTCTCCTGGATCTGCGAGCGGATGTCGTTCATGCCGGAAATCTGGTCCTGAACCGCCGTGCCGCCGAGCGCTGCGGCGGTGAGCTGCGCTTCCGCCACCTTCGCCGACTGCGCGGCGTTCTGCGCCACCTCGTTGATCGACTCGGCCATCGTCAGCACGGACGCGGACGCCTGCTGGATCTCGCGGTTCTGCCGCTGCGACGCCTCGAACAGCCGGTTCGAAATCGCCTGCGTTTCCTGCGTCGCCTTCGTCACCTGGTCGGTCGCCGAGTTGATGCCGCGCACCAGCGTGCGCAGCTCCTCGATCGTGAAGTTGATCGAGTCGGCGATCGCGCCGGTGACGTCCTCGGTGACCGATGCCTGCACCGTCAGGTCACCGTCGGCGAGGCTGCCCATCTCGTTCAGCAGCCGCAGGATCGCCTCCTGGTTGCGCTTGTTCTCGTGCTCGCTGTCCTGTGCGCGCAACCGCGCGTCGTCGAGGAATACCTTGGCCACCATCGCGAGGCACGCGAGGGCCGCGAGCGCGAACGCGATGGCGAGGCCGAGCGTCCACGGACGCGTCCGGCCGCCGCTCTGGTAATCCGAGGCAAGCTTCGTCGCGTCGGCGAGCATCGGCTCGGCCTCGTTGTTCACGCCGCGCGCCGCCTGCTTCGCAACGACGAGATTCGTCATGTTGCCGAGGATCGCGGCAATGCCCGCCTGGTACGCGGTGAAGCGCTTGGCGAGCTCGGTGAGCGTCGTGCGCGCGTCGTCGGAGCGCACCGGTGCGAGCCGCAGCGCGTCGCTGCCTTTCGCGAGACCGTTCGTCACGTCGCGGAACGCCGTCTCGTCCTTGCCGAGCAGGAACGCGATCTCGGGATCGATTTCGTCGGACGCGGCGAGCGCGTTCGCGTTTTTCGCGATTCGCTGCGACAGCACCGCGAGCTGGTTCGCATATTCGACTTCGCGGAGCGACCCGCCGCCTTGTCCGATCTCGCGCGCCGCCTGCTGCGCGAGCTCGAGCAGGCCGCTGTTGCCCTGGTTGATCGTCTCCAGGCCGCGCGCGAGCGACGTGAGGCTCTTTTCGTTGTCGATGAGGCGGGTCGCCGCGGCGTCGACGCGCTCCCAGCGGCTCTTGATCGCGCCGAGCGTTTCGAGCGCGACGGGATCCTGCGTGGCGTCGAGCGACGTCCCCTTGAAGTACCCGCCGTTCACGAGCGCGTCGAGATTCGCGCGAAAGCGCTCGCGGCTGTCGTTCAGCGCGGGAAACACGGCGGACTGCCCCTGCGCTGCCAGCGCCGAGCCGCGCGCGAGCCGCTGCGACAGCATCTGCATCTCGGTGGCGATCGATCCCTGCATCGATTGCTGGTTCGCGGCGCGGTTGTCGAGGTACACCATGAACGCGGCAAGTGCCAGGAACGCGACCGTCAGTACGCCGAGGATCTGGAACTGCTTGACGACCGGCAGGTTGCCGATCATCGCGAGCTTGGGTGGCGCCGACGCGGCATTGCTTGCCGTGCGCAACTGCTCCATCACCGACACGGTCGACATCGTGTCGTAACCCTCCGGCGAGCGGATGCCCATCCGCACCTGAGTCGTCGGCGGCTCGAAGTCGGTGTTCTCCGCCGCCGCGCGCGGCTCGCCGCCGAACAGCCCAGCCATTTTCAGTGCCATGGAACCTCCGATTGCATCTTGTTCGCGGGCGCGTGCGGCGCGCGCGTCATGCGCCGACCTGCAGGAATGCAGGGTCGCGCGCGAGCTTGCCGAGATCGATTTCCCGCCACGTCGAGCCGTCGGCTTCCGCCCAGCGCCGCACGTGCCACGCGGGCTGCGCAGCGTCGTCCTCCACCGCCGTCAATTGCGCGAGATTGCGCAAGCCGAGCACGCGCTGGACGACGACGCCGGCATGCTGCTCGCCGGTGCGCGCGCTCAACAGCAGAAAGCGCGCGAGATTGCCGAGGACGACGGGCGGGAAGCCCAGGAATTGCGGAAAGTCGATGACGCTGAACAGGTTGCCGCGGATGTTCGCGAGGCCGAGAAACCAGGGTTTGGTGAGCGGAACGGGGACGATCGGCGGCACGGCGATCACTTCGCCGGCGTCGGCCAAACGGATCAGCCAGCGCTCGTCGCCGCACGAAAAGCCGAGGCGCGACGATTCGACCTGCGCCGCCGTCTTCGCGGCGAGCCGGGTGGCGAGTTCCTGCTGGAACGAGCGCAGGTCGAGACGGGCGGCGCGGCTCATGTCCGGAGGTCCGTTGGGCGCAATCAGCCGAGCGCCACGATCTTCGCGAGCAACGCGTCGCGATCGACCGGCTTGACGACGTAATCGCGCGCACCCTGGCGCAGGCCCCAGATCCTGTCCGTTTCCTGGCTCTTCGACGTGCACATGATGATGGGGATCGACTTCGTATCGGGGTCGCGGCTGATCGCGCGCGTCGCCTGGAACCCGTTCAGGCCCGGCATCACCACGTCCATCAGGATCAGGTCGGGCTTCACCTGCCGCGCCTTGGCGATGGCGTCCTCGGCGCTGTCGCTCGCGACGACGTCGTAGCCGGCCTTCGTCAGCAGGTCCTTCAGCATGTGGCGCTCGGTGGCCGAGTCGTCGACGACGAGGATCTTGCGGATGCTGCCCATCATGGCTCCCTTGCGCTCGGCATCGCGGGCTTCCGCGACGATCTCGCGCGCGGTGATCGGGGTCGTCATGCCGTCACGCCGCAACGGCCTTGACGTGCGCGGCGACCGCCTTCAGCAGGCTTTCCTTGGTGAACGGCTTGGTGAGGTACTGGTCCGACCCCACCATGCGCCCGCGCGCCCGGTCGAAGAGGCCGTCCTTCGAGGACAGCATCACGACCGGCATCGCATGGAACCGGCTGTTCTTCTTGATCAGGGCGCACGTCTGGTATCCGTCGAGCCTCGGCATCATGATGTCAACGAACACGAGGTCGGGCTGGTGGTCGGCGATCTTCGCGAGCGCGTCGAAGCCGTCCTCAGCGAGGATGACCGTGCAGCCGGCCTGCAGCAGGAAGATTTCCGCGCTGCGGCGAATGGTGTTCGAGTCATCGATCACCATCACCTTGATGCCGGAAAGCGAGTTGCGGCCCTGTCCGTCGTTGCTCATCGACGCCCGTGTCCAAAACTGCGTTGCGGCGGGGCGACCCGCCGGATCCGAGCCGAGTCTGCCATGGGCCGGAGCGCTTGCATAGAGCATAAAGCTTGCCGGAATCGGCCGCTGCGGCCGAAACCGACGCAAACGCAACATCCCGGCATCTTTTCACCTGGGCACCCTGCCGCGCCGCGGCATGACGTGCCGCGAAATGACGGGTCCGGGCCGGGCGGGCAGCCTGGCGCAGAACCCGAGTTATGCGTCAGGTACTACCGGCCGAGGAACATCCGGTAGGCCGGGTTGGCCGACTCGTCGACGTAGTCGTATCCGAGCCGGTCGAGGAAGCGCCGGAACTTGTGGCTGTCGCGCGGAGGCACCTGCATCCCGACGAGCACGCGTCCGTAGTCGGCGCCGTGGTTGCGGTAGTGGAACAGGCTGATGTTCCAGGCGGCGCTCATGCTGTCCAGAAAGCGCATCAGCGCCCCGGGACGCTCGGGGAACTCGAAGCGATAGAGGATTTCGTGCTCCGCTGCCGGCGCATGGCCACCGACGAGGTAGCGGACGTGCAGCTTCGCCATCTCGTTGTCGGACAGGTCGTGGGCCTCGATGCGGCCGCGCGCAAGTGTCGCGAGCAGCTGCTCGGTCTCACGGCGGTTCGCGACCTCGATGCCGACGAACAGGTGCGCGACCTTCGGATCGGCGTAGCGGTAATTGAACTCGGTGATCGATCGCCTGCCGAGCAGCGCGCAGAACTCGCGGAAGCTGCCCGGCCGCTCGGGAATGGTCACGGCCAGTACGGCCTCGCGCTGCTCGCCCAGCTCGGCACGCTCCGCGACGAATCGCAGGCGGTCGAAATTCATATTGGCGCCGCACGCGATGGCGGCAAACGTGCGGCCGCGCACGCGATGCTGCCCGACCCACGCCTTGACGCCGGCGACGGCGAGCGCGCCGGCCGGCTCGAGAATGGAGCGCGTGTCCTCGAATACGTCCTTCAGCGCCGCGCAGATGGCGTCGGTGTCGACGCGCACGATCTCGTCGACGTACCTGCGCGCGAGGCGGAACGTTTCCCGCCCAACCTGCCGCACGGCGACGCCGTCGGCGAACAGGCCGACATGCTGCAGCGTGACGCGGCGCCCGGCGGCGAGCGAGCGCGCCATCGCGTCGGAATCCTCCGGCTGCACGCCGACGATCCGCACGTCCGGCCGCACGCGCTTCACGTAGGCGGCGATGCCGCCGATCAGGCCGCCGCCGCCGATAGCGACGAAGATCGCGTCGAGCGGGCCCTGGCACTGGCGCAGGATCTCCATGCCGATCGTGCC
>Ga0247829_10000694_pt1 | contig 13737 bp, 11 predicted proteins | sample 12C_Control_Day4_FD_207765 | JGI IMG/M metagenome (GOLD analysis project Ga0247829, IMG submission 207765) | Soil microbial communities from agricultural site in Penn Yan, New York, United States - 12C_Control_Day4 | ecosystem: Environmental > Terrestrial > Soil > Agricultural land | place... | reverse complement strand
CGAGACGATGGGGCAGGGCGCGGCGTGGAAGGCGTGGCGCGAGGACGAGGCCTGCCCGCAGCGCGCGGTCGCCGCCGACGAGATCGCGACCACCGAGGCGACCTCGTACTGCGAGCTCGAGGCGCCGACCCCGGCGTGCTCCGACCGCTTCGAGCCCAACGACAGCCGGACCGCGGCGACGGCGATCGCCGCCGGCACCCACGGCGAGCTCCGGGTGTGCAGCGGCGATCGCGACTGGTTCCGCTCGGCCACCGCGCGCACCGTGCGCATCACCTTCCGCCACGCCGACGGCGACCTCGACCTCAACGCCTACGACGCCAGCGGCGCCAGGGTCGGCACCTCGGCCGGCACCGGCGACAGCGAGCAGGTCATGGTCCCGGCCGGCGGCACCGTCGAGATCTTCGGATACAACGGCGCGACCGGCGCCTACACGCTCGTCGTGATGTGACCCGGCGCCACAGGGGCCGGTCACCCCGTGCCCGTGCCCGATCCGGATCCGGTATGTTCGGCCGCGATGGCCAAGAAGGGATCCCGCGCCGCCAAGCCGCGTCCGAAGCCGGCCGACTCGCCGCCGGCCGCCCGCGCGATGCCGGCGACCGTGCGCCGGCCGAGCTGGCGTGAGGACCCGCGCCGGGTCCTCTACATCGGGTTCGATCTGCTGTTCACGATCGGCTACCTGTACACGTTCGCGGAGCTGGTCCAGCACCGGTTCGGCTGGGGGCGGGCGATCCTGTACCTGCTGCCGGCGGCGACCGTCGTCATGATGCTCGGCACGCTGGTCGGCCGCCGCGCCGGCTGGTGGCTCACCATCGCCGGCGGTGCGGCCATGCTGGTGTGGACGGTGGGCATGATCGCCGTCCTGCTGATCACCGCGTCGTACCTGTCGGGCGTCTACGGCGCGTTCGGCAAGGCGGCGGCGATGTCGGCCATGCTGTCGACCGCGTTCATCGTCCAGTTCGCCGCGACCCTGCCGGTGCTGCAGCTCAAGTGGGCGATGACCCGGGCCGGCCGCCGCGCCTACGGGCTGGCGCCGCTGTGGCCGCGCCCGGCGGCGAGCGCGTGATGACCCGCCGTCGCGCGCTCGCGCTGGCCGCGGTGTGGACCGTGCCGAGCCTGTGCTTCCTCGCCCTGGCCGCGTACGTCTACGGGACCTGGCGCATCGACGTGCCGCCGCGGCTGTCGGCCGAGGCGCGCCAGCAGATCGTCGCGGTGCTGCGCGCGGCGCTCGACGGCACCGCCCCGCCGCCCGCGCTGCCCGCCGGCCGCGAGCTCGACCGCGGGCTGCCCGGCGGCGGCCCGGTGGCGGTGTCGCTCTACCTCGAGGGCCGCTCGCTGGTCCGCATCGACGGCCAGGGCCGGACCGTGCGCGACGCGGTGACCGCGGCGGTGACGGCCCTCGCCGCCAACCCCGACGTCCGGGCGCTGAGCCCGGCGCAGCGCGCCGCCGTCCGGCTCAAGGTCGACGTGGTGGTCGGCAAGGGCCCGGTCGAGCTCGATCACGCCGTGCTGCAGCTGGTCGCGCTCCACCCCGGCCTCGAGGGCCTCGGCGTCACCGTCGACGGCCCCGCCGGCGTCGAGCACCACCTGCTCTTGCCCGACGAGCTGTTCCTGTTCGGCCTCCTGGCCAAGAAGCCGCTGACCAAGCTCATGCCCGAGGTCGGCATGGGCGTCGAGATCCAGCGCGCCGACGGCATCCTCGCCGCGCGCGCCGGCAAGAGCGCGGCCGCGTGGAAGCAGACCCGGCGGCGCTACTTCCGCTTCCGCACCGACGCCTTCGTCGAGGCCACCGACCGCAGCCAGCCGCCGCTGCCGCTGACCCGCGGCCTGCCGCCGGGCCCGCCGCCGACCGCGGCCAACCTGCGCGAGGCCGCGCTCGCCGGCGGCCGCTACCTGGTCGATCACCTCGCCCCCAGCGGCCGCTACATCTACGAGCAGAACCTGACCACCGGCCAGGCGACCGATCCGACCAAGCCGAGCCCGTACAGCCTGCCGCGCCACGCCGGCACCACCTACTTCCTCGCCGAGCTGTACCGCCACACCAAGGAGCCGTGGCTGCGCGAGCCGATCGAGCGCGCGTTCCACCACATGGATCAGCTGGTCCAGGCCGGCGGCTGCGCCGGCACGCTGCCCGACGGCCGCGCGTTCGCCTGCGTCGTCGATCGCGGCGAGAAGACCGCCAGCCTGGGCTCGACCGCGCTCGGCGTGGTCGCGCTGGTCGAGTACCAGCGGGCGACCGGCGACACCCGCTACCTGCCGCTGGCGACCCGGCTGAGCGAGTGGATGCTGTGGATGCAGCGGCCCGACGGCAGCTTCCGCCACCTCTACGACGTCCCCAACAAGGTGGCCAACGACAAGGCCATGCTGCTGTACTACTCGGGCGAGGCCGCGCTCGCGCTCGCCCGCATGTACGAGGTCACCGGCGACGAACGCTACGCGGTCGCCGCCGAGAAGGCGCTCGACTGGCTGGTGGCCTGGTACGACTTCTTCGTCGGCGGCCTGATGTACGGCGAGGAGCACTGGACGTGCATCGCGTCGGAGGCGCTGTGGCCGCGGGCGAAGTCGCCGGCCTACCTCGACTTCTGCAACGGCCTGGCCCGGTTCTGGGGCCAGATGCAGCCGCACCCGGGCGACCACCCCGACCAGCTCGATCTGGTCGGCTCGCACGGCGTCACGCCGTTCGTCATGCCGCACAACACGCCGGCCGGCTCGCACTCCGAGGCGCGGATCTCGACCTACCTGCTCGGCCGGTACCACGGCGATGCCAGCCCGGCGCTGCGCCGCGAGATCCTCGAGACGCTCGGCTACCTGCTGCGCCAGCAGATCCGGCCCGACAACGCCTACGCGGTCGTGCCCGGCGCCAAGGGCCTCGGCGGCATCGGCACCAGCCCGGTCGACCGGATGGTGCGCATCGACTACGTCCAGCACGTGTGCTCGGCGTTCATCCGCGGCGTCGAGCTGGCCGAGGAGGAGGCCGGCGCGCCGCCGGCGCCGGTGCCGGCCCGGCGCGCGCCCTGAACGGCCGCCCTGGATCGTTCGAAGGTTCGGTGCGTTGATGGTACGCTAGGGCACACCGTGGCGGCCGACGACAAGAAGACCCGCATGGGGACGGGGGCCTATCCCAACAGCGGGGTGGCGCCCGTGCCGACGCCGGCGCCGGGCACGACCGGCGCGCCGAGCTGGGGCGAGACGACGCGCCAGACCGATCATCCGGCCGCCGCCGTGGCCGCGGTCTCGACCCCGCCGGCGTACGTCCCGCCCACCGATCCGCTGCTCGGCCAGGTGCTCGCCGGCCGCTACCTCATCCAGAAGAAGCTGGGCGAGGGCGGTATGGGCGCGGTCTACCTGGCCCAGCACACCGTCCTCGAGAAGGCGGTCGCGCTCAAGGTCCTGCACGGCGAGTTCGCCCGCAAGCCCGACCTGGTCGAGCGGTTCATGCAGGAGGCCAAGGCGGCCTCGCGCATCCGCCACGAGAACGTCATCGACATCTCCGACTTCGGCGCCACCAACGACGGCCTGGTCTTCTTCGCGATGGAGCTGCTCAGCGGCCACGATCTCCACGAGGAGGTCGCCCGCGCCCGCCTGGCCCAGCAGCGCCTGCCGTGGGAGCGCAGCCGCAAGATCTTCCTGCAGATCTGCTCGGCGCTGGCCGCCGCCCACGCCCAGGGCATCGTCCACCGCGACCTCAAGCCCGAGAACATCTACCTGGTCGAGTGGCTCGGTCACAAGGACTTCGTCAAGCTGCTCGACTTCGGCATCGCCAAGCTGACCGAGGTCTCCGAGGGCGATCGCAAGCTCACCCGCACCGGCATGCTGTTCGGCACGCCCGAGTACATGTCGCCCGAGCAGGCGCGCGGCGATCAGGTCGACCACCGCGTCGACATCTACGCGATGGGCTGCATCCTCTACCAGCTGTGCACCGGCCGGGTGCCCTTCGAAGCCGAGAACTTCATGGGCATCCTGAGCCTGCACCTGACCGAGCCGCCGCCGCCGATCGGGGCGCCGATCCTCAACGAGATCGGCGCGCCGCTCGAGCTCGAGGCGATCGTCATGAAGGCCCTCGAGAAGAGCCGCGACCAGCGGTGGTCGACGATCGACGAGATGGCCAACGCGATCCGCGCGCTGCACGGCGAGGCCGCGCACCCGGTGCTCGAGCCGACCGTGCCGCGGGCGGCGACGACGCCGGCCGGGACCCGGCAGAAGACCGAGTGGAAGGGCAACCTCCAGGTCCCGGTCGAGGACGACCGACCGACGGCGGCCAAGAAGTCGCCGCTGCCGTGGATCGTCGCCGGCGTGCTGCTGGTCGGCGGCGGCGTCGCGGCCGCGGTGGTCGCGCTCGGCGGCAAGAAGGGCGCGGCGGCCGGCGAGGGCGCGGTCACGCCGCCGGCGATGATCGACGCCGGCGCCGCGCTCCCCGAGGCGCTGCCGGCGCGGGTGACGATCAAGCTCGACAGCGTCCCGCAGGGCGCCGACATCTACGACACCACGACCAAGGAGGTCGTGGGCCAGACCCCGTTCGAGTTCATGCTGCCGGGCAGCCGCGACCCGCGCCGCTACACGTTCAAGCTGGTCGGCTACGGCGGCAAGATGATCGAGCTCTTGCCGGTCGAGGACGTCCAGTTCACCGCCGAGCTGGTCAAGCTGGCCGGGACCAGCGCCACCGCCGCGGTCGCCGAGCCGGCCGAGGTCGAGGTGGTGCCGCAGAAGGCGCGACCCGGCCGCAAGCCGGTCGTCGTCGACAAGCCGGGCACCGGCGGGACGCCCGCGGTCGACGGGCCGGTGACGACGCCCGATCGGCCGCCGGTCGACAAGCCGCCGGTCGACAAGCCGGGCGCAGACAAGCCCGACCGGCCGGGGCGGCCGGCCGCCGACAAGCCCGACAAGCCGCCGGTCGACAAGCCGGCCGTCGACAAGCCCGACAAGCCGCCGGTCGACAAGCCGGGCGCCGACAAGCCCGACAAGCCGCCGGTCGACAAGCCGCCGCCCGACGACGACGAGCCGGTGATCAAGAACCCGTTCGCCACCGGTGGTGGCGCGGCGACGCCATGAACGCGGTCCCGGCGAGCCACGCCGGCTGGCGCTCGGGCCGCGCCCGGGTCGGCGCCCGCGTCGAGCTGGCCTACGACGAGATCGGCGAGGGCGCGCCGCTGCTGCTGATCATGGGCATCGGCGCCCAGCGCGTGCTGTGGGACGATCGCCTGTGCCTCCGCCTGGCCGAGCGCGGCTACCGGGTGATCCGCTTCGATCACCGCGACACCGGCGAGTCGAGCCGCCTCGATCACCTGCCGGTGCCGCGGCCGCTGCCGACCCTGGTGCGGCGTACCGCCGGGCTCGCCATCGACGCGCCCTACGATCTGTCCGACATGGCGCGCGACGTGATCGGCCTGTGCGATCAGCTCGGCGTCGAGCGCGCCCACGTGGTCGGCTGCTCGATGGGCGGCATGATCGCCCAGCACCTGGCGATCGAGCACCCGACCCGGGTCGCGTCGCTGACCTCGATCATGTCGGCGCCGGGCGCGCGCCGGTGGTTCCTGCTGACCCGGCCGCGGGCGCTGCGCGCGCTGCTGGCCCGGCCGCCGCGGGACCTCGAAGAGGGGATGGAGCACATCGTGCGGATGTTCCGCGCCCTCGGCGGCGACCACTACGACATCGATCCCGAGCGCCTGCGCCTGGTCGCCCGCCTGTCGTACGAGCGCGGCCACTCGCCGCGCGGCTTCCTGCGCCAGCTCGCGGCGATCTGTGCGTCCGGCGACCGGACCGCCGCGCTGGCCCGCGTGCGCGCGCCGGCCGCGGTGATCCACGGCAAGGACGATCCGCTGATCTCGGTGGCCGCCGGTCGCGCCACCGCCCGCGCCATCCCGGGCTCCCGCCTGCACGTGATCCCCGGCATGGGCCACCACCTGCCGCCGGCGCTGTGGGACCAGGTGATCGGCGTGATCGCCGCCACCACGGCCCGTGCGCGCGCCTGAATCAGCTGCCCGGCCGCACCAGGTGCGCCCACACGAAGCACATCTCGGCCTCGGCGCTGGTCCCGAAGCTGATCGGCGTGTCGGTGTCGTTGCGGTAGTTGCACGTCAAGCGCACGCCGAGGCCGTCGGTGACCACGATCGGCGTGAACGTGTCGAGTGGCCGCTCGGCCCAGTTGGTGGAGTCGTGCAGCACGCTGATCGTCGGTCCGTCGAGTGATGTGGCCAGCTCGACGGTCGCGCGCAGCCCGTACTTGTGGGTGTGCGCGGTCGTCGCGAACAGCTCCTCGCCCACCGGCAGGGCATGGAAGCTGCGCGCCACCGCGGTGTCCATCGCCGGGATGGTGAGGTTGGGGTTGCCGGTGAACACGAAGTCGATCGGCCGCAGCCCGGCGGCGGCGTCGGCGAGGTCGAGGAACACGGTGCCGCCGATCATCATCGGCTGGTCGGTGGTGTTGATGTAGTGCATCTCCAGGTGGATCGACTGGTGCGCCACCACCGGGACCCCGGAGCCCGCCGGATAGCTCAGGCTCGCCGTCATCTGCTGCGCGATGGTCAACACGCTATCGTCGCCGCCACCGGCAAACGGACCGCACACCGCCGGCGCCGGCGACGGCGCCTGGCTCGACAGGTTGGCGATCACGTGATGGGTCCCCTCGGTCAGCTGCGAGCGCACCGTGCGGATCATCCGCGGCACCTGGTTGCCGAGATCGACCACGACGCACATCGTGCGCTCCTCGCCGGCCGGCACGTCGAACGGCCCGATCGCCGCCTGCCGGGTCTCGACCACGGTCGGGTCGAACGGCGCGTCGATGCTGGCCGGCGGCGCGTCGATGGCGGGGGCGTCATCGTCGCCCGCGCCGCCGCTGCCGCACGCCGCGACCACCAGGATCAGCCCGAGCACGATCGAGCGCTTCATCTCGCCTCCTTGGCGAGCAGGATACCTCGGCCCCTTCGACGGCCGGCGCCAATGGTGACGGCGGCGGCGCATCCGGACGTGGCACCGGCTCGACCGACGGTGTGACTTCGGTCTCAACCGTGGCCATCGCGGGTGTTGCCAGCGACCGCTGCGCGATGCCGGTCACTCGTCGTCGTCGCCGTCGAGGTGGACGGCCCGCTGCACCACCGCCTTGCCGAACTTGTCGCGCAGGCGGTCGAGGGTGTCGCCGAGCCGCTCGCCGCGGGCGCGGGTGGCCTCGTCGAGGCCGAGCTGGCGCGGGGCGTCGCGCGGCTCGAGGCCGGACGCGAACACGCCGCACAGGCGCACGCGATGCCGGGGCCGATCGTCGAGGTCGAACTGGCCGAGCAGGGCGAACGCGGCGCGGGCGATCACCGCGGCGTCGCTGGTCGGGTCGGGCAAGGTCTGGCGCCGGGTGAGCTGGCGGAAGTCGTCGTGCTTGATGATCACCGCGACCACCCGCGCCCGCAGCTCGGCGCGGCGCAGGCGCTCGGCGACGCGATCGATCTGGTGGAGCAGGATCACCTCGAGGTCGGCGCGCTCCCACAGGTCGTGATCGAAGGTCTCCTGGTGGCCGATCGACACCGGCGCGCGCTCGGCCTCGACCGGGCGCCAGTCCTCGCCGCGGGCCAGCGCGGCCAGCTCGTGGCCGGTGGCCGGGCCGAGGCGGGCGACCAGCGACGCCTCGGGGTGGCGGGCGACGTCGCCGATCGTGCGCAGGCCGAGCTGCGCGAGCGCCTCGAGGGTCACCTCGCCGACGCCGTAGAGGCGGCCGACCGGCAACGGGTGCAGGAAGTCGAGCAGGCCGGCGGGCTCGACCACCCGCAGGCCGTCGGGCTTGTCGATGTCGGAGGCGATCTTGGCCGCCATCTTGATCGGCGCGACGCCGACCGAGGCGACCAGCGCCAGCTCGGCGCGCACCCGCTCCTTGATGCGGCGGCCGACCTCGCGCGGCGGCCCGAGCAGGCGCTCGCTGCCGGTGAGATCGAGGAACGCCTCGTCGAAGGACAGCGCCTCCACGGCCGGCGAGAAGTCGGCCAGGATGCGGAAGAACCCGGCCGAGGCCTCGGCGTAGCGGTCCATGTGGTGGCGGACCACCACCGCGTGCGGGCACAGCCGCAGCGCGACCGCCATCGGCATCGCCGAGTGGACCCCGAACTTCCTCGCCTCGTAGCTGGCGGCCGCGACCACGCCGCGCCGGGCCGAGCCGCCGACCAGCACCGGCTTGCCGCGCAGGCTGGGATCGTCCCGCTGCTCGACCGCCGCGAAGAACGCGTCGAGGTCGACGTGCAGGATGATGCGCGGGGCGTCCACCCCGCGAGTCTACTTCGCAGGCTCGGTGGTGGCCGGGGCCGGCGCGGCCGGGACCTCGGGGTTCTTGCGCAGCAGGTCGCGGTTGGCGCCGAGCGTGATCGCCGCCGCGGCGGCGACCAGCACGACGTAGGTCAGCGCTGCCGGGATCGGCTTGACCTCGCCCTTGCGGAACTTCTTGACCTTGACCCGCGCGAAGCCGTGGACGGCGAGGATGCCGACCAAGACGATGGTCAACTTGATGTGCAGCCAGCCGCCGGTCTTGAACGCGTTGACGGTGCCGCCGAACGCCATCCAGAACCCGCACACCAGGGCGAGCGTCGCGCCGAGGTCCATCAGCACCGCGGCCTTGCGCTCGGCGCGACCGAGGACGTCGCGCGCCGCGCCCTCGACCATGCCGTGGACGCGGAGGAGCTGCAGCACCGTGACCAGGCCACCGACCCACAGGACGAAGCCGAGGATGTGGCCGACGCGCAGCCAGTTGTAGGTCTCGGGGGTCATGGGCGCTGTCTTAACACGTCACAAGTGGATCGGATGACCGAGCGCGTCCTCGGTCGCTTCCTTGATCGCCTCGGCGAAGGTGGGGTGGGCGTGGACGGTGTAGACGAGGCTGTCGGCGTTGACCTCGGTGGTCTTGGCCAGGGTCAGCTCGGCGACCAGGTCGGTGACCGCCGGGCCGATCATGTGGGCACCGACCAGCGCGCCGGTCTCGCCGTGCCAGAGCACCTTGACGAAGCCGGTCGACTCGCCGGCGGCCATCGCCTTGCCGAGCGGCCGCCACGGGAACCGGCCGACCTTGATCGGGATGCCGGCCTCCTTGGCCTTCTCCTCGGTCAACCCGACCGACGCGATCTCGGGGTGGCAGTAGGTGCAGGCCGGGATGGCGCTGTAGTCGACCGCGCGGGTCGGGTGGCCGGCGATCTCCTCGGCGACGTACACGCCCTCGGCGCTGGCGGTGTGGGCCAGGCCGCGACCGATCACGTCGCCGATCGCCCACAGGCCGTCGCCGCACGCCAGCCGGTCGTCGACCTTGATGAAGCCGCGATCGAGCGCGACGCCGTGGGCCTCGAGGCCGAGCTGCTCGGTGTTGGGGGTGATGCCGACCGCGCACAGCAGCACGTCGACCTCGAGGGTGCGGGCGGCGCCGCCGGCCGCCGGCTCGATCGTCACCGCGACCCGGTCGCCGAGGTTCTTGGCGCTGGTCACCTTGTGGCCGACGAAGAGCTGGAGGCCGCGCTTCTCGAACGCGCGGTGGAGCTCCTTCGATACCTCGGGGTCCTCGTTGGGAACCAGGCGGGGCAGGAACTCGATGATCGACACCTCGGTGCCCAGCCCGCGGTAGAACGACGCGAACTCGACGCCGATCGCGCCGGCGCCGATCACCGCCAGCCGCTTCGGCTGGGCCGGCAGGGTCATCGCCTTGCGGTACTCGATGATGCGCTCGCCGTCGAGCTCGATGCCGGGCAGGCTCTTGGCCCGCGCGCCGGTGGCGAGGATGACGTGCCGGGTCTTCACCACCCGGCTGCCGCCGGCGGTCAGCGCGACCTCGATCTGGTGGGGCTGCCAGGGACCCGGGCGGGGCAGCAGCCGGGCCGTGCCGGCGACGTGCTCGATCTTGTTCTTGCGCAGCAGGAACGCGACGCCCTTCGAGATGCGATCGGCGACGTCGCGGCTGCGCTTGATCATGGCCGGGAAGTCGGCCTTGACCTCGCCCTCGAGGGTGACGCCGAACTCCTTGGCGCGATGGAACAGCTCGAGCACCTCGACCGAGCGCAGCAGCGCCTTGGTCGGGATGCAGCCCCAGTTGAGGCAGATGCCGCCCAGGCTCTCGCGCTCGACGCACGCGGTCTTGAGCCCGAGCTGGGCGGCGCGGATCGCGGCGACGTAGCCGCCGGGACCCGAGCCGATCACGACGACGTCGAAGTCGGTGTCGCTGTCGCTCATCGCAGTCTCAACGTCCTTTCGCACGTTCGCAGCCCGGTCACAGGGCCAGGGACTCCGGCTGCTCGAGCAGCTCGATCAGCGCGCCGAGGAACCGGGCGCCGAGCGCGCCGTCGATCACTCGGTGGTCGCACGACATGGTCACCGTCAGGTGCTTGCCGGGGACGATCTGGCCGTTCTTGATCACCGGCTCCTCGACGATGCCGCCGACCGCCAGGATGCCGGCCTCGGGCGGGTTGAGGATCGCGGTGAAGCGCTCGATCTGGAACATGCCCAGGTTCGAGACGGTGAACGTCGACCCGGTGATCTCGTGGCCCTTGAGCTGCCGCTCCTTGGCCCGCTTGGCCAGGTCGGCGATCTCGTTGGCGATCACGCCGAGGCCCTTGAGGTCGGCGTCGCGCACGACCGGGGTGACCAGGCCGTCCTCGATCGCCACCGCGACGCCGACGTGGACGCGGCGGAACTTGCGGATCGCGTCGCCCACCCACGCCGCGTTGCAGTCGGGCACGCGGCGCAGCGCCAGCGCGACCGCCTTGACGATCAGGTCGTTGACCGACACCTTGCCGCGATCGCCGAGCAGGCCGTTGAGGCGGGCGCGGAACGCGAGCAGCGGCTCGACGTCGAACCGGCGCATCAGGTAGAAGTGCGGCACGTCGCGCTTGGCCTCGGTCAGCCGCGCCGCGATGCGCTTGCGCATGTTGCTGGCCGGCACGTCGACGTAGTCGCCGGCCTGGTCGCCGTAGACCGCCGGCAGCGGCGCCTCGGCCCTGGCCTCGGCCCGCGCCTGCGGCACCATCGCGACCTCGGCGGGCGCGGCCTCGACCGCCCGGGTGCCCAGGCCGGTGCCGGCGCCGGCCGTGCTGGCCGCCGCCTTGACGTCGCGCTCGACGATGCGGCCGCCGGGGCCGCTGCCGGTGATCGTGCGCAGATCGACGCCGAGCTCGATCGCCAGCGTCTTGGCCAGCGGCGACGCCAGCAGCCGACCGTTGCCGCCGGCCGCCGGGGCAGGGGCCGGCGCGGGCGCGGCCGCCGGCGCGGGGCGAGCCGGGGCGGTCGCCGCGACCGTCGCGGGCGGCGGGGCCGCCGGCGCCACCGGCGCCTGCGCGGTCACCGGGGCCGGCGCCGCGGCCTTGGCCGCGCCGTTGCCGCCGCCCTGGGTCTTGGCCTGCTCGACCAGCGTGGCGACGTCCTCGCCGGGCTTGCCGAGGATCGCCACCGGGGCGCCCAGCTTGACCGTGTCGCCCTCCTTGACCAGCAGCTTGAGCAGCGTGCCGTCGTCCTCGATGTTGAAGTCCATGTTGGCCTTGTCGGTCTCGACCTCGGCGACCAGGTCGCCGGGCGTGACCGCGTCGCCCTCCTTCTTCACCCAGCGGACGAGCACGCCCTCTTCCATCGTCGGGGACAGCTTCGGCAATCCGATGATCTGAGCCATGGCAGGCCTCCGTCGTTGCGTCGATCGATCCGGCGATCAGGTCAGGTACAGGGCGCGCTTGACCGCGCCGACCACGTCCTTGACCTGGGGTTGGACCTCGTCCTCGAGGTTCTTGGCGTACGGCATCGGCACGTCGTCCGAGGTCACGCGCTCGACCGGCGCGTCGAGGTAGTCCATGCAGTGGCGCTGGACCTGGTAGGCGATCTCGGCGCCGTAGCCGGCCAGCGGCCAGCCGACCTCGACGATCACGCAGCGGCCGGTCTTGCGGACGCTGGTGGTGATGACCTCGACGTCGAGCGGCCGCAGCGTGCGCGGGTCGACGACCTCGGCCTCGATGCCCTCGGCGGCCAGCGCCTTGGCGGCGTCGAGGCAGGTGTGGACCATGCGCGACCACGCGACCAGGGTCACGTCCTTGCCCTCGCGCTTGACGTCGCCCTTGCCGATCGGCAGGACGTACTCGGCCTCGGGCACCTCGCCGGTCATGCCGTAGAGGGTCTCGCCCTCCATGAACACGATCGGGTTGTCGTCGCGGATCGCCGTCTTGAGCAGGCCCTTGGCGTCGTACGGCGTCGACGGCATCACGACCTTGAGGCCGGGCACGTTGGCGTAGAACGACTCCAGCGACTGCGAGTGCTGCGACGCGACCTGGACGGCCGGACCGCTCGGGCCGCGGAACACGATGGGCACCGTGAACTGGCCGGCGCTCATCTGGTAGATCTTGGCGGCGTTGTTGATGATCTGATCGATCGCGACCAGCGAGAAGTTGAAGGTCATGAACTCGATGATCGGCCGCAGGCCGACCATCGCGGCGCCGACGCCGATGCCGGCGAACCCCATCTCGGCGATCGGCGCGTCGACGACGCGGCGCTCGCTGAAGCGCTGGAGGAGGCCCTGGGTCACCTTGTAGGCGCCGTTGTAGTAGCCGACTTCCTCACCCATGATGAACACGCTGGGGTCGCGGTCCATCTCCTCGCGCATGGCCTGGTTGAGGGCTTCGCGGTAGCTGATGACGGGCACGGGTCACTCCTTGACCGTGTACGGGAGGTACTCGTCGGCGGGCGGGCTGTCCTCGGCGAACTTGACCGCGTCCTCGATCTCCGACTTGACGTCGGCCTCGAGGCCGTCGAGCGCGTCGGTGGTCATGCCGAGATCGATCAGGCGGGCGCGGGCGCGGTTGAGCGGGTCGCGCCGCCGCCACTCCTCGACCTCGTCCTTGGTGCGGTACAGGCCGGGATCGGACATCGAGTGGCCGCGGAACCGGTAGGTGATGACCTCGACCAGGGTCGGCTCGCCGGTCTCGCGGGCGCGGGTCACCGCCTCGGCGATGCGGCGCTTGACCTTGATGACGTCGTCGCCGTCGAAGCGATCGCGGGCCATGCCGTGGGCCAGCGCGCGCAGCGACACGTCCTCGACCGCCAGCGAGCGGTAGAGCGGGGTGCCCATCGAGTACTGGTTGTTCTCGCAGATGAGCACGACCGGCAGCTTCCACAGCGCGGCCAGCGACAGGCCCTCGGCGAAGCCGCCGATCGTCGACGCGCCCTCGCCGAAGAAGCAGAGGGTCACCCGGCCGTCGCCGCGGTACTTCGACGCGAACGCGGCGCCGGCGGCGATCGGCACGTGGCCGCCGACGATGCCGTAGCCGCCGAGGAAGTTGGTGCGGCGGTCGAACAGGTGCATCGACCCGCCCAGGCCCTTCACCAGCCCGGTCTTCTTGCCGTAGAGCTCGGCCATGATCGGCCGGGCCGGCACGCCCTTGGCGTAGGCGTGGCCGTGCTCCCGGTAGGTGGCGACCACGTAGTCGTCGGGCTTGAGGGTGGCGATCGCGCCGGTGCAGACCGCCTCCTGGCCGATGATCAGGTGGAGGAAGCCGCCGATCTTGCCCTGCGAGTAGGCCTTCGCCGACGCCTCTTCGAGGCGGCGGATCGCGAGCATCTGGCGGTAGAGAGGGGCCAGCTCGTCGACGGTGGTCGCGGGAGCCTCGCTATCGGGCTCGATCCGCGCCGCGTCGGGCCGGGCGGCCCGGACGGTTTCGGGTGGGGACATGGGGCGCAGACCATACCCACGACCTGTGGCGGTCGCCACTCTCCGGACCGCGCGATCATGTTGCGTTTCGCAACCATCCGGGCCGATTT
>Ga0247829_10000693_pt1 | contig 13740 bp, 14 predicted proteins | sample 12C_Control_Day4_FD_207765 | JGI IMG/M metagenome (GOLD analysis project Ga0247829, IMG submission 207765) | Soil microbial communities from agricultural site in Penn Yan, New York, United States - 12C_Control_Day4 | ecosystem: Environmental > Terrestrial > Soil > Agricultural land | place... | reverse complement strand
GCCACATAGAGCGCGGCCGTGCTGCTGAACGCGGCGGCCGCGCTCTATGTGGCAGGCATTGGGCTCGAGTTTCCCGACGCAGTGGCGATGGCCCGGCAGGCGCTGGACGCGGGACGGGGAGCCGCGGCGCTGGAACGGCTGCGACGGGCGGGCGCTGCCGGCTAGTACTTCCGGATGATGCCGACGACGACACCCTGGATCAGGACGTCGCGCTCCTGGAAGCGCATGGGCTGCATGGCGGCGTTGGCCGGCTGCAGACGGATCCACCCGCCCGACTCGCGGTAGAAGCGCTTGACGGTGGCCTCGGAACCATTGACCAGCGCAATGACCAGTTCCCCGTTCTCCGCGCTCTGCTTGCCATGCACCACGACGAAGTCTCCGTCAAGGATGTGATCCTCTATCATGGATGATCCGGCCACCCGAAGGGCGAAGTTCGGACCGCGCCTCGGCAACATCTGCTCGGGAACCGCGATGGTTTCCTGGTGCATGAGCGCTTCGATGGGCGTGCCCGCCGCGACCTTGCCGAGCAGCGGAATCTCGGTGGCCAGCGCCGTGCCGCGGGGCGGGAGCACTTCAATGGCGCGGCTCTCGTTGTACGAGCGGCGGATGTAACCCTTCCGCTCGAGGTTGGTCAGGTGCTCGTGCACCGTGGCGAGCGACTGAAATCCGAAGCGCTCCGCGATCTCCTCGAAGCTGGGCGCAAAGCCCTGCTCCTGGATGTGGGTCTGGAGGTAGGTGAGGATTTCGCTCTGGCGTCTGGTGAGCGGCATAACCGCGTCTCCCGTGGTGCAGTGTAGACCGAATAGAGCCCGAATAAGACTACCCGAAGAGTGGCCGAAGGACAAGATGCCCGCCTCGCTCGACCAGATCCTCGAGACCACCCGACGCTCGCTCGGTGCGCTGCGGCCGCACCGCCGCGAGCTGGAGCGCCGAGCCGCCAACGCCGCACCGCCTCCGTCGTTTGCCGGCGCACTGCGACGCGAGCGCGTCGCGTTGATCGCGGAGGTCAAGCGGCGCTCGCCGTCGGCCGGGGTCATCCGCGCCGATCTCGACCCGGTGGCCCACGCCGCGGCCTGCGCCGAGGCCGGTGCGGCAGCGATCTCGGTGCTCACCGACGGTCCATTCTTCGGCGGTTCGATCGGCGACCTCGAGCAGGTCGCGGCGCGCGTTCCGGTGCCGGTGCTACGGAAGGATTTCATCCTTGACGAGGCACAGATCGTCGAAGCCCGTGCGGCCGGGGCTGCGGCAATCCTGCTCATTGTTCGGGCCCTTGCCCCCACCCAGCTCGAGGGGCTCCTGGCCGCGGCTAGGCACGCGGGCCTCGACGCTCTGGTCGAGGTCCACACCGGGGCCGAGCTCGACGTCGCGATCGCGGCAGGCGCGCCGGTGATCGGCGTGAACAGCCGCGACCTCGACAGCTTTCGCATCGACGTGGATGCCGCGTGGCGCGTTTTGGAGCGAGTGCCTCGAGATCGCGTGGCAGTCGCAGAGAGCGGCATGGCCACGGTTGCCGACGTCGAGCGCGCCGCGCACGCCGGCGCCGACGCAGTGCTGATTGGTACCGCGTTGTCCGCCGCGGACGACCCGGTGGTCGCCTCGAGAGCCCTCGCAGCGGTGCGGCGGCATGCCCGTTGAAGTGAAGATCTGCGGTCTCACGCGGCCCGAGGACGCCGCCGTGGCGGCCGAGGCCGGCGCCGAGTGGCTCGGCGTCGTCTTCGCAAGCGGTCCTCGGGTAGTCACGCCGGCTACCGCCGCCCGGGTGGTCGCCGCTGCGGCCGGCCGGCCCGTGCTCGGCGTATTCGGAACGCAGCCGATCGCCCGCATCGTCGAGGTCTGTGCCGACGTAGGATTGGCGGGCGCCCAGCTGCACGGCGCATACAGCGCCGCGGACGCGGCGGCACTGCGCCGAGCAGGGCTCGTTGCGTGGCGGGTGGTGCATCTCGCCGGCGACGCCGATCTCGCGCGACTCGACGAGCTGTGGGAGGTGGACGGCACTCTGGTCGAGCCCCAGGTTCCCTTACTGAATGGGGGGACCGGTCGCGCGCTCGGCTTGACGCTGGCGGCGGCGGCGCGGCGCCGGCTGGGCACCCGGCGGATGGTCCTCGCCGGAGGGCTTCGGCCGGAGACGGTAGCGGCCGCGGTGGGGCTCGTGGCGCCCGATGTGGTGGATGTAAGTTCAGGCGTGGAATCACTCCCGGGCATCAAGGATCGGGACAGGATCGGACGCTTCGTGGAGGCCGCACGTGGGCGCAGCGCTGTCGCCTGAGCGATCGGTGCAGGGCCGCTTCGGACCCTACGGGGGACGCTACGTGCCCGAGACCCTGGTAGCCGCGCTCGACGATCTGACCACGCTGTACGACGGTGTGCGGGAGGATCCCGCCTTCTGGACCGAGCTGGACCACCTGCTCCGGGACTATGTGGGCAGGCCGACGCCGCTCAGCGACGCCCCGCGCTTCAGCCGGGAGGCGGGGGCGCGTGTGTTGCTCAAGCGCGAGGATCTGAACCACACCGGCGCGCACAAGATCAACAACACCGTCGGGCAGGCCCTGCTCGCGATCAGGATGGGCAAGCGCCGCATCATCGCGGAGACCGGCGCGGGCCAGCACGGGGTCGCCACCGCGACGGTGTGCGCCCGGTTTGGGCTCGAGTGCGTGGTCTACATGGGAGCGGAGGACGTCGCGCGGCAGCGACTCAACGTCTACCGCATGGAGTTGCTCGGCGCCTCGGTGATCCCGGTTGCCTCCGGCACCCGGACGCTCAAGGACGCCACCAACGAGGCGCTCCGGGACTGGGTCACCAACGTTCCCACGACCCATTACATCATCGGCTCCGTGGTCGGACCGGATCCCTATCCCCGCATGGTGCGCGACTTCCAGTCCGTCATCGGGCGGGAGGCGCGGGCGCAGGTACTCGAGCGCTGCGGCCGGCTCCCGCGTACGGTGGTGGCCTGTGTGGGGGGCGGCTCCAACGCGATGGGCATCTTCGCCGGCTTCCTCGATGATGCCGAGGTGGAGCTGGTGGGAGTCGAGGCGGCCGGCGAAGGGCTCGAGAGCGGACAGCACAGCGCCACGTTAGGCCGCGGCCGTCCCGGCGTACTGCATGGCAGCCTGAGCTATCTCCTCCAGGACGCCGACGGGCAGGTGGCGCCGGCGCACTCGGTGTCGGCGGGGTTGGACTATCCCGGTGTGGGGCCGGAGCACAGTTGGCTGCGCGACACTGGCCGGGTGCGCTACGAGTCGGCCAGCGACGCCGAGGCGCTCGACGCCTTTCAGGCCGTGTGCCGGACCGAGGGCATCATTCCCGCGCTGGAGACGGCGCACGCCTTCGCCTGGGTCCGGGCGAGTCGCGGCCGCTGGACGTCCGATACGCCGGTGCTGATCTGCCTCAGCGGGCGGGGCGACAAGGACGTGGCGCACGTGGCGGCGCTGCTCGGAAGGGCGCCGTGACGGCAGGCACGCCCTCGCCGGCGCTCCTCGTCCCGAGTCAGGTCGCGGAGCTGTTGCAGACGATGGTCAAGGCGCTCCGCGCCTTTCAGATGTATCTCCCCAACAATCCGATCTACCAGCGCGCCATCCAGAACGTACGGAACGCCTTCGGCCCCATCTGGTCGGCCGTCGATGAGCTCGTGCTCACCATCGCGGAGACCGAGATCCTCTGGGAGGAGGAGGTCGTCTACCAGCAGATCAACAAGGGCGAATCGCTGGCCTGGACGCTCTTCAAGGACGGGATGCGGGTGCTGACCATCGAGAAGGGCGGCGAGGAGGACGAGCTGGTCCGCTTCCTCGAGACCGTGAACCGCGCCCGGTTCCTCTCGACGGATGCCGGCGATGACTTGATGACCCTGCTCTGGGAGCAGGAGTTCGTGGCCATCAAGTACCACTTCATCGATTTCCTGACCGAAGGCGACGTCATCGAAGGGTCGCGGCGCGCACTCGGCGAGGGAGATGCGGCCACAACGGAGACCCGGCGCGAGCAGGTCCGCGACGAAGCGCCGGCGCGCCCCAAGGGCATCGTGGATCTGGAAGAGTTCGACGCCACCCTGTATTTCCTGGACGAGGCCGAGGTCAACCAGCTGGCGAAGGAAGTCCTGGAGGAATACACCCGCGACGCCCGGATGTCCGCGCTGACCGGGGTCTTCGATCTCCTCGAACTCCAGGCCGACCCGCCGGTGCGGGCGGAGATCCTCTCGATCCTAGAGACACTGTACCCGAACCTGCTGAGCAAGGGCGAGTTCCGCACTGTGGCCAGTGTGATTCGCGACGCGCGGCTGGTGCTCGGCCGCACCGGCGAGCTGCCGGCCGACCTCCGGACACGGCTCGAGGCGCTCGAGATTCAGCTCAGCGACCCCGCGATCGTCGCTCAGCTCATCCAGTCACTTGACGAGGCGCCGGAGCTGGCGGCGTTGCGAGACGTCACCGATCTGCTCGGCGAGCTCCGCGCCAGCGCGCTGGGCGCGCTGATCGAGTCACTTCCCCGGGTCGCGACGCCGGCGGTCCGCCAGCTCGCCGAAACGACGGTGGACCGGCTGGCATCGGCGCACTCAGGCGAGGTGCTGCGCCTGCTCCGCGAGCCTCCGGGCGACGCGCTGCCCGCCGTCGTCGCGCTCTGCGGGCGCCTCAGCCTGCAGCAGGCGGTCTCCGGGCTCGGTGACCTCCTCAAGCATCCGGATGCCGCCGTCAGGCTTGCCGCCGTGCTCTCCCTGGAGCAGATCGGGACCCCGGGCTCCCTGGGGCAGCTGGAGCGCGCGGTGGACGACGCCGACCGAAGCGTGCGGCTCGCGGCGGTGCGCGCGGCGGGCGGGCGCGGCTACAAGGGTGCGCTCAAACGGATCGAGGCAGTGGTCCTGGGCAAGGCGGTGAAGGAGATGGACCTCACCGAAAAGATGGCCTTTTTCGAGGCGTACGGCGCCATCGCAGGCGCGTCGGCGCTCAAGACACTTGCCGGCATCCTGCAGCCGCGGGGACTGCTCAAGCTCACCCAATCGTCCGACCTTCGGGCCTGCGCGGCGATCGCGCTGGGCAAGATCCGCACGCCCGAAGCGCGCGCGGTACTTGCCGGTGTCGCCGACGACAAGGATCTCGTCGTCCGGAACGCGGTGAACCGGGCCCTGCGGGAGCCGGCCGCATGAATGAGACCCAGGACGTCGATGCTCGCCTGCGCCAGGCGGGGCGTGGATTTCTGCTGCAGCTCTACGCGGCGCTCCGAAGTCTCAAGCTGTATCCGGTGGAGAACGCCACGGTGCAGCACGCGCTCGACGACCTGCACCGGACGGTCACCGACTTTCTCGCCTCCGAAGGCGAGCTGGAGGTGCGCCTCGCCGGCGATTTCATCTTCGTGAACTCCACGCGGCTCCGGCTCGAGCTCGACAACTACGCCTCGTTCAGCCACATCCTCACCATCTTCCGGTCGTTCGAGATCGGCGCGCTGCGGGCGCGCCGCGGCGCGGAACGCCGGGATTGGCAGATCCTGTTGAGCCTGCTCCTCAGTCTCGCCGGGCGCGTGGTGGACGATCCGATCGTCGAGCTGCAGCAGCGACTCCGCGACGGCGGGGTGAAGTCACTCGAGGTGGAGCGTGCGTTGCCCCAACAGGAGGGGCTCGAGTCCGAGGAGGCGCGCGAGGTGGCCAAGCGCACCTACTCCCAGGGCGTCGCCGTCACCAAGGAGGTCATCACCGGGATCCGGCTGGGCCGCGCCACCAGCGTCAAGCGGGTGAAGCGCGCGGTGCAGATGATCGTGGACCAGGTGCTCAACAACGAAACCTCGTTGATGGGGCTTACCACGCTCCGAGACTACGATGAATACACGTTCACCCACTCGGTCAACGTGTGCATCTTCGCGGTCGCTCTCGGGAAGAAGCTCGGCTTTACCAAGCTCCAGCTCTACGACCTGGGGATGACGGCGCTCCTGCACGATGTCGGCAAGGCGCGCATCCCGATCGATATCCTCAACAAGACCACCGGCCTCGACGAGCACGAATGGCGCGTCGTGCAGGCGCATCCCTGGCTCGGCGCACTCACCCTGTTCGGGCTCCGGGGCTACGACGAGATCCCGTACCGCTCGATCCTCGTCGCGTACGAGCACCACATGAAGACGGATCTGACCGGCTATCCGCGCTCCATTCGACCGCGGGGGCTGGGCATCTTCTCGCGCATCGTAGCCGTGGCCGACGGCTTCGACGCGGCGACGACCCGCCGGAGCTACCAGACGGTACCGATCGAGCCGGATCAAGTCCTGAAGGAGATGTGGGAGAACCCGAAGCGGGGCTACGACCGGATTCTGGTGAAGGCGCTGATCAATCTGATCGGCATTTATCCAGTGGGCACGTGCGTCATTCTCGATACCTTCGAGGTCGGCGTCGTAGCGGCCCCGAATCCCGAGGGGCAGCAGCTGAACCGGCCGCTGGTGCGCGTGGTCATTGATGCCGACGGGGGTATGCTGGCAGCGCCCGGAATCCTGGTGAATCTCGCCGAGCCGGGGGCCGCCGGGAGCTTTGCCCGCTCGATCGTCAAAGTCACCAGTCCGGCCCGTTACGGGCTCACGGTCAGCGACTACTTTGTCTGAGCCTGCCTTGGCGCGCACTTGGGCGGCGCTTCGCGCCGACGGGCGCACCGCCCTGGTTCCGTATCTCACCGCCGGCTATCCCACGCCCGACGCGAGCCTAGCCGCGATCCGCGCCGCAGCAGCGATCTCCGATATCGTCGAGGTGGGCGTGCCGTTCAGCGACCCGCTCGCGGACGGGCCCACGATCCAGCGATCGAGCTTCGAAGCGCTCCGCCAGGGCATGACGCTCCATGGCACCCTGGAGCTCATCGCGGCGGCGCGGCTCGAGCGGCCGGTGGTGATTTTCAGTTACTTGAACCCGATCCTTCGCTACGGCGTGGAACGGTTCCTCGCCGATGCCGCCGCCGTGGGCGTCGCCGGACTGCTACTGACCGATCTGCCCGCCGGGAGCGATCCCGAGATCGAGTCGGCCGTCCAGGAGAGCTCCCTCGATTTCATCCGGCTGGTGGCGCCCACGACGCGGGCCGAGCGACTCGACGCCGCGCTCAGCGGCGCCGGCGGTTTCGTCTACCTGGTCGCCCGGCTCGGCGTCACCGGCGCCAGCACCGCGCTCGCCGCCGATCTGCCCGGATCCATCGCGCGGGTACGCCGGGCCACGCCGTTGCCGGTGGCCGTTGGGTTCGGAATCTCTACGCCGGCGCAGGCTGGTACCGTCGCGGGCCTGGCCGACGGGGTCGTGGTCGGGAGCGCACTCGTGGAGGCGCTCGGCAGGGGCGGGGTCGGCGCCGCGGCGGCCTTCCTGCACTCCCTCCGGGAGGCCATGGACCAGATGGAGGCGGTCCGGTGACCGCGCCGGTCGCGCGCGTGCTCGAATGGTTCGCGCGGCTGCTCAGCGTGGGCGGCACGCTGGTGACCGGATTGATCCTCCTGGTGGATCGCCGGTGGCTGGAGCATCCCCTGGCCACCGTGGTGCTGGCCGGGCTCGCGGTGTTCCTCCGCCTCGGCCCCGTCCGGCTCAGCAAGTATTCCTATCTGACGCAGAGCGGCATCGGCGCCATGGGCGGCGCGTTGGCGCTGGGCGGCTCGACGACCGCGGCCGCCCTTTTCGCCGGCACCCTGGTGGCAGACGGCCTGTGGCTCCGCAAACCGTGGCGCGCCGCCTGGATCAACGCCGGCCGCGAGGTGCTCGCGTTCGCCGCCGCCTATGGGTACTACGTGGCCGTGGTTCGCGTCACCGGTGTGACGCGGCCGTCGCTGGACATGGTGCCGGCGGTGTTTGCGCTCGCGGCGGCGTACTTCGTCACCAGCCGCGGGCTCTTTTACTTCACACTGCTGTTCCGCGGCAAGCTGGAACCCGCGGAGCGGCTGTTCGTGCTGCGCTGGGAGATCATCGCGTACCTGCTCACGCTGGGCGCGACCGCGGTGGCCGTCGGCGCGGTAGCGACCCTCAACCCGATTGGCTGGGTGGCGGTTGGTCTCGTGGTGGTGGCGCTGGGGTTCCTGACCCGGCGCATACTCGAGGAGGCCATCGCCGCGGAAGATCTCAACAAGGTGCATCAGCTCGAGAGCGCGCTGCTGGGCAACGCGCAGCTGTCCGAATCGTTCCTGCACATCGAGCGCCTGGCGCACCGCCTGCTGGACTGGGGAGATTTCCGGGTGCACCGCACCACCGAGGAGGGGACCGCGCTCGCGTACCGTGCTGCCACTGGCCGGCCGGGGCGGGGCGAGCCGTCGCCGCAGGTTGACGCGTTTCGCCGCCGCTCGATTGCCGGCAGCACGCCGATCCTGATCCGCGACACCGCCCGGGAGCCGGAGCTCGGCGTGATGGCCGGCGTCCGCTGCATGGTCATCTATCCGATCCGTTTCGGCGACGAGACCCTGGGCACCATCGAAATCGAGCACCACAAGCGAAACTCCTACGGCGCGCGGGACCTCGTGACCCTGTCCACCGTGGCGACCCACGTCGCAACCGCCATTCACATCGCCGAGCTTCGCCGTCCGCTGGTCGGCACCGTGGATCAAATCAGTACGCAGGTCGCCGGCCTCGCCCGGGTCACGGAGGCACTGCGCAGTACCGCCTCCGCCCTCGCGACGGCCTCGCACGCAATGCGAGACGGGATGGCGGAACAGAGCTCGTCGGCCGCGAGCGGACTGGAGGCGACCACGGCGTTGGCCACGGTCTCGCGCGCCATGGCGGCGGACGGCCGTCGCTCCGCCGAGGCGAGCCAACGGGCGTCGGAAGTGGCGGAACGGAATCGTCAGGTGATCGCCGGCGCCGTGGGGCGGCTGGTGGAGCTCAAGCAGTTCGTGGCCGACAGCTCGGCTCAGGTCGCGGCGCTGGGCGATGTGACCCGCCGGGTCGGCGCAATTATCGCCGCCATCCGGGAGATCGCCGACCTCACGAATCTCATCGCGCTCAACGCGGCCATCGAGGCCGCCCGGGCCGGCCGCGAGGGGCGCGGCTTCGCGGTGGTGGCGGACGAGGTGCGGATGCTCGCGGTCCAGAGCCTCGAGGCTACACGCGAGAGTGCCGCGCTCCTGTCCGAGGTGGGCTCGCAGGTGGCCACCGTCACCCGTCACATGAGCCGGGGGCGGGAGGCGGTCGCCAACGTCGAGGAGCTGAGCGCAGCGGCCGGTGAAGCGCTCGCGGCCATCGTTGAGGCCACCGGCGATGCCGGCCGCCGCGCAGCGACCATCGCCACCGCCGCGGCCTCCCAGCAGACTGCGTTCGACGACCTCACCTCGCGGATCGAGCGCGTGGCCGCCGTCTCGGCGCGCACGCGCTCCCAGACCGACGCGCTCGCCGTTCAGGCCGCCGAGGCCGCCGGGGGTCAGGTGGAGCTTGAGCGGGCTATCGGTGAGCTCGAGGGCGTGGCGTCGCGATTGCAGCGCATCGCCCACCACTTCGCGGTGGGGTCATGAGCACCCCCGCACGCGAGCTCGCTTACGTAGCGCTGGGCAGCAATCTCGGCGATCGGGCCGCCCACCTCGCCGAGGCGCGCGCGAGCCTTGCGGCGTTGCCGGACACGTCGCTGCTTGCCGAATCGAGCATCGAAGAGACCGCGCCGCTCGGCGGAATGGAGCAGCCGGCCTACCTCAATCAGATGGTGCTGCTGGAGACCGGGCTTGCGCCCGACGTGCTGCTCCGCCGCTGCCAGGGCATCGAGGCCGCTCGCGGTCGGGTGCGGCGCGGACGGTGGGGATCCCGGACCCTCGACGTGGATATCGTGAAGTACGGCGAACGGCACATCCAGACGCCCGACCTCGTCGTTCCCCATCCCGAGCTCCCGAACCGCGATTTCTGGTTGCGGGAGCTGGCCGAGCTGGAGAGCCATGCCCGCTGACGCACAGCCGCGGACCCCGCCCGATCTCATCGCGATGAAGGCCGCCGGCCGGAAGATCGCGGTGCTCACCTGCTACGATGCCGCGTTCGCCAGGCTGCTCGCGCCCGAGGTGGACCTCCTGCTCGTCGGCGACTCGGTGAACCAGGTGGTGGCCGGCCGGGAAACGACGCTGAGCGCAACGCTCGAGCAGCTCATCTACCACGCCTGCGCGGTACGGCGCGGCAGCCTCGACGCGCTCGTCGTGGTGGATCTGCCGTTTCTCACCTACCAGGTGTCACCGGAAGACGCGATCCGGAACGCCGGGCGGGTGCTGCAGGAGAGCGGCGCACAGGCGGTCAAGCTCGAGGGTGGGGTGCCGATGGCCGCAACGATCCGCGCCCTGGTGGACCGCGGCATTCCGGTGATGGGCCATCTCGGGCTGACACCCCAATCGGTCCATGCGCTGGGTGGCTACCGGGTGCAGGGCAGGGGCGAAGCGGCCGCCGGGCGTTTGGTGGAAGACGCAAGGGCGGTGGAAGCCGCGGGCGCCTTCGCCCTGGTCCTCGAGCTGATCCCGAGCGCGTTGGCCCGCCAGATCTCGCGGGAGCTGACCATTCCGACGATCGGAATCGGTGCTGGTGCGGGCTGCGACGGCCAGGTGCTGGTGCTGCACGACATGCTGGGTCTCAACGAGGCATTCCGCCCTCGCTTCCTCAAGCGCTACGCCGAGCTGGCGGAGGAGGTGCGGCGCGCCGCCCGCGCGTTCACCGACGATGTGAAGGCGGGCCGGTATCCGGGGGACGAGCACGGCTTCGAGTGATGCGGGAAGTTGCCGAAGCGGGAGCGCTGAAACTCTGGATCCGGTCTGCGCGGGCGGAGGGCCGCCGCATCGGGTTGGTCCCCACCATGGGCTATCTGCACGACGGACACCTCGCCCTCGTGGACGAGGCCCGGCGTCGGGCCGACGCCGTCGTCATGAGCGTGTTCGTGAATCCGCTGCAGTTCGGGCCCTCCGAGGATTTCGAGCGCTACCCCCGCGACCTCGACCGGGACCGCCGGCTCGCCGGTGAGCGGGGCGTCGATCTCCTGTTCGTGCCTTCGCTTGCCGCGATGTATCCGCCGGGCACCGATACCCGGGTGGTGCCGGGGCCGGCCTCGCAGCAATGGGAGGGCGCCGCGCGGCCCGGACATTTTGCCGGCGTCCTCACCGTCGTGGCCAAGTTGTTCCATCTGGTCGAGCCGGACGTCGCCTGCTTCGGGCAGAAGGACATCCAGCAGGTCACGCTGGTCCGCCACATGATTCGCGACCTCGACATGCCGGTGCAGGTCGCGGTGGTCCCCACGGTGCGGGAGCCGGACGGGCTGGCCCTCAGCAGCCGGAACCTGTACCTCGATCCTTCCGATCGGCGTGACGCGCTGGCGCTGAGCCGCGGCCTCCGGCAGGCGTCGCTGGCATGGGCAGCGGGCGAGCGTCGGGGACCGGCGCTCGAGGCCTGCATCGAGCGTGAGCTGGGCGGTACTCGGGCAGTTCGCGTCGACTATATTGCGGCCATTGATCCCGAGCACCTCGAGCGTGTCGCGGAAGCACCTGCGGGTACGATCCTGGCAGTCGCGGCGCGGGTCGGGCGGACTCGGCTCATCGACAACCTCATTCTCGAGTGAGGACCGGCATGCAGCGGCACCTCATGAAGTCCAAGATCCACCGCGCCACCATCACCGCCGCCGATCTGCACTACGAGGGCTCGCTCACGGTGGATGAGGACCTGCTCGATGCCGCCGACCTGGTCACCTACGAAGAGGTCCAGGTCGTGAACGTGAACAACGGATCGCGCTTCACCACGTACGTGATTCCCGGCCCGCGCGGTTCGGGCACCATCCAGCTCAATGGCGCGGCGGCGCGCCTGGGCCACGCCGGCGACCTCGTGATCCTCATCTCCTATGGACTTTATGCGGACACCGAAGCGCGCCGGCACGCGCCGCGTGTGGTGTTCGTCGACGAGCGGAACCGAATGGTTCGGCCACCGCTCCGCGCGGAGCGCTGATCCGCGGGCTCCGGTGCCCTCCTTCACGATCCATTCACCCGACCTGCGGCCCACGTGGGCAACGTGGGCCGTCGTGTCTTCCGACCGCGTGGCGCACATCGAGCGGGTGGCTGCGCTGGCGAGCGGCTGGGCCGACGCCATGGGGGTGACCGAGCAGGAGCGCAGCCGCTGGCTCCGGGCCGCCTGGCTGCACGATGCCCTCCGGGACGCCACCGCCGACGAGCTGCACCGGTGGTCTCCCGCGGCATCGGAGGCCACGGAACTCCGGCACGGCCCCGCCAGCGCCGCCCGCGCCGCCGCGGACGGAGAAGCCGACCGCGGTGTGCTCGACGCGGTGCGCTATCACTCGCTGGGGTTCGCGGGGTGGGACATGGTCGGCCGGGTGCTCTACTGTGCCGATTTCCTCGAGCCGGGGCGGCGCTTCGACCGGAAGGAGCGGGCGGCGCTGGCCCGGCGGTTTCCCGTTGCGCCCGCCGACGTGCTGCTGGAGGTCGCCCGCTACCGCCTCTACCACATCGTGCGCTCCGGCTGGGTCCTGCCCGGCCCGACGGTGACTTTTTGGAACTCACTCGCCTCCGCGTCCTCGGCGCGCTGACCGCGCTCGCCGCGGCCGCCACGACCGCGACTGCCTTGGCGATCCGCGGCGCCCGGCCCGATCGCGTCACCGGGCATGCGTTCGCGATTCCATCGGCCGAAGCGCGAATTATGGTCGAGGTGCTGAATGGCACCGGGCGGCCGGGCCGGGCGCGGAGCGCTACCCGGGTGCTCCGGCGTCAGGGCCTGGACGTGGTGTTCTTCGGGAACTGGGAGGGCGGCGGGCTGGTACGGGCCACCAAAGTGGTGGTGCGCCGCCCCGGAGCGGAGGCGGCCGGACGCCGCGTCATGCAGGCGCTCGGAGCCGGCGCCGTGGTGGTAGATCCCGATACCCTCCGGCGGGTGGACGTCACCGTCATTCTCGGCGAGGACTGGAAGGTTCCGGCCGACGTGGGGCTGTAATTCATCGCTGGTAGACGATCTCGCCACCGATCACGGTCATCACCGCCTCGGTCCGCAGGATCTCGCCCGGTGCGACACGCATGATGTCCTGCGAGAGCACGGTGAGGTCTGCCCACTTGCCCGCCTCGATCGTGCCGCGGCGCGCTTCCTCGAACGCCGCGTAGGCCGGCCACACCGTGAACATCTTGAGCGCCTCCTCGCGCGTCGCCGCCTGCTCCGGGTGCCAGTCCGGCCCCTGGAAACCGGCGGTATCCCGCCGGGCGACGGCGGCGTAGAACTCGATCATCGGCTCGCCGCGCTCGACCGGCGCATCGGATCCGCCCGCGATCGGCACGCCGGTACGCAGCAGACTCCGCCACGCGTACGCGCCCGCCACCCTCGACCCGCCCAGCCGGCTCGGCGCGAAATGGAGATCACTGATCGCGTGCGACGGCTGCATGCTGGGGATCACCCGCAACCGGGCGAAGCGTGGCACGTCGGCGGCGGCCACTACCTGTGTGTGCTCATCGCGCCAGCGGGGATCTCGCACTTTCCGCTGTGCGTCCGGTACCGAATCGAACGCCTCGGAGTACAGATTGAGCAGGAGGCGGTTGGCGCTGTCGCCTATGGCGTGGGTCTCGACCTGGATTCCGCGGCGCAGCGCCTCGCGCAGCATCGGCCGATAGCGGTCCAGCGGCGTCAATAGCAGCCCTCGAGTGTCGGGCCGGTCGCTATACGGCTCCAGCAGCGCGGCGCCGCGTGACCCCAGCGCACCGTCCATGTACGCCTTGATGGTCCGGACGGTGAACCGTCCCCCGAACTCTCCAATGGAAGCGCCCCGCCGCAACACCGTGTCGGCCGCCGGGCCAGGGCCGGAGACCGCCTTGTAGATCCGGAGC
>Ga0247829_10000692_pt1 | contig 13747 bp, 15 predicted proteins | sample 12C_Control_Day4_FD_207765 | JGI IMG/M metagenome (GOLD analysis project Ga0247829, IMG submission 207765) | Soil microbial communities from agricultural site in Penn Yan, New York, United States - 12C_Control_Day4 | ecosystem: Environmental > Terrestrial > Soil > Agricultural land | place... | reverse complement strand
ACCGCCGTATTGCAGCATCCACGGGTGCCGCTGGCAACCTGACGACATCGCTGGACGATGGCAACCGCCGAGCGGTCAGGTCATTTCGCAGATCGTAGAAGGCATTTGTCGACTACATCGCGCCGGAATCACATCCGCTTCGAAGAACGTCGTTTGCGGCCCGCGCAGCAATCTCTTCACGTCAGTGCGGCCGGCGGTGCGACAGCGAGCTTCTCCCCCCACGGCGCGAGCGCCGGCATGATCGTCGGATAGAGTGCGACGCCGTTCGTGCGCTGCTCGCGAAGTAGTGCGAGCGCACGCTCGCCAGGCATGCGTACCGGCGGCCCGCCGGGCCGCGGCGTCGCCGCGTGGCAGGCATGCACGAGCCAGTCGGTCTGGCGCGTGAATTCAGAGAGACCGCCGAACGTCGCGGGATTCTGCACCTGCACGAACACTGTCGCGCCCCAGCCTTCGGCCGCGTCCGCGCGCCCGTGGCCGGCGAGGCCGCCGGTCAATGCCTCGATCAGCAGCGCGAGCGCGAATCCCTTGTGCCCCGCTTCGAGACCGCCGAGCGGCAGCAGCGTCCCCTTGGGCTCGTTGAACAGCACCGCGGGATCGCGCGTCGCGTTGCCTTGCGCATCCTGCAGCCACGGATGCGCGAGCTTCTCGCCTGCGTTGAACAGGCGCTGCGTGAGCCCGTTCGTCGTGTAGCTGGCGGAGACGTCGATCAGGATCGGATCGCCGGACGTCGGAATGCCGACGGCCAGCGGATTCGGCGTGAACACCGGCGACACGGCGCCGAACGGCGCGACGCTCGATCCCGCAGGATCGCTGCAGCAGACGATCGCCGTCATGCCGCGTTCCGTCGCGCGCACGAGATACGCCGCGAGACACGCGATATGGTGCGAACGGCGGATCACCACCGTGCCCGTGCCGTGCGCGGTCGCCATCGCAAGCGCGGCGTCGAGCGCACGCAGCGCGAGCCACGGCCCCGGCAACCGTTCGCCGTCCCAGGTGGCGGCCGCTGTGCTCGCGTGCAACACGCGCGGCTCTCCGGACTTTTTCATCCGCCCGTTCTCGAGCTCGCCCAGATAGCCCGGCAGCAGTGCGAGGCCGTGTGTCGTGTGACCCATCAGGTCGGACTCGACCAGGATCTCCGCGACGTCGCGCGCGATGTCGTCGCGCACGCCGGCGCGGCGCAGCAGCGCGTCCGCATGATCGCGCAGCGACCCGGCAGCGAAGCGCGCCGGCGCATCGCGCTCGCCCTGTTGCGTATCGCTGGCTGCGCCGCGCGACGCCGCGCGACCCGCGGGCGACGAGGATGGTTGGCTACCGGACATCGGACCCTCCGACTGGCGCCTGCGCGCGATGTATGCTTGCGCACCATTCTAGTCGAGAGATTCGAACCGCGTCCGTGCTGCCGTCGTCGCTGCAGGTCAGCATCGTCACCTTCGAGCCCGATCTGCCGCTGCTCGAGCGCACGCTCGACACGCTCGCGATCGCGATCGAGGCGGCGCAGGACGCGCGGGTGCTGAAGACCGTGCATGTCGCGCTCGTCGACAACAGCCGCGATCGCGGCATCGCCGAGCGCGTGATGGAGATCGCGCGCGCGCGGTTCGCCGACAAGCCGGTGCATGTCGCGTTCCTGCACGGCCATGCGAACATCGGCTATGGCGCCGCGCACAACCTGGTGCTACATGGCACCGGCGCCGACTATCACCTGGTGCTGAATCCCGACGCGGAACTTGCCGCCGATGCGCTCGTCAACGGCGTGCGCTGGCTCGATGCGCATCCCGAGGCGGGCGCGCTCACGCCCGCCGTCTCCGACGAATCGGGTCGCCGGCAGTATCTGTGCAAGCGCTATCCGGCGGTATTCGACCTGTTGCTGCGCGGCTTCGCACCGCACTTCGTGAAGCGCCTGTTCGCGCGGCGGCTCGAGCGTTACGAAATGCGCGACGTCGTCGACGCCGATCCGCCGCAGGAAGCGCTCGGCGTGCCGGTGATGTCGGGGGCGTTCGTGCTCGCTCGGCGCGATGCCGTCGATCGCACCGGCGGCTTCGACCCGCGCTTTTTCCTCTATTTCGAGGATTTCGACTGGAGCGTGCGGCTGAACGAGGTGGCCCGCAACGCGTTCGTGCCGAGCGTCAGCATCGTCCATCACGGCGGCGGAGCGGCGCGCAAAGGCTGGCGCCACGTCGCGTGGTTCATCGGCAGCGGGTTTCGCTTCTACACGAAGCATGGCTGGCGGTGGCTGTGAGCCCGAAGGGCCGCCCCAAGGGCGAACAAGCCCCGAAGCGCGTAAGCGCGAAGGGTAGGTCAATGACCTCGCTGCAGGATGCTGCGAGGCCCGCGGATGCGCCAGTCGCCGTCACCGGTGCGACTGGCTTCATCGCGCCGAGCGTTCTGCGCGCGCGCGTCGGCAAACGGCCGCGCGGTTAGGCGTTTCGTCCACACGCCCGATGCGGCGGCGATCGGTTCGGTCGCCATCGACCTGACGCGCGCAACCGTCGACGATCTCGCGCGCCACCTGGAAACGGTCTCGACCGTGATCCACCTCGCCGGACGCGCGCACGTCATGCGCGAAACGGAAACGAACGCCGACGCCGTCTATCGCCTTGCCAACGCTGATGCGACCGAGTGCCTGGCTCGCGCGGCGGTCGCCGCGGGCGTACGCAGGTTCGTGTTGGCGAGTAGCGTCAAGGTGAACGGCGAGCGCACGGAACCCGGCCGGCCGTTTCGTCCCGACGATCCAACCGTGCCGGAGGATGCGTACGCGCGCAGCAAGCTGGCGGCGGAAGTCGCAGTGCGGAAGGTCGCGCACGGCACGCCGATGGAGGCGGTCGTGCTGCGCCTGCCGCTCGTGCACGGCCCCGGCGTGCGGGGGAACTTTCGCCGTCTCGTCGACGCGGTGCGCGCGAGACGGATCCTCCCGCTCGGCGCGATCGAGAACCGCCGCTCGCTGGTCGGCCTCGCCAACCTTCTCGACGCGCTCGATGCGGCGATCGACGCGCCGGCTTTGCACGGCGTGCATTTCGTCGCCGACGCGCGGAGCGTGTCGACGCCCGAGCTCGTGCGCGCGATCGCGCGGGCGCTCGAGGTCGAGCCGCAGATCGTTCGCGTGCCGGTCGCATTGCTGAGGCTCGCAGGTCTGGTGACGGCAAGAAGCGATGCTGTCGCGCGGCTCGTGAACTCGCTCGAAGTGGATGTGTCGTCGTTCGTTGCGGCGACGCGCTGGCGCCCGCGTGCGTTTGCGCTCGACTTATAATCGGCGCTCCCATGAGCGAACCCTCGTCCAGCGAGCGCACGTCAAACGGCACGCGTGCAAATGCTCGAGCGGCCGGCGAACTGCGGCCGCTCGCGATCACGCGCGGCTACACGAAGCACGCCGAAGGAGCGGTACTGATCGAGGCGGGCGAAACACGCGTTCTCTGCACGGCGAGCGTCGAGGAAGGCGTCCCGCCGTTCCTCAAGGGCCGCGGGCAGGGCTGGGTGACGGCCGAGTACGGCATGCTGCCGCGCGCGACCAATACGCGCACCCGCCGTGAAGCGGCCGAAGGGAAGCAATCCGGGCGCACGCAGGAAATCCAGCGGCTGATCGGGCGATCGCTGCGTGCGGTCGTCGACCTGGCCGCGCTCGGCGAGCGCACGATCCGCATCGACTGCGACGTGCTGCAAGCCGACGGCGGCACGCGCTGCGCGTCGATCACCGGCGGTTATGTCGCGCTGGCCGACGCCATTGCCTGGTGCCGCGCGCGACGCGAGTTCGCGGGCGAGCCGCTACGCGATTGCGTGGCCGCGGTGTCGGTCGGCGTGGTCGGCGGCGTGCCGCTGCTCGATCTCGACTACGCGGAAGATTCCGGGTGCGACACCGACATGAATGTCGTGATGACCGGCGCGGGCGGATTCGTGGAGGTGCAGGGGACAGCCGAGCGCGCGGCCTTCAGCCGCGCGGAGTTCGACGCGCTATTGACGCTCGCCCAGCAGGGCATCGCGCGCCTGCACGCCGCGCAGCGCGCCGCATTGGAGACGTGAGCGAAGTGCGATGAGCGCCATCACGCGGCTCGTGCTCGCGTCGAACAACGCCGGCAAGCTGCGCGAGTTTCGCCGACTGCTCGAGCCGCTCGGTTACGAGGTGATACCCCAGGCGGAACTCGGCGTCACCGCCGCCGACGAACCTCACGTGACCTTCATCGAGAATGCCCTCGCCAAGGCACGCCAAGCAAGCGTGCACACCGGCTTGCCGGCGCTCGCCGACGATTCCGGCATTTGTGTCGACGCGCTCGGTGGTGCGCCCGGCGTCCTTTCCGCCCGCTATGCCGGCGAACCCGCCTCGGACGCGCGCAACAACGCCGCGCTCGTCGCGGCTCTCGCCGGCGTGGCCGACCGCCGCGCGCATTACTACTGCGTGCTGGTGCTCGTGCGGCGCGCGGATGATCCACAGCCGATCGTCGCGGAAGGCATCTGGCACGGCACGGTGATCGACACGCCACGCGGCAGCGGCGGATTCGGCTACGACCCGCATTTCGAGGACGCGGAAAGTGGAATGACCGGAGCCGAGTTGCCGCTCGCGCGCAAGAACGAGGTCTCGCACCGCGGACAGGCGATGCGCAGCCTGATCGCGCGGCTTGCCCGGGAGCGCCGAAGCGCGCTAGCGCGGAGGGTAGCCGAATGAGCGTGGGGTTCGCATCGCGAGCGCTTCCGGTCGACGCGCTGACGCGGCCGCATTTCAGCGCACTGCCGCCGCTGTCGCTGTACGTCCACATCCCGTGGTGCGTGCGCAAGTGCCCGTACTGCGATTTCAATTCGCACGCCGCGCCCGACGTGCTTCCGGAAGACGCGTACGTCGAAGCACTGATCACCGATCTCGAAAGCGCGCTGCCGTCGATCTGGGGCCGCAAGGTGTCCACCATGTTCATCGGCGGCGGTACGCCGAGCCTGTTCTCGGCCGCGGCGATCGACCGGCTGCTCGCGGCGGTGCGCGCGCGCGTGCCGCTTTCGCCCGACGCGGAGATCACACTGGAGGCGAATCCGGGAACGTTCGAGCGGGAGAAGTTCGCGGGCTTCTACGCCGCCGGCATCAATCGGCTGTCGCTCGGCATCCAGAGCTTCGACGACCGCTGCTTGCGCGCGCTTGGACGCATCCACGGCACCGAGGAAGCGCGGCGCGCTGCGGAAGTGGCGCTGATGATCTTCGGCAACGTCAACTTCGACCTGATGTTCGCGTTGCCGGAGCAGACGCCTGCCGACGCCGCAAGCGACGTCGCGGCGGCGCTCGCGTTCGCACCTCCGCACCTGTCGTTCTATCACCTGACGCTCGAGCCGAACACGCTGTTTCATCGCCATCCACCGCCGCTGCCCGACGACGAGACGGCTGCCGACATCGAGGACGCGATGTGCGCGGCGCTGGACCGTGCAGGCTACGTGCACTACGAGACATCGGCGCACGCGAAGCCCGGGTACGAGTGCCGGCACAACGTCAATTACTGGCGCTTCGGCGACTATCTGGGCATCGGCGCCGGCGCGCACTCAAAACTTTCCTTTGCCGATCGGATCGTTCGGCAGCTGCGCTTCAAGCAGCCGAAACAGTATCTCGAGCGGGTCGCGCGTGGTGACGCGCTGCAGGAGAATATGGAGATCACGCGGCGCGACCTGCCGTTCGAGTTCATGCTGAACGCGCTGCGGCTGACCGATGGCGTTCCCGCAGGACTCTTTGCCGAGCGCACCGGGATGCCGTTGTCCATTGCGGCGCGACCTATCGCGGAAGCGACGCGCCGGGGATTGCTCGATCCGGATCCGACTGTCCTGCGACCCACGCCGCTCGGACGGCGATTCCTGAACGACCTGCAGTCGCTGTTCCTGGAATCGCCGCGATGAAGCGCGCGAAGCAGCACGGCGTGCCGAAGCCGCGCAATCCGGTCGCGCGCTCGCCGTTGTTGCGCAAGGGCGGCGCGCACGGCAAGTCGGGTGGCGCGCTGCGGCGAAAGGCGAACGTCGAATTGCAGAAACTGCGGCGCGATCCGAACCCGGCGGACGAGTGATGCGCGGTCGCCAAATCGAGACCTCGCCTTCGCCATGACGCTGTCGCGGCGCGATCTCGAGCAGGGCCGGATGCGCGAGGTGTACGTGCAGGCGCTGGCGGAGGGCCACGCGCTCACCGACGAGCAGTTGTCCGCCTCGCTGACCGCCACGCTTTCGGCCAAGCCCAAGGGTGCCGGCTGGTGGGTGTTCGCATACGGATCGCTGCTGTGGAATCCGCTGTTTCCGTTCGCGGAATCGCGCCGCGCGTCCGTGCACGGATTGCACCGGCGATTCTGCCTCTGGTCGCTCGCGTCGCGGGGGCGGCCCACTGCGCCCGGGCTCGTGCTTGCGCTCGACCGCGGGGGCTCGTGTCGCGGCGTCGCCTACCGCCTGCCCGCGCCGTGCGCGATCGACGAATTGCACCTGCTCTGGCGGCGCGAGATGGTGACCGGTGCCTATGCACCGCGGTGGCTGCACGTCGATTGCGACGGCCGCCGGCAGGTCGCGCTCGGCTTCGTCGTCAAGCGGAACCACTCGCAGTACACGCGCAAGCTCACGATCGACGAGCAGGCGCAGGTGATCGCGCACGCGTGCGGCGCGTTCGGCTCGTCGGCCGACTATCTCGAGCGCACGCGCGTGTCGCTCGCGACGCACGGCATCGTCGATCCGTATCTCGAGCGCCTCGCCGCACGCGTGGCGGCGCGCGGATGCGTCGCGCCGATGGCGATCCAGGAGCCGCACGGGACGACCGCGACCGGCGAGCAGCCGGTTTAGCGGGTTGGGGAATTACGCGTCGTGGATTGCGCGTCGGGCGCGCGGGGAATCGGACCTCGCGCGGGTCCAACTCTACAGCGCGATATGGCGTCCGCCGTCGACGTTGATCGTCTCGCCGGTGACATAGGGCGCGTCGGCGAGCAGATAGTGCACGGCCTTGGCGATGTCGTCGGGCGTGCCTTCGCGCTTGAGCGGCGTGTGCGAGATGATCCGCTGCCGCGCGAGCTCATCGAATACTTCCTCGTCGGGCCACAGGATCGGCCCCGGCGCGATCGCGTTGACGCGCACTTCCGGCGCGAGCTCGCGCGCGAGCGAGCGCGTGAGGCCGACGAGCCCCGCCTTCGCCACCGAATAGACGACGTAGCTCTTGAGCGGCCGGTCGGCGTGGATGTCGGTGATGTTGATGATCGCGCCTTGCGACTTGCGCAGCGCGGGCGCGGCCGCCTGCGAAAGGAACAGCGGCGCCTGCAGGTTCGTGCCGATCAGATCGTTCCACTGCTCGACTTCGATCTCGCCGATCGTCGTCGCATAGAACGTCGATGCGTTGTTGACGAGGGCGTCGAGCCGGCCGAACGTCTGCACCGTCTGCTCGGCGAGCGAGGGCAGCTTGGCGACGTCGAGCAGGTCGGCCTGGATCAGCGCGACCGAGTTCGCGCGCAGGTGATTGAGTTCGGCCTGCAGAAGCCGAGCTTCGCCGGCGGAGGAGCGGAAGTGAAGCATGATCGACGCGCCCGCCTTGTGCAGGCGCCGGCAGATCGCGGCGCCCACGCGCTTGGCGCCTCCGGTGATCAAGACGACCTTGCCTTCCAAGCCGCGCCCTGGTACCCGCCCGTCGATTAGACTGCGGCCAATCTAGCACAGTCGCCGCACGCTTGCGAACGCGGCAGGCCGCATCCGGCAATGAACATCGATTCGACGCTGCCGCTGCCCGGGAAGGATGCGCAGGCGCACAGCGCGCGCGTGGTCGCGCACGTGCACGACGAGATCGCGCAGCACGGCGGCTTCATCCCGTTCAGCCGTTACATGGAGCTCGTGCTGTACGCGCCGGGGCTCGGCTATTACGTGGCAGGCACCCGCAAGTTCGGCGCGGACGGCGATTTCGTCACCGGACCGGAGCTCACGCCGCTCTATGGCGCGGCGCTCGCACGGCAGGTCGAGGCGATATTCGCTGTCGCTCGCGGACGCACGATCGTCGAGCTCGGCGCGGGCAGCGGTGCGCTTGCAGGCGCGCTGCTCGATGCGCTGGCAGCGCGCGACGCAGCGCCGGAGCGCTATTGCATCCTCGAAGTCAGTCCCGAGCTGCGCGCGCGGCAGCAGGCGACGATCGCAGCGCGCGCGCCGGTGCAGGCAACACGCGTCGAATGGTTCGACCGGCTGCCCGAAGCCATCGACGGGGCGGTCGTGATGAACGAGGTGCTCGACGCCATCCCGCCGCGGCTCGTCGCACGGCAGGGAGGGCGCTGGCTGGAGCGCGGCGTCACATGGCGAGATGGCGCATTGCGCTCCGCCGAGCGTCCGCTCGACGATGCACGGCTCGCGACGCTGGCGGCCGCGCGGTTTCCGGCTGATGGCGACTACGCGAGCGAAGTGAATCCGGCGGCCGAGGCACTCGTCACCACGATTGCGCGCCGTGTGGCGTCGGGCGTGCTCGTCGTCGTCGACTACGGCTTTCCGCGCCGCGAGTACTACCACCCGCAGCGGCGCGAGGGTACGCTCGTTGGCCATTACCGGCATCGCGTGCACTCGGATCCGTTCCTCTGGCCCGGATTGTCCGACCTGACGGCGCACGTGGATTTCACGGCCATCGCCGAAGCGGGCGAGCGGGGTGGCGCCGAAGTGACGGGCTTTGCGACGCAGGCGTCGCTCCTCGTCGGCTGCGGCATCCTCGACCTGCTCGCCGCCGTGGGCCCGCCCGATTCGGCTGGCTATTTGCGCGCCGCTGCGGCCGTGCAGAAGCTCGTATCGCCGGCCGAGATGGGGGAGCTCTTCAAGGTGATGCTGCTGGCAAAGGGCGCTCGTTGCGAAAGCCTCGCCGCGACCGACATGACTCATCGGCTGTGAGCGTGCAAATGCAGGATGACGACAGGGGTCGAGCGCGGCAGTATCGCCGGCGGGCTAGCCGCCGTCGCCGTAGGCGCGGGCCAGATACTGCGCGATCGGCTCGACCTGATCGTCGGGAATCTGCGCGCCGTACACCTGCTTCATCTTCTCGACTTCGGCCTTCCAGAACGCGAGTGGCTTGCCGGTGCTCACCGGGCGAAAGCGTCGCGCTCGTCTGCCATTCCCGGAGCGAGTACTTGCCGTAGTCGCGCGAGAGCGCAGCCGGCGTGACGATCCCCTCGTTGTAGACTTCGAACGGCGTTTCGAGCTGCGGCGGCCGCTGCGTGACGACGATCAGCGGCCGTTTTTGCGGGAAGCGGGCGAGCGGGCGTTCGCCGCTGGCGAAGGGCAGCGTGACGCTCTCGGCGGCGAACGCGCGAAACGCTGGCGTGCCGGCCAGTGCGCCGGCGCAATCGCGCGCAACGCCTGCCGGCGCGAAGCCGAATGAAGCCGCGAATCACGATGGCGAGGCATCCTCCGTTGACAACTTGCGAGAACGTGAACGTTCCGGCAAGCCCGCGAATCGCGTACGACAGTCTTGCGCTCGGGCGACTCGTCGCGCGGCACGCGCGGTATCGGCCCAGCCACCTGGCGGTCGTTGCGCCTTCGGGCATGGCCGACGTGCGCCTCACGTGGCGGGACTACGACGTCCTCGTCAATCGCACGGCGCACGCGCTCGCGGTGTGCGGCGTTCGTCGTGGCGACCGCGTCGCGACGCTGCTGCCGAACGGGATCGAGCTGCTCACGCTGCTCTGGGCGTGCGCGAAGCTCGGGGCGGCCATCGTGCCGCTGTCGACGTTGTTGAACGGTCCTGGAATTGCCTCGTTGTTGACGGATGCAAAAGCGCGGGTGCTGGTCGCGGCAGCCGAGCGGGGCCGGATGCTCGACGCTGTACTGGCGGGTTTTGGTGATGCGAGGCCGGTGGTGGTGCTTGCGGGTAGTCCGGACGGTGACCGCCCGGGCGGCGATCGGGACTTCGGCGCTTTGGTGGCGAGCGCGTCCGAGTCAGCGCTCGATACGGTTGTCGGCGGAGACGACCTGCTGACGATCATGTACACGAGTGGAACGACCGGATTGCCGAAGGGCATCCAGCACACGCACTTCATCCGCGCGATGTACGCGACGACGATGGCGAACGCGTGGCGGATGAAGCCCGAGTCGGTGGTGCTGCATTCGGGCGCGCTGGTGTTCAACGGCGCAATGGTGACGATGCTGCCGGCGTTCATGCTCGGTGCGACGTATGTGCTGCACCGCGCGTTCGACGCGGCCGCATTCATCGCGACCGTCGAGCGGGAGCGCGTGACGCACACGATGCTCGTGCCGTCGCAGATCGTCGCGATCCTCGATGCGCCGCAGTTCGACGCGGCGCGGCTTTCGTCGCTCGAGATGCTGGTTTCGCTCGGTGCGCCGCTGCATCGCGAACAGAAGGACCGTCTCGAGCACTTGCTGCCAGGACGCTTTTACGAGCTGTACGGGCTCACCGAGGGTTTCGTGACGATCCTCGATCGTGACGACGCCGTGCGCAAGCGCGGCAGCGTCGGCGTGCCGCCGCCGTTCTACGACATGCGCATCGTCGACGACGACGGACGCGACGTTCCGGCCGGGACCGTGGGCGAGATCATCGGCCGCGGGCCGATCACGATGCCGGGCTACCTCGGCCGCGACGCGGAGACGCAAAGCGCGCTCCACGACGGCTGGCTGCACAGCGGCGACCTGGGCTATGTCGACGACGACGGGTTTCTCTATCTCGTCGATCGCAAGAAGGACATGATCGATTCCGGCGGCGTCAAGGTGTATCCGCGCGACATCGAGGAAGTGGCCGCGCGGCATCCGGCGGTCCGCGAGGTGGCCGTGTTCGGCATCCCCGATCCGAAGTGGGGCGAGACGCCGCTCGCCGCGGTCGTGCTGCGGGCGGGCGCGGCCGCGACCGCCGACGAGCTTCGCGGCTGGCTCAATGCGAACGTCGCGGCGCAATACCAGCGCGTCGCGCGTATGGTGATCTACGAGGATTTCCCGCGGAACGCCGCGGGCAAGACGCTCAAGCGCGAGATGCGCGCGGCGTTCTGGGAAGGGCGCGACACGAAGCTTTGAGCGCTCACTCGGCCTCCTTATGCCTACAGTGCCGTATGATCGGCCGGCGTGTCGGCCTCACTCGCTCGCACGGCGTCGGGCCCTCCGGGCCTCGGGCTTCGCCCGCCGCGCTCACTCGACGATGAGAGTAGCCTTCATCGTCGGATGCAGCGTGCAGACGTAGTCGAAGTGTCCTTTCATCGCCGCCGTGTAGCGCCACGACGCGCCCGCCGTGAGCGAGCCGGAATCGAACGTTCTGTGCGCGGTGGCCGTGTGCGGCACCGGATCGGCGTTGTGCCACACGACGACATCTCCCTGCTTCACCGTGAGCGTCGCCGGCTTGAACTCGAACGCGTCGATCGTCACCGTGTGCGTCGCCGGTGCGGCCTGCGCGCGCAGCGCGTACGCGGAAACGAGCGCGGCGGCGCCCGTTGCCAGCAACAGCCGCCGCCGCAGTCCGTTCATTTGCGAAGCTCCGCCGCGGTATGCGAGCGATGCGTTCTCAGCTTGCCGTATGCGAGTGAGACGCCGACGCCGCCTTCTTCCCGAGCGACGACTGCAGCTTCTTCGCGTGGTCGAGGTGCGCAACGAACGCCGGCCGCACCTTGACGAGCAACGCCTTCAACTCGGCGTTCTGCGCGTTGGGAATCAGCGTCTTGTCCAGCGCATCGATCACCGCCTGGTGATAGTCGACCTCGTGGTCGACATAGGCCTTGTCGAACGCAGCACCCTTCAGCGTCTTCAGATGCGCGACGTTGTCGGCACCGCCCTTCTTGAGACTTTGTGCCGTCGGGTTGTCCTCCGGCTTGAGCTTCAGCTTGCCCGCGAGGTCGGTGGCCGCCTTGTTGACGCCGGTGTGATCGGTGACCATTTGCTTGCCGAACGCCTTCACCTCTTTGGTCGACCCCTTCGCCTCGGCCAGCTTGCCGGCGTCGATATCGACCTGGTTGGCCGTCACGACGATCGCCGCGATCTGGGCGTCATTGGGCGCGCCTGTCTGCGCCGTTGCCACGAACGCGGCCGAGCAAAGGGCGACCGCCACCACCGTAAGAATACGTTTCATGACCTGCTCCTTCCGAAAAAGTGGGAACTGCGGGCTTATGTACGCGGATTTCAGCCCGTCGGATGCGGTACCGCGGCAATGCGCGCGAGCACCGTGCGGACGATCCGGTCGCAGCGCTCGCCGTCGAAGCCGAATACGTCCTGCGTGGCGACGTCCATCTCCTGCGCCAGCGCCTCGCGCAGGCGCGCCTTGGCGCGAAACAAGCGGCTGCGCACGGTGGCGGCCGGAATGTCGAGCGCCGCTGCGGTTTCTTCGACCGTCAGGTCCTCGACTTCGCGCAGCATGAACACCGTGCGGTACGCCGCCGGCAGTTCGTCGATCTTGCGCTCGACCAGGCGCCGGATTTCGGTGCGCAGCATCAGGCTCTCCGGCGTGTACTGGGGATCGTCGGCCACCTCCGGCACATCATCGTCGGCAGAGTCGCCGAACGGCACGACTACACGCTCGCGTCGCGACCTGCGCAGCGCCTGGAGCGACTGGTTGACGACGATGCGGGTGAGCCAGGTGCCGAACGCGGCATCCCCGCGGAAGTCGCCGATGTGGCGATATGCGGCGACGTAGGCTTCCTGCAGCGCATCCTCGGCGCCGCCGTCGTCTTTCACGATCGCGCGCGCTGTGCGGTAAAGGCGCCGGTTGTAGCGGCGCATCAGCACGCCGAAGGCCGCCTGCTGCCCCCGCTGCACCTGCTGAACGAGCGCGGCGTCGTCTAACGCGTCGAGCGAAATCTTCCGGACTTCCACGGCGGCTCCGTTCTCCTCGAGTTGCCCATTGGATGCCGCCGCGAAGCCGCGCGTTCCCCGTGCCCCAGGGGCCGCAAGGCGCGCCGGAGGCGTAACGAGCTTCGGACGGAGCTACGAGGGGGCCTGGAGAGCGCCCGTCAGACGAAGAAGACGAGCGTCAGCAGGCCGTAGATGGGGCCGAGGATCAGCAGCGACCAGCCGAGATACGCGAAAAAGCTCGGCATCCGCACGCCGCGCGACTCGGCAATCGACTTGACCATGAAATTGGGCGCGTTGCCGATGTAGGTATTGGCACCCATGAACACGGCTCCCGCCGAAATCGCGACCAGCGTCGTCGCGAGCGGGCCCGTGAGCGTGGCTGCGTCGCCCCCGGCCAGGTTGAAGAAGACGAGGTATGTCGGGGCGTTGTCAAGGAACGACGACAGCGCGCCGGTCAGCCAGAAATAGAGCGCGTCGTTGGGGCGGCCGTCCGGCCCGCTCACCGCCGCGACCAGCGGCGCGAGCACGCCGTCGCTGCCCGCGCGCAACATCGCGATCGCCGGCGTGATCGTGATGAAGATGCCCGCGAACAGCTTCGCCACCTCGATGATCGGCGCAAAGCTGAAGTGGTTCGCGGCGCGCGTGCGCCGCGGTGTCAGTCGCCAGGATGCCCACGCGATCGCAAGGAGGCCGGCGTCCCGCGCGAGATTCTGCAATTCGACCGGCGTGCCGTAGACGACGATTTCGAGGTCGGACTTCCAGATTCCCGACATCAGCACGAGTCCTACGATCCCGCCGAGCAACAGTAAATTCACCTTGCCGTCGATTCCGGTTGGCGAATCGGGCGTCGGGTCGGGGCGCGCGGCGTCGCCATCTTCCAGGCGCCAGAACCACCGGTCGAGCACGAAAAACAGTGCGAGCAGCAGCAACGATGCCGTCAGCGTCGGCAACAGCATCGCCCTCGTCGTCCAGAAGAAATCGACGCCTTTCAGGAAGCCCAGGAACAGCGGCGGGTCGCCGAGCG
>Ga0247829_10000691_pt1 | contig 13768 bp, 9 predicted proteins | sample 12C_Control_Day4_FD_207765 | JGI IMG/M metagenome (GOLD analysis project Ga0247829, IMG submission 207765) | Soil microbial communities from agricultural site in Penn Yan, New York, United States - 12C_Control_Day4 | ecosystem: Environmental > Terrestrial > Soil > Agricultural land | place: USA... | reverse complement strand
TGGACCGCGCCCTGCGCAACCTGCTGATCGACGTCACCGGCAACACGCACCGTGCCGAGTTCTGCATCGACAAGCTCTATTCGCCCGACGGCCCCACCGGCCGCCTGGGGCTGCTGGAGCTGCGTGCGTTCGAGATGCCGCCGCACGCGCGCATGAGCCTCGTGCAGCAGCTGCTGCTGCGCGCGCTCGTGGCGTGGTTCTGGCGCGAGCCGTACACCGGGCGCGGCGCGATGCGGCTCACGCGCTGGGGCACCGGCCTGCACGACCGCTTCCTGCTGCCCACCTTCGTGCACATGGACTTCGACGACGTGCTCGCGGAGCTCTCGCACGCCGGGCTGCACTTCGATTCGCAATGGTTCGCGCCCCACTTCGAGTTCCGCTTCCCGCTCGTCGGCGAGATGGCCACGCAAGGCGTGGAGATCACGCTGCGCAATGCGCTCGAGCCCTGGCACGTGATGGGCGAGTCGGGCGCGGCCGGCGGCACCGTGCGCTACGTGGATTCGTCGCTCGAGCGGCTGGAGCTCAAGGCAACCGGGCTGAACGGCAACCGGCATGTCGTGGCCGTGAACGGCCGCGCGGTGCCGCTGCAGCCCACCGGGCGCATCGGCGAGTTCGTGTGCGGCGTGCGTTACCGCGCGTGGCAGCCGCCCAATGCGCTGCACCCGACGATCGCCTCGCATGCGCCGCTCACATTTGACATCGTCGACAGCTGGCTGTCGCGCTCGATCGGCGGCTGCCGCTACCACGTGGCGCATCCGGGCGGGCGCAACTACGACACCTTCCCGGTGAACGCGTACGAGGCCGAGAGCCGCCGCCTGGCGCGCTTCTTCGCGCTCGGCCACACGCCGGGCACGATGCGGGTGGCGCCCGCCGTGCCGAGCCGGGAATTCCCGTTCACGCTGGACCTGCGCCTCGGGTAACGTGCGACGCGTGTCGTCGCTTCCGATCGAACTCACCGCCGGCGGCGCCGCGGCCGCGGAGCTGCTGCGCCGCGCGGGCGCGCCCGAGCCCGGCTGCCGCGACGAGCTGCGCGACGGCGACGCGCGGCTGCGCACGCCGTGGAAGCACTTCGCGCAGTGGCTGCCGGCCGAGGGCCTCGCGGCCGACCTGGAGCGGCGCGGCGCGGCGCTGGCCGCGCAGATCCGCACCGACGGCGTCACCCACAACGTCTACGGCGCCGAGGGCGCATCCACCCGGCCCTGGTCGCTCGAGCTGCTGCCGCTGATGGTGGAGCCGGCCGACTGGGCGGCGATCGAGCGCGGCGTCGTGCAGCGCGCGAGCCTGCTCGACGACGTGCTGGCCGACGTCTACGGCGCGCAGCGCCTGCTGCACGAAGGCCTGCTGCCGCCGTCGCTGCTGTTCCGCCACGCCGGCTACCTGCGGCCGCTGCAGGGCGTGACGCCACCGGGCAGTCTGCACCTGCACATCGTCGCCTTCGACCTCGCGCGCGGCCCCGACGGCCAGTGGTGGGTGGTGGCCGAGCACACGCAGAACCCGTCGGGCCTGGGCTACGTGCTGCACAACCGGCTGCTGGTGTCGCGCCAGTTCCCCGACGCCTTCCGCGAGATGCGCGTGCAGCACATCGCGTCGGGCTACCGGCGGCTGCTCGACACGGTGGAGTCGCTCGCCGCGCCGGTGGCCGGCAGCGAGGCGCCGCGCGTGGCGCTGCTCACGCCGGGGCCGTACAACGAAACCTACTTCGAGCATGCCTACCTCGCGCGCTACCTCGGGCTGCCGCTCGTGGAAGGCGGCGACCTCACGGTGCGCGGCGACCGCCTCTACCTCAAGACGGTGGAGGGCCTGCAGCCGGTGCACGCGCTGCTGCGCCGGCTCGACGACGACTTCTGCGATCCGCTCGAGCTGCGAGCCGACTCCACGCTCGGCGTTCCGGGCCTGCTGCAGGCGGTGCGCGCCGGGCGCGTCGTGATGGCCAACGCGCTCGGCAGCGCGTTCCTCGAATCGCCGGCGCTGCAGGGGTTCCTGCCGGCCATCGCGCAGCGCCTGCTCGGCGAGCCGCTCGCGCTGCCTTCGCTGCCCACGTGGTGGTGCGGCGAGGCCGCGGCATGGCAGGCGGTGCGCGGCGAGCTCGGCGCCAAGGCCTGGCGCCACACGTTCCCGCTCGATGCCGGCGCGCCGGAGCGGCCGGCCGGCCTCGCGCAGGTCGACGACGACCCGGACGCGTGGACGCTGCAGGGCCGCCTGCGCTTCGCGCGCACGCCGCTGTGGCAGGGCGGCTCGCTGCTGCCGCGGCCGGCGGTGCTGCGCGTCTACGCGATCGCCGACGCGCAGCGGCGCTGGCACCTGCTGCCCGGCGGCATGACGCGCGTGGCCGCCGGCGAGACCGGCAGCGTCTCGATGCAGCGCGGTGGCACCAGCCTGGACACCTGGGTGCTCACGGACGGCCCGGTCGACACCTTCTCGATGCTGTCGCAGCGGCTCTCGGTGGACGATCTCGTCGCTCGCCGCAACCCGGTGTCCAGCCGCACGGCCGAGAACCTGTACTGGCTCGGCCGCTACACCGAGCGCACCGAACATCTCGTGCGGCTCGCGCGCGCCACGCTGGCGCTGATCGACGCCGACGACGACGCGCCGCCGCCGGTGCTGGAGGCGGTGTCGGCGCTGGCGGAAAGCAGAGGCCTCGTGCCGTGGGGCACGCCCGGCCTGGCACGCTCGCCGCAGGTCTTCGAGCGCAGCCTGCTCGGCTCGCTGGCCGACACCGAGAACGCGGCCAGCATCGGCTTCAACCTGCAGGCGCTGGCGCGCGCGGCCGGCGTGCTGCGCGAGCGGCTCTCGCCCGAGCACTGGGGCCTCGTGCGCGCGATGGGCGAGCGCTTCGCCTTCGGCCGCCGCCAGCCGCCCGCCGCCGGCGAGGTGATCGCGGCGCTCGACCGGCTCGCCGTTCAGCTGGCCGCCGTGACCGGCGCGCAGAGCGACCGCATGACGCGCGACCACGGCTGGCGCCTCATGACGGTGGGGCGCTTCGTCGAGCGGCTGATCGGCACCGCGAGCCAGTTCGGTGCACTGCTCCAACATGGCGCACTGGCCCACGGCACCGGCGTGGACCTGCTGCTCGAGCTCTTCGACAGCACCATCACGTTCCGCGCGCGCTACCAGCGCCACCAGGAGCTGATCGCGCTGGCCGACCTGCTCGTGCTGGACGACTCCAATCCGCGCGCGTTCGCCTGCATCCTGCGCCGGCTGCGCACGGAGCTGCGCAAGCTGCCGGGCGCCTCGCACGAGGAGCTGATCGCCCGGCTGCCGCAGCAGGGGGCGGGGATGGGGCTGGACGAATTGCGCGGCGTGGACGACGAGGCGTTGGCGAAGCGGTTGGCGGCGCTGTGCGAGCGGCTCGCGGAAGCGGGGGCGCGGTTGTCGGATGACATCGGCGGTCGCTATTTCGCGCACGCGGATCGCGATGCGCTGCAGCGGGTATGAAGGCCGCGGAGGGTCGTCCAGTGACAACCGTCATCGCCATCACCCACGAAACCCTCTACAAGTACCGCGCCCCCGTCGAGTTCGCGCAGCACGTCGCCCACCTGCGCCCGCTTGAAGATTCTCGCCAGCAGGTCGAGGCCTTCGAGATGACGGTCGACCCGGCGCCGTCGCACCATGGCACCGGCCCCGATGCCTTCGGCAACAGCCGGGTCTTCTTCGCCGTCACGCAGCCGCACAAGGCGCTCGCGGTGCGCTCCGCGAGCCGCGTGCGCGTCGCCGCTCGCCCGACCGCGCTCGCGGCCCATGACACGCCACCCTGGGAAGCGGTGCGCGAGCGCGTGCGCTACGCCGCCGGCCGCCCGTACGAGCCGGCCGCACAGTTCACCCCGCCGTCGCCCTACGTGCCGCGTCTGCAGGCGCTGCGCGAGCTCGTCGTGGGCTGCTTTCCGCCCGGCATGCCGGTGGCCGCCGGCGCCGTGGCGCTGATGCATCGGGTGCACGACGAATTCACCTACGAGAGCGCGAGCACCGACGTGGACACGCCGCTGGCCGACGTGCTGGCGCAGCGCCGGGGCGTCTGCCAGGATTTCGCCCATGCCGCCATCGGCGCGCTGCGCATGCTCGGGCTGCCGGCGCGCTACGTGAGCGGCTACCTGCTGACGGACCGCAACATCGTGGGCGCGGACGCCTCGCACGCCTGGGTGGCCGCCTGGTGCCCCGGGCTGACGGAAGGCGGCGACGACTGGCTCGAGCTCGACCCCACCAACGCCGTGCTGCCCGACACCGGCCACGTGCGGCTGGCCGTCGGCCGCGACTACGGCGACGTGACCCCCTTGCGCGGCGTGATCCGCGGCGGCGGCGGAGCGCACACGCTGGACGTGCGCGTGCACACGCGGCGGCTCGAAGTTGGTGCGAAAGTTGCTAAGGAAATTTCGTGAAGGGATCGGCCATGACACCGGGCTTCGACGAGATGCATGCCGGCGAGCAGGCGTTGCGGGAGCACTACCGCAGCTATGACCGTTGGCTGCGCGCGCAGCCGCCGGAGCTGATGACGGCGCGCCGCGAGGAGGCGGAGATGATCTTCCGCCGCGTCGGCATCACCTTCGCGGTGTATGGCGCGAAGGACGAGGAGGGCGCCGGCACCGAGCGCCTGATCCCGTTCGACCTCATCCCGCGCGTGATCCCCAGCGCCGAGTGGCGCGAGATGGAGCGCGGCCTGCGCCAGCGCGTGACCGCGCTCAACCGCTTCATCCACGATGTCTACCACGACCAGGACATTCTCAAGGCCGGCGTCGTGCCGGCCGAGCAGGTGCTGAAGAACGCGCAGTACCGCGCCGAGATGGCCGGCGTCGACGTGCCGGGCGACGTCTACTCGCACATCGCCGGCATCGACATCGTGCGCGCCGCCAATGCCGACGGCAGCGGCACCTACTACGTGCTGGAAGACAACCTGCGCGTGCCCAGCGGCGTGAGCTACATGCTCGAGAACCGCAAGATGACGATGCGGCTCTTCCCCGAGCTCTTCGTGCTGAACCGCGTGGCGCCCGTCGCGCACTACCCCGACCTGCTGCTCGACACGCTGCGTGCCGTGGCCCCGGCCGGCGTCAACGAGCCGGCCGTGGTGGTCCTCACGCCCGGCATGTACAACAGCGCCTACTTCGAGCATGCCTTCCTCGCGCAGCAGATGGGCGTGGAGCTCGTCGAGGGGAAGGACCTGTTCGTGAAGGACAGCTTCGTCTACATGCGCACCACGCAGGGGCCGAAGCGCGTGGACGTGATCTACCGCCGCGTCGACGACGACTTCCTCGATCCGAAGGCCTTCCGCCCCGAGTCCACGCTCGGCTGCGCCGGGCTGCTCGACGCCTACCGCGCCGGCAACATCACGCTGTCGAACGCGATCGGCACCGGCGTGGCGGACGACAAGTCGATCTACCCTTACGTGCCGCGCATGGTCGAGTTCTACCTCGGCGAGAAGCCGATCCTGCAGAACGTGCCCACGTGGCTGTGCCGGCAGGACGACGACCTGAAGTACGTGCTCGACCACCTGCCCGACCTCGTGGTGAAGGAAGTGCACGGCGCCGGCGGCTACGGCATGCTCGTCGGCCCCGCGGCCACGCGGGCGGAGGTCGACGCATTTCGCGAGCAGCTGCTCGCGAACCCCAGCAACTACATCGCGCAGCCGACGCTCAGCCTGTCGACCTGCCCCACCTTCGTGGACGCCGGCATCGCCCCGCGCCACATCGACCTGCGGCCCTTCGTGCTCTCGGGCAAGACCGTGCAGATGGTGCCCGGCGGCCTCACGCGCGTGGCGCTGAAGGAAGGATCGCTCGTCGTGAATTCGTCGCAGGGCGGCGGCACGAAAGACACCTGGGTGCTGGAGGCCTGAACATGCTGTCGCGCACTGCCGATCACCTCTTCTGGATGGCGCGCTACATGGAGCGTGCGGAAAACACGGCACGCATGCTGGACGTCAACTACCAGACGTCGCTGCTGCCGCAGTCGGCCGATCGCGCGGAGCTCGGCTGGCGCGGCATGCTCTCCATCTCGGAGCTCACGTCGGCCTTCCTCGCGAAGTACAACGAGGTGAACGACCGCAATGTGATCGACTTCATGGTGCGCGACGAGGCCAACTCATCCTCGATCGGCGCCTGCCTGCGCGCGGCGCGCGAGAACGCGCGCGCGGTGCGCGGCGCGCTCACGACCGAGGTGTGGGAGACGCAGAACCAGACCTGGCTCGAGTTCGTGCGCATGGTGAGCGGCGGGCGCTTCCTGCGCGACCCGGGCGAGTTCTTCGAGTGGGTGAAGTTCCGCTCGCACCTGAGCCGCGGCGTGACGGTGGGCACGATGCTGCAGGACGAAGCCTTGCACTTCCTGCGCATCGGCACCTTTCTCGAGCGTGCCGACAACACCGCCCGCCTGCTCGACGTGAAGTTCCACGCGCTCACCAAGGAGTTCCACGGCAGCCAGCAGGTGAACGGGGCAGGGCAGTCGCAATCGCAGAGCCAGTCGCAGCGCATCGCGCTCGACCAGCCGGAGTACGACTTCTATCACTGGTCCGCGATCCTGCGCTCGGTGTCCGGCTTCGAGGTGTACCGCAAGGTCTACCGCAACGTGATCCGCCCCGAGAAGGTGGCCGAGCTGCTGATCCTGCGCGCCGACATGCCGCGCTCGCTGGCCGCCTGCATGAACGAGCTGGTGGCCAACCTGCGCCTCGTGGCCAACGAGCAGAGCGACGAGACGCTGCGGCGCGCGGAGCGGCTGCGGGCGGACGTGCTGTACGGCCGCATCGACGAGATCCTGGCCACGGGGCTGCATGCGTACCTGACGCAGTTCCTGGATCGGGTCGGCGACCTCGGCGTCGGGATCAGCCGCGACTTCCTGGTGCCGGTGGCCGCCTGAGGCGTCTCTCTTTCTCGGCCTCGGCCGGTGCATGGAAGCTTGCCGGCGGAAGATCGCTCCGACGCGACGCCGCCGGCACCCCGGTGCGCCGGTGCGACAGCTCGGTGGAGACGTCGTCCGTCATTTGCGCCATGCTGATCCCACGCGCACTAACGGCCCAGGATGCCGAGGTCCTCGAACGCCCGCAAGATGATCTCCACTGCCAGTGCGACCTGCATCACGCCGAGCACCGCACCAAGCAGCCGCAGGAAAAGAAGGACCGCGCCGTGCATCACGGCGTGGGCGTAGAGCATCGCCAGCAGGTTGAGCACCATGACGCCGAAGAGAATTCCCCAGATCAGCTCCTCGCGCACCGAGTCTTCGGTTGCCGAGAGCAGCGCGATCAGCGCCGCGACACCGTAGGGCGTGACGACCGTCGGAGAGGTGAGCCTCAGCGCGGCCGACATCGGCTGTGCCGGCAGCGGCGGCGGGGCTGCGTCATGCGGCGGTTCGTACTGCTCGAGCACGACATTCAGCGCGACGAGGAAAAATATGATCCCCGTCGCGATGAGCAGCGCCGGCATCGAGACGTGCCAGCTGTTCAGGAGGGAGCGGCCGATCCAGCCGCCCATCGCCAGGGCGACGAGCGCGAGGGCGAACACGCGCAACGCGACGCCGCGCATCGCCGCAGGCTCCAGGCCGCGCGTCTGCTGCGCGAACGGCCCGAGAACCTTCAGCGGGCCGAGCGTGACGAAAAACAGGGTGAAGATCTCGCCGGGTCCGATCATGTCGCACTCCGCGCGGCCGTCGGGCAGGCATCTTCATCCTGTCATCTGTCCGCGTCAACTCATCAAGGCCGACTGAACCAGGAGCAAGCCATGGCAATCAAGCCTCTTCACGGCGTCCGCGTGCTGGACCTGACCAACGTGCTGGCCGGCCCGTTCGCCTGCCACCAGCTCGCCCACATGGGCGCCGACGTGATCAAGGTCGAGGCCCGCGGCACCGGCGATCTGGCGCGCCAGCTCGGCGCCGACACGGAGCTGAACAAGGCCAACATGGGCGTGTCGTTCCTGGCCCAGAACCCGGGCAAGCGATCCATCACGCTCAACCTCAAGCACGCGAAGGGCAAGGAAGCCTTCCGCCGGCTGGTTCGCACCGCCCACGTGGTGATGGAGAACTTCCGTCCCGGGGTCATGGACCGCCTCGGCGTCGGCCACGCCGAACTCATGAAGGAGAACGCGCGGCTCGTGTACTGCGCCATCTCCGGCTTCGGCCAGGACGGGCCGCTGCGCGACCTGCCGGCCTACGACCAGATCATCCAGGGCATGTCCGGCATCATGAGCGTCACCGGCGCTCCGGAGAACGCGCCTTACCGCGTCGGCTATCCGGTGGCCGACACGATCGGCGGCATCACCGCGGCCTTTGCCGTCGCCGCCGCGCTGGCCGACCGCCAGCGCACCGAGGGCGTCTTCATCGACGTGTCGATGCTCGAGGCGGCGATGGCGACGATGGGCTGGGCGGTGTCGAACCACCTGATCGCCGGTCGCGAGCCGGTGCCGCTCGGCAACGACAACGTGACGGCGAGTCCGTCCGGCACCTTCCGGACCGGCGACGGCCTGCTCAACATCGCTGCCAACAAGCAGGAGCAATTCGAGGCCGTGTGCCAGGTGCTGGGGCATCCCGAGTGGACGCAGGACCCGCGGTTCTTCGATCGCCACGCCCGGCTGCAGCATCGCAACGAGCTGCGGGCCCTGATGGAGCAGGTGATGGCGGCAAGCCCTGCTGGCCAGTGGTGGCGGCTGTTCAATGATGCGGGTGTCCCGGCCGGCCCGGTCTTCTCGGTGGCGCAGGCACTGTCGCACCCGCAGATCGAGAGTCGCGGCATGGTCGCCACGTTCAGGAACGCGCCGGGGATCGGACGCGACATCCGAGTCGTTCGCACCGGATTCAAGCTCAACGGCGAGGCGCCGGCGGTGGACAACCCGCCCCCGCTGCTGGGCCAGCACAGCGATGAGATCCTGGCCGAACTGGGCTACTCGGCCGAAGATGTCGAGGCGCTGAAGGCAGAGAAGGCCGTTTGACGCCGATGGAGACCGCGATGAGTGACACTGAAACGACGACTCCCCCCAACCCGGCCCAGCGCGAGAGCGAGGACTGGTGGCGGACCTCGATCATCGAGATGGCGCCGGGCGTCATCCGATACCGTGGCTACCCCATCGAGGAGCTCATCAGCCAACGGGTGAGCCTGGCCCGGATGATCTGGCTGATGACACGCGGCGAGCTGCCGACGAAGGCGCAGGGCGCGCTCCTCGAGGCGGCCCTGATGTCGGCGGTGGACCACGGGCCTCAGGCGCCCAGCATCGCCATCTCGCGCATGGCGGCCACCTGCGGCGTCGGCCTCAACAGCGCGATGGCATCTGCCGTCAATGTGCTGGGCGACGTGCACGGCGGCGCGGGCGAGCAGGCCGTCGAGCTCTACCAGGACATCGCCGCGCGCATCGACGCCGGCGCTGGCGAGCCTGACGCCGTGCGGGCCGGCCTCGACGCGTTCGTCGCCGCCCACGGCAAGGTCATTCCCGGGTTCGGCCACCGCTTTCATCCGGTCGACCCCCGCAGCGCACCGCTGCTCGCCCTGGTCGACGAGGCGGCACGGCAGGGCGCCGTGAGCGGGCGGTATGCCGCCATCGGCCGCGCGGTGGAAGCCCACCTCGCCGCGAAGAGGGGCAAGCCCATCCCGATGAACATCGACGGCGCGACGGCGGTGATCTATGCCGAATTGGGATTCGCGGCGCCGCTGGCCCGCGGGCTGTTCTGCCTGTCGCGCTCGGTCGGCATCCTGGCGCACGCGTGGGAGCAGACCGAGCAGGGCGGGCGCATCAAGGGGCCGCTGCCGCGACGATACACATGGACCTACGATGGGCCGGCGCGGCGGTCCGTGCCGGTTCAAGATTGATGCGTTCGATGTCCAGGAGAGAATGAATGAAAGCCGCTCAACTGTTCGTGAAGAGCCTCGAGAACGAAGGCGTCGAGTACATCTTCGGCATCCCCGGCGAAGAGAACATCGACGTGATGGATGCGCTGCTCGACAGCACCATCAAGTTCGTCACCGTCCACCATGAGCAGGGCGCGGCCTTCATGGCCGACGTGTACGGGCGCCTGACGGGCCGTGCCGGCGTGTGCATGTCGACGCTCGGCCCGGGCGCGACCAACCTGATCACCGGCGTCGCCGACGCCAACATGGACCGCGCGCCGGTGGTCGCCATCGCCGGCCAGGGCGCGACGACACGCCTGCACAAGGAGAGCCACCAGATCCTCGACCAGGTGAGCCTGTTCAAGCCGATCACCAAGTACGCGGTGCAGATCCTGGAGCCGGAGATCGTTGCCGAAGTGGTTCGCAAGGCATTCAAGGTGACGCAGACCGAGAAGCCCGGCGCCGCCTTCATCGACTTCCCCGAGAACATCGCCGAGATGGAGGTCGACAAGAAGCCGATTCAAGTGCAGACCGCCTACACCCCGCAGGCGCCGGCGCACAAGATCGAGCAGGCCGCCAAGCTGATCGGAGCCGCCAAGGCGCCGGTGATCCTCGCCGGCAACGGCGTCATCCGCCAGGGAGCGGCCGACGCGCTGGTGACGTTTGCCGAGGTGCTGCGCATCCCGGTCGCCAACACCTTCATGGCCAAGGGCGTCATGCCCTTCACGAACGAGCTGTCCCTCTGCACGATCGGCATGAAGGCACGGGACCTGCCCTGGTTCGCCTTCGAGCGCGCCGACGTGGTGGTTTGCGTCGGCTACGACATGGTCGAGTACCACCCCGACATGTGGAACCCGAACGGCGACAAGACCATCATCCACATCGACGGGCTCCCCGCCGAGGTCGACGAACGCTACATCGTCGCGGTCGGCGTGCTCGGTGACATCCCGACCTCGCTGAAGGCCATTGCGCTGAAGGCCAGGCCGCAAGCCGCTTCTCCCTTCAAGGCGGTGCGGCGGGCCATCGTCGAGGACCGCGCCGAGCACTCGCGCGACGATGCCTTTCCGATCAAGCCGCAGAAGATCGTGTGGGACCTGCGCGAAGCGCTCGGGCCCGAGGACATCGCGATCTCCGATGTCGGCGCGCACAAGATGTGGATGAGCCGCATGTATCGGGCCGAGCGGCCCAACACCTGCATCATCTCCAACGGCTTCGCCGCGATGGGCATCGGCCTGCCCGGCGCCATCGCCGCCAAGCTCGCGTACCCCGACCGCAAGGTCGTCGCGGTGACCGGTGACGCGGGCTTCATGATGAACTCGCAGGAGATCGAGACGGCGATGCGGATGAAGACGCCGATCGTCGTGTTGATCTGGAACGACTCGGAGTACGGCCTGATCACCTGGCACCAGCTGCGGCACTTCGGCCGGCCGAGCCACATTGCGTTCAACAACCCCGACTTCGTCAAGTACGCCGAAAGCTTCGGAGCCAAGGGTTACCGCGTCGAGCGCACGGCCGACCTGCTGCCCACGCTGAAGCAGGCGCTGGCCGACGACACCGTGGTGATCATCGACTGCCCCGTCGACTACTCGCAGAACATGTTGCTCACGGCCAGGCTGAAGGAGATGACCTCGCCGCTGTGAATTGGCCAGGAGATCGCAATGACGAACCCTCAGAAGGAAGTGCGTGCGCCGTTCGATGATGCGTTGATCGCCACAGTCGACATGGCGGACGCCGAACAGGCGGAGCAGGCGCTGGCCACGGCCCATCGCCTTTTCCGAGACCGCGACGCGTGGCTGCCTCCGCCACGCAGGATCGAGATCCTGCGCAAGGCCGCGACTCTGATGCAAGCCAGCGCCGAGCCGCTGGCGCTGCAAGCTGCTCGCGAGGGCGGCAAGCCGCTGATCGATTCCCGGGTCGAGGTGGCGCGCGCGATCGACGGCATGCTCAATTGCGCCGAACTGCTGCGCTCGGAAGCGGGGCATGTGGTTCCGATGAACATCAACGCCGCGTCGTCGCGTCGCGTCGCGTTCACGCAGCGTGAGCCGATCGGCGTGGTGGTCGCGGTGAGCGCGTTCAACCATCCGCTGAACCTGATCGTGCATCAGGTGGGGCCCGCCATCGCCGCGGGCTGTCCGGTGATCGTCAAGCCCGCCGGCGACACGCCGCTGTCATGCCTGCGCTTCGTCGAGATCCTGCGCCAGGCCGGCTTGCCATCGGAATGGTGCCAGGCGTTGGTGGCTGACGGAACCGTCGCCACGCAACTGGTGACGGACCGTCGAGCAGGCTTCTTCAGCTTCATCGGCAGCGCCCGAGTCGGCTGGATGCTGCGCTCCAGGCTGGCCCCCGGAACACGGTGTGCGCTCGAGCACGGGGGCGCCGCGCCGGTCATCGTTGCGCATGATGCGGACCTGGATGCCGCCGTGCCGAAGCTGGTGAAGGGCGGCTTCTATCACGCGGGCCAGGTCTGCGTGTCGGTCCAACGGATCTTCGTGCATCGCTCGATCGCGCACACGCTCGGCAGCCGGGTGGCCGAGCAAGCGCGCCAGCTGCGGGTCGGCGATCCGACCTTGCCCGAGACCGAGGTCGGGCCGCTCATTCGCAAGCAGGAAGTCGAGCGCGTCGACGCATGGGTGCGAGAGGCCATCGACGGCGGGGCCACCGTGCTGCACGGCGGCAGACCGCTGGGCGCGTCGTGCTATGAGCCCACCGTGCTGCTCGAGCCGCCGGCCGACTGCCGGGCCTCGACACAGGAGATCTTCGGCCCGGTGGTATGCGTCTACGCCTACGACGACCTCGACGAGGCGATCGCGCGGGCGAATGCCTTGCCGGTGGCCTTCCAGGCCGCGGTATTCACGCGCGACCATGCGACCGCCATGCGCGCCTACGATCGGCTCGACGCGTCAGCGGTCATGCTCAACGATCACACGGCCTTTCGGGTCGACTGGATGCCGTTCGCCGGACTGCGCGAGTCAGGGCTCGGCGTCGGAGGCATCCCATACACGTTTCGCGAGATGCAAACGGAGAAGATGTTCGTTGACATGAGAGGCCCTTGACGAGCGAAGAGTCCAAGCTGGTCAGTGCGCGGCTTGGATCGATCGACTGGTGCGGACGAGCGACGCGACGAACGCCCTGACAACCTTGCTCCTCTCGCCGGCCTTTGTGACCGCGAACACGGCTGCCTGGTCTTGCAGGGCGGGCATCGGCAGGAACACGAGATCGTGACGGCTGCCGCGGCTCACCGACCGACCCACCAGGCAGAAGCCGAGGTGCGAGGCCGCCATCCCGAGTGCCGTGTGGATGTCCGCGGCTTCGTACGCCACGGGCGACACGCACCCCGACGAACGCAGCAGCGCAACGGTGTGCTCGGCGAAGCGGCTCTGCGGATCCTTCGGATACGTGATGAGGCCGACGGGATCCAGGTCTGCGGCGCGCAGCGACTTGCGCCTGGCCAGGGCATGCGTGGCCGGCAGCGCGACGACGAACGGGTCGTCCAGGAGATGGGTGAACTCCAGTCCGTCCACCGGGTCGACCGGGCCGAGGTAGCGCGACACGCCGACCTGGATCCGACCGCTCTGCAGCGCCACGTGCTGATGCTCCGACAGCATGCTGAGGATCTCGACCTTGACCTTGGCGTGGCCGGTGCGGAACGCCCGGATGGCGTCCGGCAGGATCGAGAAGATCGTCGAGCGCGTGTAGCCGACGGCCAGCACCCCGCTTTCGCCGGCGGCCACGGCTCGCGCTTCCTCGTGCAGATGCTGCGCTTCGGCCAGCAGCATCCTGGCGCGCGGGTGGAAGTAGCGCCCCAGCGCCGTGAGCTCCATCGGCCGGCGCGAGCGATCGAACAGCTCGCCGCCGAGGTCCTCTTCCAGCTGACGCATCTGCATGCTCAGCGCGGTAGGGGCCACGTGGAGCCGGCCGGCCGCTGCGACGGCGCTGCCGGCCTCGACGATCTCGCAGAAGTAGCGCATCTGCCGTAGGTTCACA
>Ga0247829_10000690_pt1 | contig 13778 bp, 12 predicted proteins | sample 12C_Control_Day4_FD_207765 | JGI IMG/M metagenome (GOLD analysis project Ga0247829, IMG submission 207765) | Soil microbial communities from agricultural site in Penn Yan, New York, United States - 12C_Control_Day4 | ecosystem: Environmental > Terrestrial > Soil > Agricultural land | place... | reverse complement strand
CGCCGCCGACGTGACCTGGAACGACCAGCTCGATCGGGAGCTCGCAGAAGCCGCGCTGATGACCTGGGATCAAGTCCGCGAGCTGCGCGGCGCCGGGATGGACATCCAGTCTCACACGCGAACCCACCGGGTCCTCAACACGCTCGATGCGGCACAGCTGCGCGAGGAGCTAGACGGGTCGAAGGCCGATCTCGAGCGCGAGATGGACGAGGAGATCCTGTCGATCTCGTATCCGGTCGGTCACGGCCTGCGGGAGCGAGACGACGTCCGCTTCGCGGTGAAAGCAGCCGGCTACAAGCTCGGCTTCACGAACGCGACGGGCACCCACCTGCGTCGCGATGGCGCCCCGTACGATGTGAGCCGGATCGCACTCGACCAGGGAACGCCGGACGCGTTGTTTCGCGCCACGTTGGCGGCGCCCTTCTTGTTCGGCTGACTCCCCGCTCGAGGGCTCGTGGGGCGCATGAAGCTTCCTCGCCCCGCTCGTCCCCGGTAGACGATGCTAGTCTGGGGCCGTGCGCGCGCGTCCCTCGCTCCCTCTCCTCCTCGTGATCTTGATCGCCTGCGGCCTCGCCGGCTGCGGAGACAACAAGGTGCCGATCCGCGACGACGGTGCACCGCTGAGCAGCGAGAAGGCGATCACCTCGTTCACGTTCGAGGCCGCGCATAACAGCGCCCTCACCAGTGACGTCACCGCAACGATCACCGGCACGACGATCACCGCGACCGTTCCCTCCGGCGTGGATCGTAGCGCGCTCGTCGCGACGTTCGCGACGACCGGCGAGAGCGTCACTGTCGGCGGCACCGCGCAGGTGAGCGGCGTCACCCCGAACAACTTCACCGCGCCCCTCAATTATACGGTCACCGCCGCGGACGGGTCGGCGATCGCGTACCTGGTCACGGTGAGCCAGGCTCCGAGCAACGCCAAGGCGATCACGGCGTTCGGGTTCGAGGACGCGGATAACGAGGGCCTCACCGCCGACGTGACGGCGACGATCACCGGCACCACGATCACCGCGACGGTCCCGTTCGGGACAGACGTGACGGCGCTGGTCGCGACCTTCACCACGACGGGCGCGAGCGTCGCGGTGGGCGCCACTCCGCAGGTCAGCGGCACGACGGCGAACGACTTCACGAGCCCGGTGGAGTACGTCGTGACCGCCGGCGACGGCTCCACGCAGACCTATACGGTGACCGTCAACATCGCGGCGAACAGCGCGAAGGCGATCACGGCCTTCTCCTTCGAGTCGGTCCACAACGCGGGTCTCGGGGCCGACGTCGTCGCTGTCATCAGTGGCACCTCGATCACGGCGACCGTGCCGTTCGGAACCGACGTGACCGGGCTCGTCGCGACCTTCTCGACCACCGGTGCGAGCGTCGCGGTCAACGGCACCGCGCAGGTGAGCGGCACGACCGCCAACGACTTCAGCACCCCGGTGAGCTACGTCGTCACGGCGGCGGACGCCTCGATGCAGACGTACACCGTCACGGTCAACATCGCCGCGAACACGGCGAAGGACCTCACCAGCTTCGAGTTCCTGACCGTCAAGAATCCGGTCCTGTCCGTGAACGTCACCGCGACGATCACCGGAACGGAGATCACCGCGATCGTTCCGTTCGGCACGGACATCTCCGACCTCGTCGCGACGTTCGCGACCACCGGTGACAGCGTCGCGGTCGCCGGGACGCCGCAGGTGAACGGCGTGACCGCCAACGACTTCACGAGCCCCGTCGAGTACACCGTCACCGCGGCGGATGGCAGCACCCAGCTCTACACGGTCACGGTCATCAACTCGTTCAGCAGCTCGAAGGACATCATCGCGTTCAGCATCCTGGGGCTCGACGGCATCATCAACGGCACCAGCATCACGCTCGTCGTGCCGAACGGCACCGACCTGACGGCGCTGATCCCGACGATCACGATCACGGGCGCGAGCGTCAGCCCGGGCAGCCTCGTGCCGAACGACTTCACGACTCCGGCGACCTACGTCGTCCGGGCCGCGGACAACACGACGAAGACGTACACGGTGACCGTCCTGACGGCGAGCCAGACCGCGAAGGACATCACCCGCTTCACGATCAATGGCCTCGACGCGATCATCGCGACGACGAGCCCGACCACGGGCACGATCGCGATCAACATGCCGGGCGGTACGGATCGGACCGCGCTCAGCCCCGTCGTCACGATCACCGGCGTGAGCGTCACGCCGGCCAGCGGCCAGACCGTGAACTTCACGAACCCGGTCGACTACGTCGTGACCGCGGCGGACGGCTCGACGAAGACCTACACGGTCACGGTCGGTACGGTGAACGGTAACGGCACCAAGCTGATCGTGGCGTTCTCGATCCTCGGCGTGGAGGGCCAGATCACGAACGGTGCCCAGAGCAGCACCGTGATGCTCACGCTCCCCGCCGGCACGGACCTCAGCGCCCAGACCCCCACCATCGTGATCAACGGCTCGAGCCTGAGCCCACCGAGCCGCGTGCCGCAGGACTTCACGCAGCCGGTCATGTACACGGTCACGTCGGCGGACGGCTCGATCCGCGTCTACACGGTGACGATCACGCTCGCGCCCTGACGCGCGCGGCGGCGGTGCGTCACCTGGCGGGCACCTCGTCGAACGCGACGCCGAGCAACCCGAGCGTCGCGCCGAGCGCCATCACCGCGCCTGTCCCGAGCAACACCGCGCCAGCGGCTCCTCCGAGTCCACGGTCGTCGCCGGCGCCCGCATCGCGAATCATCCAGACGCCGGCGGCCCCCACCGCGACGCCACCGACGAGCCACGCGGCGTTCTTGATCGCGACGCGCGGCCGCTCTGCCCGCGTGTGGACCGTGCACCCGGTGAGCGCGACCACGCAAAGTGCACGAGCCAGCACGTCCGCCATGTCCGCCGGGGCTGCATCGTGCGTGCCGCCATTCGCAGCGCGCACCCAGGCGAGCTCGCAGCCGGCAGCTCGTGGATTCTTGAGGGGGCTCTGACTGCCAGGTCAGGCCGCCCTCCGCGCTCACTTCGGCTTGCAGGCCTTGAGGTTCGTGCCGGTGACGCCGTTGCACTCCTGATCGTCGCGACAGTCCGCGGCGTCCTCGCACAGCCTCACGCAGACGTTGGTGACGTTGCCGAGCGCGTCGCACACCGCCTCCGCGGGGCACTCGGCGCGCTCGCCGAGCCTCGTGCACAGCGAGGTGCAGTACCCACCGGCAGCGCTGGTCTCGCACGCGAGGCCAGCGGCCTGACAGCGATCGTTCTGCGAGCACTCATCGCCGATGTGGACTTCGTCGTCCTCTCCACTGCATGCCGCGACGACGAGGACCAGGACGGAGAGCAGGCGCATGCCGCAACGATACGCAGAGCTCGGGGTCGAGGTCACGACCAATCGGCATGGGCTTTCCACGATGCTGTCCCACTCGTGCGTTCTCCGGCCCAGAGAGACAGAGGTCGAACATGAGAACGAAAGCGTCCTTCTGGTCTCGCCCGCGCGGCCCGCTGCTGCTGGGGCTCGCCGCGTGCGCGGTCTGCTGCAGCGCCCCGCTGGCGGCCATCGCGATCGGCGCCGGCGCCGCCTCGACGCTGGCGGCGATCGCCGAGCCGATCGCAGGCGTGTTGCTCGCGGGTGCGGCGATCCTGGCGGTCGCGATCTATGTTCGCCGGCGTCGCGTGGCCGCGGCGGCGTCCTGCGCGACGGACGGCAGCTGCGGGTGTGGCCCGGAGTCGAAGCGAACGATCTACGCGTCGCCCGCCCCGGCGCCGGACACGCCCATCGCCTGCACCGCCGACTTACACAACAAGCGCGCCGTACAAGCCGGGATCGACGCGTACCGCCAGGCCTTCACGTACCTCGTCTCGACCGAGCGCACCCACGACGGCTTCCGGTGGCGGTTCCGGCAGGCGCCGAACCTCGAGGCGAGCCTCCAGGCGCTGTCTCGCGCCGAGCACGCGTGCTGCGCCTTCATGAAGTTCGACGTCACGGCCACGGACGACGAGATCGTCTGGGAGACCCGCGGCGACGCGGGCGCGCAGAGCGCGATCGAGGAGTACATGCGGTTACCCGAGCGGCTGCGCGAGGAGGCTCGCCCCGGGCATGATGTCGCCCATCTCAAGGCCCACGCCTCGCGCGTCGGATTGCGGTTCACGGCCGACACGTCGAGGTAGGGTCACTCACCGTCGATGAAGAGTGCCGAACGAGCACGCCTCCAGACCGCGATGATTCGCTTCGCGGATGGGGAGCGTGCGGCGTTTCGCGAGGTCTTCGACGGACTCTGGCCGATGTGCCTCGCGCTCGCGACCCGCTCGCTCCGAGAGCGCGCGGATGCCGAGGATGTGGCGCAACGCTCGATCCTGAAGGTCTTCGATCAGATCGTCGATCTCGATCGCCGTCGCGACGGGGTGGCGTGGGCGCTGACGATCACGGCGTTCGAGGTGCTGACGCTGCGAAAGCAGCGCCTGCGGCGACGCGAAGACGACGTGGACATCGACCCGATCGACGCGCAGCCAACCCCCATGGATCGGCTGGCCGAGCGCGAGCTCTACGACCACGTCCGCGACGTGATCGGCGAGTTGTCGGAGCGTGATCAGCACGCGCTGCAGTCGATGCTGCTCGGGGAGACGCCGCGGGGCGAGGCCGCACGGAAGCGCCGCTTCCGCGCGATCGAGCGGCTTCGAGCCGCATGGAGGAAAGCCCATGGTTGACGTCGAAGCGCTGGCCGGACGCGCGCAGCGCGTGGCAGCTCGCAGTCGCGTTCGCATGGCGTGCCGCATCGCGGTCGTCATCGTGCCGCTCGCATGCCTCTCGCTCGCGAACGGCGGGCAGGTCGGCGCGTGCGCCTGCCTGGGCGCCGCGCTGTTCGCCGTCGCCGCGTATCACCGCTGGCGCGACCGCGCTGGTGTCGACGCGGTGAGGACGGGCCTTCTGCTGGGAGCGGTGCCGCTCGTCGCAGCGCTCGGGCTGAATGCGTGCGGCATGCAGTGCGCGCCAGGCTGGGCGATCACGGAAGCGGAGGTCGCGTGCTTCGCGGCGGGCGCGATCGCCGGCATCGCTGCGTCGCTGCTGGTGGCTCGCACGCCTCGGGATCGACGGCGCCGCTGGGTGAGCACGATCCTCGTCGCGTCGCTGACCGCAGCGCTCGGCTGCGTGGGCCTCGGCGCGGCCGGGGTGCTCTCGACGCTGGTCGCGCTCGTCGCCAGCGCGAGCGTCGTTTGGATCCCCGTCGCCCTTCGGGCAAGCTGACGGTTCCGACGGGCGTGATGACATGCGGCGACCTACAATGTCACCATGGTCCGCCTTGGTCTCTGCTGCACGTTCCTCCAGCAGCCCATCAAGTTCCGGACGACGACCGCGCGGTACCTGCTGACGCAGCGAGCCTCCGAGCGCGCGCGCCTCCTGAACGAGCTCGCGCTCCACAATGCGCGCGCGCTCGGCGCGGCGATCACCTGGTGCGCGGCTCACGGCATCGGCGCGTTTCGGGTCCTCAGCGGCATCCTGCCGATGTACACGCACCCCGTCGTCGGCTGGCGTCTCGACGACGATCGCGGCGCCGGCGCCGGCGTCATCGCCGCGCTGCGGGCGGCCGGCCGAGCGCGCCACCACACCGGCGTTCGGCTCAGCTTTCATCCCGATCAGTTCGTCGTCCCGGGCTCGGCGAACCCGGCGGTGGTCGAGGCCTCCCTCCGCGAGCTCGAGTACCAGGCGCGCGTCGCCGAGCTCATCGGGGCCGAGCAGCTCACGATCCACGGCGGCGGCGCGCAGGGTGGCAAGGCCGCGAGCCTGGAACGACTCGCCGCCAACCTGCGCCGGCTGTCGCGCCGGGCGCGCAGCCGCGTCGTCCTCGAGAACGACGATCGCGTGTTCACCGTCGAAGACCTGCTGCCGATCTGCGAGCGCCTCGACGTGCCGCTCGTCTACGACGTGCATCATCACCGCTGCAATCCGGACCGGCTCGGTGTCGAGCAGGCCACCGCTCTCGCGGCCGAGACCTGGGAGGGGCGCGAGCCCTGGGTTCATCTGTCGAGTCCGGCGCTCGGCTGGAACGGCAAGGACCCGCGCCCGCATGCGGACTACATCAGCGTCGGCGACGTCCCGCCCTGCTGGCTCGGGCGTTCCATGACGATCGACGTCGAGGCGAAAGCGAAGGAGCTCGCCGTGCTGCGCTTGAGCCGCTGGTTCGCGCGCATCGAGCGCGCGGGGCGGCTTCGCGCCAAGCGCTATGTCGGCGACGGTCGAGCTCGATGACGCGCTCGTGCTGCGTGGTAGGGTCGTCGCGCCCGCGCCCCACACGCGTCCTGCTCACGAAAGAACGCCAATGCAGCTGGCAGACGACCAGTTCCGTCTCCTCGTCGAGTCGATCCAGGACTACGCGATCTATCTCATCGATCCGACCGGCACGGTTCGCTCGTGGAACGAGGGCGCGCAGCGTCTCAAGGGGTACACGCGCGAGGAGGCGATCGGCAGCTCCTACGCGACCTTCTTCACGGCAGCGGATCGAGCGAATGGGAAGCCAACGCACCTGCTCGCTGCAGCGCTGAAGCAAGGCCGCCTCGAAGATAGCGGCTGGCGCGTGCGAAGCGACGGCACGCAGTTCTGGGCGAACGTCGTCCTCACGTCGCTGTTCGAGAACGGACGCCACGTCGGCTTCGCGAAGATCACGCGCGACCTGACCGACCGGACCTATCGAGCCTTCGTCGAAGCAACCCACGCGATCGTCTGGGCCACGGACGCAGCGGGGCACCCGAACTCCGACTCCCCGACCTGGCGAGAGTTCACCGGCCAGACCGAGGGCGAGTGGCGGCAACTTCGCGCGTGGGAGCCCGTGCATCCCGAGGACCTTCCGCACCTGCAGCAAGCGTGGACGGCCGCGACGGCGAGCGGACAGGCGTTCGAGGTCGAGTTCCGCCTGCGACGACACGACGGTGTCTACGTGTGGATGGGCTCGCGCGCGGTGCCGTTGCGGAATGTCGATGGCTCGATCCGCGAATGGTTCGGCGTCACGTTCGACATCTCCGCGCGCAAGCAAGCGCAGCTCGAGCGCGAACGCGCGGTCGATCTCCTGACCACGACGCTGCGAAGCATCGGGGACGCGGTCATCGCGACGGATCCGCAGGGTCGCGTGTCCTTCATGAACGCCGTCGCGGAGCGCCTGACGATGTGGACGACCGACGAGGCGCGCGGACGGCCGATCCACGACGTGTTTCCGATCTTCAATGAAGCGACCGGCGCCGTCGTCGAGAACCCCGTCGACAAGGTCCTCCGCGAAGGAGCGACGGTCGGGCTCGCGAATCACACCGTCCTACGTCGCCGCGATCGATCGGAGATCCCCATCGACGACAGCGCCGCGCCGATTCGCAGCGAGGCCGGCGTGCTCGAAGGCGTGGTGCTCGTGTTTCGCGACGCGACGGAGGAGAAGCGTCACCTCTACCGCCGCCTGTTCCTCGCGCGCGCGACCGAGGAGATCGCCGCCGCCGACGACTATCGCGACGCGCTCCGCCGGATCGCGGGGCTCGCCTGCCCGCGCATGGCGGACTGGACCAGCGTCGATGTCCTGGAGGTCGCGACGGGGGAGATGCAACAGCTCGCCGTGGCGCACGTGGATCCCGCGAAGGTGCAGTTCGCGATCGAGCTCGCGAAGAAGTATCCGCCCGATCCCAACGCCTCGGCCGGATCGCGGAACGTGGTCCGCACGGGACGCGCCGAGCTGTATCCAGAGATCCCCCAGGCGCTGCTCGAAGCCGGCGCTCGGGATGACGAGCACCTGCGCCTGATCCGCGAGCTCGATCTTCGCTCGGCGATGGTCGTCCCGTTGCGCGGCCAGCGAGAGGTCTTCGGCGCGCTCTCCTTCATCTTCGTCGGCGACACACGCCGCTACACCGAGGAAGATCTGCAGCTCGCCGAGGAGCTGGCGAATCGCGTCTCGCTGCTGATCGAGCGCCGCAGGCTCGAGGAGCAGGCCGAGATCGCGAACCGGATGAAGGACGAGTTCCTCGCCACGATCAGCCATGAGCTGCGCACACCGCTGCAAGCGATCCTCGGCTACGGAGCCATGCTGGAGCGCAAGGCCGTAGCGGACCCGGACAAGGCACTCGCGGTGATCATGCGGAACGCGCACGCGCAGGCGCGTCTGATCGAGGACATGCTCGACATGTCTCGCATCCTCAGCGGCAAGTTGGGGCTGACGCTGAGCCGCGTCGACCTCGGCGCGGCGATCGCCGCTGCCATCGATGCCGTCCAGCCCGCCGCGATGGCGCGGAACCAGCGCGTCTCGATCGAGTTCGGCGATGACCTCGGCTTCGTCATGGGCGACTTCGAGCGGCTTCAGCAGATCGTGTGGAATCTCCTGGCCAACGCGGTGAAGTTCACCCCCCGCGAAGGCTCGATCACGGTGAGCGCCTCTCGCACCGGGTCGAGTGTTCGCATCGCAGTACGTGACACCGGCAGAGGGATCTCGGACGAGCATCTGTCCGCGATCTTCGATCGCTTTCGCCAGGTCGATAGCTCGAGCACGCGCAGGCAGGGCGGACTCGGGCTCGGGCTCGCGATCGTCAAGTACCTCACCGAGGCGCACGGCGGAACGGTCACCGCGCAGAGCGAGGGGACCGACCAGGGCTCCACGTTCATCGTCACCCTGCCCGTGCAGCTCGAACCCATCGCGAAAGAGTCCCTCACGCGAGCGCCTCGCGGTCCCATGTCGTCGGCGGCGCTCGCCGGAGTCCGCGTGCTCCTCGTCGACGACGACGAGGATACTCGCAACGCGATCGCCGACACGCTCTCGTCCGTCGGCGCGCGCGTGGATCAAGCGGTCTCGGCGTCGGACGCGCTTCAACGGCTCGAGCAGCACCGCCCCGATGTCCTCGTGAGCGACATCGGGATGCCCGTGGAGGATGGGTACGCGCTGCTCCGTCGAGTGCGCGGCCTCCCTCGCGAGCGCGGCGGCGACATTCCGGCCATCGCGCTCACGGCGTACGCGAGGCGCGAGGACGTGATGAAGGCCGAGGCCTCCGGGTTTCAGCTCCACGTGCCCAAGCCGGTCGAGCTCGAACAGCTGGTCCACGCCATCCAGAGCCTCTCGCGCCCGGCCCGGTAGCGCGCCACCTTCCCGTTAGATCGCCTCACGTTCAGGCGAGCGCTTCCGTCGCGCGGACGCCCTTCCCATGCGCCACGATGGTCGTGATGGCACACGAGGATCCGAGGAGTGCGGCGGCCGAGCGCGTCGTGCTGGTGGTCGATGACGACGAGCTCGTGCTCAAGGCGCTCAAGCGGTGGCTGCTGGCACGGGACTACCAGGTCCACCTCGCGAGCTCGGGCGCCGAGGCGCTTGGACTGCTCGAGCAGCACCCCACGATCCAGCTCGTGATCAGTGACAACGACATGCCCGGGATGACCGGCCTCGAGCTCCTCAAGGAGGTTCGGCACCGCTTCCCGAAAGTGTTTCGCATCATGCTCACCGGCACCGGCGATCTGCAGACGGTGATGCGCGCGATCAACGAGAACGAGATCTATCGCTTCGTGGAGAAGCCGTGGAACGACGAGGTCCTGAGCAGCGCCATCCACCTCGCGTTCGAAGCGTTGCTCCTGAAGGCCGAGCTCGAGCGCGAACGCGCGCGCTCCGAGCAGCTCCTGCTCAACGTCCTCCCCGCGCCGATCGGTCAACGTCTCAAGCGCGGTGAAGCCCCGATCGCGGACAGCTTCCCTGACGTGACGATCCTGTTCACCGACCTGGTCGGCTTCACCGAGGTGTCGGCCCGCCTACCCGCAGCCGCGCTCGTCGAGATGCTCGACGAGGTCTTCTCCGAGTTCGACGCTCTCGCCGCCACCCACGGCGTCGAGAAGATCAAGACGATCGGCGACGGGTACGTCGCGGTCGCCGGCATCCCGGTGCCTCGCGACGACCACGCGCGAGCGACGGCGGACATGGCGATCGACATGCTGCAGGCCGTGCGCCGCTTCGCGGACCGCGGACACCTCCCGCTGCAGATGCGGGTCGGGATCAACAGCGGCCCCGTGGTCGCCGGTGTCATCGGCAAGCACAAGTTCACGTACGACCTGTGGGGCGACGCGGTGAACGTCGCGAGCCGCATGGAGTCTCACGGCCTGCCGGACCGCATCCAGATCACCGAGGCCACACGGCGCCAGCTCGACGATCGGTATATCACCGAGCCGCGTGGCGTGATCGAGGTGAAGGGAAAGGGCCCGATGGCGACCTGGTGGCTGCTCGGGCGGAGATGACGTCGCGACGACGTAGCGCGAGGCGATCGAGATCACGCTCTTAGCTGGCGCGTTGTGCCCGCTCGCGACGTCGCTCCTGTATGACGGGCGTACATGCGTAGTACAGCATCACTTGTGTTCGTCCTCGCCGTGCTCGGCGTGGGCTGCGGTGACGATACGAAACAGCCGGTCAACCCGGATGCAGGGCTCGACGCGAGCGTCGATGCGCCGCCCGATGCGCCGCCGGATCCACCGGTCACGCGCTACTGCCGCGCGATCAACGAGGTGATCTGCGCCGGCCTCACGACCTGCGGCTGCCGGTTCGACACGCGGCCGTACGACGCGACCGCATGCGTCGAGGCGCGCACCGCCGAGTGCGTCGAGAACACCACCGCGCAGGCCGCCGATGTCGCCGCCGGGCGTGCCGAGCTCGACGAGGTCTCGCTCGCGCGCTGTCTCACCGCGCTCGAGGCCGCGGTCGGCGACTGCGACGCGGGCGACCTCCCGGCCGCGTGCCGCGACACGTTGCTATCGACCGCCGCGATCGGCGCGACCTGCGAGCTCGCCGGTGGCGGCCTCGCGTACTGCGCCGACGGTGCAGGCGTGTGCGGCCCCGGCAACGAGTGCCTCGCCCTCCCCTCCAGCGGCCAGGCCTGCCTCGGCGGCGTCGTGTGCGGACGCGATCTCGCGTGCGTCTCCGGCATGTGTCAGCCGCCCGGCGCCGCCGACGATCCGTGCGAGCCCGGCAGCTGCGGCGGCTCGCTCGTGTGCGGCCCCGACTTCACCTGCATCCCGCCCGGCGCCATCAATGGGGCCTGCTTCACCACCGAGCAGTGCGCCGAGGGTCTCGCGTGCGTGCAAGCAGACGGCAGCGGTACGTGCCAGCCCGCGATCGCACAGGACGCCGGCTGCACCGGCCCCTCTCAGTGCGGTGCGGAGCGCAGCTGCGTGCCCGCGCCGGAGAACCGCACCTGCACGACGCCCGACGGTGTCGGAGACAGCTGCGAGACCGATAGCTGCGGCGACGATCTCACGTGCAGCTCGGGCGACCTGACCTGCGTCGCGCTGCCGGGCCTGAACGATTCGTGCCTCGACGGGACGTGCGCCGACGGCCTGCTCTGCGACGACGGCACGTACACCTGCATCACGGCCCCCGGCGTCGGCGAGACGTGTGCGGTCGGCTCGCGGTTCTGCGCCGAGGGCCTGGGCTGCCGCGAGTCCACGAACACCTGCGAGGTGCCGCCCGGCGACGGCGAGCCGTGCGTGCTCAACCCGCCCGAGTACCTGTGCGCATCGGGCTTCGGCTGCGACTTCGATCAGGGCCAGATCTGCGTCGCGCAGGGCACCGCCGGCGCATCCTGCACGAGCGATCGCGGCTGCGTCGCCGCGACCTACTGCGAGACCTCCACGAACACCTGCAAGCCACGGCTCGCCGCGGGTGCGGCCTGCGAGGACGGCAACGAGTGTCAGGCCGGTCACGAGTGCGCCTTCGTCGCGGGCGTCGCGACGTGCCGCCCGATCCCGACGGCGAACCAGCCATGCACCTTCGACTGCGCCGGCGACCTCGCCTGCAAGGGCCCCGCCGGCACGTGCGCGCCGGCACTGTGCTCGGTGCGCTGACCGCCGCGGGAAGAAAAGCTCCAGTGTGCACGGACCGGGAACGCGGAATGCACCTCGTGAAGACGTGGAAACCCGCACCAGTCTTCCGCGCATCGAGGAGGCCGAGCAGCTGCTCGAGGAGCTAGAGGCCCGCGAAGAGCGCTACATCACGAAGACATTCGCACGTGAGGGCATCACGCGGACGGTGTTCGCGTTGCGGCAGGGCTCCAGGATTTTCCTGGAGCGCGCGCTCGGCGACCTCGCACTCCGCGTCGTCGCCGGCCACATCGAGCTGCACGAAGGCGACCTATGGGATCAGCTCCCCTACCTGATCCGGCACACCGAGGGCGCCTGCAGCTTCTTCGCTCTGTACGACCACAGCATCGACCTTCCGGTCGGCGCGCTGCTGATCCTCGATCCCGAGCAGCCGCATGACGTCGAGGCACTCGACGACAGCGCGTTCGTGCTCGATATCCGGGTGTGATGCGCCCGCGACGCGACAACCGTGGCTCGTCCGTGGCAGCCCATGCCTGAGCGCCCCAACGGCCGGCTGGGTGTTGTGATCAAGCAGTTCGAGCGCGCCATCGTCCTCGCGCTCGTGGTGATGATGATGGTCGTCGTCACGCTCGCGACGATCGAGCTCGGCTGGATCATCATCCGCGACTTCACCACCGCGCCGATCCTCTTACTCGAGGTCGACGAGCTCCTCGAGATCTTCGGATTCTTCCTGCTCATCCTGATCGGCGTCGAGCTGCTCGAGACGATCAAGGCATATCTGCGTGACAACGTCGTCCACGTCGAGATCGTGCTCGAGGTCGCGCTGATCGCGATCGCGCGCAAGGTCGTGGTGCTCGACCTCGCCAAGCACGACGGGCTCGACGCCCTCGCGATGGCGGCCCTGATCGCATCGCTCGCGACCGCGCTGCTGCTGGAGAAGCGCGCGCGAAGGCGCCGCGCGAAGGCGCGTGAACCATGACTACCGACATGGCGGCCGCGACGACAGCCCAGCACTCTCCCGCGTGGCACGCGCTGCCGCCGGATCGCGTGCTCGCGGAGCTCTCGTCCCACGAGGAGCGAGGCCTCACGCAGGACGAAGCCAGGACGCGGCTCGCGCGGTACGGCCGAAACGTCCTCGAGCAGCGACGAGGCCCCGGCGTCCTGCAGCTGCTGTGGCGGCAGATCAACAACCCGATCGTCTTCTTGCTGCTCGGTGCGTGTGCGCTGGCCGTCGCGCTCGGCAAGGTGATCGACGGGCTCGTCGTGTTCGTGGCCGTCCTGGTGAACGCGATCATCGGCTTCTTCCAGGAGTACCGCGCGGGCAAGGCCATCGAGGCGCTGTCGCAGATGGTCCCGCATGACACGCAGGTGATCCGCGACAGCCGCAGGCTCACCGTTCCAGCGCCCGAGCTGGTCCCCGGGGACATCGTCGTGCTCGCGTCCGGTGATCGCGTCCCGGCGGACCTGCGGTTGCTGGCAGCCAGGAACTTCAACGTCGAGGAGGCCGCACTGACCGGAGAGTCGGTGCCGAGCTCGAAGTCGGTCTCCCCCGTCGCGGAACAGACGGCGGTTCCGGATCGCGTGAGCATGGCGTTCGGCGGCACGCTGGTGACGTCCGGCACCGCCCGTGCGCTGGTCGTGACCACCGGCGAGCACACCGAGCTCGGCCGAATCTCGCATTTGCTGAAGCACGCGACGGAGGTCCAGACGCCACTCACGCGAACGCTCGCGTCGGTGGGGAAGCTGCTGACGATCGTCGTGGTCGGCGTGTCCTGCGTCCTGCTGATCGGGAGCCTGATCCGCGGCTACTCGATCGCGGACGGCGTCCTCGTCGCGATCACGCTCGCCGTGGCTGCGATCCCCGAGGGGCTCCCCGCGATCATCACCATCGCGCTCGCCATCGGGGTCCAGCGCATGGCGGCGCGCCGGGCCGTCGTCCGCAAGCTCCCCTCTGTCGAGACCCTCGGCAGCACCACCGTGATCTGCTC
>Ga0247829_10000688_pt1 | contig 13789 bp, 13 predicted proteins | sample 12C_Control_Day4_FD_207765 | JGI IMG/M metagenome (GOLD analysis project Ga0247829, IMG submission 207765) | Soil microbial communities from agricultural site in Penn Yan, New York, United States - 12C_Control_Day4 | ecosystem: Environmental > Terrestrial > Soil > Agricultural land | place... | reverse complement strand
GAGCCGCCGCCCTTCTTGTGTGCCATAAGACCTCCAGGGTAGCAGCTACTCCGCGGCCGCAGCCTCGTCGGCGACGGCGTCGGGAGTCGTCTCGGCCACCTCGGACTCGGCCAGCTCAGCACCCTTAGCGGCGGGCTTCGCGGGCTTCTTCGCCGCCTTCTTCTCGGTCTTCGGGCCACCGCCCAGGGAGACGTCCTCGATCTCGAGGAGGGTCAGCAGCTGTCGGTGGCCGCCGCGCTTCGCGTACCCGGTCTTGGGCCGGTACTTGAAGATCTTGATCTTGTCGCCCTTCTTCTCACCGAGCGGCTTCGCCGTGACCGTGGCCTTGGCGGCCTCGCTTCCCACGTGCGTAGTGCCGTCGTCCTCGACGACCAGGATCGGCGCGAAGGTGAGGGTCTCGCCCTCGTGGACGAGTTTCTCGACCTCGATGACATCACCGGCCTTCACCTTCTGCTGCTTGCCGCCCGTCTTGATCACCGCGTACATGGTTGATCCTTCCGTCAGGATTCGTAGTTGAGCAGGATGCCCCGGCCTTCGCAGGTGGGACAAGTCTCGGAGAACGATTCGACCAGGCCAGAGGATACGCGCTTGCGTGTGACCTGCATCAGGCCCAGGGGCCCGATCTCGAAGACCTGGCTCCGCGTCTTGTCGAGCGCCATGGCCTCCTTCATCGTGTCCTCGACCTGCGACTTGTTCTTCTCGAGCAGCATGTCGATGAAGTCGACGACGATGATTCCCCCGATGTCGCGCAGCCTGAGCTGGCGCGCGACCTCCTGGGCTGCCTCGAGGTTCGTGTTGACCACGGTCTCCTCGAGGTTCGTCTTACCCACCGACTTTCCGGTGTTCACGTCGACGATCGTCATGGCTTCCGTGCGCTCGATGATCAGGTACCCGCCGCTCGGCAGCCACACCTTGCGGTCGAGCGCCTTGTGGATCTGCTCCTCGATCCGGTGTTCCTCGAACGCGGGGAGCTTCCCCTCGTGGAGCTTGATCTTGGGCGCCAGGTCGGGCGCGATGTCGCCCACGTAGGCCATGATCTTGTCGTAGATATTGCGGGAGTCGGTCACGAGCTCCCGGTACTCCTCGTCGGTGAACAGGTCGCGGACGACCCGGACCGTGAGCTCGGGCTCCTCGTAGACGACGGCGGGCGCCTTGACCTTCTTGGCCTGGCGCTGGATCTCGTCCCACTGGCGGACCAGGCGCTCGAGGTCGTGGGTGAGGGCCCCCTCGCTCGCGCTCTCGGCGGCCGTTCGCACGATCACGCCGTGCTCCTCCGGCTTGATCTTGCGCATGATCGTCTTCAGGCGCTTGCGCTCGTTGTCCCCGAGCCGGCGGCTGATCCCCGACAGGCTCTGGTTCGGGGCGAAGACGAGGTAGCGTCCGGGCAGCGAGATCTGGGCGGTGAGGCGGGCGCCCTTGCCGCCCATCGGATCCTTCGTGACCTGCACGAGGACCGCCTGGCCGGACTTCAGGACCTGCTCGATGCGAGGCGCCGGCCCCTCGAGGTCCTCGGGCCGGTAGTTGACCTCGCCCGCGTAGAGCACGCCGTTGCGGCCACGGCCGACATCGACGAAGGCCGCCTCCATCCCCGGCAGCACGTTCTGGACGCGCCCGAGGTAGACGTTGCCCACCATCGAGGTCGCCCCCGCGCGCGTGACGTAGTGCTGGACGAGCACGTTCTCTTCGAGGACCGCGATCTGGTCGCGCTCGCCGTGCTCGGTGATGACCATGAGCTTGTCGGTGATACGGGGCGGCGCGATGACCGGCTCGCGGCGTCGGCCGCGGCCTCCCTCCCGTCCGCCGCTCCGCCCGGTCTTGCTGCGCGTGTTGCGGATGTTCCGGGTGGGGCCGCCGGCGGCAACCTGCTCCTCGACCGTCATCGACGTGGCCTTCGTGCGGCCGTTCCCGTCGCCGCCCTTCGCCGCCCGTTCCCGGTCGACCGACGGCTTCTCGGCCGTCGCCCGACCGCCGTTGCCGGCTCCCGAGCCCTTGCCTCCGCCGCCGCGACGGCGCGAGCCTGCCACGCTCGTAGGGGCGTCGGGCGTGGCGTCGTCACGCTGCGTGGCAGCGGTCTCCCTGATGTCGGCCTCGTCGTCTACGCCGGCGTCGCGTGTGTCGGCGATGGCCGCACCCCCCGCACCTCTGGACCGGCCCCGGCCTCGACCGCCGCGACGGCGACGCTTGCGCGGGCCGGTGGGGGTGCTACCTTCGCCGCTCGTCTCGGTGGCCGTGGCCCGGTCGGTGGCGTCGGTGCCGGTTGCGTCCACGTCCGCCTCGCGACGCGCAGCCGCGGTGGTCGTCGTCGGCCGTTCGGCCTCGAGAGATACCTCAGCCGAGTCCGCCTGGTCGGCGGCCTCGCCGGATCCGGCGGGGCGTTGCCCGCCTCCGCCACGCCCGCGGCCGCCTCGACGGCGGCGTGCGCCGCTCTTCGGGGCGGCGCGGCTGCCGGAGTCGGCCTCCGTACCGTCCGGCGAAACCGGTTCCGCCACGCCCGGACGCGGCATCACGCTCGTGGAGCGTGTCGGCGATTCAAGGGGTGCCGTCACCTCGGCCGTGATGGGCGTCTGGGCGGCCGCCGTGGGTTCGGTACCAGCCGTCCGGCGGGGCGCCCGCGTCGCCGTCGATGCCGTAGGCGTTTCCGGGGCCGTCTTCGCGGCGCTCTTCGGCGCGGACTTCGGGGCCGACTTCGGGATCGGTGCGCCGCGCTTGAACGCGGCGAGGCGCTCGTCGGCCTCGGTGGTCTGACGCTCGGCCGGGGGCGCGCTCTGCGCCGGGGCCTCCACCTCGTGGTCCGTCAAGGATCACTCCTCTCGCTGTCGCGAGGAGGCGTGCCGTCCGGGACGTCGAGGATACGCGTGATGCGCTCCACCAGCGTGGAGGGCGATATGCCGTGCTGCGAGCCCGCGCTGCGGGGCTCACCGCCTCCGCGCGCCGGGCCCAGCGCGTCGTCGCGCACCCGGTAACGTCCTTGTCCGGCGCTCGCGTCCCGCGCTCGCGTCCCGATCTTCGAGCCGCGAAGGCTGCGGTCGCGCGCCACCTCGGTGTTCACCATCCCGCCTGTGGCTGCCCGTGAAAGCGCGCCCGGCGGGCACATCTGTTCTCGAGCATAGCAGCGGGCACCCCGCCCGACGCGAGATCGGGTGTACGACCTGCGGTGATGCCGCTGTAGGGAGAACGGGGGGTCGGTGCCCGTGCGCGGCCTAGTCAGTCGGGGCCGGGGGGCCGCGCCCGTGTCCCCCGGGGCGAAACGGGCGCCCGGCCCATACCCCCGTGGGCCGTTGGTGCCGAGACTTCACGTATGACGCCCGTCGGCACTTCCCCCCGCACATCCGAGGTGCGCGTCCTCGTCGTCGACGACAACGCCGGCTTCCGGGAATCCCTCGTGAGCCTGCTCGACACCGGGGAGCTCCATGTGGTGGGCCAGGCCGCCGATGGGGCGGAGGCCCTCACGATGATGATGGCCGTCGAGCCCGATGTGGTGCTGATGGACGTCCGGATGCCGTCGATGGGCGGGGTCGAGGCGACCCGCCGCCTGAAGGCGATGCGCCCCGACATCGGCGTGGTCGCCTTGACGGGCAACGAGGATCAGCGGGCCGTCCGGGACATGCTCGTGGCCGGCGCGTCGGGCTACGTCCTGAAGGACTCCGACGGCGACGAGATCCTCCACGCGGTTCGCCAGGCAGCGGTCGGAGGCGGGGTCATCTCGCCCGAGGTCACTCCCACGGTGATCGAGGAGCTCACCGAGGCGCTCGAGCGGGAACGCCGCCGGACACGGCAGCTCGAGATCGCTCAGGAGGCGCTCCTGGAGCGTGCCGCCCGGCGCCACGAGCTGGTCTCGCGGCTCGGCCATGAGCTGCGCACCCCGGTGACCGTGATCCTTGGGATGGCGACCACGCTGTCCAAGGGCACCGCGCCGATCGACCAGCGCGCCGAGATCCTCGACACGCTCGTCGACCGGGCCGAGAGCCTCTCCCGCCTCGTCCAGCGGTTCGAGGCCGCCGTGGAAGCCGGCCTCACCGAGTGGGCCGACGTGACGCAGGTGGCCCGAGAGGTCGCCGAGGTCTTCCCGCGCGTGGTCGTCGACGCCGCGCCCGGGCCGGCGATGGCCACGCTGAACCGGACCGCGGCCCGGAGGATCCTCGAGGAGCTCGTCGAGAACGCGCTCGCCTTCTCCCCGAGCGACAGCCCTGTCACGATCAACGTGCGGGTGAACGGCCACGGCCCCGAGGTGCGCGTCGTGGATCACGGCGGCGGCGTGTCCCAGGAGGCCTTCGGGCGGATCTTCGATCCGTTGGAGCAGGGCGAGGACCTGAACACCCGCCACCACCAGGGCGTCGGGCTCGGCCTCACGCTCGCGCGGATGTCGGCGCGCGCGATGGACGGCGACGTCTCCCTGGAGGCGACGGGGCCCGAGGGTTCGACGTTCCTGTGGCAGGTCACGGGCGTCACCCCGCCCGACTGAGGCCGCGCTACTTGAAGCGCCGCATGTGGATGCTGAGCAGCATCCCCACCGCGATGAAGTTCACGAGCATCGCCGAGCCACCGTAGCTCAGGAACGGCAGCGGGATCCCCGTGATCGGCATGATCCCGATCACCATCCCGACGTTCACGAAGATCTGTATCGCGAACATCGAGGCGATGCCGACCGCCGCATACGTCCCGAACGGATCCTTCGACAGGTAGGCGATCCGGATCGCGCGCCACAGCAGCAGCGCGAAGAGCGCGAGGACGAGCATCGCACCCATGAACCCGAACTCCTCACCGACCACCGTGAAGATGAAGTCGGTGTGCTGCTCGGGCACGTAGTCCAGGTTCGTCTGGGTGCCGTTCAGGAAGCCGCGACCGAACGTGCCGCCCGAGCCCACCGCGATCTCGGACTGCTGGAGGTTGTACCGGGCGTCGGCCGACGTGGCCGAGTCGTCGAGCCATCCCGTGAGCCGCTCGACCTGATACTGCTTGATCACCCCAAGCTGGAACGCTAGGAAGATCATAAGGATCGCGGCGGCGGCGAGGAACAGCAGGTGTCGGAGCCGCGTCCCCGCGACCACGAGCATCCCCACCGTGATCGCGACGAGCACGATCACGGTCCCGATCTCGACGTTGATGAAGACGAGGCCGATCGTGACCACGGCGACGCCGAGCACCCGCGTCAGGTCCTGGACGGTGGGGACGGGCCCCCGCAACTCCGACAGCATCGCGGCCAGCATCACGATCAGGCCGATCTTCGCGAACTCCGAGGGACTGAGCTGCAAGAGGGCGGCGCCCGGGATGTCGATGTAATTGCTCGTGCCGCCCTCGGACCCGGACAACCCCGGGACGTGCACGAGGAGCAGCAGGAACAGCGTGGCGCCGAAGATGAAGCCCGAATAGACCTTGAAGAACCGGTAGTCGAACGTCGCGATCACGAGCAGAAGGACGATCCCCAGGATCATCGTGATGACCTGCTTGTTCACCCGGTCGAACGGGTCGAGCCCGTCCTGACGGAGGGTCTGGTTCGTGGCCGAGTAGATCAGGAACATCCCGATCACGACGAGCGCCGCCGTCACGAGCAGAAGGACCGGATCCAGATGGCGGATCGGCCGGCGCTCCTCGGCGAACGTGCGCCCCGCGACGAGATCCATCAGTCCTGCGACCCCCCGCTCACCGGGCCGCTCACGGGCAGGTCGTACATCCGCTCGATCACGTGCCGCACGATCGGCGCGGCGGTCGTCGAGCCGAACCCGCCCTGTTCGACCATCGCGATCACCACGTACCTCGGCTGGTACGCCGGCACGATCGCGGCGAACCACGAGGTGTCCTGGAAGGGAGGACGCTCTGCGGTGCCCGTCTTGCCGGCCACCGGGATCGTGCTGAGCGGGAACCCGGCGAAGGCCAGCCCAGCGGTTCCGCCGGCCTGAGTGACCTGTGCCAGCCCGTCCCGCACGATGTAGTCGAGCTGTGCTTGGGTGTACGGGAGGTCCGCGTAGCATCGGGACCCGATCTGTTTCACGGTGTTGCCCTGCGCGTCCTCGATGTGGTCCACGAGGTGCGGCTTGCACATCTTCCCTCCGTTCGCCAGGGCGAGGTACGCGGTCGCCAGCTGCATCGGGGTCGCACGCATCTCGCCCGACCCGATCGAGAGCAGGATGTTCACGCCGGGGATCGGGCCGTCCGGATAGAGCTCCGGGTGATCCAGCATGAACTTCGCGTCCGGCACGGTGCCGCTCGTCTCCAGCGGAAGGTCCACGCCGGTCGGCCTCCCGAACCCGAGCTGCCGCAGGTCCCGTTGGAAGGGCTCGCTGTTCGCGGCGAGCTGATGATCACGCCAGTCGAAGAAGAACTGCGTCCCGAAGTCGTAGAAGACCGTGTCGCACGAGTACTTGAGGGCGCTCGCGATCGTGACGCTCCCCTGCCCCGCGGACCAGTTCCCGAACGATGCTCCCGACGTGTCACCCGGCACGACGTACTCGGTCGGGCACGCGTAGTAGCCGCCCGGATAGGCGAGCCCTTCCCTGAAGGCCGAGAGGGCGACGAACGGCTTGAAGGTCGAGCCGGGCGCGTAGACCTGCTGGGTCACGCGGTTCAGTGACGGTGCGAGGGTGTTGTCACCGAACAGGTACTTGCTCTGCTCCGGTGTGAGGCCCTTCACGAACCACTCGGGGTTGTAGGCCGGCCAGGATGCCATCGCGACGATGCCCGACGTCTGGGCGTCGAGCACGATCACGGCGCCCCCGTCGGCCTTCAGGTACGTGCCCGATTGCTCGTCGACGATCGTGCGCGCGCGGTCGATCCCGTTCTGCAGCTCCTCCTCGGCGGCCTGCTGGACGTCAGCATCCAGCGCGAGCACGAGGTTGTCGCCGGGTGTGGCGGGCTGCTCGCCGAGCGTGCGGATCGTCTCTCCGTCGGAGTTCACGATGTACTTCTGCGCGCCTTTCTCACCGCGGAGGTACTTCTCGTAGACCTGCTCGAGGCCGCTGCGACCGACGAGGTCGTTCTGCCCGTACTCGGTGAGCCCGTGGTTGAACTTCGGATCCTCGTACTCCTTGCCTTGGATCTGGCCGAGGTAGCCGAGCGCGTGGGCGGCGAACTCGGGATCGCGGTGCTCGCGTGCCCACGGGTACGCGCGCACGCTGGCCGGCACGACGCTGACGCCGGGGAACTCATCGGGATGCTCCTTCAGGTAGTAGGCCACGCGCTCGGGGACGAACTCAGCGACCGGCTTCGGCTGGTAGTCGTAGTACCGCTTGTCCTGCAGGGACTGCGTGATCGACTTCACGGGAACGTCGAGGAGGTCGGCCAGGTCGAGCAGCACCTGCTCAGCGTTCTGACCGAGCCGGTCCTTGCGGACGCGGACCTCCAAGCTCATCCGGTTCTCAACGAGCTCCCTGCCCCTCGCGTCCTTGATCGTGCCCCGAAGCGCGTCGGTCTCGGCGACCTGCACGCTGTTGTCGAGCGCCGCTCTGCGATTCTGGGCGACGGCCAGTACCTGGAGGAACCACAGGCGCGTCGTGAGCGCGGCGAACATGAACGCCATGAGCAGCGCGACGACCTTCAGGCGAGAGGAAGCCTTCTCCATCTAGAAGCGCACCACCCTCTGGGGGCGTGAGCCCTCGAACATCCGCCGGAGCAGCGGGAAGAAGATCGGCGTCAGCACCGCGTTGTAGACGGCGGTGAGCACGATCACCTTGACCGAGTAGCTCAACGGCTGGTCGAGCTGGCCCAGCAGGAACGATACGACCTCGTAGAAGGCGATGCCGGCCGCCGTGCCTGCCGCCACGAGGAAGGTCGGCAGGAGCGGCGAGGCCGACACGATGTACTGACGGGCCATCCCCATCGCGTAGCCCAGCAGGGTGAGCGTGAGGGCCGTGATGCCCTTCGGCTGGTTCAGCAGGAAGTCCTGCATCATCCCGCCGGCGAAGCCCACGATCGCGCCCTCCTGCGGTCCCTCGAGGATCGCGATCACGATCGTCACGAGATAGAGCAGCTCCGGACGGACACCCAGCAGCTTGATCTGGGCGAAGATCGTCGACTGGAGCAGGAGCGCGGTGATGATCACCAGGGCGACCGTGAGCACCCGGCGCAGCATCAGGCCTCGTCCCCGGCGCGCGTCTGGAGCACGAGCACGAACTGAAGCGTCGAGAAGTCGACGGCCGGCCGGACGTCGACGAACTCCTCGATCGAGTTCTCGGACGGCACCGTCCGCGAGACCTGCCCGATCAGGAGCCCGGGCGGGTAGAGCCCGGGGCGGCCGGCCGCTTGGTACGCGAGGGTGAACACGGCCTCGTTGCCGGCGACCTCGGTGCCAGGCGTGACGAGGCTCATGCGAAGGTCGGCATCGCCCTGGCCCTGGACGTCGCCGGCCTCCCCGGACGTACCGAGCCTGGCGGCTGCCGACCAGTCGCGGTCGAGCATCAGCTGGACGTCGGCCGAGTGCTCCGTCGTCTCGATCACGATCCCCACTAGCAACGGTGAGAGCGCTGAGCCGGCGACCACCGGCATGTTCGGCTCGACCCCGTCGGCCGACCCCTTGTCGATCGTGACGCTCCACTCGAAATTCGAGACGCCGTTGGCGATCACGACGGCCGGCACGGCGTTGGGGTCGAGGCTCTGCTGCAGGTTCAGGAGGTCCAGCAGGGACTGGTACTGCTCCCGCAGCAACGCGTTCGTCTCGTTCTGAGCGTTCGCGGCCGCGAGGTCCCCCTTCAGCCGCTGGATCTCGTCGGCCATCGACGGCAGGTGCGCGAGCCCCGAGAAGAAGTTGCCGACGGGGCGGGTCACGGTGGTCACGGCCTCCTGCAGGGGCGCCATCGCCGCGCGGGTAGTGCGCCCGACGCCGGCGAGCGGCCCCGACTGCCCCTGGCGATAGTCGAGCGTGATCACCGCGAGGGAGATCGAGACGAGCACGACCACGAGGAGCCGCGTGCTGCGGGGGCGATGCCGGGTCGACACGAGGCTACCGGCGCGACGGGCTGACAAGGACCCGCTGCAGCACCTCGAACTCCTCGAGGCACTTCCCGGACCCCAGCACGACGGCCTGCAGGGGCGCGTCGGCGATGCGGACCGGCATACCGGTCTCGTGCCGCAGGCGTTTGTCGAGGCCGCGCAGGAGGGCGCCACCGCCCGTGAGGACGATGCCCCGGTCCATGATGTCGGCCGAGAGCTCCGGCGGGGTCCGGTCGAGCGTCGTCTTGATCGCGTCGATGATCGCGTTGACCGGTTCCTCGATCGCCCGCCGGATCTCCTCCGCGGTGATCGTGATCGTCTTCGGCAGGCCGGAGACGAGGTCGCGCCCCTTGATCTCGGCCACGAGTTCCTCGGGCATCGGGAACACGCTCGCGATCGCGAGCTTGATCGCCTCGGACGTGCGCTCACCCAGCAGGAGCGAATACTCCTTCTTCACGTGCTGGATGATCGCCTCGTCGAGCTCGTCGCCGCCGATGCGGATCGACGTGCTCGTGACGATCCCGCCGAGCGAGATCACCGCGACCTCCGTCGTGCCGCCGCCGATGTCGACCACCATGTTGCCGGTGGGCTCGTGGATCGGGAGCCCGGCGCCGATCGCCGCCGCCATAGGCTCCTCGATGATGTAGGCGCGACGGGATCCCGCCGCGATCGTCGCCTCTTCGACCGCGCGCTGCTCCACCCCGGTGATGCCGGAGGGGACGCAGACGACCACGCGCGGCTTGGCCAGGAGACGGCGCTTGTGCACACGCTGGATGAAGTAGCGGAGCATCTTCTCGGTCACGTCGAAGTCGGCGATCACGCCGTCCTTCAGGGGTCGTACGGCCTGGATGTGGGACGGCGTTCGTCCGATCATCCGCTTGGCCTCGGCACCCACGGCAAGGATGGCTCCAGTAAGGGTGTTGATCGCGACGACTGATGGCTCGTTGAGCACGACTCCGCGGCCACGCACGTAGACGAGCGTGTTCGCGGTGCCGAGGTCGACGGCCATGTCACGACCAAGGAACCCGAGTACCCCCTCCGTCCCCTGGGAAGGTCTGGACGTGGAGGAAGAGGATCGCTGAACCCGTTCGGCCATGGGATTCCCGTTCATCTAACAGGAGTGCACTCGCCGCTGGCAACTTCGCGACCGCGAAACCACGTCCCCGTCACAAGCCCTGAACGGCTCGATAGGCTGCGATGTAGTCCAGGAGGAGGGGTGCGGATGTCGTTCGCAGTGGTGTTCCCGGGGCAGGGGTCGCAGTTCGCCGGCATGGCCGATGCGTGGATCACGCACCCGGCTTCGAAGGCGGTGATCGACGAGGCCTCCGCCGCGATGAGGCGCGATGTGGTCGCCGGTTGCCACGACGAGGCTGCCCTCGCGACCACCGAGTTCGTGCAGCCGGCGCTGCTCGCGTGCGACGTGGCGGCCTTCCGGGTGCTCGTGGCGTGGGGGCTCGGCGGAGCCGGCGCCCCCCTCGAGGGAGTGGCGGGACATTCGCTGGGCGAGTTCGCCGCGCTGGTCGCCGCCGGCGTGCTGGACCTGACCACCGCCCTGGAGCTCGTCGTCGCGCGCGGCGCCGCGATGCAGCTGGCCAGCGCCGCACGGCCGGGAACGATGAGCGCCCTCCTCGGCGTCGGCACGCGGGATGCGGAGGCCCTCTGCGACGAGGTACGAGCGGGTGAACAGCTGGTCGTCGCGAACCAGAACTCTCCCGTGCAGGTCGTGATCAGCGGGAACGTCGCGGCCGTCGAGCGAGCCGAAGCCCTCGCGAAAGAGCGGAAGATCCGTGCGGTCCGCCTGAACGTGGCGGGCGCGTTCCACAGCGAGCTGATGCGGCCGGCCGTCGGGCCGATCCTCGAGGTGCTCGCTCGCATCGAGCTGCGCGCCCCGACCGTCCCCATCGCCGAGAACGTGACGGGCTCGCTCGTGACCGACGCAGACGAGATCCGTCAGCTCGTCGCGATGCACGTCGTGACGCCGGTCCGGTGGGAGACCGGGGTCCGGGCGCTCGCCGCTGCGGGCGCCACCACCTTCCTCGAGGCCGGCCCCGGGGACGTGCTCACGAAGCTCGCGAAGCGGGTCGTGCCCGATGCGAGGGCTGTCGCGGTGGGATCGCCCGAGGCGGCCGCGAGTGCGGTCGCGGGCTCGTGATCGTGCGCCATCGCCGCAGGTCCGTCGCCTGCATCGCCCCGCGTGGTCCGATATCCTCGGCGCCGTGACCCGGTTCGCCACCATCGCCGGCGTGGGCTCCGCGCTCCCGCCCCGGCTCGTGCCCAACAGCTGGTTCGAGACCATCGTCGCGACGAACGACGAATGGATCCGCGACCGCACGGGGATCGAGGCCCGTCACTTCGCCGACGACGGCGTACAGACCTCCGACCTCGGCGTCGAGGCTGCGCGTGGCGCGCTGGCGTCGGCCGGCATCCAGGCCGAGCAGCTCGACATGATCGTGTGCGCCACGATCACCGGCGACACGCAGTTCCCGGCCACCGCGGTGTGGATGCAGACCAAGCTCGGCGTGAGCTGCCCGTCGTTCGACGTGAACGCTGCTTGCTCGGGGTTCTCCTACGGGCTCTCGGCCGGCACGGCGTTCATCCAGGCCGGGATGGCCGACACGATCCTGGTGGTGGGCGCCGAGATCTTCAGCCGCATCATCGACTTCACCGACCGCGGCACGTGCATCCTGTTCGGCGACGGCGCGGGCGCGGCGGTCGTGCAGGCATCGGATGCGCCGGGGATCGAGGGCACGGTGTTGGGCGCCGACGGCACGGCCGCGGAGATCCTCTGGATGCCGGCAGGCGGCACGCGGGCTCCCGCGTCGCGCGACACCGTCGAGGCGCGCGACCACTTCGTGAAGATGCCGAACGGCCGGGAGGTCTTCAAGCGGGCCGTGACGGAGATGGCCGCCGCCTGCCGGGCGCTGCTCGAGAAGTCGGGCCACTCGATCGACGACGTCGACGTGCTGATCCCCCACCAGGCGAACGCGCGCATCATGCAGGCCGTCGTCGACCGGCTCGGCATCGACCCGGCGAAGGCGATCGTCGACGTGGCGGAGGTCGGCAACACGAGCGCCGCCTCGATCCCGATCGCTCTCGACCGCGCCTGGCGCGCCGGGCGGATCCGCCAGGGCGACCTGGTGCTGTTCGCGTCGTTCGGCGCCGGGCTCACGTGGGGCGCCACCCTCGTGCGGTGGACGATGCCGGAGCCCACCTCGTGACCTCGCGCGTCGCCGTCGTCACGGGCGCCACGCGCGGCATCGGCCGGGCATGCGCGGTCGAGCTCGCGCGCGCCGGATGGTCGGTCGCGGTCGGCTACCGAAGCGACGAGACCGCCGCGAAGGACGCCCTGGCCGAACTCGAGGCCGCCGGCACGCCGGGCATGACCGTCTTCCTGGATGCGACCGATCAGGCGAGCGTGCAGGAGGGGTTCCGTCGGGTGGCCGACGAGATGGGGAACGTCACCGGCCTGGTGAACAACGCCGGCTTCAGCCAGGACGGGCTGCTCTTGAAGTACTCGATGGAGACCTACGACAAGGTCATGGACACGAACGTGAAGGGCGCGTTCATGTGCTCGCAGTCCGCGATGCGCGGGATGCTCCGTGAGAAGTGGGGACGCATCGTGAACATGTCGAGCGCCGTCGCGCTCCGCGGGAACGCCGGTCAGACCGTCTACACGGCGTCGAAGACGGCCCTGATCGGCCTCACGAAGTCGCTCGCCCGCGAGCTGGGCGGCAAGGGCATCACCGTGAACGCCCTGTGCCCCGGCCTCGTCCACACCGAGATGACGTCGTACCTCGACGAGAAGGCGCGCGCGTTCTACCTGGACCAGACGCCGATCGGGCGCACCGCCACGCTGGGCGAGGTGGCGGCGGTCGTGCGATTCCTGATGTCGGATGAGTCGTCGTACGTGAACGGTGCCGTGATCCCCGTGGACGGGGGGCTTACGGCGTAGTCGTGTCGGGGGTCCGACCACTAGCCTGTGGCGGACCGACGGGAACAACGGGAGGAACAGTCAGATGACCGATCGTTCGGATATCGAGGCCCGCGTCAAGAAGGTGCTGGCCGAGCAGCTCGCCGTCGACGAGGCGCAGGTCGTGCCCGACGCGCGCTTCGCCGAGGACCTCAACGCCGACTCGCTCGACCTCGTCGAGGCCGTGCTCGCCCTCGAGGAGGAGTGGAGCATCGAGATCCCCGAAGAAGAGATGGAGTCCGTCAAGACCGTCGGGCAGGCCATCGACCTCGTCGCCACCAAGGTCGGCTGAGCCGGCCGCCTCCGTAAGCCGAAAGGGACGCGTTGAGCGCACGCCGCAAGGTCGTCATCACCGGCATCGGGCCGGTCACACCGATCGGGATCGGCGTCGACGCGTTCTGGGACGGGCTGCGCACGGGCCGCAACGGCGTGCGCGAGATCAGCCGGTTCGACCACTCCGAACTCCCCGTGAGCGTCGCGGGCGAGGTCCAGGACTTCGTGCCGACGGATTTCCTGGAGGCGAAGGAGGCCCGGCGTACCGACCCGTTCGCCCAGTACGCGATCGCCTCGGCGATGCTGGCCTGGGAGGACGCGGGCAACCCCGAGGTCGCATCCGAGCGCGGAGGGGCCATCTACGCGACCGGGATCGGCGGGGTCCAGACCCTGCTGAACCAGCACGACGTCCTGCTCGAGAAGGGGCCGGGCCGGGTCTCGCCGTTCATGGTGCCGATGCTGATGGCGAACGCGGGCGCCGGCCACATCGCGATGCGGTACGGGCTGACCGGCCCCAACTACTGCACGGTGTCGGCGTGCGCCTCGTCGAACCACGCGATCGGCGAGGGGATGCGGCTGATCCGCGACGGGTACCTCGATCTCTGCGTTGCCGGTGGCTCCGAG
>Ga0247829_10000686_pt1 | contig 13803 bp, 10 predicted proteins | sample 12C_Control_Day4_FD_207765 | JGI IMG/M metagenome (GOLD analysis project Ga0247829, IMG submission 207765) | Soil microbial communities from agricultural site in Penn Yan, New York, United States - 12C_Control_Day4 | ecosystem: Environmental > Terrestrial > Soil > Agricultural land | place... | reverse complement strand
GCGCACCGGATCGCCGCCCGCCCGCCGGTCGCGGCCGCCGCGGCGAAGGCGAACCTGCGTGCGGCCTGGTCGATGGGGCTGGAGGCCGCCATCCAGTACGAGCGCGAGCTGCAGGCGGTTGCCCTCGGCACCCACGACGCCGCCGAAGGCCGAGCGGCCTTCGCGGAACGGCGGACCGGAATCTTCGAGGGACGGTGAACCATGCCTAGCGAGATCGCACCGGGGATCCACCAGTTGGCGACCGACTACCCGCATGTGTGCGGACTGCCGCTCTGGCTGCACGTGATCGACGCCGGCTCGGAGCTGGTCCTGCTGGATGCGGGCATCGCGTCGACTCCCGAGTCGACGACGGCGCCCGAGCTCGCGGGTCTGGGCCTCGGGCTGTCGGACCTCACCCTGGTCGTCAACAGCCACGCACACCCCGATCACATGGGCGGCAACGCCGTACTGCGCAAGCACAGCGGGGCCCGGTTCGCGGCACCGGCGCTGGAGGCCGGGTGGCTGGAGGACAACGAGCGGTTGCTGACCGAGCTGTGGGGTTCGGATCCGGACGCGCTGGACCTCTCGGAGGCCGAGCGGACCGAGCTGCTGGAGATGCTGGACGACCGGGTCCGGATCGACCTCCTGCTGCGCGACGGCGATCGCCTGCCCGGTGAGCGGCCGTTGCAGGTGATCACGACCAGCGGCCACAGTCCCGGGCACATCGCCGTACTCGACGAGACCTCGCGGACCCTGTTCACCTTCGACGACGTGCAGGGCCGCGGCCGGCCGTACCTCGACAGCTCGGTCTGGCTGGCGCCGCTCTACACCGACGTCACGCGGTACACGAGCGGGCTCACCCGGCTCCTGGAGCTCGACTTCGACGCGCTCGTACCGTCGCACGGCGACGCGATGGACGCGACCGCCGGCCGGAAGCTCATCGAGGAGAGCCTCGAGTGGGTCGCCGGCGTCGACGAACTCACCGCCCGGCTGCTCAGGAGCACCGGTTCGCTGACTGTCCGTAACCTGGCTGACGCCATCGGTACCGAGCTGGGGGCGTACGGCGGTATCAACCTGCAGACCGTGCGGATGGCCCGCGCCCACCTCGAACACCTCGCCCGCCGCGGCGCCGCCGAGACCCGCTGGCACCACCGCGGCTGAGCCGGTTTCGGCCAGACACTCCGACCAAAGCTGCGCGACTCCCCAAGACGCGACACAGTCGAACACAGGAGAACGGAAAGCGCTCTCCACCGTGGGGGGCGACGACCCTGGGAGTGTCGCGTGGCTCAAACAGATCGAATCCCCAGCCGGCAGACCACGGCCGGCGAACCGACCGGCTCCGGACCGCCGGGCGCGGCTACGGACAGTAGGTCCGCGCCGCCCCGGCACAGCGCGAGCGGCAAACCGCTGTCCTGGTGGGCGCGGGCCCGCCGGGACAAGATCCTGCTGCTGATGGCCCTGCCCGGGCTGGCGCTGCTGCTGGCGTTCCACTACCTGCCGCTGCTCGGGAACCTGATCGCGTTCCAGGAGTACCTGCCGTTCGTGCCGCTCGGCCGCAGCGCGTGGGTCGGGCTGGACAACTTCGCGGTGATCTTCAACGGCGACCCGGAGTTCCTGAACGCACTCAAGAACACGCTGCTGATCACGCTCGTCCAGGTGATCTTCGTGTTCCCGGCGCCGATCGCGCTGGCGCTGCTGCTGAACAGCCTGCTGTCCGAGCGGATCAAGCGGGTCGTGCAGTCGGTCCTGTACCTGCCGCACTTCCTGTCCTGGGTGATCGTGATCGCGATCTTCCAGCAGATCCTCGGCGGTAGCGGCCTGATCAACAACTTCCTGCGCGAGCACGGGATGGGCACGATCGACTTCCTCGGCAACCCGGACGGCTTCATCGCGCTGCTCACCAGCCAGGTGATCTGGAAGGACACCGGCTGGGGGACGATCCTGTTCCTGGCCGCGCTGACCCAGATCGATCCCGGGCTGTACGAGGCGGCCCGCGTCGACGGCGCCTCCCGCTGGCGGCAGCTGTGGCACGTCACGGTGCCCGGGATCCGCGGCCTGATCATCCTGCTGCTGATCCTGCGGCTCGGCGACTCGCTGACCGTCGGCTTCGAGCAGATCATCCTGCAGCAGAACCTGGTCGGGAGACCGGCGAGTGAGGTCCTCGACACCTACGTCTACAACAACGGCGTCCTGGCCGGCCAATGGGGCGTCTCCGCCGCGGTCGGACTCGTGAAGGGCCTGGTCGGCGTCGCCCTGGTGATCGGCGCCAACAAGATCGCCCACATCTTCGGCGAAGCGGGGGTGTACAAGAAATGAGTCTCGTACAGACGAAGGGGATCGACGACGGTCCCGGCGCGCCCACGCGGGCCGTGAAGGGTGTCGTGCTGCTGATCTGCTGCGCGGTCGTCATCATCCCGTTCATCGGTGTGATCGCGACCAGCATCGCCAGCCAGGAACACGTCACGAACTCCGGCGGGTTCGTGCTCTGGCCGGACGGCCTCAACCTGGACGCGTACAAATCGATCTTCAACGGCGGTGTCGTCCAGCGGGCCTTGCTGGTCAGCGTGGTCATCGCCACCGGCGGCACGCTGATCAGCCTGGCCGGGTCCACGATGCTGGCGTACTCGCTCAGCCGGCCGGGCTCGTTCGGGCAGAAGCCGATCCTGATGATCGTGCTGTTCAGCCTGCTGTTCAGCCCGGGCCTGATCCCGAACTACCTGGTGGTGAAGGAGTTCGGGCTGCTCGACTCGTTGCTGGCGCTGATCCTGCCGACGGCGATCAGCGGCTTCAATGTGATCGTGCTGCGCTCGTTCTTCATGGGCATCCCGGACTCGGTGCTCGACTCGGCCCGGATCGACGGCGCCGGCGACTTCCGGATCTTCTGGTCGATCGTGCTCCCGCTGTCCCGGGCCGTGCTCGCGGTGGTCGGGCTCTTCTACGCGGTCGGCTACTGGAACGCGTTCTTCAACGCGATGCTCTACATCAACGACACCGCGAAATGGCCGTTGCAGCTGGTCCTGCGCACGTACGTCGTCAACAACACCGAGCTGAGCAGCGGTGATCTCGGCGGCGCGGCAGCCGACCAGCTGCCGCCGCAGGAGTCGATCCAGATGGCGATCCTGGTGGTGTCGCTGGTACCGATCCTGATCGTGTACCCGTTCCTGCAACGGCACTTCGCCAAGGGCATGCTGACCGGGGCGGTGAAGGGATGACGTTCAGCAGAAGGGCGTTCCTCGGCGGATCACTGGCCGCCGCGGCGGTCGGCGTGACCGGGTGCTCGACGGTGACCCGGTCCACCGACATCGCAGCGCTGAACAAGCCGGTCGCGCTCCCGACGTACAAACGCTTCGACGGCCCCAAGCCGGACCTGCCGCGCAGCCATCCGCTGATGCCGGACTGCTTCTACCGCTTCCCGGCGAACCCGACGAAGGTGACCAGCGGTACGCCGGGCGACGGGAGCGATGTGGTCGGCTCGACGCTGACCTCGAATCCGATCCCGCCGACGGCCGACCGCAATCCGTACTGGCAGGAACTGAACCGGCGGCTCGGGTCGCCGCTGCAACTGACCATCACGGCGGCGGCCGACTACCCGAACAAGTTCGCCACCGCGGTGGCCGGTGACACGCTGGGCGACCTGTTCAACGTGGACGGCGGGTTCGCCTACCTGCCGCAGTTCCTGGAGGCGCGGGCGCAGGACCTGACCGAGTACCTGTCCGGGGACGCGATCCTCGAGTACCCGTTCCTGGCGAACGCGCCGCAGGCGTCGTGGCGGGGCTGTGTGTTCTCGGGCGGTATCCGGGCGGTGCCGATCCAGCGCGGCGTGATGTCGACGAACACCCTGCTGGTCCGGCAGGACCTGCTCGACCAGTTCGGTGTCGAGATCGGGTCGCCGACCGTCGACGAGCTGGTGAAGGTGGCGAAGGCGGTCACCGACGGCAAGAAGAACCGGTGGGGTTTCGCCGTACCGCCGACGGCGGCGGTCAGCGCGATGCTCCGGTTGCCGAACGGGTGGGAGGTGCGCGACGGGAAGCTCGTGCACAGCCGGGAACTGCCGGAGCACAAGGAGATGCTGGCGATCACCCGGCAGCTGGTGAAGGACGGCCTGATCCATCCGGACGGGGTCGCGAAGAACAACCAGAAGGTCTGGTTCACGCAGGGCTCCGCGGTGATGACCCAGGACACGTACTCGTCGATCCAGAGCTTCTACCGGCGCGCGACGAACAAGAACTTCAGTATCGCGATCCCGGTGCCGCGGTCCGACGACGGGCAGGTCGGACGGGTGCTGCTCGGCTCGCCGAACAACTCGATCGCCGCGATCCGGCCGAGCTCGCCGGAGCGGATAAAGGCGCTGCTGCGGATCCTGAACTGGTTCGCGGCGCCGTTCGGGACCGAGGAGTACCTGTTCCGCAAGTTCGGCCTGCCCGGGCGGCACTACACGCTGAACGGAACCGATCCGCAGCTGACCAAGGACGGCGGGAGCGAGGTGTGCCTCGGCGAGTTCCCGGTCCAGTACCTGGCCGACGGTCCGTACCCCGCGTACTTCCCCGGGCATCCCGAGGCCGTCGACATGGCGTACAACCACCTGAAAGCCGTCCTCCCGACAGCGATCCTGCCGCCGGCGTACGGCCTCTACTCACCCACCCAATCCACCAAGGGCAAGGTCCTCGACACCCGCATGGACGCCCTCACCAAGGACATCCAACTCGGCCGCGCCGACCTGTCCGCCTGGGACGAAGCCGTCGCCGGCTACCGCAAATCCGGAGCCGACGCCATCCGGGACGAACTGGAACAAGCCCTCGCCATCAAGGGCGAGAAGTAAAGGAATCCGGGTGCACCGCCCGAGCGGTGGTGCACCCCGGTTCCGGCTACTGGCAGCGGAGCGAGTCGAGGTTGGGGGCGCTGCCCATGGCCGCACTTCCCGCGTCATTGGGGTGCAGGCCGTCGCCGCCGTCGTACGCCGCCGCGAGGCGCGACGGGTCGGCGGGGTCGCGGGTGGCGGCGTCGAAGTCGGCCACCCCGTCGAACTCACCGCTGCTGCGGATGAACGTGTTGACCGCCTGCCGGATCGCCTCCTTCTCCGGCGTGTAGACGAACGAGCTGCCCATCGGCGTCAGCGTCCCGCCCACGATGCACCGGCCGGACGCGTGCACCCGCGTGATCAGCTGCCGGTACCCGGCGATCAGCTGTTCGGTCGTCGCCCCGGCGTAGATGTCGTTGATCCCCTCCAGCACCAGCACCGTCCGTACGCCGGGCTTCGTCAGCACGTCCTTGTCCAGCCGGGCCAGCGCACTCGCTCCGGCACTGCCCGCCTTCGCGACCCCGCCGAGCACACGGTTCCCCGAGATGCCCTCGTTCGAGATCGCGAGCCGCCGCGGTTCGGGCAGTTGCGCGAACCGGGCGGCGAGGACGTCCGGCCAGCGCCGGTCGGTGTCGATCGTCGAACCGACCGACGACGTGATCGAGTCGCCGAGCGTCGCGACGGTCTGCACCGGCTGCGGCACCTCGACGATCGCGGCGTTCAGGAAGAACCAGGCCGAGGACTCGGTCTGGTACGCCGTACTCGACTCGTCGGCCGCGTGATCGCCGGACGTCGACTTGTAGCTGTGCTGCATCGCCCGGTTGTGCGCGGTGATCACACCCGTCGTCCCGACCACGTGCAGGCTGACCGTCAGCTTGGTCAGCGCCGGCACCGCGCCCGGCAGCGGATCGCTGATCGCCATCGCGCCCGGCGGGATCGTCACCGTCGTGCTGCCGCCGAACGTCAGCCGCCGGCTCGTCCCGGGCACCACGCTCGCGCCGGTGTCCTGCCGCCCGACGTACACCGAGTCCGACACCAGCGGCTGGTCCCCGTTCGCGTTGGAGATCCGGATCCGCAGGTCCTCCCCGCCGACCGACGTCCGCAGCACGTTCCGCACCGTCATGTCGCTCAACGTCCCGCCGGCGATGTCGTCCGCCGCACCCCAGGTCGTCACCAGCGCGCCGCGGCCACCTCCGTCGGTCGTCGCCTGATCGCCGGGTGCGGCCGCCACCAGACCCGCCGCACCCACCGCCGTCACCAGCACACTCGCGCCCACCCGGCGCCATGAGGTAAATGTCATGCCCATCAAGTCACCTCTGAATAGAAATGCTTGCAATCGTTTGCACTGTTTCTGTCGCCGAACGGTCCCCAAACCGAGCCGAACGGTAGGTGTGCAACCTCGACAGGATGTCTTCGTCCACCTCCGCCCTTGGTACGCCTGGCGCGTCTCCGGTCGCGGCGTGGTTGGCGGATACATCCTGTCGACGTTGCACGCGATGCCCCCGCATCGAGCCGGCGGCGGCGGGCGAGCTACCGGACGGGTGCTCCGCACCCGGCGGCGATGGTGGATTGTCCGGTCGGGGACAATGGTCGGTGATGACGCTGACCGAGAACGTTCCGGGGACGACCGAGCCCGACGACCTGTTCGACGCCTTTCAGGGATGGGTGACGGAGCAGGGGATCTCGCTGTACCCGGCGCAGGAGGAGGCGCTGATCGAGGTGATGACGGGGTCGAATGTGATCCTGTCGACGCCGACCGGGTCCGGGAAGAGCCTGGTGGCGACCGGCGCGCACTTCGCCGCGCTGGCCAACGGGCAGCGGACGTTCTACACCGCGCCGATCAAGGCGCTGGTGTCGGAGAAGTTCTTCGCGCTGTGTGACGTGTTCGGGGCGGACAAGGTCGGCATGCTGACCGGTGACGCCGCCGTCAACGCGGCCGCTCCGATCATCTGCTGTACGGCGGAGGTGCTGGCGAACATCGCGCTGCGCGAGGGCGCGGACGCGGACGTCGGCCAGGTGGTGATGGACGAGTTCCACTTCTACTCCGAGCCGGATCGCGGTTGGGCCTGGCAGGTGCCGCTGCTCGAACTGCCGAAGGCGCAGTTCATCCTGATGTCCGCGACCCTCGGCGACGTCGAGCGGTTCAAGATCGACCTGTCCCGCCGGACCGCCCGCCCGACGGCGATCGTTGCGTCCGGCGAGCGCCCGGTGCCGCTGATCTACAAGTACGTCACCACCGCGCTGCACGAGACGCTCGAAGAGCTGCTCACCACCCACCAGGCCCCGGTGTACGTCGTGCACTTCACCCAGGCGGCCGCCCTCGAACGCGCCCAGGCGCTGATGAGCATCAACGTCTCCTCGAAGGAGGAGAAGGAGAAGATCAACGAGCTGATCGGGAACTTCCGGTTCAGCAAGGGCTTCGGCCGGACGCTGCAGCGACTGGTGAAGCACGGCATCGGCGTCCACCACGCCGGCATGCTCCCGAAGTACCGCCGGCTCGTCGAGCAGCTCGCGCAGGCCGGGCTGCTCAAGGTCATCTGCGGCACCGACACCCTCGGCGTCGGCATCAACGTCCCCATCCGCACGGTCGTCCTCACCGCGCTCAGCAAGTACGACGGACGCCGCCAGCGGATCCTGAAGGCGCGCGAGTTCCACCAGATCGCGGGCCGCGCCGGCCGGGCCGGGTACGACACGTCCGGCACCGTCGTCGTGCAGGCGCCGGACCACGTCGTCGAGAACGTCAAGGCCCTCGCGAAGGCCGGTGACGACCCGAAGAAGCAGCGCAAGGTGCAGCGGAAGAAGCCGCCGGAAGGGTTCGTCACCTGGGGCGAGGACACCTTCGACCGGCTGGTCGCGGCCGAGCCCGAGGCGCTCCGGTCGCGGATGCGGGTCAGCCACGCGATGCTGCTCAACGTCATCGCCCGCGACGGCAACGCGTTCGAGAGCATGCGGCGGCTGCTCCGCGACAACCACGAGGACGCCAAGGCGCAGGTGCGGCTGATCCGCCGCGCGATCCAGATCTACCGCACGCTCGTCACCGCCGGCGTGGTGGAGCGCCTCGACGAACCGGACGAGAACGGCCGGATCCTCCGCCTGACCGTCGATCTGCAGAAGGACTTCAGCCTCAACCAGCCGCTGTCCACGTTCGCGCTCGCGGCGCTGGACCTGCTGGACCCGGCCGACCCGTCGTACGCCCTCGACGTGGTCTCGATCATCGAGGCCACGCTGGAGGACCCGCGGGCCGTGCTCTGGGCGCAGGAGCACCACGCCAGGGGCGAGGCGGTGAACGCGATGAAGGCCCAGGGCATCGAGTACGACGAGCGGATGGAGCTGCTCGAGGACGTCAGCTGGCCGAAGCCGCTCGCGGAGTTGCTCGAGGCAACGTTCGAGATGTACCGGCAGACGCATCCATGGATCGCGGACACCGGGCTGTCGCCGAAGGCCGTCGTCCGGGACATGTTCGAGCGCGCGATGACGTTCGGCGAGTTCATCGGGTACTACGGGCTGGCCCGCTCCGAAGGCATCGTCCTGCGCTATCTCAGCGACGCGTACAAGGCGCTGCGGCAGACCGTCCCGCCGGACAAGGTGAACGAGGACCTCGCCGACCTGATCGAGTGGCTCGGCGAGGTGGTCCGTCAGACCGACTCCAGCCTGCTCGACGAGTGGGAGGAGCTGACCAACCCCACCGAGGAGGAGGCGGCCGAGCCGACGCCGGCCGGTCCGCGCCGGATCACCTTGAACACCAGGGCTTTCCGGGTCCTGGTCCGCAACGCGTTGTTCCGTCGCGTCGAGCTACTCGCCCTGCACCGCTGGGCCGAGCTCGGTCAGCTCGACAGCGAGGCCGGCTGGGACGCGGGCCGCTGGGCCGAGGCCGGTACGGCGTACTACGCCGAGCACGACGTCGTCGGCACCGGTCCGGCCGCCCGCGGTCCCGCGCTGTTCCTGGTCGAGGAGCACCCGGGCTACTGGGAGGTCCAGCAGATCATCGACGACCCGGAGGGCAACCACGACTGGCGCATCACCGCGTCCGTCGACCTCAACGCCTCCGACGAGGCCGGCGAACTCGTCCTGGAAATGGTGTCGTTCAAGCCGTTGTAGGCCACTCCACGTCGACCTCGGTCTCGGCGTCGTAGTCCACGCCGGGTACGTCGAAGCCGTACAGGCGGCGGACTTCGGCGAGGAACCAGTCAGCGTCCGCGACCGACGCGATGTTGTCGGGCGTCACGGACTCCCACTGGGTGCGGACGGCGGACTGGACCTCGTCGTTGAGTTCCCAGCGGTCGAGGCGGATGCGGCCCTCGTCGTCCAGGTCGAGCGGGGTCTCGCCGGTGAGCTGGTCCCAGAGCGCGATCGACTGCTCGACGGGGGTCTGCAGGCCGGTCACCTTGTGCAGCAGGCTGACGTACAGGCCGATGCCGGGGATCGCCGACGAGGCCTGCGTGACGGCGGCGCCGTTCACCGACGTCATCGCGGTCACGCCGTCGGCGGCCAGCTTCAGTGCGGTCTGCTCCAGGTCCGCCTTGGCCGCGCCGATCGAGCCCTGGCGATACAGCCGGCCGGTCAGCTCGGAACCGATGTAGGTGAGGGCGACGGTGTTGAAACCGGGCTTGAGCAGGTCGCGCTCGCGCAGCGCCGTGATCCAGCGGGCCCAGTCCTCGCCGCCCATCACCTTCACGGTCTGCGCGATCTCGTCGTCGGTCGCGACCTCGATCCCGACCTCCTGCAGCACCGGCGCACCGTCGTCGAACGCGAGGCTCTTCGTGGTGTGCTCGGCGCCGATCGCCTTCAGCACCGACTGGTACGTCTCGCCGGTGCGCGGGTCCGTACGACGCGGTGCGGCGACGCTGTAGACCAGGTGATCGATCCCGCCGAGCTGCGAGGCGATCAGGTCGAGGACCTCGTCTTTGGTGGTGTCCGCGAAGGCGTCCGCGTTCACGAAGGTCCACGAGCGGCCGAGCTGAGCGGCCAGCGCGGAGGTCTCCGCGGTGCGGTACCAGCCGGCGGTCGCCGTACGACGGGCGGTGGCGGCCTTCTCGAAGCAGATGCCGATGCCGTCGATCCCGTACCGCGCGAGCCCGGCGATCGTCGTCGCGAGTCCGTACCCCGAGCTGGATCCGATCACCAGCGCCGTACGCCGCTCCGCGGGACGCTGTTCGACCTCCGCCGCCATGTCCCGCACGACCTGTGCACACCCGGCCGGATGCGAGTCGAGAAACAGGAAACCCCGACCCACCGGCTTCACCACGCGCTCAGTCATGCGGAGGAGCTTATTAGCTCCAGTACATCTCTGCGTCGTCAGGTTCCACGACGACGTCGGCGCCGAGACGGCGGAGGTTGCCGGCGAAGTCGGTGTAGCCGCGGTGCACGTGGTGGGCCGCGGACACCAGCGTCTCGCCCTCGGCGGCGAGGCCGGCCAGCACCAGCGCGGCCCCGGCGCGGATGTCCGAGGCGACCACGGGTGCGCCGGACAGTCGCGGTACGCCGCGGACCACGGCGTGATGCCCGTCGGTCTGGATCTGGGCGCCCAGCCGGGTCAGCTCCTGCGCGAACGTGAACCGGCCCTCGAACAGGTTCTCGGTGACCATGGCGGCGCCGTCGCTGATCGCGTTCAGCGCGATCACGAACGCCTGCAGGTCGGTGGCGAACCCGGGGTAGGGGAGCGTGACCACGTCCACCGGCTTCGGCCGGTCGTGCATCCGGACCCGGAAGCCGGGGTTCAGCACGGTGATGTCCGCGCCGGCCCGGTGCAGCTTGTCGAGCGGCAGTTCGAGATGCTCGGCGTGCCCGTTGGCGATCGTCACGTCACCCTTGGTGATCGCGGCCGCGAACGCCCAGCTGCCGGACACGATCCGGTCCGGCACCACCACGTGCTCGACCGGGTTCAGCAGCCCGTCCACGCCGGTGATCTCGATCCGCGGCGAGCCGGCGCCGTCGATCTGCGCGCCCATCTCGACGAGCATCGCCGCGATGTCCTGGATCTCCGGTTCGCGGGCGGCGTTCTCGATGATCGTCGTCCCGCGCGCGAGCACCGCGGCCATCATGATCGTCTCGGTGGCGCCGACGCTCGGGAAGTCCAGCCAGACCTCGGCGCCGTGCAGGCCCTGCGGGGCCTCGGCGATCACGAAGCCGTGCTCGATGTGCACCTTCGCGCCCATCGACTCCAGGCCGGCGACGTGCATGTTCAGGCCGCGGGAGCCGATGTTGTCGCCGCCCGGCAGCGCGACCTCCGCCTGGCCGCAGCGGGCCAGCAGCGGACCGAGCACCGAGATCGACGCGCGCAGCTTGCGGACCAGGTCGTAGTCGCACTGGTGCCCGATGGTGCCCGGTACGGCGATCGTCGCGAGCCGTTGCTCGGCGTCCACCGTCACCTCGCACCCGAGGGTGTCCAGCAGTTGCGCCATGAAGGTGACGTCGAGAATGCCCGGCACCTGCCGCAGCGTCGTCGTACCTTCCGCCAGCAGCGCCGCCGCCATCAGCTTGAGCACACTGTTCTTCGCCCCGGCCACCTCGACAGCGCCCTCGAGCCGTGCCTCACCCGCGATCCGAAACCGTTCCACCGGTCGACTGTAGCGTTTGCCGGTCCCGGGCTTTGCGTAGAGTCCTGGCATGGCTGTGAACTTGACGCGGATCTACACCCGCACCGGTGACGCCGGCGAGACCCGTCTCGGCGACAACTCCACGACCTCGAAGACGGACCCGCGACTGGCGGCGTACGGCGAGGTCGACGAGGCGAATTCCGCGATCGGGGTGGCCATCGCGGCCGGGCACCTGAACAGCGCGATCGTCGTGCTGCTGACCCGGATCCAGAACGACCTGTTCGACGTCGGCGCGGACCTGTGCAACCCGATCACGCCCGACCCGGAGTACCCGCCGCTGCGCATCACCCAGGACTACGTCGACCGGCTCGAGTCCTGGTGCGACGACTACAACGGTCGTTTGACCAAGCTCCGCTCGTTCATCCTGCCCGGCGGCACCGAGGGCGCCGCGTACCTGAACGTCGCGCGCGCGGTCGTCCGCCGCGCCGAGCGGGCCGGCTGGGCCGCCGTCGAAACCCACGGCCCGTCGATCAACCTGCTCGCGATCACCTACCTGAACCGCCTGTCCGACCTGCTCTTCATCCTCGGCCGGGTCGCCAACCTCTCGTCCGGCGGCGACGTCCTCTGGGTCCCCGGAGGCGAGCGGGACTAACTGATCTCCCAGCTGAAGGGCATCCGCAGGACCCCGGCGGGCGGCAGGCCGAGGGCGGTGTAGAGACCGGACGTCAGGCCGTCGAGCGTCAACGGCGCCGCGCTGACCGCCAGATCATCGGTCGTCGTCGGGGCCTTCAGCTGACTCAGCAGGTTGCGGTGCGGGACCGACGTCACGGCGATCTCCTCGCGGTCCAGACCGGCCCGGTTGCAGGCGAGTGTGAGCGCGTGCTGGAAGCCGCCGAGTTCGTCGACCAGCTTGTGACTGTGCGCGTCCGCGCCGGTCCAGACCCGTCCGCGGGCCAGCGACTCCAGCCGGTCCTCGGGCAGCCCGCGGTCCTGGGCGGCCTTGGCGACGAAGTCCTTGTAGATCCGGTCGAGCGTCTCCTCCAGGCGCGCCCACTGCTCGTCGGTGAACTCTTCCTGGGCCGAGTACATCTGGGCGTTCTCACCCTCGGACACGGCCTCCCGCGAGATGCCGATCCGCCCCAGCGCGTCGCGGACGACGCCCTTGCCGGTCAGCACGCCGATCGACCCGGTGATCGTGCCCGGCTGGGCCACGATCACGTCGGCCGGCATCGCGACGAAGTACCCGCCGGACGCTGCCACTCCGCCCATCGACGCGATCACAGGGCGTCCCGTCGAGCGCAACCGCAGTACCTCGTTGCGGATCGCGTCCGAGGCGACGTACGAACCGCCTGGGCTGTCGACTCGCAGGACGACCGCCTTCACCTGGTCGTCGTCCGCGACAGCGCGCAGCGCGGCGCCGATGGTGTCGGAGCCGGAGCCGGGGCCGCCGAGCGGGCTGTTCGAGTTGCGGCCGACCGAGATGCCGCCTGTCACGCGGACCACCGCCACCAGCGGCTTCTGCGGCCAGGGGAGCGCCTTCCGGACGTCTTCGAGGGTCCGCGGACCACGCCGGATGTACCGCTCGGCCAGCAGCCGGTTGTCGTACTGCAGCGTCTTCTCGAGCTCGTCGTACACGTCCGACCGGTAGCCGAGCCGATCGACCAGTCCGGCGTCCAGGCCGGCCTGTGCGGCCAGCGGTGCGCTGTCGACGAGCTCCCGGACCCGTGCGGTGTCCAGACGCCGCCGTACGGCGATGCCCTCGACGATCTGCTCGTACGCCGACTCCGCGAGCCGCGACGCCATCTCGCGGGCCGGCGGGGTCATCTCCCGCTCGGTGAACGTGTCGGCAGCGGTCTTGTACTCACGCCGCTTGCCGAACTGCGGGATCACGCCGGCCTTGTCGAGCGCGCCGCGGACGAAGACGGCCTGCACCGAGACGCCGGTGACGGCCAGGTCGCCGGACGGCTGCAGCCAGATCTCGTCGAACGCGGTCGCCAGGTAGTACGGCACGGTGCCCTGACCGGACTCGCCGAACGATTCGGTCCACGCGACGGCCGGCTTGCCCGACGTACGGAAGTCGGCCACCGCCTCACGCAGCTCCTGCACCTGCGCGAGCGACAGCCGGTGTCCGCCGAGGTGCGCCACGACCCCGACCACACTGTCGTCACGCGCCCCCTTCCGCAGCGCGCCCACCAGCTCGCGCAGTGTCGGCAGGTGCCGCGCCCGGAACGCGGCCACCGGGGAAGCGGGCGGTGTCTCGAGCACACCGCGGGTCAGATCCAGCTCAAGCAGAGTCCCCATACCCCGACCCTAGACCCCCACCAAAGACCGGCTACCGGACAGCGGTGGAGGGCGGGGTCGGCTTGTCGTCGGTCCAGCCGGACTCGAGGACGACGGTGGACCCTGTTTTCGGCCCGCGAATCGTGGAGCTGAGCAGGCGCCCGGTGACCGGATCGATGATGTATGTCGCTCCGCTCCAGAACAGGCCGG
>Ga0247829_10000685_pt1 | contig 13809 bp, 10 predicted proteins | sample 12C_Control_Day4_FD_207765 | JGI IMG/M metagenome (GOLD analysis project Ga0247829, IMG submission 207765) | Soil microbial communities from agricultural site in Penn Yan, New York, United States - 12C_Control_Day4 | ecosystem: Environmental > Terrestrial > Soil > Agricultural land | place... | reverse complement strand
TGCGTCCGCTGCTCGGCCCGAACTGCGTGTTCATCCGATGGGATCTGCCGTGGACGTCGCTGCACGCCCGCGAGCCGGAGCACTTCGCCGAGGACGGTGAGTGGTGCGGTCCGCCCGAGAACCGCCTACGCGAGATGCGCATGAACTTCGGCACGGCCGATCACAACCTGTGGAAGGCGCCGCGCGATCTGCTGCCGGCCGACACCGTGCTCGTCGACCTCGACGACGCGGAGGACGTGCTGCTCGCGCGCATGCACCACAAGACGCGCTACAACATCCGCCTCGCGGCCAAGCGCGGCGTCGTCGTCGAGCAGGGCACGCTGGCAGACCTACCGGCCTGGTACGAGCTCTACCTCGAGACGATGGCGAGGAACGGGCTCGATCCGATGCCGCTCAGCCAGTTCGAGACGATGCTCGACGAGCGCGCGGAGGGCTCTGCGTCCCCGGTGATCACGCGGCTGTTGCTCGCGCGCTACGACCGCACGCTGCTCGCAGGGATGTTGCTCGCGCTCGCACCGGAACGGGCGACGTACCTCTACGGTGCGTCGACGAACGTGCACCGCGATCGCATGCCGTCGTACGCGCTGCAGTGGGCCGCGATCCACCTCGCGAAGGCGCACGGCTGTCGCGACTACGACATGCTCGGGGCCGCGCCGCGCAAGGAGACACCGCACCATCCGCTCGCCGGTGTGCACCGGTTCAAGGTCGGGTTCGGTGGCCGGCTCGTGCACCGCGAGGGCTGCTGGGACTTCCCGTTCGTCCACGACTCGTACAGCGCGTGGCGCGGCTTCGAGGAAGCCCAGCTCCTCGAGCGCACCGTCACGCGCTGAGCGTCACGCCCAGGCGTTGCCCCAGTCGATCCGCGCACCGGCTGGGGCGCGGATGTGGAAGTGCTCGAACAGGAGCGCGACGAGCTCGTCATGGCTGGCGATCACGTGGCGGATCGCGGCGCCGTCGCGCGCGCGATGCGTGAGCTCCCGATCCGCGATCGTGATCCGGCCGCCGTTCGACGCCGCGCGGGCGACGAGCAGCCGGTGCTTGAAGTGCGACTGCGGGTGCGTGCTCGTGTACCAGTTGGCGACGATGCGATCGATCGGCGGCATCTCCTCTAGGGTGAACTCGTTGACGTCGTGCCACGTATCGCCGAGCCGCACCTGGTGATAGATGAGCGCGTTCTCGCGCAATAACCGGCGCGGCTCGTGCGCGGTCTGTTGCTCGTCGTGCGAACCCAGCCGCAGCGCCGAGGTCAGCGACATCGCGCCGACGCCGACGTCGACGAGCCACGACTCGTCGAGCTCGACGCGCAGGAACAAGTGGGTCCGCGCCGGTGTGAACTCGCGCGGCCGCTGGTAGCGCACGCGCGCACTGAGCGGCCGAACGCGGTAGCCGAGCTGCGCGAGCACGGCGAGGAACAGCGTGTTCTGCTCGAAGCAGTAGCCCCCGCGACGATCGTGCACGAGCTTCTGCTCGAGCGCCGGCAGCTCGAGGTCGATCGGCCGGCCGAGCACGACGTCGATGTTCTCGAACGGAATGGCGCGCACGTGCGCCTCGGACAGGGCGTGCAGGGTCTCGAGGGTCGGCGCGCGCGAGCCGGTGTACGCAATGCGCGCGAGGTACGCATCCAGATCGATCACGTCCGAGCTAGTAGCACTTTCGCGGCGCGATCGACACGTGGTCTCCGAGGTCCTCGCAGTCGATTCGTCGACGGGATCTCGCTCGCATCGCATACGCTCCCAGGCCGTGCAGCGCCTCCATCCTGTCGTCGTGGGACTGGTCTTCGTCACTGCCTGTGCGGCGAACGAGGAGGTCGAGACCACGTTCGATCCCTGCTCGCCGCTCGAGATCGTGGTCACGAGCGATCATGTCGAGGACGTCGAGGCCGTGAAGGCCGCGCTGGCGGCGTGGGCACGGGTCGTGCCGGTGGGCGACGTCGCGGTGACGCCGGGAACGCCCGCCGCCGGCCAGCTGACGGTGCGGTTCCTCGACGGCGAGCAGCCGGTGCGCGGCATGTATTACGACAGCGTCGGCCTGGTCGAGATCTCGCGCGACATGCTCGCACCGGAGGTGTACCCGATCGCCGTCGCGCACGAGCTCGGTCATGCGTTCGGCCTGCTCCATGTCGAGGCCTCGACGCGCGCGTCGGTGATGAACGTCGGCAACACGACCGTCGAGCCGACAGAGCAGGATGCGATCGAGGTGATCGCGAAGTGGGCGAGCTGCCGCGCCGCCCCGTAGCCATGCCATCGCTCGTCGCATGAGATACTCCAGCGACTCATGCGGCACGCACTTCCGATCGTCGTCCTCGCAGCGTGCGGTGGCGGCGGCACTCATCGTCATGGGCCGGCGTCGCACGCCGACGACATGCGGCGGTTGTACGTGGAGGTCGCCGCGGAGCGGGCGGCGTTGCGTACAGGCGCGGCGCGTGGGCTGGCGAACATCGGGTTCGTCGTCCCCGTCGAAGCGGGCGGCGATGTCGAGCTCCAGGTCGAGGCGTCGCGGCTCGAGGTCTCCGGCGGCCGGACCTCATGTGGCGTGAAGATCCTCGTGCTGCGGCTACCGCAACACGATCTGCTCGGCATCGCCGACGGCAACGCGCACGTGGCGGCCACGGGCGAGGGTGCCGACGCCGATTGCCTCGAGCAGCTCGGCTCCACGCTCGTGAGTGGCAAGGTGCGCGGCCTGCTGCAGCGCCGGCTCGCCGCCAAGCGCTAACGTCGTCAACGGGGATGCCGAGTAGTGCGACGTGCGACTGCCGACGCCGCACGTCCGTCCGGACGGCAATGATTGCCCGTCTCGTCGTTCTCGCCGCGATCCTCGGTGCGTGCATCCCCCTGGGGCAGCCGGCCGCGTATCAGCCGCCCGATCCCGCGGCCGTCAAGGCGCAACAACGCGCCGGGCTCGCGCAGAGCATGGGATATCCGTCGAAGAAGTCGCCGCAGCAGCTCGAGCAGACGATCGAGACGCAGACGGCGAAGTTCCATCGGGCCGGGCACATCCGGGTGACACAGCTGCAGGCTCCCGAGCCGTTCGTGTTCGATGGCGTTGACGGCACCTGTTACACGATCGTGATGCGGCTCCAGGATGGCGCGACCTGGGGGCCCGCGGGCGACTACATGAAGTTCGATTTCCAGCGCGCCGACACCGCGGGCTCGGGCGGCCCCGGCGTGGTCGGCCCGGGGGCGGTCGCGTCGGTCGGCTGCGCGAAGGCGAGCGGTCCGATCACGCTGACGATGGCCTCGATGGTCGAGGGCGATCCTCTCGGCACCGGCCCGATCGAGATGGAGCTGTACAGCCACGTGCTCACGCGCGCGGAGCGTCAGCGGCTCGACGAGGATGAGCGCCGCCAGATCGAGGAGCAGCGCGAATTCGCTCGACAGGAAGCGGAGCGCCAGGCGCGCCGGCGAGAGGAGGACCAGCGCCGGCGCGACGAGCAGCGCGACCGCGAGCGTGCGGAGTCACGTTCGAGCTCCGGTTCGACCACCGGCGGCGGCAGCTCGTCGGGACCGGTCCGCGTGACGATCCGGTCGTCGTGCGGGCAGACGGTGCCGGTGTTCTACGGCTCGAACCCGAAGTTCGGCAGCGGGACGCGCTCGTCGATCAGCTCGAACAGCGTGCAGGGCCGTTCGTTCCGCGCGGGCGAGATGATGTGGATCACCGATGCCTCGGGGACCGGCCTCGACAGTGTGACGGTCTCGGCGAACACCCGGACGATCGAGATCACGTCGAGCTGCTCGCGGCTGGCAGAGCGCTGAGCTGGCGCCCGAAGGGCGCGATCTGCAGCAGTTTCGCAGGGCGCCGTGGCCGCGTGTCTCCGCTGAAGCGTACGCGCACGCGAGATGGTAAAAGCACCGGCCCACGATGGACGCCGCTGCTCCACCAACGCCGGCCGTGCTGCGGCCGGGGCTGCGCCTGGACGAGCGGGTGCGGTTCCCGCCCGAGCTGCCGATCAGCGCGTGCGTCGTCGACATCGCGAATGCGATCGATGCGCACCAGGTCGTGATCATCGCGGGCGAGACGGGTTCGGGGAAGACGACGCAGCTGCCCAAGCTGTGCCTCGCGATGGGGCGCGGGCGAGAGCGTCAGATCGGGTGCACGCAGCCGCGGCGGATCGCGGCGACCAGCGTGGCGGCGCGCGTGGCGCAGGAGCTCGACACGCAGCTCGGCGAGCTCGTCGGCTACAAGGTCCGGTTCTCGGACAAGGTGAAGCGCACGTCGGCGATCAAGTTCGTGACCGACGGCATGCTGCTCGCCGAGATCCAGGGCGATCCGCTGCTCCGCGACTACGACACGATCATCATCGACGAGGCCCACGAGCGCAGCCTCAACATCGACTTCCTGCTCGGCTTCGTGAAGCGGCTGTTGCCGCGGCGCCCGGAGCTGCGCGTGATCATCAGCTCGGCGACGCTCGAGACGGACCGATTCGCGAAGTTCTTCGGCGGCGCGCCGGTGATCGGCGTCTCGGGGCGAACGTTCCCCGTCGAGGTCATCTACCGGCCGCCGACCGAGGACGAGGCCGACCTCGCGGATGCGGTCGCCAACACGGTCAACGAGATCACCGAGCTCGATCCGCGCAACGACGTGCTCGTGTTCCTGCCCGGCGAGCGCGAGATCCGCGAGGCGATGAGCGAGCTCGAGCAGCGCGCGTTGCCGCACACGACGCTGTTGCCGCTGTTCGCGCGGTTGCCCGCGGCCGATCAGCAGCGCGTGTTCCAGCGTGGCGGCGGGCGGCGCGTCGTGCTCGCGACCAACGTCGCCGAGACCTCGCTCACCATCCCCGGCATCGTCTACGTCGTCGACACCGGCGTCGCGCGCGTCAATCGCTACAACGTGCACACCGGCGTGTCGCAGCTGCTCGTCGAGCCGGTGTCGCGCGCGAGCGCCGATCAGCGCAAGGGCCGGTGCGGCCGCACGGCGAACGGCGTGTGCTTCCGGCTCTACGAGGAGCAGGACTACGCGTCGCGCTCGGCGTACACGGATCCCGAGATCAAGCGCGTCAGCCTCGCCGGCGTGATCCTGCGCATGAAGACGCTGCGCCTCGGGGACATCGAGGAGTTCCCGTTCCTCGACGCGCCGCAATCGCGCGCGATCACCGACGGCTACCGCGTGCTCGAGGAGCTCGGCGCCGTCGACGAGGAAGGTCACCTGACGCAGATCGGCGAGCGCCTCGGCAGGCTGCCGCTCGACCCGCGGCTCGGGCGCATGATCCTCGGCGGGCGCGACGAGAACGCGCTGCGCGAGGTCGTGACGATCGCCGCCGTGCTCGGGCTGCAGGACCCGCGCGAGCGGCCACAGGCGGTGCAGCAGAAGGCGGACGAGTCGCATCGCAAGTTCCGCGAGGAGGGCAGCGACTTCGCCGGCTTCTTGAAGCTGTGGGCGTTCTGGCAGGACGCGCGTGCGAAGTCGTCGCGGCGGCAGCTACAGAAGCTGTGTCGCGAGCACTTCCTCTCCTACAACCGCATGCGCGAGTGGGAGGACATCTACGACCAGCTCGTGCGCGTGATGAAGGAGCTCGATTTCCGGCCCAACACGCAGCCGGCGTCGGGCGAGCAGATCCATCGTGCACTGCTGCCTGGACTGCTCAGCAGGATCGGGATGTGGAGCCCGGAGTCACGCATCTACATCGGCGCGCGGCAGACCAAGTTCTTCATCCATCCCTCGTCGGGGCTAGCGAAAAAACCGCCGGCGTGGGTGATGGCGGCCGAGCTCGTCGAGACCTCGCAGCTGTTCGCGCGCACGGTCGCGAAGATCGATCCGGTGTGGCTCGAGAAGGCCGGCGGCGCGCTGTGCCGCCGCAGCTACGGCGATCCGCACTGGGAGCAGAAGCAAGCGCAGGTGATGGCGCGCGAGCACGTGACGCTGTACGGGCTGCCGGTCATCAAGGACCGCTCGGTCGCCTACGCGCGCCACGATCCGGCGAAGTGCCGCGAGCTGTTCATCACGCACGCGCTCGTGCGCGGCGAGTACACGACGAAGGGCACGTTCATGCAGCACAACCGGCGGCTGGTCGCCGAGGTGCAGCGGCTGCGCGACAAGGCGCGACGCAGCGACATGTTCGCCGACGAGTACGAGCAATATGGATTCTACGATCGCCGGCTGCCACCCACCGTGGTCAGCGGCAAGACGTTCGAGCAGTGGCGCGCCGAGGCCGAGGCGAGGCAGCCCGCCCTGCTCCACCTGTCGCTCGACGACATCCTGCTCGACGAGGCGCACGACGTCTCGCCGGCGCGGTATCCAGATCAGCTGGTGCTCCGCGGGGTGGCGCTGCCGCTGTCGTATCGCTTCGAACCGGGTGAGGACGACGACGGCATCACGGTCACCGTGCCGCTCGCGGTGCTGCCGCAGCTCGATCCGGAGGTGATGACGTGGACCATCCCGGGCTGGCACCAGCCGAAGATCCTCGCGCTGCTCGAGTCGCTGCCCAAAGCGACGCGCAAGCTGATCGGTCCCCCGACGGATGTCGGGCGCGCAGCGGCGCCGGAGGCGGCGCGAAGGTCGATCGACGAGCGCGCGCACGCCTTGGCGGCCACGCTGAAGCCGTTCGAGGGCGCGATGTTGCCCGCGCTCGAGCGCGAGCTGTATGCGCAGACCGGCGAGCGCATCCCGCGCGATGCCTGGGACCTCCGCTCGGTGCCCGCGTACTTCGACTTCACCTATCGCGTCGTCGACGATCGCGACAAGGTGCTCGGCACCGGTCGTGATCTCGCGGAGCTGCAGCGCACCCTCGGGCAGCGCGCGAAGGACATGTGGGCGACGGTGCCGCGTGATCGCTACGAGCGCACCGGCCTGCGCACGTGGGACTTCGACGCCCTGCCCGCCTCGGTCACCGTCGACGTCGGCGGCCGCCGCGTCCAGGCGTACCCCGCGCTCGTCGACGCGGAGCAGACGGTCGAGCTACGCCTGCTCGAGTCACCCGCCGCCGCGGAGGCCGCCACGCGCGACGGCCTGCGCCGGCTGTTCGTGTTCGCGCTCAACACCTCGCTCGGCAAGCTCGACGCGCAGGCACCCGCGACGCTCGTGAAGGAAGCGCGCCGCGAGCTCGTGCTGCGCGCGCTCGACGAGGCGTTCCGCATCGCCGATCCGCCACGCGACCGAAATCGCTTCCAGGAGCGCGTCGGCGAGGGCCGCACCCAGCTGCCGCTCGTCATGCACCAGCTCGCACAGCTGGCCAGCGAGCTCGGCGTCGAGCATGGCAAGGTGCGCGCGTTGCTCAAGCCCCTCGTCGGCAAGCCCGGCATCGTGCGCGCCGTCGTCGAGGACGTCGAGTCGCAGCTCGCGCACATCACGCCGCCCGAGCTCATGCGCACGACGTCGATCGCGCGCATCAGCCACGTGCTCCGCTACCTCAAGGGAATCCAGGTGCGCCTGCAGCGTCAGGCCCACGATCCGCAGAAGGATCAGCAGAAGGGCGCGCAGCTCGTGCCGCTGTGGCAGTCGTTCGTCACGCGCCGCGAGCAGCTGCGCGCGAAGGGCCGCACACCGCAGGAGCTCGCGGAGGTCGGCTGGCTGTTCGAGGAGCTGCGCATCCAGGTGTTCGCGCCCGAGCTCAAGACCGCGGTGCCGGTCTCGGTCGCACGCATCCAGGAGCTGCTGAAGTAGCGCGTTCGACGCGCCCCGGGCGCATGTGGGCGAGCTGACCCTCGCCGACGAGTCCTGCTCTCGGCGCTACGCGCAAATGTCGACGTCGTGTTTGCTTCACTGCGCCGCGGCCCGGAGTTCCGGATCTTCCACGCCGCCCACGATTACTGACCTACAGAAGACTGCGCCTGCAGCTTGAACACGTCGGTGTCGTGCTCAGATGCTCTTCATCACCTCGTCCGCCTCGCGCTCGGCTTGGTCCTTGTTGTAGCCGTAGCGCTGCTGCAGTCGGCCGATCAGCTGATCCTTCTTGCCCGCGATGACGTCGAGGTCGTCATCCGTCAGCTTCCCGAACTTCTCGCGGATTCGGCCCCGGACTTCTTTCCACTTACCTTCGACTTGGTCCCAGTTCATAGCAACCTCCTGCACCCTGACGGTTGCATCGCATGTGCCTTCGGCGCTCACGCAGAGAGCCACCTAAGAAGTCCCGACGCACTCGATCGCCGCGCGCGCGCTCACACCGCGCGAGGCGCTCGCACAGTTCGATCTCGACGAGAGCCGGCTACCTCGAGATCACGCCACCGGGACGCACATTGTCGGGCGCGAACCAGCGCGCGAAGTGCTCGACCTTGGTCCACACCTCGGCTTGGGCGTCGTTCGCGGCAGCTACCATGAACTACGTAGAAATGCGTGCGGCACGTGTCGTCATCACGGGAGTTAGACTGGCAACGTGCGCGTCGCGGCGTTGCTGGGTTTGTTCGTCGTGGCCGGCGCCCACGTGGCGTGCTCGAACAACTCGAGCGAGCCTCGGGGCCAGCAACACAACGCACCGAACCTCGCCGCCCGCGCCGTCGAGCTGACCGACGTCATGCGCACCGCACCGATCGCGTTCCGGCCCGCTTCGGACGGGCTCGTTGCGCACGCGCAGCACCACGCGATCACCGCTTCGCCAGATCACATTTCGATCGTCCCGCGTGCGGCTGGGAAACGCACGCGTGGGTTCCGGACAGCGACGGTGATCCAGGGCGTAGCCGGCGTGACGACCCCGTTCAGGGCGAGCAGTGCCACGTCGGTGTCGCGAACGCTTCAGGGCGTGGACGAGCGAATCGAAAACGGCGTCGATCACGTCCAGCAGTCGTGGGTCTTCGCGAGCCGTCCTGCTTCGTCGATCACCGTGCACGTCCAGGTCGAGGGATACACCTACGCCGACAGCGCGGAGCGTGGCCTTCGCTTCGTCGATTCGGAGAGTGGGATCAGCGTTCGCTACGGCCACGCGACGTGGATCGACGCGCGCGGCGCGCAGACCCCGATCCGCGCGAAGTGGACTGGGCGCTCCATCGACTTGGTACTCGACGAGAGCCTCCTCTCCGCGTCGGCGTTTCCGGCGACCCTCGACCCGCTGATCACCGTCGAGATCGAACCGGACGCACCGGTCCTGGTGCCGGACATCCGCGGACAAGGGAGCGCGTCGGTGGCGACGAGCGGGACGACCTCACTGGCGATCCTCTTCCAGGGCAGCCACGACGTGCAGGACCACGCGAAGGGCATCTACACGGTTCGCGTGGGTTCCGACGGTCTTCCGCTCGATGCGTGTGGAGTCCCGCTGTCGACGGCTTCGACCAATGCGGCCACGACCTCCTATGGGGCACCGGTGATCACCTACGCCGGCGGCGTCTTCCTGGCCGCGTGGGTGCAGAATCAGGGGTGTGCGTTCGAGATCCGCGCGCGACGACTGAACACATCGGGCGCGCTCCTCGACTCCGCGGACACCGTGGTGGCTAGTGGTTCGTCGTGTAGCCCCTCGGGACAGCTGCGCGTGGCGTTCGACGGAAGTCGCTTCCTCCTCGTCTGGGTGAACTACGAGACCGGGATGCTCGAGGCGGCGACGATGAAGCCGGACGGGGCCGTCGGATCCGAGATCTCGATCGCGAGCGTAGCCGGCGTCGTAGGCGCCGTTGCTGGCCTATCCGGCGGTGGCTGGATCGTCGGCTGGGTTCAACCAGGGCCGGGAAATGTGTTCCTCACCCGGATCGCCGCGGACGGGACCGTCGTGGCCCCGGGAACCATGGTGCCTGGGTCTGGGCTCGCGAGCTCTCCCAGCCTGGCGAGCTCGGGCTCCGAGCTCCTCCTGGCCTGGAACGGTCTGGGCGACATCCAAGCGCAGCGCCTCGATGCGACGGGGAGTCCGGTCGGTGGAACCATCAACGTGACCTCCAGTCCACTGGAGCAGACACGACCGACGATCGCGTGGGATGGCGCGGCGTGGTTCCTCGTCTGGGAGCAACCACGGTCGGGTGGACTCCTGGCCGACGTCTATGCGCGCCGCGTGTCAGCCACGGGCATGCTCCTGGGAAGCTCGGAGCTGATCTCCGAGGCCACCAGGAGCGGCTATTTCCCATGGGTGGGACCCGCGATCGATGGCGTCTTCACGGCGGCCATGCAGACGGTGCAGCCCGACCCGGCTAGCTGGTCGTACACGATCTCGACGATGCGACGCTTCGACTCCGGGGGCGTCGCGCTCGATGCTGCTCCGGTGCCGCTGCTCCGTTGCGCGACCCCCGAGAACAAGCCTGCGGTCGCGTGGAGCGGGAGCCAGTACCTCGTCGTGTGGGAGGACCGAAGAAACGGTCCGGATCCGGATCTCTATGGTGTGCGGATCGCGCCCGACGGGACCGTGCTCGACCCGATCGCGATTCCGATCAGCACCGCTCCGCTGGCGCAGCAGAGCCCGGCAGTCGTCAGCGACGGGACCCGCTTCCTCGTAGTTTGGGACGACTCTCGCTCGGGGTCACGGCGGGACATCTACGGGACGTTTGTCGATGCGACGGGTGTCGTCGCGTCTCCCGGCGGACTCCTGATCCACACGTTGACCAGCGGAGTGTGGAGCCCCGTCGTGGCGGCCGGCGGCAACCAGTTCCTCGTTGCATGGGAGCAAGGGACGAGCGAGGTGGCGGCGCGGTTCCTCGATTCGAACGCCGCGACGCTGGGCCAGCCGTTCCAGGTGACACCGTTCACGGGAGCCACGCAGCGGCCGAGTGTGGCGTATGGCGATGGCCACTTCATCGTCTCGTTCGGCGGCAATGCGCGCCGCTACGACCCAAGCGGCATCTCCTTGGATCCCGTGGCGCTTTCACTGAACTCCTCATTCGGAGGCGCTGGACGCTTCGCCGCGAGCGACGATGGATGGCTGTTCACGTACCTTGGAATTGGAGGCATCTACGCGCGCCGCGTCGGCTTCGACGGCAGTCTTCCGCTCCCAGTGGCGAGCTGGCCCCAGCCAACCCTCGTTGGTGGGAATCCGAGCTCGGGATGGGACGGCGAGCAGTTCCTCAATGTCTGGCACGCACCAGCTTCCAGCGCCTACGCCGCGCCCCACCTCTTGCTCGCCGCGCGAGTGACGAACGAGGCAGAGGCGATCGATACCGCGCCTATCGCGCTCACCGACGGCACCACGAGCGCGATCCTCGGGAATGTTGCGGGCGGCGCACCGGGATCATTTCTCGTCGTGTTCCAGGCTTGGGAGCCTTCGGTTCCGTACGTGAACGACCGCGTTCGCGCGCTCCTCGTCACCGTCGAGGGCGCCGCTACCGGGACGGCTTGCGAAAGCGGGACGGAGTGCCGAAATGGGCTCTGCGTCGACGGTGTCTGCTGCCGGGTACGCTGCGGAGATGGCATCGCGAGCGATTGCGCCAGCTGTTCGGTGACGAACGGCGGCACCGCGGACGGTCGGTGCACGCCGATCGCCATGGGAACCCTGTGCCGGGCTGCGGCGGGTGAGTGTGACGTGAGCGATGTCTGCGACGGAACGAACCGTCCATGTCCGCCCGATGAGCATGTCGCCGACGGCGAGGAGTGCAGCGTGGGGATGTGCAGCGGCGGGACGTGTACACCACCGGTTCCCGATGCAGGCGTTCCCGACGCGCCACTGATCGACGCACCACCACTCGACGCACCACCGCTCGACGCATCACCGCCCGACGCGTCACCGGCCGACGCGCAAGTGATCGATGCGCCGCCGGGACTCGATGCAGGAGATCCGCCGGATGCGCCCGGCCTGGTCGATGCGTTCGTGGGTGAAGATATGCCCACGCCTGATGCAGCGAGATCCAACGGCGATCGTGGCTCGGGCTGCGGGTGCCAGACGCCTCGCGAGGCTCCGAACGGTGTCCTCTGGCTGACCACGTTCGTCGTCTTCGTTCTCCGGCGCCGCACACGCAGGTCGTCAACGGATAGGACGTTCGATCGGGGATCGGCGCGGGAGTCCTAAGAACGAGGTGGCCGGGGTCGGGCGCCGTGGCGGCGCGCGGGTGCAAGGATGGTGAAGGATGGTGAGCGAGAGGACCGAATCCACACCGCGCGCGCGTGAGGGGGGGCTCCGTGGACGCGTCGCACAGCGGGGCACCGTGACGGAGGAGGGTGTCAGCCCAGGTCGAGGGCGAGAAGGTGGTCGGTGGGCGGGGCGCGCGCGGGGGCGACGGGCGGCAGCTTTGCTCGACGTAGCGCGGTAGCCCGAAGCCATGCGACGACCGCGCGCGCGCGTCCTGAAGCATGGTCTCGAGGTGCTCGGCGATCACGCGATAGTACGCGGTCGCCTGCGGCCGTCGTGGCCGATAGCCTGCCGGTAACGGCGCGGCGGCCGCGCCGGGGCTGTGTTCGTAGACGTGCGGCGCTGCGTGCGTTCGCGGCACGCCTGCCGTGGTGCGTACGCGATGCCATCGTCGTTCTCATTCGCCTGCGAGGCGATCCGCGGTCTTGCCCGCGCTCTGTCCGAACACCGGACATTTGCCGTCCGCATGCCGGACGCCATGGCCACGCGGGTGACCTGCCGAGCGGTGACCTCGTCGACTGGAAGTCGATCGGCAAGATCAGCTACCTCGGCGGTCACTCGTACTCGACGAACGTGCCCGTCACCTCGGGCTCGCAGAGCCAGGGCACCCGCCTGTTCCTCAACGCGCTGTTCGAGGCGCAGTGCACCACGATGGTGGGCCCCGAGCCCGACGGCGACGGCGACGGCGTGACCGATCCCAACGATCCGTTCCCCGACGATCCGGCGGTCGATGGCTGACCGGGGGTACACGTACACGGTCAGCGACGAGCAGCTGCGCGTGTTCCTCGCCCTGTCGCCGGCGCGGCGCCTGCAGTGGCTCGAGGAGACGCGCGAGCTGATGTACCGGCTCGCGACGCCCGAGGTCCGCGCGAGCTGGCGCAAGCTACGCGGCGTCGGTGCCGGTGCCGGTGCCGGTGCGGACGACACTGCCGCCCGTCGTGCAGTTCTCGCCTTCCGGTTCATCGCTGACCGAAACGAGCTCGGAGGTCGTGGGCGCATCGCAAACGTAGTGGACCGAGTCAACCTCGGCGTCTTGCAGCTCGCCGTCCTCGTTGTCATCGGCGCCCTCGTGAATCGCGGTGCCACCGTGTGCGCAGTTTTCTCCGGCGGGCTCTGGGCTCGTCATCACGAGATCGGAGATCGGCGTGCACGCTGTCGCGAGCAGTACAATCGCAAGTGCGCGCATCACAGCGCCTCCATCTTGTTGAGACGTGCCTGGCCCCGAGGCTGAGGGATCGTGCGCGTCGTGCTCGGACCCTGACCCGTGCAGAACGCGTCACCGCGGCCGACCTCGAGGCACTCGAGCAACGCGGCGCGACGTGGATCGCTCACGAGCTCGTCACGGTGAAGTCCGACGACCTGGCAGGTCGCGCGGCGCTGTTCAAATCGATCGTGCTCGGCGACCCAGCGTGCGTGGCGAGCGTCCCGCGCGCGACGGACTCCCTCGAGCGCCATCTCACGGCGCTGGGCTTCGACGTCGACGTTCGCTCCGACGAAGTGATGCTGCGATTTCTCGATGACGCGACGATCCGCGAACGGATGCCGGGAATCGTCATGACCTCCGAGACCATCGATTCCAGAACGTTGGCGATCGCGCCGCCGCTTGCGTTCGCGAGCAGCTTCACGAGCTGGTGTTCCACCCACGCCTCGGCCTCGGGCGTGCCATCGGCGTGAAACGCGTACGCCGCGCGCCACAGGTACTCGAGGACGTGCACGATATCGAGCACGATCGTGATCGCGGATTGTTTCCCCTATCCGTATGTGGCGACCGGAGATCGTGAGTGCGACGCGGGACTCCGCGGGCGGCACGTCGACCCCCGTGAGCGCCACGAACGGCTGCTCGGGCATCTCGGCTTCGTGCTCGAGGCTGCGTAGCAGCGATCGAGATCGCCGCCGAGCGCGAGGAC